>Ga0209540_10002802_pt1 | contig 12193 bp, 11 predicted proteins | sample BarGraIncu01121A_FD_184501 | JGI IMG/M metagenome (GOLD analysis project Ga0209540, IMG submission 184501) | Arctic peat soil microbial communities from Barrow, Alaska - Barrow Graham LP Incubations 011-21A (SPAdes) (version 2) | ecosystem: Environmental > Terrestrial > Soil > Wetlands > Peat... | reverse complement strand
CTTGGAATTAATAGACATTACCCACAGTGGGGAAGGTCTGGGACGCATTGAAAATATGATTGTTTTTGTTGAAGGAGGACTTCCAGGAGATGTTGTGGAAGTTGAAATTGAAAACGTCAAAAAAACTTATGCTAAAGGCAAGCTCTTAAGCATTAAAGAGAATTCACCGGAACGCGTTGTTCCGGCATGTCAATACTTTGCTGAGTGTGGAGGCTGTCAGTTTTTACATATGAGCTATGACGGTCAGCTTCGGGTAAAATCAAAAATGGTTGAGGATGCCCTGGAACGGATTGGCGGATTTAAAGACCTTGAGATTAAGCCAATCCTTGGAATGGAAGACCCTTCACGCTATCGGAACAAGGCACAATTTAAAATTGATGAAAACGGCATGGGCTTTTATGCAAAAAAATCGCATAATATGGTTTATATTGACGACTGCCTCAATCAGCCTGAAAGTGCAGCTGATGTTATTAAAACATTTAATGCCATCATTAAAGATTTAAACCTCAGTCTTTACGACGAAAAAACCCGCAAAGGTTATATCAGAGGTATTCTGCAAAGAACCAACCTTGAAGGCGAAAACATGATCACCATTATCATTAATGGACGGGATATCAGCCAAAGGCCGGCTATCGTGGATGCCATTCTCTTGGGAATTCCCAATGTCAAAAGTATTTTTGTGAATATCAACCGGGAAAAAAGTAATGTGATCATGGGAAGAAAAAACCTCTGTATTCATGGGGTGCCAAGAATTACAGAAAAAATAGGGGACCTTCTATTTTCTATTTCTCCGAATTCATTCTTCCAGGTTAATTCAAAACAGACTGAAAAGCTTTATGATGTGGTTAAGGAAATGGCTGCACTTACAGGCACTGAAACAGTATTTGACCTTTATTGCGGTACGGGAACCATCGGTCTTTATTTAGCAGATAAAGCAAAGGAAGTTATTGGCATAGAAAGTGTTCAAGATGCTGTTTTAGACGCCAGGGAAAATGCCGGACTTAATCAGATCGAGAACGCTGTTTTTCTTCACGGAAGAGCTGAAGATGAAATGATACGTATTGCTAAGGATGAAAATATTAAGCCTCAGCTTGTGATCCTTGATCCACCGCGTAAGGGCTGCGAAGAAACTCTTTTAAATGCCATTGGTGATCTTAAAACACCAAGAGTTATTTATGTTTCCTGTAATCCTTCAACGCTGTCACGGGATTTAAAAATATTGACTACGTTAGGTTACGAGATCAACGAAGTCCAACCAGTGGATTTATTCCCAGGCACTGGTCATGTTGAAACAGTTGTCTCATTGAAACGTAAATAAAAAGATAGGTTAATAGTAACGTATTGAAATTATAAAGTGAATAGTAAAGTTTTTTAATAATCCCGCAAACAATTTATTTGCGGGATTAATTTCTTTTTGAAGGGAACAAAAATTTCAAAAATCCTTAATACCATATTATATTTTTCTCTTATTTCTTTCTCTGAATTCATTATAAAAACCAAATAAAAACCGATTATTCTTGTGTTTTATCTTCGTATTTCACACTTTTCAAAACTTTGCTTATCAGTTATCGACAGAATATTTTATAAGTTTAGCAAAAAATGAAATAAAATTAAAATTAGCTAAGTAATTTTATGATAGATGAATAATACAACACTATAATGAATATAAATAGTATTACATGATTTTTATTCCTATGTATATAGTTACAATAATTAATGAAATGAAATAAATAATATAGATATAATATCGAATATCTTAGAATTTTAAAGTATGTTGATAAGCTTGTTTTTGAATAAAATATGAGGGTGATCAATTCATATAAAAAGATAAAGTCACATGAATGAATAAATAATTTAAATAAAGTATAAAATAGTTGTTGACATTCAGGGAATATCGTATTAATATGTGATTAATTAAATATTTAGCAAACTTATCGAAAGGTAAGGACGCAAAGCTATAGGGTCTAAGTATTAGTTTACATGACAGCCAGTTGCAATTAATTTACATTCATATAGAGTGTTATAAGTGCAACGTGCAAACCGTTGCACTTTTTATTTTAAAGGAAAAGTCATCTAAACAGATGTGAATCAAATGACATTAGAATAATATGATTAAGGTCCTATATATACTAATGATTTAAAAATTCCGAATAATCCATTAACAAAAACAAAGAATCAATGAGGATCAAAATTCAAAAATAAAATTCTTCACTATTATTCCATACAAATAAATATTTGGAATACTTACCGAAAGGTGAGGACGCAAAGCTATAGGGTCTAAGTAATTTTTTACATGACAGCCAGTTGCAATAACCAGCATTCATTTTTGAGTGTCTTTTGTGCAACGTGGAATTCGTTGCATTTTTTATTTGGAAGATAAATCTATGAGGGAGGATATAAGCAAATGATAGTAAATTATGCAGTGATAACGCTACTCGGTTTTTTGACCGGTATATTAATGGATAAAGCATCAACCAACCTAATCAATAACAGAATAAAGTCCCTCAGTTCCTCCAGATTTACAGGAACCAGAGAAAAGTCATTGATGTGGGCCATGGTTAATGCATTGTGTTGGTTATTTGTTATAGAGATTAATGGACTTAACCCACAAAGTATTCAGGCAATATTAATCATATCTGTTTGCATTGTCCTTTCCACAGTGGACATCAGCATAAAAAAAATACCAAATGAATTAATCCTCTTGACATTGATTATTGGAGCAAGCTTTATGGTTACAGATTTACAAGTTGGAAGCATCACCATGAACTTCATGGGTTTTGCCCTTGGATTTATCCTGTTTTTACTACCGGCCATTATTGGAAAAGGCGCCGGTTGGGGGGATGTAAAGTACGCAGCGGCTGTGGGCTTTTGCCTCGGGGTTTATGGATTTTTGACCGCCATCATCATCATGACATTTGTGCTCCTTATTTTCACAGCCTATATAATTTTCACAGGTAAGGGCAATTTAAAAACAAAAATCGCACTGGGACCTTTTATGGCATTCGGTTTTGTGTCAGTGCTCATCATAAATATAATGAATAGCCAGGTTTTGATATTCGATTTAGGCAGACTAATCAATGGCTAGTTTTAAATGAGAGTGATAAAGTTCTAGGACTTTACATATAAAAAATGAAAAGGAGAAATGAAATGAAAGACATGTTTGCACAAATGATCAAAGAAGAAGATGGCCAGGGTATGGTGGAGTATGGGTTGATTATTGCTGGGATCGCCCTAGTTTTAATTGTGTCAATTGGTCTTTTCGGGGGTAAATTGGTAGATTTGTTTGAAAGTATGAAAGATAGATTAGTAATACCAGTATAGGACTTAAATTGGGATTAGTATTGAATGAGGATCTTACAAGTATTGGTGGAATGACAAATGAGGTTTAACAATCGGTGGCATATTGGCTGCGTCAGAGTAGATTTTTCTGCCGGACGTCGCCGATATGCTTTTTTAAATTGAATAAAATTTGCTATTGCATGCAATGAATCCTATTCAATCAGGATTTTGAATTGAATGGAACAGGCCACAGTGCATAAGGAGGCCATATGTTTTCATATATTATTAATAAATTTAAAAAAGAAGAGGGTCAAGCAATTGTTGAATTTGCCTTGATATTGCCGATTCTGATTATGATTTTATGCGGGATTATTGATTTCGGCTGGTACTTCACCAACCAGAATATTATTGACAACTGTTCAAGAGTAGGCGCACGGTATATGAGTGTGGATCCAGAAGCAACTGAAGAGGCGGTAACAACAAAGATAAATGATATGGCACCATCTAATATAAAGGATTTAGAAATCATTGTCAGTCCTCCTAATGGGCCGGTAGCAATAGGGGATGTAAAAGTAGAAGTTAAGGGATATGTGACTCCTCTAACACCATTCGTCTCTTTATTCTTTGTTGATGGAAAAATGCCCTTAGATTCATCATGTACCATGAGGGTGGAACAATGATGAAACATAAAACAATCAAACAAATAGTCAAGAATGAAAATGGACAATCAATGGTACTGGTGGTTTTGCTCATGGTCGTTATTATGGGTTTTGCAGCTCTGGTTGTAGACTTAGGGATGGTCTCATATACAAAGACGAGACTTCAGAACGCTGCTGATGCAGCAGCCTTGGCTGGAGCACGGGATCTGCCAGATGCCACTACTGCTGAAAGCACAGCAATCATTTATGCCGGCAAGAATGGAGTACATAATGGAGTACAAAAAACTGTAGTAACAGTCACATATCCTGATAACGGTGACGCCAACAAGATTAAGGTTGAATGTACAAAAACTGTATCATATACATTTGCCCGAGTGTTGGGATTTACAGAAAAAGATGTGTCAGCAAGTGCCGTTGCCCAAAAAAGACCTAAGGCATTGCCTTTTATAAATCTGGATGATGATTATAATACAGTTCCCGGAATTGTGGCTTGGGAAAAAATAGGCACTGGAGATTTTGAGAGCCTATTGCCATCTGAGTATCACATGGTCAACTTGGGCGCAGATGAGGACCATTCGAAGGGTTATTTCACAATAGATTATTCAGATGGAATAACGATAAAAAAAGGATATGTTGCAACAATAAAACAAGAAGTCGGATATATATATGAGCAACACAAACCTCAGTATATTTTTAGCCTTTCAAGCGATGTAATTAATAGTGGAAAGTATGCGAGCGGATTAATGAATGGAGATATAATACCATTGGCGGACTTAGTTCTTCTCCAAGTTACATTTGATAGTTGTGATAACAATGGACTGCATTTAACTCGTATAAAAGTCTATGATATTAACAATGGAGTTTTCCCATCAGAAGGAACTTCCAGCTTAGTTGAATAAATAATTAAGGAATATTTATTCAAGGTATTATGATAAAATTAAAAAATGGGCGCGATGGTGCATTCCTTGAAATAGGAATGCACCATCAAGGCCCAGGCCAGTATTATTCAGGCAATTTTTCCAAAGATAATGCCAGTTCATAAAACCTTACTCACCCAGTCTATGTGGAGGGAAATGCCGATTTATCAAAAGTTTCATTCAGCGGGGCAGGTTGCATCTATGCAGGGGGGAAAATTAAGATTACCAGTAGCAACACAAATTATGCTACCGATAGCAATATATGTATCTATTCGGGATATACATCAACCTTAAAATCTGATGCTGCCATTGACTCCAGTGGTTCAAGTAAAAATTTTAAAGGTATTTTATATGCACCCAATGGTTCGATTCTAGTATCAGGTTCAAATTATACTTTCAATGGCAGCGTAGTTGGCAGAGTCGTTGATGTAAGTGGTTCAAATAAAACTTTCCAGTCATCAAATGTTGCAGATAGTTTTCCATATTTCACTCCGATATCTGTCAAACTCATTGAATAAGCGATTGATATGGACATTCACAACACTTCGATCTAGGAAAAAAGTATAAACTATCTACACTAATACCATAGAAGCGGATTGTATTAGTGTGGTAAATGTGGTAAATGGAGGAAATAATGAAAAAACTAATTTTAATTGCCCTGGCGGTTTCGCTAATTATTGGCTTTGGGGTCTATTCCTTTGCAACCACATTGGAGCATAGATTGAGTGTGAAAACAGTGCCGGTTGTGGTAGCCGTTGAAAAGATACCGAAAAGCACCATCATAACACCTGAAATGATCACAGTTAAACAGTTTCCAGCGGAAGCCGTTCATGAGTTGGCAACCGGTAATCCAGATAATATTATCGGACGAATCACACTTGAAAGCATTGAAGCCAATGAACCGATTTTATCCACCCGCTTAGTTGACTCAAGCCAGGATAATAACAGCTTATCCTTTTCCGTTTCTCCAAACTATCGGGCTCTCACCATTAAAACTGATGAAGTAACCGGGGTTGCAGGTTATATTAATATCGGGGACCGTGTAGATATTGCAGCGGTAATGCTTAACGGAACGACTGTGGCCTCACAAATGATTGAAGAATATCTGGAGGTCGTCGAAGTAATGGCTAACAAAAGTGATGATGCCAAAGGTGTCAGTACCGCCATTACCGTTTTAGTGCCGGATCAGGATGTTTTAAAAGTCAACTATGCCTTATCTGAAGGCAAATACCGATTGATTTTGCGTACGGTTGTTGATTCAGCCAAAGATAATCCTGCGCCCTATACCCAATAAAATTTGCGGGATAAAAAGATATCAGCATTTAGTGGTTTTACAAATTATCCATTATGAAGGGAAAAATGATCTATGGAAAAAATAAAAGTGATGATCATTGGAAATAACGATAATCGCATCTATGAAATAAAAAGCCTTCTTGGAAGTGATGAAATTGCATTTGTCGGGTTTTCAAAGCAAGGGGAAATGGCACTGGAAAAAACCCTGAGCCTAAAGCCGGAAGTTATTATTATCCATTGTGATGAAGACGGAGAGGATGCTGTTAATCTGGCAGAAAAATTATACATTAAAATGCCTAGTTCCAGTGTGATTTTTCTATGTGAACATTTAAGTATTTCTATTATTGACAAAGCCATGTTTGCAGGAGTCCGGAAAGTTTTTCAATTTCCCATTGATTCTTTTTCATTAATCGAAAATATTCAATTGGTTAATCGGGTTGAAAAGTCACGGTCAGAAAATTCAAATACAGTCATTGCCAATATGGAATCCAGGATTGTCACCGTTTTTGGAGCTAAAGGCGGCATTGGAAAGACGACCATTGCAGTAAATGCAGGGGTGGCTCTGGCACAAATGGGAAAAAAAGTGGCAATGATTGATGCTAATCTGCAATTTGGAGATGTAAATGTCTTTTTCGATGTGGATTTAAAGGATACGATCTCAGATTTATCCCAGGGAAGGGATACCGGAGATATTGATGCCATAAAAAAACTGATGGTACTTCATTATTCCGGAGTCAGTATTTTATGTGCGCCTAAAAGTCCGGAATATGCAGAATATGTTTCAGTAAAAAATATGGAAACCATTATAAACACAATGCGACCCTATTATGATTATATCATCATTGATACCATACCTGCTTTCAGTGATGTGAATATGATAGCCATTGAGAATTCAAATCTTGTTCTTTTAATTTCCGAGCCGGATATTTCAACACTCCGCAATACAAAAGTAAGTTTGACTATTTTAGAATCCCTGCAACAACGGGAAAAAACAGAGATTGTCATTAACAGGGCAGACAAAGGGACTATTTCCATTAAAGATATTCAAAAGGTATTGGATGTTCAGGTAAAACATAAGATTCCCCAGGACTTAAAAGTTGGAATCGCCTGTCATAATAAGGGGGTCCCGATTGTCATCGATGCCCCAAGAACACCCATAGCACAAGAACTTCGAAAACTAGGGAAAGCAATTGTAAGTATGATTGATTAAACGGCTAGATAAAAGTTTGCTCAAGTAAGGGGTGGTATTATGGGACTTTTAGAAAAAATGGAAAAAAAGCGATTGAATCAGCAAGAGATCAATCAGGATGAAAATAAAAAAGAGGCAACCTACATTGATATTTATGCTGATTTAAAAAATCGACTTCATCAGGAAGTCATTGATGAAGTCAATAAAAATCATATCACCACGGATGGCAGGGAAAATACTGAAGGAATCAAAAAAACCATTGAAGAGAGAATGAATGCTGAATCAATGCATATCAATCGGGAGGATAAGGCAAAGATATCCGAGGATTTGCTTAATGATATTATTGGATACGGACCCTTAGAGGTTCTATTAAAGGATGTTAATATTTCAGAAATTATGGTGAATGGTCCGAATCGGGTTTATATTGAGAAACAAGGGAAAATTCAATTATCCGACGTTGTTTTTAAAGACAATGATCATGTCATGAACATCATTGATCGCATTGTCTCATCGGTTGGAAGACATATTGACGAATCCAGTCCCATGGTTGATGCTAGGTTACAGGATGGCTCGCGGGTAAATGTTATTATCCCGCCATTGTCATTGGTGGGACCGGTAATCACCATAAGAAAGTTTTCAAAAATCCCGATCTCAGTGGAACAATTATTGGAATTTGGGTCCATGTCAAAAAAAATGATCGCTTTTTTGGAAGCCTGCGTAAAGGGAAAACTTAATATCATTGTTTCCGGAGGAACCGGAAGCGGGAAAACCACAACATTAAATGTATTATCGAGTTTTATACCGGCAAATGAACGGATCATTACCATCGAAGATGCGGCAGAACTCCAATTGTTTCAGGATCATTTAATCACATTGGAAAGTCGTCCCTCTAATTTGGAAGGACGCGGGCGAATATCCATACGAGACCTTGTGATAAATGCGCTGAGAATGCGGCCGGACAGAATCATCATCGGAGAGGTTCGTTCCACAGAAACCATTGATATGCTTCAGGCAATGAATACCGGACATGACGGATCATTAACCACGATTCATGCCAATACCCCGAGAGATGCCCTATCCAGGATTGAAACCATGGTTCTTATGTCCGGTGTGGATTTGCCCCTTCGGGCCATTCGCGACCAAACCACTTCAGCCATTGATATCATTATCCAACAGTCCCGACTCCGTGATGGAACCCGTAAGATTGTAAATATTACAGAGGTCAATGGTATGGAAGGTGATGTAGTGGTGATGCAGGACCTTTTTAGCTATGAAACCGCAGGTCAGTTAGACAGCGAAGGGAAATTTAAAGGACGGTTTAAAAGTATGGGGATACGACCGCGCTGTGTTGAAAAGATCATTCATAATGGCGTAAAGGTAAATGATGACTGGTTTAACGAATAGTACAAGAGTCAGGAGGATTGAAAGGATATGAATGCAGTTACATTTGCAATGCTGGTTGCCATAGGAATGTTTTTTTTGATGCTTGCCATACTCATGTGGTTTTCCAGGGATAAACGTCGTGTTCTTAAACGCATTAATCAAATGACCACAGCTAATGAAAATGATGCGGTTATTCTCAAGAGACGAAAAGACAAACAAAATAAAAATGCAGACAGTCGGATAAAAGTTTCTCAAAAGCTTGTTAATGATCTTTTGATGTCAGGAATGAAAATTCGCCCTTCAGAGTTTCTGATTATTTGGATTCTAATGGCACTGGGGCCAGCCAGCATTTTACTGTTGCTGAGTGAAAATATTGTGATTGCATCAGCTGCCGCCATTATTGGAATGTCTGTGCCGCCATTTTATGTCCGTCATAAACGAACAAAAAGAGTTGAACATTTTGAGGAACAGTTGGTGGATGCCTTGGGGATTATCTGCAGCAGCTTAAAAGCAGGGCTTACTTTTCAACAGGCCCTTGTCAGTATTTCAAATGAAATGCCGGATCCGATTTCCGAGGAATTCAGTCAAGTTGCCAGAGAACTGAAGTTAGGAATTACCGTTGAAAATTCCCTGACCAGGCTTTCGGAAAAGTTGAAAAGTAAAAATTTCATGATGGTTGTTTCTGCCATTTTGATTCAACGTCAAACAGGTGGTAATTTATCTGAGATTCTCACAAATATTGCTGGAACCATTAAAGAACGATTTAAAATTAAAAGTGAGATTAAGGTATTAACAACAACTGCACGAACATCAGGGCTGATCGTTGGAATTATGCCTGTTATTGTCATTCTTATTTTAATGCTTATAAACCCCAGTTATGTTACAATATTTTTCAAATCAAACCTTGGAATCACGATGCTGGTAGTAGGGGTGGTTATGGAAATTATCGGGTTTTTAAGCATCAGAAAAATTGCGAACATTAAATTTTGATGTTAGAAAAAAACCTGGGAGTAATTGCGAAATGAAGGGAAGGTGCCATGAATACCTTAACTATATGTATTTCTGTATCTGTATTTATTCTGATGATGACAATTTTTTATAAACCGGCAAAAATTGCTGACAATAATAGAAAAAGATTAAATCAAATAAAAAAATCAAATGAAGTTCAAATGGATGATGCTTTAGAACAACCCTTTATTCAGAGAATTATTATCCCTTTTTTTATTGGGATGGTTAAGTGGGTATCAAACCTGTTGCCGAAAAAGAAAGAGAACAGCAGTCATCAAAAAATAAATCAAAAATTGAAATTAGCTGGAATGAGTATGACCTCCAGTGAATTCAATGCGGTTCGGTTAATTATTGGGAGTTGTCTATTTGTAGGTGTCATATTTTTAATCGCGGTGGTTTCATTGGATTCATCGGCTAAACTATTGATTTTTATACTGGCGTTACTCATTGCTCTTATTGGACCCAATGTTTTTTTAATGCTGAAAATTAATCGGCGACAGGAAGAAATTACTAACCAATTACCGGATGTAATGGATTTATTGTGCGTTTCCATGGAAGCAGGGTTAGGATTTGATTCTGCGCTGATAAAAGTTGGGGAGCGTTTGAATGGGGTATTGGTGTATGAACTTAATATGGTTCATACGGAAATCAGTATGGGAAAGCCACGTCGGGATGCACTGAGAAGTTTGGCGGAAAGAAACCCGGTTGATGAGTTAACCACTTTTGTTGCCTCGCTCATTCAAGCTGAAAAATTAGGAATTCCCATTAAAAATGCCTTAGTCGTACAGGCTCAGGAACTACGGGTAAAAAGAAGGCAACGTGCTGAAGAAAAGGCAATGAAAGCTCCGGTAAAAATGCTGATTCCATTGGTTATGTTTGTTTTACCGGTTCTTTTTATTGTGTTGTTAGGTCCCACTATATTACAGGTTATTGATCAATTTGGAGGCATATAAGATGAAGTTATGCAGAGCATTAAAAGATGAGGTTGTGTTGGCGGATCAGATAAAAATCGCAGAAAGTTTTTCTGAAAAACTGGTTGGTCTATTAAGGGATAAGGCATTGGACTCACAACAGGGCCTATTATTAAGTGGGTGCAAACAAGTGCATACCTTTGGAATGAAATTTCCCATTGATGTGATTTTCTTATCGAAAGAAGGTCAGATATTACATATTGAAAATGATCTGTTAAAGGGAAAAGTAAGTAAAAATGTAAAAAAGGCGTTTTATTCGCTTGAACTAAAATCAGGTTTTGCAAAAGAACATAATCTCATGGTACATGACCAGATCAACTTTGAGGGGCTATGAGAAAATAGGGAGGCAAGTTAAATGACAGAACGAAAAATGAAAGACAGTCTGAATGACCTAAGAGATGATTCAAAAAAATCAAATAATGAGGTTGTTTTTGTAAAACGCTTTTTTGGCGGTTATAATAAGAAAGAAGTATTTGAATATATAAAAACATTAAAAGACAGTCTGAAAAACGCAGAGGTTTCATTCCGTGAAAGGCTTGAAGAATATGCCGCAATGTCTGCCATGCTCGAACAGGAACGTGACAAATATATGAATATGGTTAAAGAAAGTGAAAAAGCTAACCATGAAATGCAGCAGCAGGTTAATATCCTATCAAAGGAAAATGAAGCGTTGAATCTTAAGGTACAGGATATAAAAAATGAAACAGTGTCTCAGAATGACCGTTTGGAGTATGAATCCATGGCCTTGGAAAATGAAAAAATGAGAAAAGAGCTCAATGCTTATAAGGAAAATAACCAGGAAAGTATTGAACTGAAAGAACAATTCAATGAGCTCAAGCTGACGGTTCAGGATTTAAATAATCAAATAAGTGACTATGGAGAAAATGAAGTCAATGAAAAAGCCTATGATATAATTTTGGCGGAGAATGAAATTATCAACCAAAAATATGAAGAGGTTGTCTATGAAAATAGCATGTCAATGGCCGAAAAAGAGTCTCTTATTGAGGAAAATAAAAGATTATCCAATGGTTTGATCAAAGTCAATGAAACAAACAAAGAATTAAGAGATTCGATAACAACCGCTAAACTTAAAAACAGGAAAATGATGATTGAATTTGAGGCAAGAGCCTATGAATATGAGCAAAATCATCGCAAGAACATTGATGATATTGCCAAAAACATAAAAAATACCTTAGATATTCTTCACTATGAAAATAAGGATTTTGCGAATCTCATTAACAGTCCATTTGGAGAATTTGAAACAGCAGATTTGGAAGATGAAATGGAATCTACTGTATTACCTGATGACTCATTAGAAACTATCTCCGACTTCACAGCTTCCATGGAAAAAAAGCTCCTTTCAAAAAAAAAATATTAGGTGGAATCAGATAGCAATATAGATCTTATGATTAGAATATATGAAAGTAGAAACAATTTGAATTAATTGTTTTATATGGAGGGTTTTTAATGGATGTTAAAGAAATAATTGTTGGG
>Ga0209540_10002801_pt1 | contig 12196 bp, 12 predicted proteins | sample BarGraIncu01121A_FD_184501 | JGI IMG/M metagenome (GOLD analysis project Ga0209540, IMG submission 184501) | Arctic peat soil microbial communities from Barrow, Alaska - Barrow Graham LP Incubations 011-21A (SPAdes) (version 2) | ecosystem: Environmental > Terrestrial > Soil > Wetlands > Peat... | reverse complement strand
TTCTCGTCGGTCTGGATCACTCGATCGAATGCCACGTTACTCTCCCACCTCCCTTTCTTGTGTCGTGTGGAGCGGCCCCGGGGATATCCCCGGGGCCGCCCATGGGGCTGTCCTAGCCGGCCATCATCTTTGCGATGAGGGGCTGGATGAAGTTCAGGATGAACAGTGCGGAGACGACCCACATCAGCCAGTGGATCTCCTTGACCTTGCCGTGGAACAGCTTGATCAGCACGAAGCTGATGAAGCCGAGGCCGATGCCGTAGCTGATGTTGTAGGTCAGCGGGATGCCGACGATGGTGAGGAACGCCGGGAAGGCGTTCTCGAAGTCGGTCCAGGGAATCTCGCGGACGGTGCCCATCATCAGGAAGCCGACGATGATGAGAGCGCCGGCCGTGATCGGCAGCGCGCCGCCCACCATGGCGATGATCGGCGAGAAGAACGCCGAGACGATGAACAGCAGTCCGACCACGATGGAGGTGAGACCGGTGCGGCCGCCCTCAGCCACGCCCGATGCCGACTCGATGTAGGTGGTGATGGAGCTGGCGCCGAAGAAGCCACCGACAGCGGCAGCCACGGAGTCGACGACGAGGATCTTGGAAACGCCCTCGATCTGCCCGTCCTTGTCCACAAAGCCGGCCTGCTCGCCGATGGCGACGACTGTGCCCATGGTGTCGAAGAAGTCCGACATCATGGTGGCGAAGACCATGAGCAGCAGCGCGGGAGTGAAGACCTGCATGACGGCCAGGCTGCCGTTGACGGTCTGGAACGGCGCACCGAAGGTGCGGAAATCAAGCGGAGCCATGATGCCGGTCGGCAGCTTGGTGACGCCCAGGAGCAGCGCAGCGATCGTGGCGACGATGATGCCCCACAGGATGTCGCCCTTAACCTTGAACGCCATGAACGCCATGATCGCGATGACGCCGATCAGCGTGACCCAGACCTCGGGCTTGGCGAAGTCGCCGAGCGCGACCAGCGTGGCCGGATTCGCGACGATGAGCTTGCCGTCGACCATACCGATGAACGTGATGAACAGGCCGATGCCGACGCCGATCGCGCGCTTGAGGTTCAGCGGGATGGCGTGCATGACGGCTTCACGCAGGCCCGTGAGTACGAGGAGCGTGATGATGACGCCCTCGACGAAGATCACGGACATGCCGACCTGCCACGGAACCTTCATGCCAATGATGATGGTGAAGGCGACGACCGCGTTCAGACCCATGCCGGAGGCCAGGGCGAACGGACGGTTCGCGATGAGGCCCATCGCCAGGCACATGATGCCGGCTCCCAGCGTCGTCGCGGTGGCGAGTGCGGGGATCCACGCAGCCTGAGCGGCGGGATCGATGCCGAACGCGGCGGACAACAGCCCCGGGTTCACGAAGATGATGTATGCCATCGTCATGAACGTGACAACGCCTGCAAGGACCTCCGTGCGGAGGTTCGTGCCGCGCTCCTCGAACTTGAAGAACTTCTCCATATAACCAGCCTTCCTCATCCCGGACTACGTGTGCGGCGTGGCCTCGCTCCCGATGTCACGCTCCTGCCCTTGGTTCCGAACCCTCCCTCCCGCCGGGCCGACCGGCGTGTGCCCCGCATACCCTTATGTAAACCTGCAACTCCGGGCTCCTCAGTCAGCCTCTGAGGCGGCCGCGGTGGTCATCGAACCGTCGTCGGGCGTCCAGAGCGCGCCGAGATAGCGCGCGGGAGTGTCGAAGGACACGAGCGAGGCCTCGTGCAGCGCCTCGGCCATCGGCGGGCGGAGGTCGAGCGCAAGCAGGTCACCCGGGTCGAGGATCTCGATGCTCACCACGGCCGGGTCCTGCGGCCGCGCCGCGAGCTCTCCGCCCACCACCCGGGCGACGAAGGTCAGCTGCACCATGTGGCGGCCACCGTCGGGATCGATCGAATCCGAGATGAAGAGCGGTGCGGCGACGGCGCACTCGAGCCCGGTCTCCTCGAGGACCTCCCGACGCAGAGCGTCCTCGATGCTCTCCCCCGCCTCGACGCCGCCACCGGGGAGCAGGTGGTAGGCGATCCCCTGCTTCGCGTGCCGGACGAGCACGATGCCGCCCTGGTACGGGAGCACCGCCGCGACGCGCAGGCGGGGTCTAGGAGCCGGTGCTGCCAAAGCCACCCTCCCCCCGTGCCGTGGTGTCCAGGCTGTCGGCTTCCTTCACTTCGACGCGTACGACGGGCTGGATCACCAGCTGGGCGATGCGGTCGCCCCGTCGGATCTCGATCGGGGTGGAGGCATCGAGGTTGACCGCGATGACCTTGATCTCTCCGCGATAGTGGCTGTCGATGAGCCCCGGGGCGTTCACCAGGGAGAGGCCGCTGCGGGCCGCGAGTCCGCTGCGCGGCAGCACGAAGCCTGCGTGGCCCTCCGGTATCGCTGCTGCGATGCCCGTGGGAACCAGTGCGCGCTCGAAGGGGGCAAGCGTCACGTCGGCCGCCGCGTACAGGTCGAGCCCGGCGTCTCCGTCGTGCGCGTACGACGGTACAGGGAGTCCGGCGTCGAGTCTGGTGAGGCGAAGGTACATCGGTCAGTCGTCCCCGATCGTCAGACCACGTGGGGAGGTCGGAAGGAACCGGCCGCACGCACGTGCTGCGGCACGGAGTACGTCATCGTCGTAGGTCTCGGGAGGCCCGCCGGGAACCGGACGGTACTGCTGCAGGATGTAGAGCCGCCCGCCACGCAAAGTGCGGGCGATGCGCGGCAGCTCCTCGGGATCGACGATCCCCGGGACGACCGTGGTGCGGAACTCATGCTCGATGTCGGAGGCGATGAGCATGTCGACGCACTCGGCGACCCGTGCGGCCATGTCGCGCTCGTCAGACACCTCGCGGTAGCGGGCCGGCACCGCCTTGATGTCGAGAGCGACGCTGTCGCACAGGCTCTCGGCCAGGAGGTGGGACAGGACGTCGGGACGGGACCCGTTGGTGTCCAGACGGACGGCGACGCCGAGCTCCTTCAGCGCGGCGAGCAGCGACGGCAGGTCGGGGTCCTCGGTGGGCTCGCCTCCGGTGACCACGACGCCGTCGAGCATCTCGCGGTGTGTGTCGAGATGGGCGACGACCTCGTTCCAGTCGACACGTTCGCCGGCAGGGAGACGCAGCGCGCTCGCCGAGCAGTACGGGCAGTGGAACGTGCAGCCGCTCAGGCGGAGCGAGGTGGCGACGTGTCCGCGCCACTCGCGCATCGTCGTGGCGCGCCAGGTCGCGAGTCGGCGCGTGGGCGCCTGGTGGGCCGGCAGGGCCTGCTGGGTCACTTCAGCCCCTTGAGCTCGCGGGTGAACTCGTCGAGGTCCTTGAATTCCTTGTAGACCGACGCGAAGCGCACATAGGCGACCCGGTCGAGCGCCTTGAGGTGCTGCAGGACGAGATCGCCGAGCTGCTTGGCGTGAATCTCGTACCTGAACGAGTCGTGGAGGTCGGCCTCCACGGCGTCGATGAGCTCCTCGAGTTGTTGCGAACTCACGTCGCGCTTGACGGTGGCGAACGTGAGGCCCCTCAGGAGCTTGCCGCGATCGAAGGGCTCGCGGCGACCGTCCTTCTTGATGACCATGAGCGGCATCTCTTCGACGCGCTCGTAGGTGGTGAAGCGCTGTTCGCACTGGAGACACTCGCGCCGACGCCGAATGGCTTCCTGGGACTCGGAGACGCGGGAATCGACCACCTTCGTCTCGTCGTGACCGCAGAACGGGCACTTCATGCGTCTCCCCACCCCTACATGTTGGTCTCCGACAAGGCTAACACACAACATATGGGGCAACAATGGGGAGAGAGCAGCGAATCCGCACAATCCATGGTGTGTGAAGGGGTCCGGAGGCCCCCGCGGAGGCCCCGTCGAGCTGGAGCGCGTGCTATCGCTCGACCGTCGCCGAACCGGCCTGCGCCAGGGCGTCGCCCGCGGCAGTCGGCGCAGGTACCCGCAGTACCGTCCCGGGGGCCAGGGACGAGGTGCTGAGTGCGTTCACGCGCGCTATGGCTTCGACAGCCGCAGCCGTGCTGATGCCGGGCTGCGGGTTGGCCCTCGCGATCGACCACAGCGTGTCCGAGGGAGACACCCGCACGGAGATGGTGGAGGACGCGCCCGATGGAACGCCCTCCCGCAACAGCGCCACCGCGCCCAGACCCGCGACGAACAGAGCCAGCACGATCATCCAGAGAAGCGGGGCAGCCCAGGATGCGGGCACGGCCTGCGCCCGCCTCCGCGAGGTGCGGCGACCCGCCACCGGGCTCGTGCGCCCCGCGCGATGCGCCGAGAAGTCCATCGTCGTGGTCGTCATCGTTCGTCCATCCTCCCCTGTGCCCGGGATCCCCGGTGCCCTGCGATCCTGCGATCCTGCGATCGCATCATGGGCCGCGGGTCTGACATCGGCACGCTTCAGTAACGAACACCTGTTCGTAGAGAACTATAACGAACACATGTTCGCTTCGCAAGGCGTCAATCGAACACGTGTTTGCAGGCGAAGTCGAGGCGCGCTACACTCGCAGGCGGAACGCACGTTCGATGAAAGGGGCGCGGGCATGGCGCGCGATCGCGAACTCACCGACCGCCAGCGGCAGGTGCTCGACTTCATCAAGGCCGAGGTCGCGCGGCAGGGCTTCCCCCCGACCGTACGCGACATCGGCGCGGCGGTCGGCCTGCACTCGTCGTCGACGGTCCACGCACATCTCGGCGCTCTCGAGGCGAAGGGCCTCATCAGGCGCGACCCGAGCAAGCCGCGCGCGCTCGAGGTCCTGGAGAAGGACGAGAAGCCGGCGCCCGTGGTGGCACTGCCGGTGAACGTCGTCCGGCTCCCCGTGATCGGCGCCGTCGCGGCAGGTGTCCCGACTCTGGCTGCCGAGAACATCGAGACGGTGCTCTCCTTGCCGACCGAGCTCGTCCGGGATGACGCCACCTTCGTGCTCCGCGTGAAGGGCGAGTCGATGATCGAGGCGGGCATCCTCGACGGCGACTACGTCGTGGTTCGCGAGCAGCCCACGGCCATCAACGGCGAGATCGTTGTGGCCCAGATCGACGACGAGGCCACCGTGAAGCGCTTCTTCCGCGAGAGCGACCGCATCCGGCTGCAGCCCGAGAACTCCTCCATGGAGCCGATCTACGCGCGCGATGTCCAGATCCTGGGGAAGGTCGTCGCGGTCTTCCGCCGGATGTAGTCCGCCTCCCCTACACCGTGTACGCAAACAAGAAGCGGCCCCATCGGGGCCGCTTCTTCCATATCCATCGCATGGCTACTGCGTGGGCGGTGGTCGCCGGTGTTCGGCGAACGGCTCCAGCCGCCCCGCGGCCTGAGGGCCGGCGCGCACGACGAGGCGCGTCCCCTCGGGGACGTGTTCCTCGGTGACGATCTGCGCGTGCTCGTGCGCCATTGCGACGATGTCGCCGCGGTCGTAGGGCACGAGGATGGTGAGGGTGATCGCCTGGCGCGCCGCCTCGGCGCCGACGCGATCGCGAAGGTCCTCGATGCCTTCGCCGGACAGGGCGGAGCACAGCACGGCGTGCGGGTAGCGTGCCAACAGGGCCGCCCTCGTGTCGGGATCCATCGCGTCGGCCTTGTTGAACGCGATCAGCGACGGAGCGCGCGCGCCGATCTCACCAAGGACGTCATCGACCGCCGCGATCTGGTCGAACGCCTGAGCGTGGGAGCCGTCGACCACGTGGACCAGCAGGTCGGCCTCGCGCACCTCGTCGAGCGTCGACTTGAAGGCCTCGACCAGCGAGTGCGGCAGCTTGTGGATGAAGCCGACGGTGTCCGTGACGGTGATGGTGCGCCCCTCGGGGAGCTCCAGCGTCCGGGTCGTCGCGTCCAGGGTGGCGAACAGTTTGTCCGCCACGTAGACGTCCGCGTCGGTCAGCGCATTGAGCGTCGTGGACTTGCCCGCGTTGGTGTAGCCGACGAGCGCGATGCGGAAGATCCCGCTGCTCGCCCTGCGCTTTCGCTGGAGGGCCCGCTCTCCCGCCACGTGCTTGAGCTCGCGCTTGAGCTCGGAGATGCGCAGACGCGCGAGCCGGCGGTCGGTCTCCAGCTGCGACTCGCCCGGGCCTCGGGTCATGACGCCGCCGCCGGCGTACTTGTCGAGGTGGCGCCACAGGCCGCGCAGCCGAGGAAGCAGGTACTCCATCTGTGCGAGCGAGACCTGGAGCTTCCCTTCGCGCGACGTGGCGTGCAGCGCGAAGATGTCGAGGATCAGCGCCGTCCGGTCGGCGATCTTGGTCTCGGTCACCATGTTCTCGATGTTGGCCTGCTGCGAGGGCGACAGGTCGTCGTCGAAGATCACGACGGTTGCTTCGAGGTCCTGTACGACCTGGGTGACCTCCTCGAGCTTCCCCTTGCCGATGAAGGTGCGCGAGTCGGGCGCACCCATCTTCTGCGTGAGCCGCGCGACGACCGTGGCGCCCGCGGTCTCAGCAAGGCGCTCCAGTTCGTCGAGCGATTCCTCGACGCTCCAGGTGCGACCGCGGCCGCGATCGACCGCGACGAGTACGGCGCGGTCGACGAAGTGCTCGGTCACGACGTGCGGCTCGAACCGGTCAGGATTGGTAGACATAGGCGTGGCGTGACTCCCTTAGAGGGTCGCCTTGATGCGCTCGATTGCCTCGGCGAGACGGTCGTCGGGCGTGGTCAGCGAGATACGGATGAAGCCTTCGCCGTCCGGACCGTAGGCCGAGCCGGGAGGCACGACCACGTTGGCCTTCTGGAGGATGTGGGTCGCGAAGTCGGCGGACGTGAAGCCAGCCGGTACCTTGGCCCAGACGTAGATGGTCGCCTTGGGCACCGCGGCCTCGATGCCGATCTTGCCCAGCGCGTCCATGACGAGGTCGCGACGCTTCTGATACATGGCGCACAGGGCGTCGATCTCGTCGCGAGGGCCGGCGAACGCCTCGATGGCCGCGTCCTGGACCGCGGTGAACACACCCGAGTCGATGTTGCTCTTGACGGTGCCGAGCGCCTTGATCGCCTGGGCATTGCCGCAGGCGAATGCGACACGCCAGCCGGTCATGTTGTATGCCTTGCTCGTGGAGAACAGTTCGATCGCAACGTCCTTCGCGCCGGGGCGCTGGAGCAGGCTCGGCGCGCGATAGCCGTCGTACCCGATCTCGGAGTAGGCGTTGTCGTGGATGAGGAGCAGGTCGTTCTCGCGCGCGAACGCGATGGCGCGGTCGAAGTACTCCTCGTTGGCGATGGCGGAGGTCGGGTTGTTCGGGTAGCTGAGGAACATCATCTTGGCGCGCGCCAAGATGTCTTTCGGAGTGGATTCGAAGTCCGCAAGGAAGCCGTTGCCCTCGTTCATGGGCATCCAGTAGGTCTCCCCGCCGGCGAGGATGCCGCCCGTGTGGTAGACGGGATAGCCGCAGCCCGGGACGAGGGTGACGTCACCGGGATCCACGAACGCCATGAAGATGTGGGCGATCCCTTCCTTGCTTCCGATCAGCGCGAGCGTCTCGGTGGTCGCGTCGACGTCGACGTCGAAGCGACGCTTCATCCAGCCAGAGCACGCCTCACGGTAGGGCTGCGAGCCATAGTAGCTCGGGTACTGATGGTTCTTCGGGACGTGGATCGCGCGTCCCATCGCCTCGACGATGCGCTCGGGCGTGGGCCGGTCGGGATCGCCGATGCCCAGCGAGATGACGTCGATGCCCTCCGCCTTCTTGAGCGCGACCTTGCGGTCGATCTCGGCGAACAGATACGGGGGCAGGTTCGCGATGCGGTTGGCGGTCCTCACGACTGATGGGTCCTCTCGCCGAAGTCTCGTATCGGCACCGGGCTCGCGGCCCGGAGTGGGGCACATGGTAACACCGCTTCCGCCTGCGCGAAGGTGCGACAGCGGTGTGCGGGTGCGTCAGCCTTCATCCGGGATGCGCCAGACGCCCTCGAAGACGTTCTCGGCAGGTCCCGTCATGAAGACGTTGCCGCCTTCGGGCCACTCGATGCGCAGTTCTCCTCCCGGGAGTTCCACGATCGCGCTGCGTCCGCACCTCCCGGCGAGCACGCCAGCGACCAGCGTGGCACAGGCGCCGGTGCCGCAGGCCAGCGTCTCCCCCACTCCGCGCTCCCATACGCGCAGCCTGATCCGCCCGGGCTCCGTGATCTGCGCGAACTCGACGTTGGTGGCGCGGGGGAACGCATCCAGCTCCTCGATGGCGGGGCCGAGCGTGGTCACGGGAGCGTCGTCCACGTCCTCGACCCACAGCACCGCGTGCGGGTTGCCCATCGATACGCAGGTCACGTCCGCCTGCCCGGCTTCGGTGACCACGTGGGCGTCTACGACCGGGTCGCCCGTGAGTGTCGTCGGGACGTCGGCGGCGGCGAGTATCGGGGCGCCCATGTCCACACGCGCCAGCGCGAACGCGCCACCCGCGTCGGGGACCACGTCGATGACCTTGAGCCCGCCGAGCGTCTGGACCGTCAGGCGTCCGCCTTCGGCCAGGCCACGGTCGTCAAGGTACTTGGCGAAGACGCGGATGCCGTTGCCGCACATCTCGGCTAGCGATCCGTCGGCGTTGCTGTAGAGCATGAAGAAGTCGGCGTCGGGGTCGGTGGCCGGGCGGACGAGGATCAGGCCGTCTGCGCCGATGCCGAAGTGCCGGTCGCACAGCATGGCGACAGCGGAGGGATCGAGGTCGAGCGTCCCGACGCGGTCGTCCACGACGATGAAGTCGTTGCCGCAGCCGTGCATCTTGGTGAAGGCGAGTTCCATTGCGGTCTCCGGTTCTGCGGCGTGTGCGCCTGGCGGGCTCTACGCCGATTCTACCAGCGCTCGCGCGGCCAACACGGCATCGGACGGTGACAGCTCGGTTACGTCGATCCACCCGATCCGTGCATCGGCGCGGAACCACGTCAGCTGGCGTTTGGCGTAGCGTCGCGTCGCCTGCTTGATCGCCGCAACCGCCTCGGCGAGGTCGGCGCCGCTCTCGATGACGGGGACGAGCTCCTTGTAGCCGATGGCCTGCGCCGCGGTCAGCGCGTCCCGGTATCCGGAGGCGAGCAGCCCGCTCACCTCGTCCGGCAGCCCGCCGGCGATCATCGCATCGACCCGCGCGTCGATCCGCGCGTATAGGGCGGAGCGTTGCATCGTCAGCCCGATCAGCTTCGCCGGCACCGCGGTGCGGCGCTCCGAGAAGTGCGCGGCCTGTTCGGAGTAGGTCGGACCGCCGGTCTCCAGCAGCTCGAGCGCACGCACCACGCGGCGGACGTTGTTCGGATGGATGAGCGCCGCCGAGGCCGGGTCGCGCTGTTCGAGCAGCCGGTGCAGCCCCCCGCGACCCAGCGCTTCCGCCTGTCGCTCGATCGCCTCGCGCACGGGAGAGACGTACTCGCCCATCGGGAATTCCATGGTGTCGAGGGCGGCGCGCACGTACAGGCCGGTGCCGCCGACGAGTACGGGCACGAGGCCGCGCGCGTCGATGTCGGCGAGGGCCGCCCGGGCGTCGCGCTGATAGAGCGCCGCTGAATACGGCGAACCCGGGTCCACGAGGTCGATGCAGTGGTACGGGACGCGACGCGCGTCGCGGGGAGTCTTGGCCGTGCCGAGATCCATCCCGCGGTAGACCTGCATCGAGTCGGCGGAGACGATCTCGCCACCGAGCGCGACGGCGAGCCCCTCGGCCACCGCGGACTTGCCGACGGCCGTGGGCCCGACGACCGCGATCGCGTCACGCATACCTGTCGACCTTGAAACGTTCGAGGTCCACGGGTTCGGTGCCGCCGATCCCCGCCTTGCTCATCGCGATCGAGACCTGCTCCTCGGCGGTGTCGACGCCCTCGAGGTCCGGCAGGAGAAGCCCCCGGCGCCAGCCGCGCGTGGTGATCACGCCGTAGACCCTCGGGTCGAGGTCGTCGAGCGAGCCGATCCTCTCGGCGGGATGCAGCACGTCCACGGTGATCTCGAGGCCGTCCAGCTCGTCGGGCCGCACGGGCGGGAATCGCGGGTCGGCTGTCGCCGCCTGAATCGCGTTGTGGACGATCTCCTCGGCAAGACTCGCTGCGGTGGGTCCGATGGTGCCGATGCATCCGCGCAGCAGACCGCCGAGGTGCAGCGAGACGAACGCGCCCGCCCGCGCAGGGAGCGCCGAGTCGTCGAAGGTCGGCGGCGACGGGGTCGTCCCGTGCAGGACGAACTGCTCGATCGTCGCGCGGGCGAGGCTGACGGGAACGGACTCGGCATCGCCCTTGCTGCCGCCCTTCGAACCGCTCGCCGGCGTGAAGGCGGCGATCCCCTCGAGCTGGTCCACGGGCGCGGCGACGGCGGTCAGGTAGCCGACGCCCCAGGGGGCCTCGTACGACAGCACGCGCGTCACGGCGCCCGTGCCCTCCAAGAAGCCGCCGAGGACGAGGAACGAGCGCCAGCCGCACTCCCCCGCATCCTCACGCAGGTCCTCGTCCATCCCCGCGATGCCCGGGTAGTCCGAACGGTCCAGCAGGCTGGCGAGCTGCTCGTCGAAGAGGTGCGCGCGCGGCGAGTAGCCGGCAGGCGCTTCCCGGGAAAGGCGATGGCTGCAGTCTCCGCTCGCCACCAGGACGATCCGGCGCCCGGTCCGTTCGGCGGCCCGGCGGATGACGCGCCCGAACTCCGCGTGGTCGGACGCAGGCAGAGCGGCGAACGTCACCACCACCAGGGCGTAGCGCGAATCCGGGTCGAGGAAGCTCATCGGCACCAGAACACCGTGATCGAGTCCGGGGTCGAGGGCCGGGTACTGCTCGCGTGCGACGATCGTCAGGCCCGCGGCCTCCTCGATGATCGCGTTCGCGAGTTCCGGGTCACCGTTGACGGCGTGTACGGTTCCGGGCGCGCGGAAGCGCGCAAGGTCACCGCGGACCGCGCTCGCGGTCGTCACGGTGAAGGCGTCGGCGAAACCCGGCGCGTGGGGGGAGACGATGACGACCGTCTGAGGCGCGAAGCGTTCAAGCAGCGCTGCGGCGGAGCGAAGCGCTGCGGCGGAGGCTTCGGTGACGCGGGCGTCGGCTCCCCCGACCTCGTCGACCATGATCGGCGGATGAGGCGCGATGATCCCGAGTACGTCGAACGGCATGGCTGCTGCTCCTCTCGAGGGCGCGACCGGATGAGGGCCTACTCGATGAGGGTACCCATGCAGAACCAAGTCTGTGCGTCGTCGATGCGCACGTCGACCAGCGTGCCGGCGAGACGCCCGGCCTCCGTGCCCTCGGGGGCCGGCATGTGGACCACCTTGTTGCCGCCGGTGCGACCCGTCAGGACGCGATGGTCGCGCTTGCTCGGCCCCTCGAGCAGCACCCGCTGCACCGTGCCGACCAGCGGCACGTTCTTGGCGAGTGCGAGCGCCTGGATCTCGGTGACGAGGCGGTCGAATCGGGGCTGCGTGAGTTCGCGCGGGACCTGGTCGGTCATCGCGGCGGCGGGTGTCCCCTCGCGCGGGCTGTAGATGAACGTGAAGGCGGCGTCGTAGCGCGCGGCCTTCACCGTGTTCATCGTCTTCTCGAAGTCGGCATCGGTCTCCCCCGGGAAGCCAACGATCACGTCGGTCGTGAGCGCCAGATCCGGCATGGCCGTGTAGAGGCGCTCGACGAGTGCGAGGTAGCTCTCCTGAGTGTAGTGGCGGTTCATCGCCTTCAGGATGCGGTCGGAACCGGATTGGACCGGCAGGTGCAGATGGCGGCAGACCTGGGGCGTCTCGGCCATCGCCGCGATGGTCTCGTCGGAGAGGTCCTTGGGATGGCTGGTGGTGAAGCGCACCCGCTCGACCCCGGCGGCGGCGACCGCCCTCAGCAGTTCGGCGAAACGGGGCGCACCGTAGAGGTCGCGGCCGTACGAGTTGACGTTCTGGCCGAGCAGCGTGACCTCGACCACACCGTCCGCGGCGAGACGTCGCACCTCTCCCACGATGTCCTCCAGCGTGCGCGAGCGCTCGCGCCCGCGCACGTAGGGCACGATGCAGTAGGTACAGAAGTTGTTGCAGCCGACGGCGATCGGCACCCAGGCGTGCCACGGGTGCTCGCGCTGCGATGGTAGCTCCGAGGTGAAGTCGCCCAGGGACGGGTCCTCGACCTCGACCACCGGACCCGGCGAGTCCGCGGCGGCGTCCAGCAGCGCAGGAAGGTGCGCCAGATTGTGGGTGCCGAAGACGACGTCGATCTGGGGGAGCGTACGCAAGAGCGTCTCGCCGTCGCGCTGACCGATGCATCCGCCCACCGCGATGACCATGCCGCGTTCGCGC
>Ga0209540_10002799_pt1 | contig 12200 bp, 8 predicted proteins | sample BarGraIncu01121A_FD_184501 | JGI IMG/M metagenome (GOLD analysis project Ga0209540, IMG submission 184501) | Arctic peat soil microbial communities from Barrow, Alaska - Barrow Graham LP Incubations 011-21A (SPAdes) (version 2) | ecosystem: Environmental > Terrestrial > Soil > Wetlands > Peat... | reverse complement strand
TGTACAGGATATCCATATTATAGTAGAAAGCGGAAATTTTGAAATTGAATAGAGATTTTTAGATTGCTAGTTGGAGTGATGGGGAGTCGCTTTTGCTGGCTTTTTTCATATCCATTCTATAAAAAGTTGACGAAAGATTAAGAATAAATTCTTCTTTGGGAGAATAAGGAGGTGGATAATAATGAAGGCGAGCAGGTTCTATGGTAAGAAAAGATTTATCATGCTTTTTCTTGTCGGAATGGCTATCTTCCTTTATCCGACTATCTCAAACCTGTTTTACTACTCTCTTTCCGTAGCCTTCGGAGTTCACAAATTCAAAGGGGAATTTCTCTCATAATTGTTAAATATGAAAATTGCCAACATTTTGCTAACATAGCAATAGTTATGGACCGGAGGTTGTAATCCTCTCGGGAACAACAGAAAAGCCCTTTAGCCTCAACGGTTGCAGGGTTTTGTGTTTTTTGTAAAAACAACAAATCCTTTGAATTGGGCTTTATTCATACTCTGTGCAAAAATACTACACGGCAAAACATAGCAAAAGAGTAAGAAGGTTTAACTCATACATCCATAGTTATTACCTCCCTTATTCCGGTCAATGGAATGATTATAACCCATTCAGAGAGATAAAAGAAATTGAAATTGACGAGCTGAAAGAAATCCCACTACTGAGGCATATATGGCTTTTAATTTTCGGGAATTTTTTATATGATAGAAGAGGAAGTTTTTTTGTAAGGATCCTTTGAATGTTAACGAAAGAATATTAGCTAGACGATGTAGTATTGGTATTGGAGGAGTATAATGTATACTAAACAACAAATGTCAGAATCATTGCTTGTTGCGGCGTTGCTGGCAATAGTGGGTGGTTTTTTTGATGCATATTCTTATATTGCAAGAGGTCAAGTTTTTGCTAATGCGCAGACCGGTAATATTGTGCTGCTAGGTTATTATGCTGCTCACGGACAGGGAAGAATTGCCTTCCTTTATTTAATTCCAATTTGTTCCTTTGCAGCAGGCGTATTTATTACGGAATATGTGAAAAGAAAATATAATTCCAATGAAAAATTTCATTGGAGGCAAGGAATAATTATATTGGAGTTATTCTTCGTTTTAATTGTTGGCTTTTTGCCATCAGGGAATTGGAATATCCTTGCGAACACTATGATTTCTTTCATTTGTGCGATGCAAGTAGAAGCTTTTCGAAAAGTTGAGGGAAATACTTTTGCGTCTACTATGTGTACAGGAAATCTACGCAGTGGTTCAGAACAATTGTTTCGATTGTTTTTTGATCATGATAAAAACGCAAAGCAAAAAAGTGTTCGATATATTTTTATTATCGTTTGTTTCACAGTCGGAGCAATTATTGGAACGTTCCTTACAATTAGATTTGCTGAAAAAGCAATTTCCCTGTGCAGTCTTATATTGCTGTTAATTTTTATTCTCATGTTCGCCAATACGAAAAAAGAGACAAATAAAGAAATTGCTAAATAAGTATTGTAAACAAAGGATTATGTGGTTTTCATACATGTTAGATACACTCTTAGACAAGTCCACGCAATTGCATTGCAAATTTTCGAAATTTTCTATATAATGTTAGGTACATAAAGCAAATTACATTTTCAAGTATAGTTTTGGAAGTGATGAATGCGTCGGTGCACTTGGACGCTGCCTACGCAAAGAGATGATATCGTAACCGGCCCTTCAAGGTCGGGTTTTGTTAAATAAGAATCTTGACGACCTATCCGTGGAAACCTATTGGAAGAATGAAGGAGATGACTTTTATGAAATGGCTGTTAAGGATTATAATAAGGAGAATGTTTTCTGAAAGAAAAGTCTCCAAAATGGCAACGTCCTCTTCATTGGGAATATTAATAGGGATCATTCCATTCATGGGGTCAATTCCATTAGATGGAGAACGAGTTTTGGTTGCATTGGCAATATCCTTTGTATTCAAATTAAATATTGCTTTTATCCTGATTGGCATGATATTGACCATGATTACTCCTGTAGCTAATTCATTAACAACTTTTATATTTCAGACGGCCAGTCATTATGATATTGCTTTTCTTAGAGGAACACTCGATTTGGCATCTGCTGGAGTGGCAGGAATCATTATCTCACTTGTTATGTATCCAGCATTTTATATAATCTATAGAACGTTTTTAACCAACAACACAAGGGCGGACAGCAATGGAAGTCCTATATTTCAAGATCTAAGCGGCAAAAGAATGCATGTCTTAAAAGACACCAGAAACATAATAATAGTCTTAAGTGTAATTGCCTTAACAGTTCTTGGCTCCAGTTTTGCATCCGGGTCCGTTCTTCCTGATTTGGGATTTAGCAGCATGAAAAACCTTGATAAAATCAGCGCAAGTTCTAATAATACGTATACAAGCACAGTAAGCAAAATTTCATCTTTCAAGAATCAACAGCTGCCCGATTACAGCGGTGCAGATAAAAAGGTACTTGCTTATTATGTGAGCTGGGATGAAGAAAGCTTTCAATCATTAAAAATAAACCATTCCTTAATAGATATAGTTTCGCCTGACTGGTATACAATTAACAATAAACTAGAATTAGGAACAAACATTCAACCTGATGTGCATCAGTATATTAAAGAAAATTCCATGGAAGAAATTCCAGTGCTAAGCAACAATATTAACGAAAACTGGGATAGCACGACAGTGCATAATTTAGTAACATCTACAAACAGGGGAAATGTTATAGCCGGCATAGTTCAGAGTCTGAAGACCAACTCTTTTGCCGGAATCAATCTCGATATTGAAAACATTGACGAAACAGATAAAACAGCTTATACAAGCTTTGTGAAGGATCTATATGCTGAATTGAATAAAAACAATCTTAAACTGATTATTGATCTACCGGTAGCAGATGCAACGCTCGATTACAAAACCCTTTCTCAAAACTGCGACTATGTGGTTCTAATGATGTGTGATGAAAATTCCGATACCGGAGCTCCTGGGCCGGTGGCTTCATTATGGTGGAGCGAGGACGATTTAAACAGCGCAGCCATACCTGCGAACAAACTTCTTGGGGGAGTTGGAAGCTACGGATATGACTGGAGTATTGGGAGTTCACAGCCAGCCGTCACTATAGGCTTTGTAGACTTGATTGACATTGCAGTTGCAGGAAATTCTAAGATTGTCTGGGATGATAAAAGTCAAAATCCTTATATGACCTATAAAAAAGATAATATTGATCATGTTGTCTGGTTTCTGGATGGAACAACATTCTTTAATCAGGTAAAGGCCACTTTTAACAAAGGGGCTTCCGGTATAGCATTATGGAGGCTGGGCGGTGAAGATCCATCTGTGTGGAAGGTTATTAAGGATGCGAAAAACAAACAATCAGTGCAAAACAGTGATGAACAAAAGAAGGGTTCAACATCCGCCAGCGCAGCTAAACAGGTTTTAGCATTCTATGTTAGTTATGATGACAATAGCCTTAAATCATTAAAAGAAAACAGCGGTTTAATAAACATAATCGTGCCGGACTGGTATAAAATAAACAGCAAGCTCGAATTGGAAACCAGTATCCAGCCGGATGTTGATAAATTTATCAAAGCAAACAACATGGAGGAAATACCGCTAATCAACAATTACATTGATGACAAATGGGATCCGGAAATAGTGCATAATTTGGTAACCACTGAAAACAGGAAGGCTGTTATAAGCAAAATAGTCGAGAGCCTGAAAGCCAATTCCTATGCAGGAATTAACCTAGACATTGAAAACATAAATGAGACAGATAAAAAAGCATATACCAGTTTTGTGCAGGATCTTTATGTTGAAATGCATAAAAATAATCTGAAGCTTATCATAGATCTGCTGGTAGATGATGAAACCCTGGATTACAAAACTCTTTCGCAAAGTTGCGATTATGTGGTTTTGATGGTATATGATGAAAATTCCGATGACGGAACTCCCGGACCGGTGGCCTCATTAAGCTGGAGCAAAAAGGTGTTAAACAGCGCAGACATACCAGCTGAAAAACTTCTGGGAGGGATCGGAAGCTACGGATACGACTGGAGTATCGGCAGCAAAGACACTGCTAAGACTGTAGGGTTTGAAGAAGTAATGCGGTATGCCTCGAATGAAGGTGTAAAGGTTAATTGGGATAAAGACAGTCAAAACCCTTATCTTACCTATAAAAAAGACAACATCGACCATGAAGTATGGTTTTTAGATGGGACCTCATTCTATAATCAGGTAAAAGCAACTTATGATATCGGTTCTGCGGGGATAGCGATATGGAGTCTGGGTGATGAAGATCCAACTATCTGGAAGCTTTTGAAGGATTCAAAAAATGCGGATGAAAGCCTAAAAGATTTGAAAAACATGGACCCGTTAACGGAGCTTCAATATTCAGGGGCTGGAGAAATATACTATGTAGATTCGAATACTAAAAGTGGGCAAAGAGCTGTTAGCCTTGATTCAGATGGTTATATCAGCGATGCCGGATACACTTCAATTCCGACGGGACCTAGGATAAAACTATTCGGAAAACCGCAAGGCAAGGTTATCTCCATAACCTTCGATGATGGACCGGACCCTACTTATACTCCGAAAATACTTGATATACTTAAGAAATACAATATTAAGGCAACATTTTTCGTAGTCGGCCAGAATGCACAAGCAAATCCCGAGATTATCCAAAGAATGTATAACGAGGGACATGAAATCGGCAACCACAGCTACTCGCATCCAAACATTGGCAAAATATCAACAATACAGACTGATTTTGAATTGAACTCAACTCAAAGGATTATTGAAGCCACAACGGGCCACTCCACTGCTCTTTTCAGACCTCCGTATGATGCTGCGGCTGAACTGTCAGGAATAGCCGAGTACACGCCAACAATAAGGGCACAGCAGCTGGGATACATTACAGTTGGAGAATCAATCGACTCCCTTGACTGGCAGGCACCTACGAAAGAGGAACTGTATACAAGAGTGATGTCCGAACTCAATGACGGCAATATTGCCCTTTTCCATGACGCTGGAGGGAACAGGGACAGTACTGTAGCGGCACTGCCGGTGATCATAGAGAGCCTCATAAAACAAGGATATACATTCGACTCTACAAGCCAGATGATAGGCAAGAGCAGAGATCAAGTAATGCCAGCGACAGTAACAACTGACAACCGGTATGCCCTGTTCAATCAAGTTACAATTGGCACATTCAATAACTTGAAAGGTATAATCACTGTGCTTTTCTATCTTGCATTAGCTTTCGGAACTGTCAGGCTCCTATCCTTTATTATTCTGTCAAAGCTGCAGAAACGAAAAGCCATAAAGTCATATGAAAATTCAGTGTATGAAGAAGGGGTAAGCGTAGTTATAGCTGCATACAATGAAGAAGCTGTAATCTGCAAGACTGTAGACTCCGTTCTGAACAGCAGTTTTGAAGACCTTGAGGTAGTTGTTGTAGATGACGGATCCAAAGACAGAACTGTTGAGGTACTGAAAGAAAAGTATTCAAACGACAGAAGGGTGAAAATATACACCAAAGAAAATGGAGGCAAGACATCGGCGCTAAATATGGGATTTTCCATGGCATTGAATGATGTCATCGTAGCAATCGATGCAGACACGATTATAGACAGGGAGGCTATAGCGTATATGGCCCAGCACTTTAATAGTCCAAAGGTCGGCGCGGTGTCAGGAAACATAAAGGTAGGCAATATCAACAACATGTTAACCAAATGCCAATACATGGAGTACGTCACAGGATTCAATCTTGAAAAAAGGGCATTTTCTATGCTTAACTGCATAGCTGTCGTTCCAGGTGCTATCGGAGCATGGAGAAAAAGTGCGGTGGCAGAGTGCGGATATTACAGCAGTCAAACCCTTGCAGAGGATACTGATATGACAATCGAATTAGTGAGGCAGGGCTATACTGTTGAATTGGAGGCAAGAGCAAAAGCATACACCGAAGCGCCAGAGACAGTTAAAAACCTGGTTAAACAGCGTAACAGATGGGCATACGGCATCCTGCAGTGTTTATGGAAGCATAGAGATGCATTGTTCAGACCAGAATATAAATATTTGGGGTTAGTTGCAATGCCGACAATGTGGATATTCCAATACTTATTTCTTATAATATCGCCGTTTGCTGATCTTTACTTCATCAACGGAATATTAACCAGACCGTCACAAAAGCTTTTCCTGTTCTATATTTTCTTTTTAACTTTTGATCTGATCGCAGTAACCTATGCTTTTGTCTTAGAAAAAGAGTTCAAGGTGAATATTCTATGGCTCATAGTGCAGAGAACCTTATACAGATTCATAATGGTATATGTTGCAGTCAAATCCATAATATCGGCCTTAGGCGGGAGAGTAGTCGGATGGAACAAGTTGAAAAGAACAGGAAGTGTTGTTTCAGAGAAGGGCTATAAGGAATTTGAAAAAAACAAAAAATTAAAAGGAGGCGAATAGCCTCCTTTTTAATTGTAGTTAATAAACGTTGCCGTCAATTTTGTATTTGCCGCCAAAAACTGTAAATTCAAATGGTGTTTTTAGATCAACATTTCCATCAGTCAACAATTTTTCATATGCTTTAACTCTTTTGGCGCCATCAGGATCATCCTTTTTAAGGTAATTATACCTGTTGTCCATAAGCACAGAAAGAAATTCATTTTCATTGGTTCCTATAGCAGGCGTCCCGTTCAATTCGCCTTTAACCTCGTTAATAAAATCCTGTGCGCCGTCAGCTCCATGGTTAACACACGTATCATATATAAAAGCCAAAGTGAGATTATTTTTTGCTCCAATGCTGTCAGCAAGCTTTACAGCTGGATTCCAGTAATGAGCATCAAGCTCATACAGCTGGGCTTTTTTGAAAAGCGGATCGTCGCATGCTTTTACATCATTTATGAAATTCGCAAGCCCTGTGACGTCGGCGCTTTTATCTTCAGCATCGCGCTTGCCGCTGTCTATTTTATCTAACGCCGATATATACTTAGCCAAATTGTTGTTTGGGTTTAGCTGAGTATAGTACTTAATTAGCTCGTTACCGTCATAAGTGCCTGTTGTAAATCCAATGATACCAAATGTAATGCCCCTTCCATCATCTATGTTTTCAGCATAATTGTAGTTGAAAAATGTTGATCCATTTTCACAGGCCGTGGTCAACTGGAGACAGGTTTTCTTGAGTTCTGATGCAACTGGAACATTATCCGCGGTATTGGTGGCATTAGTGCTATTTGTAGTGTCTGTGGTATTTGAGTTGTTTGTATTTGAGTTATCGGCCGCGCAGCCAGAAAGTAACAATAAAGCAAAAATTGATGCTATTAATAAATTGAATGTTTTTCTCATGGATTACACCACCCCTGATATGCTTTATACATATAATTATAAGTCATGAAATAAGAAATAAATAGTAGCAATCAAAGGTTGGAAATTATCGCAGCATCTGGACTGTTTTTATGTCAGGGTCTCCGCACTGATGTGTTATTCAATTGTCAATGATTTCGGGCTTATCCCGAGAAAATACAGAATAAATCATGCATAAAAACTATAATATATAGCAATACTATCAATTTGTTTTCTATAGGTTCCTGTAATATAATGAGGTTGCAAACAAAAGTTTGATAAATTTTTAATAATAAATAACCGAATAACTTATTACCAGGGAGGAGTTTTTATCATGGAAAAGAGACCACCAATCACAGTCAGTTCATGGACATTAGGAGATCAGTGCAAATTTGAGGAAAGAGTGAAGGCAGCAAAAGAAGCAGGCTATGAAGGAATTGGCCTTCGTGCTGAGACTTATGTAGATGCTTTAAATGAAGGGTTATTCGATTCAGATATTCTTGATATCCTTAAGAAATACGGTATGAAGGTTACAGAAGTTGAATACATAACACTTTGGGCAGAAAACAACCGTTCATATGAGCAGAAATACAAAGAGCAGTTATGCTTCCATATGTGTGAATTATTCGGAGTTGACCATATAAACATCGGATTGATGGAAACTTACAGTGTTGAACATACTGCACAGAAATTGAAAGAATTATGCCAGAGAGCAGGCAAATACGTAATCGGCGTAGAGCCAATGCCATACAGCGGTATACCTGATATCAAGAAAGGCTGGGAAGTAGTCAAAGCTTCAGGCTGCGACAATGCTAAGCTTATCCTTGATACGTGGCACTGGGTAAGAGCAGATCAGGCAAATGACGTTAAGTTACTGGAAGGTATTCCAGCAGACAAGATCGTATCAATCCAGATAAACGATGTATACGATAGACCATATGCAAAATCCGTCTTAAGAGATGAATCAATGCATGACAGACTTGCACCAGGAACCGGAATCAATTCAACAGAAGGCTTTGTTAAGATGATCAAAGAAAAAGGCATCAAACCTGCAGTTATAGGTGTTGAAGTAATAAGCGATGCTATCTTAGCAAAAGGTGTTGCAGAGGCTGCTAAACACACATATGGCAACACAGTGAAAGTTCTTGAAAAAGCTTGGCCAGAGATGGCGCCAAAGGCTTAAGTGGGGACGGTTAATCAGCAGAGTTAATTGATGAATAGAATCTCCTTGGATGGGAATGATAGTAACATATCATGCCCCAAGGAGGTTTTTTTATGCCAAGAACTGCCCGTGAGAAGAGCCCCGATGCAATGTACCACGTAATGTCCAGGAGCATAAGCGAGCTGGATCTGTTCCGGAATGCCGAAGACAAGGAGCGGTACATGAGAACTGTCAAACGCTACAAGGATAAATATGGCATAAAAATCTATGCCTACTGCCTTATGGACAACCACAGCCATCTTCTGATCGACTCGAACGGAGCTGATATTTCAAAGGTCATGCAGGGTATCAACCTAAGTTATGCAAGATACTATAATACAAAACACCAAAGGCACGGACATCTTTTCCAGGACAGGTTCAAGAGCAAAGTTATAGGAAACAACAGCTATTTTGTCAGGCTTTCTGCCTACATTCACAGCAACCCCTATTCGATGGACGAATACAAAAACAGTATAGAGCAGTACGAATACTCCAGTCTTGGCATTTATCTGGGGACAAGGCGAGATGTCATGGATATCGTGGAGCAAGGATTTCTGCTGGCCATTTTCAGCAGGAGGAAAGCCAGCGCAGTTAAACTCTACTTCGAATTCATGAGGGATTACAGTGAGGACAGAATGAGCCGAGATGCTGAATTCATGGATGAAGGAACCGAATATGTGAGTACAAGGACCATTCTATACAGGGATTGTTCAGTTGAAAAGGTGGAGAAATTCCTAATGGAAAGGATAAATGCAACAAAAGCTGTGCTGCTGATGAGAAATTCAAGTAAGACCGTTGAGCAGAGGGCAATCTTTGCTTTGTTTTTGAGGTGCTTCTGCAAGTTCAGCAACAGGGCCATATGCGAAGTCATAGGAAGCATATCTCAATCCAGAGTATCAACTTTGTGCAATCTTGGAGTGGATCTTATTAGGGACAAGCTTGAGTACAAGGGGCTGATGCCGGAATTCATAGAGATATGCAAGTTATAGGCCATTTGGAAACTTATATTAAAATTATAAAATTTTCAAAAAAAATAAATGACACGGGACAGGTCTGGCCATTTTTGGGATTTTTATAAAGTTAAATCAAATAGAAATATTCAAGCTCCGCTTAATTCGTCGAAAATAAGGCGGATTTTTTGATTCAGCTGCAATTTAGTGAAATCGGGCAGTTTGTTTTTTTGCCCTTTTGGAGAAAACGAGAGATTAACCGTCCCCAAGTCCGCCCAAGGCGCCAACTCCAGGGCAAAAAAAGCGCCGCATCAGCGGCAAATCTAGGAGAATGAGAATAATTCTATCTATCTACTTATTCTAACAAAATTATACACATGCACTGTTAAATTAGCAACAAAAAACTTAAAAACCCAAGAAACTAAAATAAGCTATTTAATAATGAGCCTGAAATATGATACTATTAAAACAATAGTATAGAACGGGCAGGTGAAACAGGCATGGGTCAGAATCAGTTTCTGAAGGAAGCTATAAATGAAGCAAAAATTTCTGAGAGCCTTGACGAAGTTCCCGTAGGCGCAGTGATCGTAAAGAACAATGAAATTATAGCCAGAGGCCACAACTTAAAAGAAGGAATGAAGGACTGCACTTCGCATGCCGAGATAATGGCTATAAGGGATGCATCCCGCAAACTGGATTCCTGGAGACTATCGGAATGCGACCTGTATGTCACACTCGAGCCCTGCGCCATGTGCGCTGGAGGCATACTGAACGCCAGGATCAGAAAGGTATACATAGGCACTTTTGACTCAACAGCAGGAGCCTGCGGCTCTGTGATAAACTTGCTTCAGAACGATGCTATCAGCAAGTGGACGGAGGTAATCTGGCTGTACGACAACGAGTGCGGAGAAATACTTACAAATTATTTTAAAAACAAGAGAGAAGGTCGGAAATTATGATGATTCAGTCGCTCACAATAATGACAGCCATAATCTCAGCAGTGATGGTCATACTTGTTGTTGTTGTATTTATCTTCCTATTCTCAGGCAAGAGGTGATCCCAGCCTTGCCCCAAAGTTTTATTTGTGGTAAAATTGTAATGTTTGTTTCACTGCAACATTCGAATGCTAACAAACAGATATTCGGATGCTAATTGTTAATTTTAAATGATTAGGAGATTGAGTTTTATATGCATGATTTTTTATCGATTTTTTTCATAGGTCTAATAATCGTAACAACGGTTCCCAACATTATTTACTCCATCGGGTACACGGAAGAGTATAGGAAGGATTACTCCCTTAAATACCTGTGGGCAATGATGGCACTGTTTGTCCTATCAATGGCGGGAGTCGTCTTATCTGACAACAGCATAAATTTTATGATTTTCTGGGAGCTTATGTCCGTATCTTCGTTTTTCCTGGTCATATTCGAACATAAAAAGAGCGAAACCATAAAATCAGGTATTATGTATTTCATCATGACACACATAAGCGGGCTTCTCGTAATGATTATGTTTATCCTGATTGCTAAATTCACGGGTACATATGACTTCAATGCGCTTACGGGAGGAGCCGGCAATATCACAGGTCCGCAACAGCTGGCCATACTCATTATGGCTCTGGCTGGCTTCGGATCAAAAGCTGGACTTGCGCCTCTCCATGCATGGCTCCCAAAGGCCCATCCTGCTGCAACTTCGAACGTGTCTGCAATGATGTCAGGCATCATGCTGAAAATTGCGATATACGGCTTTATAAGGGTGGCGTTCATCTTTGCAAAGGACGTATCCGTCTATTTCGGTGCATTTGTCATGCTGATAGGCACAATAACGGCAATTTACGCAGTAATCAACTCCCTGGCTCAGAACGATATAAAGAAGCTTCTGGCATATTCAAGCGCTGAAAACATGGGCATGATATTCGCGGTGCTTGGCTTAGCTCTAATCCTGAGAAGCCTCGGTCTTGAGGCCCTCAGCGCCCTGGCACTGGCAGCAGCCATGTTCCACATACTTAACCATGGAATATTCAAGAGCCTTCTTTTCATGAGCGCGGGCAGCGTTCTCTTCGCCACATCAACCAAGAATATGAACGAACTGGGCGGCCTGTACAAGAAGATGAAGTTCGCATCCATCTGCGCTTTCATTGGAACTGCAGCCATAGCAGCAGTTCCGCCGCTTAACGGCTTCGCTGGAGAAATACTGATCTATACAAGCTTCATTATGGCGCTTTCCCAGGTCAATATACCTTGGATAGCGATGATGATTCTGTTCTGCGGAATCATCCTTGCTCTCACTGGGGGAGGAGTAATCTGGGCTTCAGTAAAGAGCTTCGGGATGACCTACCTTGGCGAACCAAGGTCAAAGAAAGCAGAGGAAGTGCATGAGATTCCAGTTACAATGAAGGCAGGAATGGCTATGCTGGGAGCATTCGCTGTTCTGTTTGGGGTGTTTTCGCCCTTCATAATAAATCTTATTTATGGATGGACCTCAGGCAATCCCGCCGCCAGCGCCGTCGGTTATGAGATCACTATTGTATCAGGAGTGCTTCTTCTGATTGCTTTTGTCGTATATTTTGCGGTCAAGAAGCTTATCAAGGGTCAACCTGACGCAGTTGGCAGAACATGGGCTTGCGGCTTCAATGATTTCAAGCCATACATGGAGTATTCCCCTGACGGATTCGTGCAGCCTGGAATGAGGATCTTCGGAAATGCAGCCGGCTACAAG
>Ga0209540_10002797_pt1 | contig 12218 bp, 8 predicted proteins | sample BarGraIncu01121A_FD_184501 | JGI IMG/M metagenome (GOLD analysis project Ga0209540, IMG submission 184501) | Arctic peat soil microbial communities from Barrow, Alaska - Barrow Graham LP Incubations 011-21A (SPAdes) (version 2) | ecosystem: Environmental > Terrestrial > Soil > Wetlands > Peat... | reverse complement strand
CTGCTCCCCGGTTAGCGAAAGAATTGCAGATGCCGTTTGCTTGAGCTCTTCCTTGGTCGTTTCGTTTCGTGTCACTTGGACCGTCACCACGACCCACCCTGCCCCATGGTCCTCGAAGCCGCTGATGAAGGGAAAAAGGCTGTCCCCCGAACTCTTCTCCTTGAACAGCTCGGTGAACGAATGGACCCCGAAGGCGCTTAGGGTGGCCTTCTCAGTACGCTTCGCGAGGTCGCTACTGCCCTGCGCCTGTGGCGCTGGCACGTCCGGCACGGGGCTGCTCTCCACCTGTGGCGCTGGCACGTCCGGCACGGAGCTGCTCTCCGCAGCGTTGTCCGATTCTGGCGCGGGGAACGTGTGATACCTGATGACTATTGTTGCGCCTGTTGGAAATGTACTGCCGGCATCGAAGTCCGTTTCGCCGTTGACGGACACCGCTTCGACGTCGCCATCCTTGTGCAGCAAGCCAACAATCAAATCAGGCACCGCGCTTGTTTCGATACTGGTGAAGCCGGCAGCCTGCAATTTGGTCTTCACGTCCTGGTAGTTGCCGCCCTCGAGGTCGCTAGACGATGCTGGCATCGCGATTGTGCCGCTAGGCTTGTCGGGCGTACCAAGAGTAGCCAGAACGGCAGCAAACAACAGGACGACGGCACCGACAGCAACCCAACGACCTCTTGGGTGCCGACGCCACCACCTGCCCAATCGGTAGCCCCAACTGTCGGAGTCAACCCCAGGTTTGGTTCCCGAGTCGCTCACTGCTTCCCCCTCGTGCCTCGAATACCCCGATTGGTCCTACGATCTTGGTGCCATGAACCCGACGATCAGGATGGCAAGCGGGCCGATTAGGAAACCCGCGATAGCCCAGCCGCACCCGTTGCGGCCCTTGCTCCTGGCAATCATAGACGCACCGACAGCACAGACGACCCAGAAGACGAAAACGCCGACGTACTCCAATCCCCGCGACCCCCGTTCCGAACCGCTCACACGCAGACCTGGATGCGTCTAACGTGTTGCGGTGGTCATGCTCCCAGCATCCCGACCAGACGCTTGCGCATCCGATCGCGTCGATCGTCATAGAACTTCGGGAAGTCTATGATCTCCTCCGGCAGTCCGCTCATGTCGTGGAGCGCGAGGTAGTTCTCTCGATTCATCTGGGCTTGATCGTCTTCACCCGGGAACTTGAGCCGCAGCCAGGGCCAGGGCATCATTTCCTGCTTCTGGATGTTGATCGTGCCGGGCAGGAGTTGGAGGTTAGGCAGGCCGTCCCTTCGCCCCTCGAATTCCGGGATGCTCTCTTCAGGCACTCCCGCCTTCGTCAGCACTGTCTTGCGGAAGGCGTGCTGCGCAAAGATGTGATCCGCGTGGGCCCGCTGCTCAAAATCGGCTCGTGGATACAAGAGCGACAATGCGGCGAATGTGCGAGGTTTGCCATATCGGAGATCGAGGATCTCCTCTATCTCCTCTGGCTCGAACCGGAGCCGCTTCCCCATCCGGGCCATCTCGCTCTCGATCTGCTCCACTGGGAATCCGCTCTGCCCGAACTCGCGGATCTGCTGGCGTAGGCGAGTGAGCAACTGGTCCTGGCTGCTACCCCAGACGCCGGCCTTCAGAAGCGCACGGACCACCCATCCCCACACAGCTTGTCTGTCGCTGTCGTACTGACTGCTGGAAAGGTACGAGCTGTTCAGCTCCCTGAACTGGAAATAGTAGGCGAGTGGCACCAGCACGTAGTTGGAAGGGAGGGAGTCTCGCGAGAATCCGTAGTGGGCGAGGAAGTCGACCGCCAACCGGAGGGATTGTGCGCAGGAATCCCATCGTTGCTCAAGGAGCCCCATGTTCGTTCGGTTGAAGTTCGTCACCTTGAAACGGACATCGCCGGCGTCGCTGAGAACCAACCCGGCTTTGAGGACTAGGTCCTTGGTGAAGGAGAATCCACCTGCGACCTTGTTGAGTTCGTCCACGAGACCGAACACTTTGTCCCGTGCGTCGAGTTGGGTCCACTGGGCCACCGCGATACTCAGCAGAATGTCGGAGTAGGAAAGTTGGACACCCCCACTGTTCACTCGCACGAAAATACCGAGCACCTCGTCGAGTTCGCGCTTGCCGACCTCGAAGAAGCCGATTGTGCCATCGTGGTTCACCATTTCGTGGAGCCGAGCAAGCGTTCGATAAGCGAACTTGTTGTCCGGATCCGCCAAGCCATGGTCGACGACGTACTCGTAGATGTCGCCCGCCTCGTCGAAATCGAGCACGCCCGACAAGAGGAACCAGTGCGCTCCGTCCTTGTTCCCGACGATTGCTTCCTGCTCCGTCATGAACTTGAACGCGTACTCCATCTGCTGATCGTTCTCGTCGGCTGGAGACGCGAGGTTCAGGTAGAGCCTCTTGACGGGATATGCGTCGGGGCTGCTCTCCCATTTGTAGGGCAGCTTCGCTGCGTAGCTGCCTCTCAAGCCGACGCTCAGTGCGGTGAGTCGCTGTTGGCCGTCGAGGATAGCGGTGACCGGTCGGTCACGTGGAAGCCGGTCGCGTTCGATTATCGGGCAGTGCGGTGCGTCTCGCTTGTGGTAATCGCGCACGAAGTCGTAGAAGACGTAGTTCCCGATCTCCGACTGAGGTATCTCCCAGAAGAGGAAGCTCCCGATGGGATACTTGCGCATGAGGCTGTCGAAGAGCCCGCAGACCTTGTCGCCATCCCACTCGAACTCCCGCTGGATCGCTGGCAGGATGTACTCGTGCGAGCTCATCCGGTCGAGCGCGTCTTTGATGGTCGTCGGTGTTTGAAAGGACATTGGGCTCCCCCTTGGGACGTCGTTCGCCCAAGTGTACGGCGGATTACCCATCCCCTCGCTTCTAACTTCGGATGGTCATTGCGCTCTCGGCCCTTCGAAGTCAGAGGGCGCAGCTACACTGGCGGCATCGGATGTCCCGGGAGAAGCGATGAAGTCGTACGTCCGCACACCAATGCCGGCGCTGATCCTAGTGATGGCGCTGCTGGTGGGATGCGCACACTCCACAGAGGTCCCCACCGCTCCCTCCCCCTCCCCCAAGCCCACGACGAGTGAAGCAACCTCCTCCACGGCGACGAACGAGGCAACCTCCACGGCCGTGATGCCCGGCGACCATATCGCTGCTCGCAGCTACATCGACGCCAAGCGGGGCTGGGCGGTGGGCACGGACCGCGAGCGCGGAAGCCTAGTGCTCCACACCGCCGATGCCGGGAAGCACTGGCGTGTGCTACTCCGCGATGACCACGGCTTCCCCCTGGTGGGTGTCAGCTTCGTCGACGCACTCCACGGCTGGGCGGTATCCAGCAGCGGCACCCTCGTGGGCTTCATCATCGCCACCACCGACGGAGGGAGGACATGGGTGGAGCAGGGCGGTGCGGGTCCGCTCGAGTCCGTGGAGTTCACCGACAACCTCCACGGCGTGGTCCGGGGCCTCGACGGCGACAGCCCCCAGCGACCCATAACGCTGGAGACCATCGATGGCGGGACACACTGGAAGGTCCGCCGCTGACCGCCAACGGCGGTCAGCCTCTCCCACCCGATGCTCACCAGCCCACGGTGATTCCGAGCGGAGCCGAGAGCGGCACTGCCGGAGCTGTGTTGACCCACTGTAGAATCGGTCTGACGAACACAACCAAGCCAACTGACCTCGGCTTTGAGTAGGGGGCGTAATGGACGCGACCGCAACGGTAGCCGTCGGCAGCCAACTGGCACAGGTTGCTGCCTTCACTACCATCATCCAGAACATCGTGCTGGCAGGCTCAGGTTTGGCCACCGTCATCATCGCCGCCAAGGGGCTCTCCGCATGGAGCAGTCAACTCAAGGGAACCTCCGAGTATGCGAAGGCGAAGGAGGTTCTCAAGGCCGTCTACCGAGTCCGCACGGCACTGATGCGAGTGCGAGCTCCCATGGTTATGCAGTATGAGTACCCCGAGGAGATGACGACGCCCAGCGGCCATCTGAAGCCCGAATGCGACTACGACGGCACCAAAGCCGTCTACCAGAACCGCTGGAAGCCGCTAGCTGATGCGCTCGGGGAGCTCGACGAGCAGAACCTCGACGCACAGGTGGAGTGGGAGCCGGGGTTCCAGGAGACCATTGTGCCCCTGCGGCAATGTGTGATCGAGACTCAAATCGCCGTCTCGGAGATGCTAGAGAGGAAGCAGACCTCCGGCGAACCGGACGACAGAAGCAAGGAAGAGAAGAAGAAGGATCGAGCAATCCTGTATGCCCGCGGGGCCGATCACGAGGACGACCAACTGAGCCGGGATGTCGACGCCGCCGTGGCTCTCTTCGAGGACAGACTGCGACCGCATATCAAGCGATAGACCTTCTCTGCGGAGCCGAGGGGGCACACTCGTGAGCTTGGATGATGCTGTCGTCAGGGCACGGCACATCGACAAGATGGGCCAGCCACTCGGTGCGGTCTACAACGAGCTATCCGACGAGCTCATGTGGCTGCACGTTCAGTGGCTCCTGCACCGACAGCTCTACGGAACCTCGGCCGAGCGATTCGACGTCCTAAGCCGGACAGCCCCGTTCTTCTTCCACGTCATCCAGCGAACCCTGTGGGAGAACATCCTTCTCCGGATTGCTCGGCTCACCGATTCCCCGAAGTCCGCCGGCCGCGGCAATCTGACGGTGCGCCGACTCCCGGGTCTTGAGATTGATGCTACCTTCCGCGGCGACATCGAGGCTTCGTTGGCCGAGGCCCTCGCCGCGTCCGGGTTTGCTCGCAGCTGGCGCAATCAGCATCTCGCCCATCGAGATCTAGCGCTGGCACTTTCGGAGGCTGTCGAGCCGATGCCCGCCCCTGAGGTTGCGGAAGTCGAGGTAGCACTCCACGCACTGAGTGCCGTGCTCAACCAATTGGCCCTCCTCTACGATGAGCCACCGGTGGTCTATGGGCTGGTGCAGTTCGACGGTGGGGTGGACTCCCTCGTCTACTACCTGCGAACTGGCCTCCGGGCCAAGGATGGGGACGCCGACTAGCGGCGATAGTCAATCGGCGGGACCCGTGCGGAGTGATGCCCGTCGCCGCCCGCTCCGATTTGAGCTGGGTGCGAGTCCCAAGTCAGCACACGAACTGGAAGCCATGCCTCCCGATCAGTTGCGCCCGGTGCTACGCTGGCACCAATTCAGAACCCGACGGTCAGAGGCCCCGGATGACCAGGCATCGAATCCACAATCAGCCGAGGAACCTCGAGGACAACATCTACTGGCGGAACAACGCCTACCACCTCTACTACATCTCACCGATCACAAAGCGTCAGACGAGCAAGATGATTCTGAAGCCGGTTTCGAAGTCCGAGATGCGACACCCGGAGATCATCAAGCGAGCCAATGACGCCGCCAAGGCATATCTGGACAGCCTCCTCACCGAGGGTGCCGTGTCCCGCGCCGAGATTTCCGTGGCGCTCGCCTGGACCGACTTCCTCGCGAACAAGGTCAACCGCCGCGGAGAGCGCCTCAAGAACAGCACCCGGCTGGACTACACCTCGGTATATGACAACTACATCCTCGGAGCCTTCGACCCGAGCCACCGGCCGCTCCAGCCCCGGAAGAAGGAACCCCGGCGTATCGAGCGGGACCCGGACAAGCTGACGCCGGAGAAGAAGGGGGAACTGGCGAAGCGCACCCAGCTCGGTCTCTCCACGCTCACCGTGAACCAGCTCGGCGATCGGCTCTTCGACGACAAACACCCCGGGGGTGCCACCCGTCTGACAATCTGGCGCGAGTGGCTCGACACGCTGGCCTATCGGGGGGACGGCCAAGAGCCGGACCGCGAGGAGCGTCGGGCTCAAGGACTCATCAGCATCAAGCGCAAGTCGAATGTGATCCTAGTGATGAAGAGCTTCCTAAGCTACTGCTACAAGCACGACCCGCGCTGGACCCGCACCAACCTCGGCAGCGACCTCCGGGTCCCCCTTGGTAGGGAACCCCGCTTCAACATTCCCGACTACGACGACCTGATGCGCCTACTGGCGGTCCTCGATGGTCAGAGTGCCGTCTTCGTGGAATTGGCACTTTACTCGGGACTTCGCGCCGGGGAATTGGTCGCGTTGGACTTTGCCGACATCGACTACCCCCACGAGGTCATCCACATTCGCCGCAACTACACCCACGGGCAGATGAGCGACAGCACCAAGGGCCACCGGGACCGCGATGTTCCCCTCCACGACCGGCTCATCCGGCTGCTGAGGCAGTGGAGCAAGGACTGCCCCAGCGACACGATGGTCTTCCCCGCGACGCACATCGTCGCCCAGGGCCCGGACAAGGATCATATGACCCTGGTGCGGGTGGCGAAGGATGGCCAGCGGATGTCCGTGGACAGCTTCCGCGAGAAGACCTGGAAGCCCGCGGTGGCGAAGGTGGGACTCGAGGGAACCAGGCTCCACGATATGAGACATGCATATATCCAGTGGCTCGTGGCTCTGAATGTCAATCCACTGATAATTTCCGCCGCGGCCGGCCATCAGGACCCCCGGACCACCGCAAATTATCTGAGTCGTGATCCGAAGCTCCTCCAGGGAGTGCGGGACGCCTTCAACGCTCCGAGGAAGACCCGCCGCGGGGCCAAGGCGCCGGAGGACGCGGAGTTCGTCTACCCCGCGAAGGAGCCGGCGAAGAAGAAGGTCGAGAAGCCCGAGAAGCCGGCGCACATCCCCGGCAGCGGTCCGGCTCTCAAGCGCGGGCTACCCAAGAACAGGTAGCGAATCCGCCCGGAAGGACACCTTTCGGGGGACTTCGACACCCCTTGGACCATCCCTCGCGTGCTCAATTCACCCAGAGTTATTGGCGGATTAATTGGCGGATTGGTCGTTTGCCTACCAAGACAAAGAAACAGGCCGGGAGGCGTTTGCCTTCCCGACCTGCATGTTCTTTGGTAGCGGGGGCCGGATTCGAACCGACGACCTTCGGGTTATGAGGGAGCCCCGGCGGTTTCCACGCTGGTCGCTCTCAGTACAGGATATGCACTCTGACCTGCACGAAGGTCGGAGGGCATATCGCTGTCAATACAGGTACGTGGACCCAGACTCGGCCCATTCTGTTGACACCGTGGTGACAGACTCAGCAGTGATCGCCCGACTCCTCGATCATCTCGCGGACTACACGCGCAATGCCCGTGGAGACACGTCCCGCTTGCGTCACGGCCGGGCCACCCACTCGCCGCACCATGTGTCGGGGAGCGTAGGCGATCGGAAGACCACCTGGGTGAGTCCTGCGGCGACTTCGCTTGCGGCCAGCTTGCCCAGATGCGGCCCGTCCAACACGGCGCGGACTGGAGGGTAGCGGTGGCATGCGGGCTGGGCGTCGCGCGACAGCTGCACCCAGAACCTACACGTCGCACATGATTGAGACGCCACGGATGGTCCTCCGATTCCCCCCGGGATGCTCGGCGTACTTCGACCTTCTCAGGCCAGCGTATCACCAGCGTGCGCCACCTCAGAACGTGACGGGCAGGCCCGCCCTCTCAGCCGTGGTGGACTCCTCCCGACAGAAGGCACAGACTGCGCAGGAGTTCCGACGCTTCATGGCAGCATTTGGGGGAACCATGGATCAGCGCAAGATCACCAGCTTCCTGCAGCTTCTCGGACTGGCCAGTCTCGGCTACGCCATCTACAACGCGTGGTCGATCTACAACGGCCTTGAGGCGCAGCTTATGCGAGGTCTGTCGGGCATGCTGCAGGCGTCGTCTTCGGCCGGATGGGCGGACCAACTGACAAGCCCGTATGCGCTTCCTCACCTGATCATCAACCAGCCGTGGGCGTGGCTCGGTGTGGTCCTCTTGCTCGCCCCCAGCTTCCTCGGCATGACTCGCGGAGGGAGCGCCCCATTCCGCTCGACACCGCCAGTGCCGGACGAGCCCACGTTCGCGTACTTGGTCGAATGCAAGCTCTGCAAGAAGCCGGTCAGCTCGACCGCTCCGACCTGTCCGAACTGCGGAAACGCCATGTCCTGACCTGTTCTGGTCAGGCGCGTTCGGGAGTGATGGCTGTCAGACCCTGGTGATACCGTCGGCATGCCACGAATGCTCCGTCCGGGCCAGACTCACCGCCGAGATTCGAAGGCGTGGAAGCGAATGAATAGATCCGTACAGGACCGCACGCCCTACCATTGGGCGCTCTTGGCATTGTGCGCAACACACCTGCTCGTGTTTGGAGTGGCATCCGTCGTTGGCGGCTCGTCACCCAGCAGTCACTTCCACGCGATTGACGACTACGTGGTCCGCGCGATCGGCCTGTTGCTGATCATCTCGGCCCCAGCTCTGTTGTTTCGCTGGAACTGGGCCTTCACCGTCGCTATTGCGGTCCTGGCTTTCTCGATGCTGGAGATTGCGGTGACCTTCAATCCCGCTGCCTCGCATGTGCCCGTCGGGTTCGAAGTCGTTTGGACCTTGGTCCTTGTCGGGCTGCCGATCTGGCTGCTCAACTGGTTGCGCCCCGTGTTCGTGCCGTCACGCGGCTGACCCGAGGCTCACCTGGCGCGCCCGCCACAAAGAAAGGTCCGAGGCTCAATGAGCTTCGGACCTTTGCATTTCTTTGGTAGCGGGGGCCGGATTCGAACCGACGACTTCGGGTTATGAGCGACCATCAAGCAGGGCGTGCCGACAAGGGTGAGTGCGGTTCATGCAGGTCAGCGGTAGTGTCGCTCTGGGTCGTTACGGCTGGTTCCTTGGGGAAGTGTTAGAAGAAGTGTTAGACAGACCTAGCCGATCGCGAACGGGCCGAACTCGTGATGCCCCTTCCCTACGAGACGATTCGCCAAGTCCCGACCCCCGCGAACAGCCTCTGGCACGTCAGAGCTAACCGCCGCCGTCACGACGCTCATGAAGGCGTCGCCGTGGGCGGATGCGAGGAACGCCCATGGGTCGTGTATCAGCAGTTCGGTGGCTACCCGGACCGCAGGCAGAGGGTGTCTTTCGGCGGCAGAGGCAACGGCGTCGAGCACAGGACCGTCGAGCTCAACATGTCCAATCACGTCGGTCACGCGCTCAAGCTGATCGATCCACCACTTCTCATCGAACTCGCCCGAAATCACCCAGTGGCTGAAGTCCTCGAGCTCCGGGCGAAACTCGGTGGCATCTCCTGCGCTCGCGGCGTTTTCGGCGAGACGGATTCGCCATTCCCACAGGCGCACCGATCGCGCGACGTATTCGGAGTCGGTCGGCTCAGGCGGGTCCTTGTGCTTGCCGAGTCCAAGGTAGACACGAGCGGTAGCCGCACTCCACAAGGTCTGGTTCGCCTCGCAGTAGACAGCGCGCATCAGCTCGTCGTCGAGTTCGATGTCACCATGGAGATACATCGCGACGACATGCCTCGCGAGCGCTTCTTGCGGCTCTCGGCGTTCCCAAGTGACAGCAGGTGGTTCCGAAAGCCTGCCTGTCCGATACAGATACTCATCTCGAAACAGCGGTATGAGCGGCTCGCGGATCGTTCCCCACAACAAGTACGCGTCAAAGACGACTTCACGGTGTTCCTGGTGCGAGACCGGAAAGAGGACTGTTCGATGCTCCTCGAACCACTCCGGGTCGATCAGGGCAAGCAGATCGAGATGTGCGCCGATTGCGGCACGAACCGTGAGTGATGGTTCACGCGAGACGTCGAGACAGCGATCGAGCGTGCTCTCGAGCTCCGGCCACCTCGAGATCCCACGTCGCCCGCTGAGGGGGAGATCGAACTCTCCAGCCGCCCGTGCCTTCTCTACGAGCAGCGCGATGAGCGCATGCGTGGCCTTGCCTCGGACGGTGTTGAGGGAGAGCGCGAACGGGTCCATGTTCGAGCCGCCGTACTTCTGCTCGTGCTCCAAGGTGGGATTCGGGTCCGTGAATACGGGCGCCAAGATGCGCCAGACGTCATCGAGATGCCCGTCCGGGATGCGGTTCGCCGAGGAGGTCAGGCCTGTCTCGAGGAGGTTCGCTGAGGCGCCCAGCGTCTCGTCTCCTTCGTCTCTTTCAGTGCCCGTGTTCAGGTATCGGTGATCGACGGTGCACGCGCGCAGGAAGTCCAGGACCGGCTCCCAGCTGAACGCGCCTCCAGCCCGCAACGCCTGGGTCAGGCCGTGGATGAGGGCATCGACGTACTCCTGTCGCAGATCAAGGAAGTGCTCGGCCCGGCAAGCGAACTTCTCGGGGTCCTTCTCGACGACCGACTGAAGCTGCCGGGCCATGCCCCGAATCGTCGGACCATCGAAGTTGTCGCTGGGCGGCTCCCAAGTCCGCAAGTAGTCAGCGAGTTCGTCCGTCGTCATGCCGGCGATGACGTTCTCGTCCACGGGGGGTTTGTCACCCCAGAAGCTGCGCACGCGGAAGATCTGATAGTCGTCCCAGCGCGGCGGCTTCTTCAGCAGGCTGACAAGCGCGTCGTACTCGGCTCTACGGGTGGCGTCGAGGTGCTCCAGCACAGGGAACAGGCGTGTGGTCTTCCACCAGGCCACATACTCCGCAGTGTCGGCCTCTGTCGGCTCGACCTCCTTGGCCGCTTGGAATCTCTCGCGCCAATCATCGAGATCAGGCCCTGGTCCGCCGTCGACGCGCTCGAGGAAGCAGCTGGCCGTGGAATCCGGCACGAGCGGAAACACCGCCGCCTGCAGACGCGCCACTTCGTTGAGGGTGCGCCGGTCCTCATCGGCCTCTTCTTCGAATGCGACCCGCGCGGCGAGATCGAGGTTCAGTGTGGGGTGAGCCGCCAGGATGCAGAGGGCGAGGCGATCGAAGATCAACGATCCGCGTTCTCGCAAGTCCGCGACGGCGTCATCGATCGACAAAGCCGATGCCGACACCGCTGCGTCGAGGGCGTGGCGAGTGAAGTCGACGAGTGCGCTCCTCGGGTCGCGTTCCCGTTCGGATTCATCCGTAAGGCTTGGCCGCCAGTACTCTGACATGTCCCAGCCGGGAAGCCTGTCCGGCGCGGACAGCGCCAAGGATTCCTCGAGCCTGTTCGAGGCGAATTCGTATGCGCGTAGCGGGTTTGCCGCCACAAGTGTCGGCGCAAGCTTCTTGCAGACTTCTGAGAACTCCCAGTCGCCAAAGGAGCTCGCAGCACGGCGAGCCAAGGGACCCTCTTCGGTTTGGAGCCTCAGGAGTTCGTCAGCCAGTTCGTACGCCGTGCCCAGGTGCCCCTCCTCCGCCAGATGCGCGGAGAACTCGGCAACGTCCGTTCCGCGAGGCAAGTGCCCGCGCATTCGCACTCCTGTGAGAACTTGCGGCACAAGTCGCACTCCGAGTTCCACGGGCAGCGCGATCGCCGTCGTGACGATGCGCTGGTAGGCGTAGGGATTGTCGCTCGCAGGGAGCTGCTCCAGGATTTCGGTCACTTCGGGCGCAGCAGCTGGTTCCATCGCCAGGCGACCAAGGTACTCACCCGCAGGCCAGCCCGGAAACCTGAACCCGTTGTGCTCGGCGTCGAATACCGCACCCGGAGCCGACTTGAAGAACCCTGCCCACCGGAGTTGCGGTAGCCACGCCGGGTCCGAGCATCGTCCGAAGAGCTGGTTCAGGCTGATAGGGTCGCGAGGGATCCGGTTCGCCATTTCCTTGGCAGCCGTCTTGGACGGTGGCACCCCCGTGAGTGACTCGACTTGCTTCTGGATGAGGGCAGCGCGGCGGTCGAACAGGTCCAGCAAGGCGCGAAAGATGTCAAGGTGGATGTCCCACAGGCGCACGAAGTCGCCTTCATCCTCGCGAAGCACGTCCACGCCAGATCGGTGAGCCCAGCCGTGCAACTTGTAGTGCTGACCGCGCTGTTTCAGCGCGAGGAGCCAGGGCTCCGTCTCATCCAGCCCGAGACTGAGAGTGATGCGGTCGCGCCGTTGCGCCTCTCCATCCTTCTCGGGGCACTCCTTCTTCTCCGGTTCGCCCGGGTCGAGCATCGCCATGAGCGTCGAGTCTATCTCGCGGAGCAGGTGCGCAACGAGGTGTTGCCTGGACCTCAGTGCGCAGGCGTCCGCGACGAGCGCGCAGGCATCCATGAACATCTGGGCAGCGGCGGGGGCGATTCGAGCGAGACCCTCATAGATCGGCCTCTCATCCACGCCTAGCGCCGGCGGTTTGGCGCGGCTGGATTCACTTGGCTCAGTCAAGGCGGCCTTCCTCACTGACGACAGTCTGCCTTGCAGTCGAGCGTAGCAGAGTCCTCCGACATGAAGTCGGAAGCCAAGCGCAGCGAAGCGCGTAGGGGTTTGTCGCCTGGATAGCCACACGGATTCGCA
>Ga0209540_10002796_pt1 | contig 12219 bp, 4 predicted proteins | sample BarGraIncu01121A_FD_184501 | JGI IMG/M metagenome (GOLD analysis project Ga0209540, IMG submission 184501) | Arctic peat soil microbial communities from Barrow, Alaska - Barrow Graham LP Incubations 011-21A (SPAdes) (version 2) | ecosystem: Environmental > Terrestrial > Soil > Wetlands > Peat... | reverse complement strand
CTTGTGAGAATAATGCATAGGAATACCTTTGGTTGCTTCATAATAAGCAACAACCCGTTGCCAGCCCGGGCGATCACCGCCCCAACCGCCTAACCCGTTTTCGGTAGAAGTCCAATTTTCGGTAGGCAAGCCACTACGTTCATAAGGCATAAAAGGAACTGAATCTTTTACCGCACCAGCCGAATCCAGTGAATTGACGAGGGCAATGTATTCAACTCCGGCAGCAATCCGATTATCCATATATGCATACAAATCGTCTCCCTGATTCAACGCTGTTTGGCATAAATCAATTGCTAAACCTGCGGCCATTGTAGCGTGTCCCTGATCTCGGCCACTTTCCTGCATTTGCCCCAGATAACCAAAAGGTCCACGAGCATCAGGATGTTTCCAAACCACTAAATTTCCCAAAAATTCGTTATTGCCGATGTCTTTAATCGGGTTGCGGGGTGCGTCAGTAAAATTACCGCACTTGTCGTCCTTGTAAAACGAAAGTCCCTCATTATAAAGAGCCACATCATCGCACAGAATTCCAATGCTCATAACACTTAAAAGGTTGCATAATCCCCAATTTGAGAAATAAGCCCCTCCCTCATTTGTATCACAAGTTCTTCCATGTCGTTTTTCTAAAAAATACATATTACGTGTATACCACAAGTTGCGCATCCAGTTCTGATAAGCCTTAAAGTCGGAAGCAGCCCATCCCGAATAACCACGTAAAAGTTCTCCTGCTTGAGCAAATTCATACCCATAAATACCGGAAGCAAGTGAAGCATTGGTATCACCTCCAATATTTTTACATACTCTAGCCCACGCGTTGAGAATACGTACAGCACAATCTGCATATCGCACGTCTCCGGTAATGCGCCACATCAAAGCGTTCTGAAATGCAGCAGCAACATTGTTCATTGCTGTAGAATAGTTTTCACCAACACCGCCACCACGAATAATTTCCGTAGTTGGGTTTGGGTTGTAAGTGTATTGTGCATGAGAATTAGCCTTCAATTTTTCGAAAGCAGCCTTTATCGTTGGATCTCGCTCTGTATTTAAAAGATACTGAATCCTGTCAACATCATCCTGTGTGACCAAACCACCCGGGTGCACAAAATTTTGAGAAAACAAATCGTGAGGGTGCGCCACGAGGAGCGCACCTATCACGATAAAATATTTTAGTATTTTTTTCATTTATTTTTTATTTAACAACCACTTTATCAACAATCGCTGTTTTACCTACAACCTTTACAATATATATACCTGATGGTACATTTATCGATTGTGTTGCGGCAACAGCTACTTTAGTTATCATAGTACCTGTAATTGTATAAACACTCACCATTGCAGGTTCTTCTGTAGTTACCCGAATAGAATTGTTTGCTGCAAAAATACGTACACCACTATTTACAATATCGTTGACGCCAGTACTAATAGAAACAAAATTAAATGCGAAAGTAGCTTTAGTTGCACCATTAACTAATTTCTTATTCGTAGCATCGTACTGCCAATATCCTTTATTTGCACTGCTTCCAGCATCTTGAATGGCATAAGCTGTTCCGTTATAAAGAATATTAACAGAACGCCAATTGTCATCACCACTGGTTGTTCCACCTCCAGGAGCACCCCATACGTTTTGAACTGTTGGATTTTCTGTTAAATGACGATATACCCCAGATTCGTTGAGTGCACTAAAGATAGAGTAACGAGGCGGAGTAAGAGAGTTTACCATTGCAAGCGTAAATACCTGACTTGAATCTGCTGTAACTATCGTTGTTGACAAACCTCCGTTGGCAATTGTCAGATATGAACCGTTTGCGAGTAAAGCTGTACCCGGATTAGTAAGATAGAGCGAGCCAGTTAACGTTATATTATACTTCCCTACAAGTAAAGTGTTTGTTTCAACGATCTGTGAAGCAAGGAAAGTTTGATATGCCAACTTAAGTACTCCTACTTCTGAATCAATTTTTAATTGTGAAGATGTATGTGCTACAGATAAAGCCTGAGCTGTGGTAATTGCAGTGCTAAATACATCTTTGGCAGCCTGAGGATATGTTCCTGCAGCAACACCTATAGTGTAAGTTCCCAAAAGGTTGGTATATGCAGTAGCTAACGAATCCAACACAGTATAATTGCCATTGGGACTGCTATTGGTTGCCAGTTCCAAATCTGCAACCACACCATTCCATTTAGTAATACTATCAACTGCCACCGCATAGTTATAAAGACGAACATCATAAATCAGGGTATTTTTCAGATAAGGATCATTAAATCCTGGACGTCCAATCCAGTTATTAATCGTAGGTGTTGTAAACGTAGCACTTGGTATAGGCATTGCGATATTTTCCTTCACCATAGAACCATTGATATATAACTTTCCATCAGCTCCATCCTGAGTATAGACAACATGTTGCCATGCACCTTTATTGGCTGCTGATGCAAGAGTCACAGCTTGTTCACTATTCCAACCAACCGTCTTTGTAACAGCCAAACGCTGATTTTGTAACTGGTAGTAAATATATTGTCCGCTTGAACCACCACCTGGAAAAACAGTAGAGAATGTCCACAAGAAAAGACCGTTACCAGAAAGTGTTACTGTAGGATCAACACGATAATATGCTGAAATAGTATAACTGTTCATGTTGGAAATAACGCTGCCTACGGCTGCTCCCATATCTAAATAACCGTTTGCTGTACCCAAATTCATTACGTTGTATTTGCCCAGTGTAACAATTGAAGCATTGTTCACTAATGTGCCGTTATTACCTTGACCCGACAAGTCAGGAACAACACCGTTGGATACGTTGTCAAAAGTATATCTTGCTTTCAAACCACCTTCTGATGCACGGCAAACAGCAATCGCCTTTTTCAACTGATCAATAAGTGATGGTATTTCCATTACTGAAATAGCACCAGAAGCCTGTCTAGTAGATATGTTCGTGTAGATGGCTGCCAAAGCATTAATAGAAGCCGTAGAATATCCGGGGTGATAATAAATCGCATCTTCAGCAGCAACTAAAGCAGCACTTAAAGAATCTGTAAGAGCAGGATTACTTGCATAAGGATCAACAAATTTAGCACTAACTGCAGTTGCAGTAGCTTGGTCTGTTGCAGTAACTACCAGGTTTGTCCATTTAGTACGTGCATATGCACCTCGTGGTGTGGTTTCACCGTTCCCTGTAGAGCGGGCATCAGCTTCAAACGATATTTTATCTCCGGTTTTAGCATAGAAATAAAAATATCTTGGAGCTGAATAGCTTGGCAGCCAGCGGAATGGCTTACCATTATTGCTGTTCACCGAAGGAGATTCAGGTATTAATGCGAAATTAGCACCGTAGAGTGCTTCATTTCCTGCAGCCCAAGTATCTATTCCTTTTGTTTTTCCATAAGAAAAATCCTGCCCCATTGGATACCCTGATCCTTGACCGCTATAGCGGAAGAATTGATAGACCTTCATCTCACCTATTGTGTTGCTAGGGTCCATGCGGAGTAGTTTCATATCTGCCCGATAGTAGCCATCGGCCGGAACGGTAAAAGTAACCGCAGCATTGACAGAGGTTAAGGAATTAGAATATACCTCATAACCTTTGAGAGAATCAGGATAATTAACACCGTAAGTAAGGTTACTGCCAACCGTTGTTCCAGTAGGATATTCAGCAGCAATATAGACAAACTCAGCTTTGTTAGAGAACCTTGCATTTCGTTTTACCGCAAACATAGTTCCGCTAGCTGGACGATCCATAATCGGATATAAGTTGAAACGTTCTGTAATGTACGGGTCATAAAAGTTTACCGCAGTACTGCTGTCATTATACATTGTAAATGCTGAATATGTGCTGGCATTTACATCATGCCGTTCGAAACTCCACTGATCGGTTCCACCCAAGGCGAACTGATCTGTTGTTACACCATTCAGGCTATAGGTTTGAGCCTGACTTGCAATAACTGATACAAAAAGCATCAGAATCGCCCATAAGAAATAATTTTTTTTCATGATACGTAAATTAAATTTAACAGTTAATAATAATAAATTCTTATTTTGGTTCTGGTATAAACCAATTCTTTTGATCAAGTAACAAATTATAGAAATGAGTATAATCTGTATGTTTTTGGGCAATCTTGTCAGCCAGGTATGACGGATTATTCCTGTAATTAGAAATACGCATTAAATCCTGAAAACGATTACCTTCTAATCCTGTTTCAAGTGCCAACTCGTCAACAATTGCATCTTCAACGAAATTAATTGAATCATTTTTTGTTTTTACGGTCGATGGTATAATATAACTTGTATTAATATCCGAACTACCACATCCACGGTTATGAATACCCACATTACCTGTAAAAACTGAATTATTGAACATCGTAATATAACTTCTTTCAGATTTCAGATCCCCAGTGGGAACTTTTTTGGTATCAGTAAGTGATGCAGCATTCAGACCATATTTGAGTACTGCAAACGCTAAACCTGGTTTACCTATACGGTTTACAGCTTCAGCATAACGAAGATATAACAATCCGGCACGGTAAATATTCACATTGTTGTTTATGAATTTCATTATAACATTGTCACCAGCACTGTACGATATTTTATTAGAGCTATAATCACTTGTTAAAATTGCGACTGTTCCGCTTTGTCGCAAATCTCCACTATAAAACACTGGAGTAGCAGGTGTTGTTGCAGTATTTGGGTATGCGTAGGTCTGTCCGGCAAATATATCCAGTAGACGCTTTGAAGCAGTCAATTCGAAGCTCTCATAACAATAACCATACAATGAACCGGTAACTCCATTAATTGTTGCATACGATAGATTGATTGTAGTAACAAGTTCTGTATTTCCAACCATAGAATATAATAACTGAGACCAAGAATCAGTATAACCAGTAAAAGACTGACTGTTCCATGCAATTTTTCCTATTTTTCCATCAATAGTATACCCATTAGAAGCAATTAAGTAGGCGTAGTAGGTCGCGGCCTGTTCATAATCAGCGGTATTACCTCCATTCAAACTAGCTTTCCATAAGTAAAGATCGCCCAAAAGAAAAGGTACATTTATAAATAAATACTTACTTTCAGCGCCATTAATTGTTCCATAATTTGGGTAATCTATATTCACAAGTGGGGTCAAACTCGAAATCAATATATCAACCATTTGTTGTATATTATAAACTGGAAATACTTCTTTGGTATCATTTACGGTCAATAACGGTTTCTCAAAATAAGTTGCTTTTCCGTAATTCAGTACCAATTGTAAATAAGTCCATGCCCTTATTGATTTTGCAACAGCAACTTCTTTTACAAAAGGCTTTGTGCCATTTGTTGTGATAGAAGTATCGGCCTTTTGAATAAAGTAATTACAATTATTAATTACAGCATAATAATCTTTTACATCACTAAACGAACTACTCGTTGAATCAACACTGAAGTTACTTAAATCGCGTAATTCACTTCTTGAGTTAACGGTTACATCCATTAAGTCCCCACGTAACTCACCTATTAATACGTATTTGTCACTTAATTTTTGCATTTTCGATAGAATTCCTATGATTGAATAAACGGTGTCGTTAGGAGAACTCAACGTATTATCATTAGAGAGCATAACTCTATTTGTATCAACATTAATGATATCCTGACAAGAACTCATAAATGTTACAAGACCTATAAATAATACTATATAGATTGTTGAAATCAGTTTTTTCATGATTTATATTTTTTTCTGTATTAGAGATATATTTTTAATCCTGCAAAATAACTTTTGCTTTGTGGTAAAAGACCTGTGTCAATTCCCTGATAAAGAATCTGATTATTTGTTGAAAATTCAGGATCAACTCCCAGATACTTTGTCAATGTCCATAGGTTATTAGCCGAAGCCCAGATTGTCAAACCCTGCAAAAAGGACACTTTAACAGGTAATTCATACGAAAATTCAATTGTTTTCAATCTCAAAAACGACCCATCTTCAATCCAACGGTCAGAAAATCTGTTATTACCTTTCGGATCGTTGTAGACCGATTTGGGAATATTGGTAACTTGACCCTCACTAATCCAACGATTAACAACAGCTAAACTTTGATTATTAAATGAACTGGCAGATTCTAATTGAGATCGCATAAAATTATATATCTGGTTTCCATATGAGTAATTAAAAATAAATTTAAAACCTACTTTTTTATACTTAATACCGGCATTAATTAAACCGAAAATATCAGGATTTGCATTTCCAATTACAACCTTATCCTTTTCATCAATTATCTTATCTGAGTTTTGATTTACAAAGCGAACATCACCAGCTTCAAAAGGGACAAGAGCACCCGTACTTTTTCGCATCGATAAACCATCCGCTTGAGCCTCGGCAGTAGTAGCATAAACTCCATTGGCTTTGTATCCATAAAATTGGCCAATTGACTGTCCTACAGCAGTAAGAACCTCAGCACCATATACCGATGTTACATAATTTCCATCGGCAAGTGCTAAAATCTTATTCGCATTATGAGCAACACTAGCTCCAATTTCTACATGTAAATCGCGTGTATTAATCACTTTTGCATTTACTGCAACTTCATATCCTTTATTCTCCAACTTTCCATCGTTACTCCAGTAAGTATCCAACCCTGAAATCACATTCAAATTCTTTTGAACCAATAAATTGTCAGTAGTATTATTATATAAATCAATAGAAATTGATAATCTATCATTAAACAAACTGGCATCCAGACCAACATTCCGTTTTGTTACTGTTTCCCATTGTATTTCAGGATTCCCGATATTTGTAAGTTGTAGTCCAATAGCATTACCTGTATACTTTATGGCACTGAAGTAGGCACTTGAAGCATTACTTTGAATACCATCGTTTCCAGAAAGTCCATAACCGACTCTCAATTTCATAAGGTTAATGCACTTTACATCTTTCATGAAATTTTCAGAAGTAACTAACCAGGAGGCATTAACAGATGGGAAAATGCCCCAGTTTACGCCCATCAAATTGAACCCGGATTTTACATCTTTCCCAAACCGTGAGGAAGTTTCAGTGGAAACAGTCGACTCAAGGAAATATTTATCTTTCAAGCTATAATTCAAAACTGCATAATAATTAACAGACTTATATGGATCATCTAATCCTCCTACTGTTTTGTAATTTAAACTTCCCGACATTTCTTTCACTTGATCACTACCGGTATTATTACCGGTTGCATAATCTGATTTATAGGAGTTATTTATGTAGCGAACTCCTGCATTTACTTCTATTGAATTATAACCATAATCTTTTTTCCAATTTACACGCGTGTCATTAAAAATGGACACTTGTTTTGCGAATTGAGTTTTAACCTGATTCAACGAATAAATACCCATTTGAAAATTAAAAAATGGTGCAACACCATACATCGGACGGAAGAAATTTTCAGATAAATTAGTAAATGTATAACTAAACCGAGAACTCAATGTCAAATACTTATTAAGCTTTAACTTAGGTACTATTGCCAAATCAAAATTTGTTTGTTGCGACTGACCAACACCATATTGAAGAATAGCGTAAGGATTGGCTATTCCCATAAAATCATAATCTTCTAATTTAGAAGAGATTACTCCCGAATTTGAATATTGATAGGGTGAAAGAAAAGGAGCTTTAATTAACGACAGATATCCTGGTGCATCTATCGTCCCGGTTGAATAAGACTCAGCAACACCATCGTTTCGTAAATTTCTATCCGATTGTGAATAAAAAATATCGAAAGATGTTGTGAAACTTTTAGTCAACATGATATCGGAATTAAATCGGGCATTAAAACGCATAAAATCATTATCTCTCAATGTACTATTAGCCTGTGTATAACCCAATGAGAGATTATAAAGCGCACTTTCGTCACCACCATTTACTCCTATATTATAACTTTGAGTCATTGAATTATTATAAACACCATTTTGCCAATTAGTATTATTATGATACTTATTATAATAAAGAAAAGTAGGATCACTATTCAAAAAATATTGATTACTAATACTTGATTGTGCATTTACGTCTTTCAATAAATCACTCAAATATATACGATATTGTTCTCCACTCAACACAGGTGTAAGGGAGGGTTGTGTATTGTATCCAATAGTTGTAGAGGCAGTAATTTTAGTAGTCATGCCACGACCACGGTTTGTTGTAACCAGAATTACCCCATTTCCACCTTTACTACCATATAACGATGTTCCATCTTTTAATACTGTTACACTTTCAATATCGTTTACATCTATATTCGACAATGGACTTAGAATATTTCCTAAATGAATAGAAGATTTGTCATATTGGTTATCGAAAATCACACCATCAACAATTATAAGTGGCTGTGAATTTGCATTTAATGAATTTATACCCCTAATCAGCATAAATGAACCTATTGCAGGTGTACCAGAATGATTAGTTAACTTTATATCTCCAGACAACTGTTTCTGAATCTCAGCGTCCAACGAAATTGATGAAGTATTTTCTATCTTTGTTGATTTTTGAGAATTCACAACTGAAGTTTTTCTCTTTAAACCAAAAGGTGACAATTCAGCATCATAAGAACTACCAAAAACTGTTGGAAAAAGGTTTATAACTTTCTTAATATCACCTTTAAAAATAGGCACTTCTTTGTTATCATATTCAGGTGCCGAAACCAATAATGTTCTTGTAGTCACAGGCAATTTAATATTGAAATAGCCCGTTTCGTCTGACATGGCAGAGTATTTCTCATCAATAGTCTGAACACGTACACCAGACAATGGTTTCTTTGACATCCCATCGTACACTATTCCTGTAATAGAATCTGTTTGGACTTTATTCGAAATAATATTTTTATTCGTAGCTTTATTTTGAGCATTTAGTGAAATAAAAATTCCAATAAAAAATACAAATAAAGTAGTTTTGCAATAAAGCATAATTCTATATTTTATAGTTGATTTTTTCATATCCTTATTAATGTACAGGTTCTAAAACAATACAATCAATTAACAATTCTCTCGTATAAAGTGTCGTTTGATTTTGAGCGACATTACTAATTACTTTCAATTTCACATTAACTTTATCCTGACCATAATTGCTATAAGGAAATCTAAAGTTAGAAGCAATCAATATTTTGCTTAAATTAGATTTGTCAGTTATATAACTTTGTGCATTGTTAGTGTAAGGTTGAGTAAAAGCAGTACCCGATTCATTTATATACGTTAACAGAAAATTCACTTTGCAGGGTTTTAAATCTGCTACACTTGCATTAGCGACAGTAGCCGGAACAAAAACACAATAGATATTATAAGCACATCCCGACAAAGTATTTGGCACATCAAAAGAAATCGCTGGATTTGATGAAGATGACGTTGGAGTTATCTCTAAATATTTATTACCCGAAATCCCTGTAATAATACTACCATTAGAACTACGTGTATAGACAGTTGATAAAGTATTATCACGACCTGTAAGAATTTCTGCTTCAACAACAATTTGTTTATTCCAAGACTCCCAAGGATTATACTTCAACTCATTAGTTATAAATAAATTACCATTACTAGTTACTTTTTCTTCAGCTCCATCGAACAGATATTGAGGATTGTAAAACACATCTCTTTGAGTTGATGTGAGGGAGTCTTGTGGAGATGGTTGCATTTTCTGACTGAACGCCAAGTCTTTCACTAATGAACTCGTTGTATAATATCTCTGTAGGGTATCAGCTGCATATTTTGTAGTTCCTGAATTGGAATAAAATCTGAAATATGTCTTTATTTTATTATATGAATTTATCCATGCACTATTTGTCGGTAAAATAACATTGTATATACTATCTTCATTATTAAAATAACCTAACCGTCGAAACATAACATTCGAATTGTAGGTCACAGAATCCAAATAAACTGTTTTACCTTGATCATTTACATCCCCAGGAATGCTGTTTTTTTCATCAAAGATGATTTGATCAAACGAATATAAATATTTACGAATTGAATCAAGAAGCTGATCCTTAGCTAGATATTCCCATATATTGCTAAAGAACGGAACAGGCTTATCAATAATATGTAAAATTCCATTAGATGAAACCAAATTCTTCTGAATCAGTTTAGCATCACCTAAATAATAATCATTTCCTACAGATTTAAATGATAATACTTTTGTATTTAACACAGATACCTTTACGTCAAGAGTACCTGAAGCTGAATAGGTAAATCGACTTATATGATTACATATAAATTCTTTTACTAACAGCGTACTATCCATATTAAAATCAGTCAATGTTGAATCAACAGGTGCCCACACTGTGAACATTTGGGATTGAGATAACACTTTATCATAACCTGCTTTCTTCAAAATCTGAGCAAATTTCGACAAATTTGGCGTTGATTGCACCGTTTCCCAAAGAGTTTTATCGGAAACAACTTGGGAGTTTACACTATAGTGTTCAGTCCAATTATCTACACATGAGCTAAAAGTAGCAAGGCTACAAATAATCAGGAGAAGAAAAAAACTTATATTTTTTATTTTCATACGTAAATATTTTTATTTATTAAGGTCGCATGGAACTCGCAGACATTTCCAAATTTGTTGATGAGTTCCAATAATTGTTTCTTTCATGTATAATTTCATCTGTTTAGTTGCGTTAATGCCTGTCTTCAACATCTACACCTCCATAAATACTCTTAGGAACATACTCCATATAATCCATGTGGAACTGTGCAGTTCCATCCTCGATTACGGATTTAAAACGAATATAATGTGGTCCTGCAGTATCCCAAGTAAATGTTCCAATTACTCTTCGTAAAGAACCGTTATGATTTCTAGCAATTGTTATTACATTACCAACAACCGTTTCATATGTATCAGGTCCTTTCAAATACCCTCTATTTAACATCATTTTATCATTTTCTATACCATTGTCTGTTGTATAAATATCTGACAACCAACCAATTTTAGCATTATCAGCAAGAATACGTAAGTCCAACGGAATTCCAACAGGTTGACCATCCACATAAATCTGGGCTACACCTCGTTTTGGATTTGCAGTATATCCATATCTTAGTTGGTAAGTTCCAGCCGGAACCGATGGTAATCGCAAAGTTAAATCATATGAACCTAAAGCCATCATTTCATCGCCCTGATAGTTTTCCCAAACGGTTCTTGGACCCAAATAATAAAGACGCGATTCCGTCGAGAACTTAATATTGTTGAAATATCCCTGTGGAAAACAAAAATCCGTATTGGCCTGTCCACGAATCCCATTAGTAGTCATTTCTGGTAATAAGCTTGTTATATCAAAACGCATTCGTGTATTAAGAAACATTGCTTGGGTTTGATCTGTGTATAAAAGAATATTATCAATTAAATGATATACTCCATTTATAGCACTTTGATCTTTACTTGCTGCATCTTGTGGTAAAATTGTAATGCCAGCAAACTGTCTGGATTGGGCTGTATCCTGATTTATCTTCAATCCAGTATAATCATCGCTTACTTTCATCATTGTATTAGGATACATTGTTTCGATATACTCATAATGAGTTATATTTGGAACAGAATTCGATTTAAATAGAAAGTTATTATAATTTATCGTTTTATTTATTAAATGATAAGAAATGAATTGATTTAGACTATTATTCCTATTCGTATAATCAGTCTCATAACCTGCACCACTAGGATACCATTGAGCTGACTTTGCTTTTAAGTCATCCAAACTATTAATCCCATTAGACTTAAATATATCATCCGATTCAGCTAAAACCGTATATCCAAATTTTCTATATTCAGGACTTTGTACATTTCCTGTTCCATTTATGCCTGGAAAATTCATAACTGGAACATAACTCTTATCATCAACCAATCTTAATGAATCAGACAGATGTGTCAAAAAAAGAGCCTGTGAAAAAATTGAAATCTTATTATTTGTATTTATCAATTCTGGCAATTGGGCATTAGAGGGCTGTAATACTTTGTCTAAGGTTTGAACCACCCCATTGTATACCTGAATATCTTTTTGAATTATCTTTGATTCGCCATTAAGTATTATTTGCAATTTACCAACGGAATCGGTAGTAAAATTAATCAGAATGTAGCGCTGATTCATATTAGGCATGGGAATAGCACCTGTAACTAATTCTGAAGTCAGATACTTAATAGCTATAATGTGTGTTTTTGCAATATAATTAATCTGTTCAGTTGTCAAACTATCGAAGGTGAATTTATTACCAAGTGACTTATAATAAAGATCCATCGCAGCATTGGT
>Ga0209540_10002795_pt1 | contig 12226 bp, 10 predicted proteins | sample BarGraIncu01121A_FD_184501 | JGI IMG/M metagenome (GOLD analysis project Ga0209540, IMG submission 184501) | Arctic peat soil microbial communities from Barrow, Alaska - Barrow Graham LP Incubations 011-21A (SPAdes) (version 2) | ecosystem: Environmental > Terrestrial > Soil > Wetlands > Peat... | reverse complement strand
TATGTAATGGAGAGAGTGCACCAGTAGTATTACTCCTGATGAGTATTGATAATCCCGGTGAAAGAATTATTAATTCGGTCCAAAGCGCCGTGAAATGGTTCAATGACTCAAAAATATATAATACAAAAGTGGAAACAGTTTCGGCTCCGCCTGAAAAGTCACAATGGAAAACAACCACATATGACAGGGTTGTCGTATTTGATTCGCTCGCACCACCAATCTGGACCCGCTATTATGAACTCGGAACAGAAAAACCTCTGTTTTGCGATCGCAACAGCAAGTTTCTCTATTCCATGGCTGAAGTCAGTCGCGAGCGACGAAGCGGATATGGCTGGTACACTTATGCACCTCAGGAAGTATTGGATAAATATCCCAAATGGCAAAAAAAATGGTCACCCGACAAGAGGTAATGAAGATAAAGATTGGCACAATTTACTATCGAAGTAATTTTTCGACCTGCCAGGGGCGGAAATTTCGAGCAGCGCTTTCTTCATTGCGGTGAAGTGCAGGGAGACCGGGTTATGCTTGAATTGCGATCTATTCTCACCAATTGTTACTTTAATGCGTTTATCAAAGCAGGAGATAGTCAACAGGAAAACTTCATGGTAGACTGAAATTGCAAAAGACTGACCAATGTACACCCTGGTGTTCAGAATATATTAAATTAACCATTAAATACTTAATCAAATAGATTACATCTATGAAAATCATAAAGACCTGTACCTGTATTGCTTTGTTTGCCTTAATTGCAAACCAGAATTCATGGGCCCAAAATACCAAACTGGTCAAGGAGGCTGAGCAGACGATGCTTCGCTCAACCCGATACATGGTAGAAAAAGTAAGTACTAACGGAGGGTACGTGTGGTATTATCTACCCGATTTCTCAAGGCGTTGGGGTGAAATGGAAGCTTATAAAACAATGATATGGTTACAAAATCCTGGAACTGTCAGCATAGGAAATCTGTTCCTTGAAGCTTATCAGGCCACTGGTAACGAATACTACTATCAGGCAGCTGAAAAGGTAGGTTCCGCTTTAATATGGGGTCAATGTTCCGAGGGGGGGTGGAACTATATGATTGATTTTGCAGGCGACAGGTCGCTTAAGCAATGGTATAATACGATCGGTAAAAATGGATGGCGCCTCGAAGAATTTCAACACTACTACGGAAATTCAACATTTGATGATGATGTTACCGCTAATGCTGCCCTTTTTCTTTTAAAAATGTACCTTGAAAAATTGGATCCTGTGTGGAAACCATCTCTGGATAAAGCCATCAGTTTTATTCTGGAAAGCCAGTATCCGTTGGGAGGCTGGCCTCAGAGATATCCTTTAAAATATGACTTTAATAAGGAAGGACATCCCGATTATACATCATTTTATACTTTCAATGACGGCGTAATCGTGGAAAATATCAATTTCCTGATTCAATGCTATCTCACATTGGGGGAAGAGCGGTTTCTTGACCCCATCAGACGGGGAATGAACTTTTATCTGATTTCCCAGGATAGCAGCGGCGGTTGGGCGGACCAACTCAATATGTCCCTCGAAGCTGTCGGCGCCCGGACATATGAACCCAAATCACTTATGCCACAAACCACTTTTGAAAATGCAATGGCTTTGCTGACATTTTATCAATATACCGGCGATAAAAAATTTCTGGTCGGTGTGAAAGATGCAATCAACTGGCTGGGAAAAACTTCACTTTCCAAAGATAAAGATGGAAATAACAGTTATGCTTATCCAACCTTTGTGGAATTGGGCACGAACAGACCTATTTACGTACACCGGAAAGGATCGAACTCGAAAAATGGAAAATACTTTGTTGATTACAGCGATGAAAAACTATTGGGTCACTACAGTGGAAAAAGAATGTTTCCTGTTAACCGTCTGAAAGAGGAATATAGTCGGATTGCAGCACTAACAACCGAAGAAGCAACTAAAGATTCACCTCTAAAAGTTGAAAGTTATAAGGGAGAGGGCTCTCCTCAAAGCGTTCACGACCTTACTCCCAATATTTTATCTCGTGTCCCTGATGAAAAGCAGGTAAAAGAGATCATTCAATCGCTTGATAATGACAACCGATGGCTTGTTAAACATGTCTCAAAAAGTAATCCGTATATTGGTGATGGCCAAAAACAGGAATTAACCGATGAATTCGCTTCGACAAATGTTGGTGATGAAACTGACACTTCACCCTTTCGTGATCCTTCTGATCAGACCTATATTTCAATTCCGGAGTACATAAGAAACATGAGCCTGTTAATCAGCTATATTCGATCCCTTAAAGCAAATGACGGATCAAAACAATTTCCATTAAAATAATTCTTTTGCAGCAAATTTTTACATTTGAACCGGATCAAACTGAAATGGATTAATCGATTAATGAATAAAAAGGTAAGTATGTTTACTATTGAAGATGGTCAAGTTATGCCAGAAGCCGATACTGGATGGTTTACAGTATTTATTCAAAAGAACGCAAAGATCAGGGAGAAAAACCTCATGGGGAGTCATGGCTATCTAAGGATACTGAATGACTGCAATGAAGTAAGTTTCTATTTCAGCACTGACGGGGAAAAATGGACCCGGGTTGAAAGGAGCCTTGATGCAACTGGCTATAACCATAATGTTTTCGGTGAATTTCTGAGTCTCAGGGCAGGGCTTTTCGCTTTTGGAAACGGGAAAGTGATTTTTGACAATTTTATCTATAGAAGGCTATGAACATGAAATTGAGATCATGGGTAACATTTTCTGTTATTCTTCTGGTTTCAGGTGATCCGGAGATTTCTTTACCTCATTCGAAAACAACTCCTGACTCACCAATCCAAATTAATTCTGATGGAAAATTGGAATATAAGGCCGACGAAAAAGGCAACAGAGTTCCTGATTTTTCCTGGTGTGGTTATATGGCCTCCGAAATCCCCATTCCTGATATCCATGTAAAAGTTTTAGTTCCCGTAATTGAAGATGATGCCACGGATCGGATTCAGGCAGCAATAAACTATGTATCTTCTTTGCCTTTGGATAAAAACGGTTTCAGGGGAACTGTCCTTTTGGAGAAAGGGGTTTTTAAAATTGAAGGAAGTTTAATAATTCAGTCATCAGGCGTAGTTTTGCGCGGAAGCGGTTGCAACAGTGAAGGGACTATAATTGTTGGAACAGGAGCAGGCAGGGAAACACTGATCAGAATTGCCGGGATAAATAACCGGAAAATGGAAACACCTTTACAACTGGCTGATAATTATTTCCCGGTAAATTCTACCGTACTGACTTTTAAGAATGGCCACAATTTTAAAGTTGGTGACCATGTTATTGTAAACCGTCCATCGACAAAAGAGTGGATAGAAAAGATTGGCGCTGACAAAATCGGGATTTATGTAGATTATGCTCTTACCAAATGGACTCCCGGAGATTTTGATATGAACTGGTATCGGACAATTATAGCCGTTTCACCTGAATCAATTTCTATTGATGTTCCTCTGACCAATTCGCTTGATCCTCAGTTTGGAGGAGCCAATGTGGCAAGATATAGCTGGGAGGGCCAAATACGAAATGTCGGAGTGGAGAATATCATGTGCATTTCCACTTTTGACAAGTTGAATGCTAAAGATGAAAACCATCGGTGGATGGCTATTACTATGGAAAATGTTAGTGATTCCTGGATTCGCAGAATAGTAGCCGAACATTTTGTAAGTTCCGCCGTGGCGGTTTGGGAATCAGCAAAACGGATTACAGTCGAAGATTGTAAATCATTAGAACCTGTGGGTGAAATAGGGAACTATAGGCGCTATTCATTCCATACTATAGGGCAACAGGTGTTGTTTCAGCGATGTTATGCCGAATACGGGTACCATGCTTTCTCAGTTGGATTTACCACTCCCGGTCCAAATGCATTTGTTCAGTGTTATTCCTTCATGCCATATAATTTCAGCGGAGCTATTGGCGGATGGGCAACCGGAGTTTTATTTGACAAGATGACTATAGACGGAGGCAATATTAGTTTTGCATACCGCGATGTTGATGGGCAAGGCGGAGGATGGAGCGCAGCCAATTCTATCTGTTGGCAATGCAGGGCAGCGCAAATTCATTTACCTGCCCCTCCAGGAGCTCAGAATTGGGCTTATGCCAGCTGGGCACAGGGTTATGGAAACGGGCACCATGAATTACAGCATACTTTTGTAAAACCTGAAAGTATTTTTTATGCTCAGTTAGAGGCCCGTACCGGTAAAAAATCCACTGAAACAGAAAAAATACTTATTTATGATTCTGATGAAACCACTACTCCTTCTCCTGAACTTTCAGCAGAGATGAGTGAGCGATCAAAAACTCCGGATCTTATAATGGATAAATGGATCGACAGAATGATCGACCTATATCCTATCATATCCGATATTTCCAGTGCAAAGAGATTAGAAGACACAGGATTTAGTGTTTTTCCGGAGGAGGTTAAAACGTCTCACCTATATTCATTAAAAAACGGATGGATAGTTAAAGAGAATAAAGTCATAACAGGAAGAAGAAATCGCACTTCTCTGTGGAAAGGCTCAACAAGACAAGCCGATCTGGCCAATCCATCACCAAACCTTGTCCGTTTTGTCCCCGGACGGATTGGCAGGGGGCTTACTGATGACCTTGATACACTCACTAATGACATGATCAGGGAAAATGTGATAGTGATGCAAAATTTCCCCGCTTTATGGTATGAACGAAGGCGTGATGATCATGCCCGTACACGGCGGGCAGACGCTGATGTCTGGGCACCTTTTTATGAACAGCCTTTCAGCCGTAGTGGCCAGGGTGAAGCTTTCGACCGGTTAAGTAAGTACGACCTGACCAAATGGAATACATGGTACTGGCTTAGGTTAAAAAAGTATGCCGATCTGGCAGATCAAAAAGGCTTACTCCTTTTGCAGGAGCATTACCTGCAGCATAATATAATTGAAGAAGGGGCTCACTGGGCTGACTATCCCTGGCGTTCGGCAAATAATATCAATAACCCCGGATTTGCTGAGAATCCTTATTACGCTGGAGATAAACGCGTATATATGGCCGAAGAGTTTTACGATACAACAAACATGATACTAAACCATTTACACCGAGATTATATCCGTAAAAACCTTGAGAATTTTAAAGGTAATACCAATATCATTCACCACCTGGGAATGGAATTCACCGGTCCCTTACACTTTGTTGAATTTTGGCTTGATGTGATTGGTGAATGGGAAAAAGAGAATCATAAGGAGATACTGGTGATGCTTCCGGGAACCAAAGATGTTCAGGATGCGATCCTGTCCGATCCAAAAAGGTCATCGTTAGTCGATATTATTGAGGTAGTACAATGGCAATACCGTAAAGATAGCAGCTTATATGCACCAGTCGGTGGTGTGAGCCTTGCTGAGCGGCAATATGCGCGTATTATGGATCCAGGGGAAACTTCATTTGATCAAATCTATCGTGCAGTTTATGAGTTACATACCAGATATCCCCAAAAGGCGGTAGTTTATTCAGGGAGCGGAGTAAAATTTTCTGACTGGGCAGTATTTATGGCTGGAGGATCCATTGCATTTCTCCCGGTCATAAACAATAATACATTTTTTAGGAACACCACTGAAATGTCATGTGTAATAATGAAAAATCCGAAGTCGCAACAATACGTTCTGGGGACAAAGGGAACCGGATATATAATCTTTTGCGCATCAAAGAATATAAAGATCAATTTATCTGATGATAAAAACAATTATAGTTTAAAATGGATAAATCCATCAACAGGAGAAATACTCTGTTCCAAAGTCCGGATTGCCGGGAATACTGCAACTTCAGTCGACGCTCCTTTTGAAGGCGAATCTGTTGCATGGTTATGCAAATATTAATATTTATCAAAATAATCTATAAAATTATGCCAGTCAACAAAGAGAATTTAATCATCCCTGAAAAAGTAAAAGAGGGATTTAACAGAAGAATAAACCACCTTGATAACCTGATGGTAGTTGTATGCGACTTTACAAATGGACCAATGCCAAAACCAGATCCTCCACATTCCCATCCACATGAACAGATAACATATGTTGCTGAAGGTGAACTATTTTTATTTCTTGGAGAGGAAAAACACCACCTCGCCCCGGGAGATATTTTTTTGGTTCCTCCTGATTTACCTCACAGTATTAAGACAATCAGCACACATGTGAGACTAATTGATTGCTTTAGCCCCATACGAGAGGATTTTTTAAAGGAAAAAAGCTGATTAATTTTTAAATCTGCTTTTTTATTGAAGCCTGTCGGGCAAAGCCCCGGACAAGCCTTTAGATTCATTGTGAAAATAAACAGATCTTCAGGAATTATAGTAACTTTATTTATTCGTATTAGTATATTTTGATTATTAATATATAATGACCGATCTATCATATTTTGAAAGCAGGACCGGAAGGCTTGCATGCAATGCTGAGGAGGTTTTTACTTTTGTAACCGATATCAGGAATTTCGAAAGATTTATCCCTGGCGGGATTATCAGTAACTGGAATGCTGAAAAGGAGTCCTGCAGTTTCAGTGTATCAATACTGGGAACTGTAACAGTCAGCCTTTCTGAAAAAGAGAGGTTTACTAAAGTTGTTTTTAGCGGTGATGCTTTGAAGAAAAATGATTTTTTGCTGACCCTGAACATTACAGATAATGTTGGTGATCATGCTGAAGTAAGGATCTTGCTGAATGCCGAACTTAACCCAATGATGAAGATGATGGCGGGTAAACCCATCAAACAGTTTCTTGAAAGGCTAATAAATGAAATGGAAGGCTTCAGGGATTGGAAAAGCACTAGGGAATAAATTCAGTTTCCTTAAAAGAATATTCACTTATTTCCCCGTTTTGCCTCTCAATAATTAACCTGCCGTAATCGCCGACAGTCAAAACTCGTCCCCTATACAGGCCATTTTTATCTCTGAATTCATGCCACCTGTTCAATCGGTAAAGTTTTGAAATATACTCCTTCTTTATCTGTCCGTAGTTTCCTCCTATCAATTGCTTATACCTTTTATCCAGATCAGATGCCAGTATCTCAAGAGAGGACGGAAGGTCATAATTTACACCGGTTAATTGATTCAGAGAAACCGGATTGGGGGCGTTGCTTAAAAACCTTTGCTGATTAATATTAAGACCTATACCTGCTACTGTAAATTCAATCTGATTACCTGTCAGGGAGCTTTCTAACAGAAGACCTGCTATTTTGTCATTGTTTACCCAAATGTCATTGGGCCATTTTATTGAACATTCAGGAATAAATCTCATCAAAAAGTCGCAAACTCCGAGAGAGATTACCATTGAAATAAGGAAATGATCTTCTGGCTTTATAAATGAAGGATAAAGTATAATGCTGATTAATAAGTTCTTACCATCCTCGCTTTCCCACTTGTTTCCTGAATAACCTTTGCCTGCAGATTGATAATTTGTATATAATATTGTTCCCTCCGGCAGTTTGCTCTTTTTCAAAAGGTCGAAGGTATGAGCATTTGTTGATGGCAGGTTTTGAAAAAACAATAAATTTGAACCTATTATCATGATTAGTAATGATTTAATGAAATATAGTTCATTTTATTGAACGGTTTTTTCCTGACAGTTAAGATTGGCATTGAAATTGCAAAAGAGCAATAAAGTAACAAAAATACAGATTAAAGTGGTACTTTTGCGACTTAATTTCAAACTGATAAGTATTGATGAAGAAAAAATCTGACGGAGCTGAGGTCCTTTTAGAGAGTGTATTAAAAGGGATTTTTGAAAAGAAAGGGCAAAATGTTCTGAAAATTGATTTAAGGAAACTTGAAAACAGAATTACAGATTATTTTGTGATTTGTCATGCCTCTTCAGGCACTCAGGTTAGTGCTATTTGTGATTCGGTTGATGACACAGTTAGAAAGGAAGCAGCTGAAAAACCATTGCATGTAGAAGGGCTTGACAATTGTTTCTGGGTACTTCTCGATTATGGCAATGTAGTCGTTCATATTTTTCTTGAGGAGTACAGGACTTTTTACAGCCTTGAATCACTCTGGGCAGATGCAGCAATTGAAATAATTGAAGATAAAATACAGTAAGTTAAATATTTATGGCAGAAAATACTAATAATAATCAAGTGCCGGGAAAAAAACCTGATAAGAATGCAAAACCACGTTTTAATACCAACTGGATTTTTGCTGTTCTTGCTTTGTCATTGATTATTTTTTCGTTTTTCAACAACGGAAAAGCAGTACAACAAACAACAACAAGTGAAATAAAAGCAATGATCGCAAATCGCGATATTGAAAAAATAACTGTGGTTAATAAGGATCAGGCCGAAATATACCTTAAAAAGGAGGCGCTGGAATCAGGAAGATATTCAAAGCTGGCAAAACCAGGAACTGGTTTTGGTATATCCTTACCGAAACCTAATTTTACTTACAATATAGGTGATATCAGCAGTTTTGAACCTTTCATTATAGAGGCTCAGAAAACTGCAGGTTACACTGAGAAGGAACTTATTTATCCTGATTATCAAACACGTAAAAACTGGTTTGGCGATATACTCTCATGGTTGTTACTTCCGGTATTGTTAATTGCTTTCTGGCTGTTTATGATGAAACGGATGTCAGGAGGCGGGGCAGGTGGCGCCGGTGGTATTTTCAGTGTTGGTAAATCACGTGCGCAGATATTTGATAAGGATACAAATGTTAAATTAAACTTCAACGATGTCGCTGGTCTTGAAGAGGCCAAGACAGAAGTAATGGAGATTGTTGATTTTCTTAAGAATCCAAAGAAATATACGAACCTTGGAGGTAAAATTCCTAAAGGTGCCCTGCTGATAGGTCCTCCGGGAACAGGTAAAACTATGCTTGCAAAAGCTGTTGCGGGAGAAGCAAACGTACCATTCTTTTCTATTTCCGGTTCGGATTTTGTGGAAATGTTTGTTGGGGTTGGTGCATCAAGAGTAAGAGATCTTTTCAAGCAGGCAAAGGAAAAGGCACCCTGTATTGTCTTTATTGATGAAATAGATGCAGTGGGTAGAGCAAGAGGACGTAATGCTAATTTCGGATCAAATGACGAAAGAGAAAATACTTTAAACCAGCTTCTTACTGAGATGGATGGTTTCGGTACAAATATGGGAGTGATAATCCTTGCTGCCACAAACAGAGCAGATATTCTTGACAGGGCACTGATGCGTGCCGGTCGCTTTGACCGTCAGATCCATGTGGAACTTCCTGATATCATCGAAAGGGAAGCTATATTTAAAGTTCACCTTCGTCCGATTAAACTTGAAAAAAATTTTGATGTAGGATTCATGGCCAAACAGACACCTGGCTTTTCAGGTGCTGATATTGCTAATGTCTGTAATGAAGCTGCCCTTATCGCAGCAAGGAAAAATAAAACTGTTGTTGAAAAGCAGGATTTTTTCGATGCTATCGATCGTATTGTTGGTGGTCTGGAAAGAAAAACCAAAATCATTTCACCCGGGGAGAAGAAAACAATTGCGTATCATGAAGCCGGACATGCTACAGTCAGCTGGATGCTAGAACATGCCAGCCCGCTGCTGAAAGTGACCATTATACCGCGTGGAAGGGCTCTTGGAGCAGCATGGTATCTTCCTGAAGAAAGGCAGCTTACGACTCGTGAGCAGATCCTGGATGAAATGGCATATGCCCTTGGAGGGAGAGCTGCTGAAGAACTCATCTTCGGAAAAATTTCAACAGGAGCACTTAATGACCTTGAGAAAATTACCAAACAGGCCTATGCAATGGTTTCTTTTTTCGGAATGAGTGATAAGGTTGGTAATATAAGTTTCTACGATTCATCAGGGCAATCTGATTTTGGCTTCACAAAACCATATAGTGAGAAAACGGCAGAACTTATAGATGAGGAGGTTAACCTCATAATTGCAGAATCGTATGTGAGGGCAAAAGAGGTTCTTAAAAATAATATGAAAGGACTGACAGAGCTTGCCGAACTGCTTCTTGAAAAAGAAGTTATATTTAGTGAAGATCTTGAAAGGATCTTTGGTAAGAGAAAAGCTGACTTATTGAAGGAAGAAAAAGAGGCTGAAGCCAAATTGGCCCTTTCAGCCAATAAGGAAGAAAAAACCAGGGAAGATAAAAAAGGTAAAAAATCAGTAAAATCACCCTCTGAGAAAACAAAAGTCAAAACAGAGAAAAAAGAAGCTGTCACAGAAAAGGCAATTACAAAAAAAACTGTGAAAAAGCCAAAGTCAAAAAATAAGGAATAATATACTGAAGTTTTGAATACTTTATTCAGACGGACCTTAACCGGAGCATGGATTGTAATATTCGTAATGGGAGGTTTTTGGCTTCATCCTGTCTCCTTTTTTCTTACCGGACTGGTAATGCTTATTGGTACACAGTATGAATATTACCTGATGATCAGGAATACTGGTGTGAGGCCGCAATTAGTTCCGGGTATTATTACAGGAATCACTGCATATGTTATTTCAACTTTGATTGCTTCAGGTCTGATTCCGAAGAATTCATTCCTTATTCTTATTCCAGTGATGCTGATAATAATGGTTGCCGAGTTATACAGAAAACAGGATAGACCATTTGATTCACTGGCACACACGTTTTTTTCGGTACTCTATACTGCCCTTCCGTTTTCGATGTTCCCGTTTTCAGCATTCTCGAGAACAGGACTTAATTCATTACTTCCTCACGACAACATCATTTTCTCACCCGGAATAGTCATTGGCTTTTTTATCCTTATATGGGCAAATGACACAGGTGCATATCTTACAGGTATGTCCTTAGGCCGTCACAAATTGATGGAGCGTATCTCACCCAAAAAAACATGGGAAGGATTCATTGGAGGTATCATTATAGCTTCGCTCACGGCCTGGTTTCTTTCAGGTTGGCTGGGGGTTGTTGATAAAACACATTGGGTAATTATTGCAGCAATCGTCTCTATAGCAGGGACATACGGAGACCTGGTTGAGTCAATGCTCAAAAGAAGCGTTGGGGTAAAGGATTCTGGAAAAATAATGCCGGGTCATGGTGGCTTTCTCGATCGCTTCGACAGTGCAATTATATCTTTCCCACTGGTATATCTTTTTATATCACTTTTTGGTTGATTGGCTGTACTTGATTAGTTTTGTGCAAATATTATTAAGATGAGGATTTATATTCATAAGGAGGGTTACAAGTTATTGGCAATAGGTTTGATAACATTGGTGATTCTGAATATTGTTGTGAATATTATATGGGCAGATCTGGGAATAGTGAAATGGGCCTTTTTCATCTGTTCATTTATACTTTACATTTTTTTGCTCTTTTTCTTCAGGCTTCCAGTAAGAAACTTTGAAACTGATCCGGGACTTATTTATGCACCGGCTGATGGGAAAGTTGTAGTTATTGAAGAGACAATGGAAAATGAGTATTTTAAGGATATGCGTCTGCAGGTTTCGATTTTTATGTCCCCTTTTAATATGCATAGTAACAGATATCCTGTTTCAGGAAAGGTAAAATACGTATGTTATCATTCAGGTCAGAATATGGTAGCATGGCATCCTAAATCTTCTGAACTGAACGAGAGGAGTACAATTGTTATAGAGACGAAAGAGGGCACGAAGGTAATGGTAAGGCAGATAGCAGGGGCAGTGGCCCGGAGGATAGTTACTTATGCAAAAGAGAATTTGGATGTTCTCCAGGGCGATGAACTTGGGTTTATCAAGTTTGGATCGAGAGTCGATATATTCTTACCATTAGGCACTGAAGTTGAAATTCCGATCCTCCAGCAGGTGAAGGCAAATAAGAGCATTATTGCCAAAATCTGAAAATGATTGAAAATATGAATAAAGCTGATGATAAAATTATTGACATCACCAGTGATGTCAAGTGGATAGGTGTGCTGGATTATGATATCAGGACCTTCGATATAGTAATGCATACCGATCACGGTACAACTTATAACTCGTATTTTATTAATGCAGAGAAGAAAACAATAGTTGAGGTTGCCAAAGAAAAATTCAGGGAAACATATCTTCGCAAACTAAAAGCAGTTACTAATCCCGAAGAGATTCAGTATATTATTCTGGATCATACTGAACCTGACCATTCTGGTAGTCTGAGGGATCTTCTTGAGCTGGCACCTTCAGCTATAGTAGTTGGCAGTGGAAATGCAATAAGGTACCTGGAAGATATTGTTAATATCCCATTTAAATCTCTGATAGTAAAAGATGGCGACATACTTGACCTGGGGAACAAAACC
>Ga0209540_10002794_pt1 | contig 12226 bp, 17 predicted proteins | sample BarGraIncu01121A_FD_184501 | JGI IMG/M metagenome (GOLD analysis project Ga0209540, IMG submission 184501) | Arctic peat soil microbial communities from Barrow, Alaska - Barrow Graham LP Incubations 011-21A (SPAdes) (version 2) | ecosystem: Environmental > Terrestrial > Soil > Wetlands > Peat... | reverse complement strand
AACCCGGCGACCGCACATGGCTGGAAGTTGGTCTCCTACGGACGTTTGAACACGGCGTGGCCACCGACTCGGCGCCAACGGCAGCGCAGGTCATCGTCGACGGTGATGAGTTCGAAGGTGACGCGACCGTCAGGGCCGGCGACTGACCAGGCCATTTCGAGTACGCCGGGCGCGTTGCGTACGGGCTTCACACGCAACGCCGAGGGCCAGGGAGTCGACGGATCCGCCGCGTACGCCCACACCCATCGCTGCGACGAGGGACGTCCGTCCCGGAGGCCCGCGGACTTCAGGGACGCCAAGCCTGCCTGACCGAATGGGGGTGTGCTCCAGCCAGGCGCTGGAAGGCGTCCATCACATCGCTCGGAATGTCCACGTGGTCGATGAAGTTGGCACCCCTGGGGCCGTAGCCATGATCGTCGTCATGCAGTCGGCACATCTCGCCCAGGATGAGGGCCGTGAAGCGTCTCATCGACCAGACGGTGCGCCCGTCCCCATCATGCACGTTCCGGGCGTCGTGGTCGGGGACGGTGGGGACGAAGGGCGCGTAGCTCAAGACGCGTACGCCGGCAGCATCTCGCAGGGAGCGTCGGAAGCACTCGTGCGTTCGCCGCTGCATGGTCGGGTCCTGGAGCAGAAGGATGGACCGCAACTTCAACGGTGTCAGCTTGAGAAGGTCGACGGAGAACTCGGCGTTCTCGCCGCAGTTGGTGGACTCGTCCTCGATCAGGATGGCGGCATCGGGCACCGCGTGGTGCGTGCGCAAGATCTCGGCGATAATTGCGGACTCCGGCCGCGCGTCAGTTGGCACGTCGCCGTAGCGCGGGTTCTCACGGACGGCTTGCCTCAAGTGCGGCGTGGAGTGTCCGATGCCCCCGGAAACGAGGAGGCGATCAGCCAGACCGACTTGGAAGGCGGTTGCTGCGATGCCGATCGATGCCAGCACTGCGCTGCCACACAGCACGAGCACGTCGGCGCGCGGCACGACAGCCGGCGACAGTGACGCGATGTCCCGCCGCGCAAGGTACGCGGCGATCCGGTTCGCGTCGTCGCGAGCCTGCGCACCGACTGGCTCTGAACGCTGGTTTGACTCCGAGGGCACGCTGAACCATAACGCTCCATGCGACCTCGACGCCTACCCACTCAGCGGCTAATGACTGCGTTCAGATGACGCGGGGCGGGACTTCCGTGCATCCGCAAGGGATCGTCGTCCGAGACGAGATGGCTGCTCAGATCTCTTCAGGATCGGGGCCGTGGGCTGCCCGTCCACCGTCGACTGGGAGCACCGCGCCGGTAACGAAACTGGCCTTGTCTGACAGGAGGAACGCCACGACTTCGGCGACCTCGTCAGGGCGACCGACTCGGCCGAGTAAGTGGAGTTCGGCCATCTGCTGTTCTGTCCGGGCCGCTGCCTCTGGACCTTGATCACGTAGAAGTGACTGGTAGCGCTCGGTATCCATCGAACCGAGAGCGACTGCGTTGACGCGGACACCGGCGCTTCCGCAGTCGACGGCTGCGGCACGAGTCAGTCCTTCGATAGGCGCCTTAGCTGTGGCATAGGGCAGCGCGCCACGCACGGCCCGTTGAGCCTGGTGGCTGGAGACGCCACCATGGACCCTCCGTTTCCGGCGGCCTGGAAGCGGAGCAGAGCTGTAGCGCAGCCGACGACGACCGGCGCGAGATTGAGATTGATGACCTCGAGTACCTCCTCAGACGAGTGGGTGTCCAGGGCAGCGTCCCGGAAGACCGCCGCGTTGTTGACCCAGCCGCGAAGCGGCCCGAATGACTCGGCACGATGGGCCGCCTCGTTGGCGGCGACCACGTCCGACGCGTTACCCACAACCGCCGCCAGCTGAGACCGCGCAACGTGAGTGTCCAGCCACGCTAGGGCTGAGTCGTCCAGCTCGAGAACGGCGACGCTGTTGCCGTCGCTGATGAGACGCTCGACAATCGCACGGCCAACACCTCGACCACCGCCCGTGACCACGAAGGACCCACTCACCAGACGAGTATCCCGTAACCTCTGCTTGCCACAGCGATGTCACGCCGGGAGTTGCCTGGCGTCTCGACAGGCGTTGGCGCTTTCGGGACGGGTGGACGGTCGAAGAAATGCGACTGGATCTGCTTGAGCGGGCGTTACTCGGCTCCGCCGAGTTCGATTAGGAGGACGCCTCCGCAGAGGAGGCGAGGACAAGTCCTCGCGGTCGGATACCCTGCGACGGATGGACGATGCAGACCTCGCCACCAGACCCCTAGGTCCCGATGATCTGGGGGATCTTGCATCTCTCTTTGACGGTGAAAGAAATACGCGAGGCTGCTGGTGCATGGCCTTTTGTGCGAGCCGGGCACAATTCGCCCTTGGGTGGCTGACTGGTGGAAACAGGCGTCGCTTCGAGGCCATGGCTTTAGGGATCGGGCCACCGATGGGCATCTTGGCTTCGATGTCGGGCGAGCCGGTCGGGTGGTGCGCCTGTGGGCCGAGGTCTCGCTATGCGGTTGCCGAGGGCGGACGAAGCAGCCTCCTGCAAGGTCTGGACCGCAAGGAAGACGAAGCCGTCTGGCTGCTGCCGTGCCTGTTCGTCAGAGCCGAAAACCGGGGCCAAGGTGTCACATACGGGCTGATCCGGGCAGCGGTCGAACTAGCCCGCCAGGACGGTGCCTGGGCCATCGAGGGCTGGCCAACGGCAGGATCAGATCGGCGGCCCTCCGATGGCTTCGTCGGTCGCGAGAGCGTGTTCGAAGACCTGGGTTTCAGATGCGTTGCTCGGCCTAATCCACAACGCGCGATCATGCGCCTCGAGCTCAGCGGCACGCCCCATCCACAGCCCTAGGTCTGCAGGGACCGCTACGACGGCTGCGCTCGTCCGACTCTGCCGCACAGAGCCTGTTCGAATCGCAGTTGGGATCGGCTATGGCGCACCGACGGAAATCGGGAGACCATCCGCTACCGGACGGAGGACTTGGCCATTGCCGGACGCGGTCATACGTGAAGGCAGAATCGAATCATGTCGATCCCACCCGATGACCTGCCTCTCTACCGTGTTCTGACCGGACCGGACGACGAGGCGTTCTGCCGGCGAGTCAGTAAGGCGCTGGCGCTCGGTTTCGAGCTCCACGGTGGACCCGACCCGCGCTCGCTTACAACGGTGACCGGGTGATCGTGGCCCAGGCGCTCACTTGGCGGGCGCAACCATAGCTGCGCCCCGGCCGTTCCGTTGGGCGATCCCTTGCCGGACAAGGACCTACACCCATCGCGGCTACTGAGCGGGTTCGACGAATGAGCTGCGCTCGGGTCATTTCAATTCAGAGTGAAGTTAGCGCGGGGGTCGGCGTTGGCCGTACGGGACGGTCACCAGCCGGTGAGGTCCTACGATCGAGCATGTCTGTCAAGCCCTTGGTCAGTCCCCGAATCGTAAGGCAGCGCGTGTCGTCACTAACATGCTTGTAATGGGGCGCAAGTCACAGTCCGGTTCTACCGGATGTGTGGTGAGGCTCCGGTCGCCGTCGCTTGAATACCGCCGTCAACGAGCTCAGTCCAAGACGGTCTCTTCAGGACCATTGGCCCTGCAGGGATGAACCCCAAGGAGCTAGACAGGTTGCACGGGCGCTCAACACCGCGGGCCCCAGACCCTGGCAAGGTCAGGCCTTCGCCGGAGCGAGGAGGCAACCATGAACAGGGAAGTCAAGCACCGGATGGGTCGGAGCGTAGGCGTCCCGCCGGAGTGGACGTCGGTGCTGGCGGTGATAGCCCATCCGGATGACGCGTCATTCGGTCTTGGCGCGATCCTGGACGCGTTCGTCTTCGCAGGCGCCAAGGTCGAGGTGCTGTGTCTGACCCATGGCCAGGCATGGACGCTGGAAGGTGCCCCTGGAGACCTCGCTGCTCTGCGCGGGGCTGAGCTGGCTTCGGCGGCGGACGTGCTGGGCCCGACTCGCGCCGAAATGGCTGACTTTCCGGATGGGGCCCTGAGTGAACGGGGCCAGGCCAGGCTCGTCGATGAGGTCATCGCCGCGGCCGATACCTGTTTCCCTGACGGGCTGCTGGTCTTCGACACCGCTGCTGTGCAAGGTCACCTCGATCATGTGACCGCGACCTCGGCAGGCCTGAGGGCTGCGGAGACCCTCGCACTACCGGTGCTTGGCTGGGCGCTTTCGGAAGAAGTTGCGGCACAGCTGAACGATGAGTTCGGCAACCGGTTCACCAGCCACCAGGACGAGGACGTCGACCTGCGGGTGACCGTCGAACGCACCCGGCAGCGCGTGGCCAGCCACTCCCTTCAGGACCCCGCACTGCCCGGCAGCGCACGTTGGCGCCGGCTGGAGCTGCTCGCCAACGCCAAGAGCCTTCGCTGGCTGCCACCGGCGGGTGATCGAGCGCCCGGGACCGCGCAGCGTCGATAGCGTCCACGGACGACTGTTGCGCCGGTCACGGTATTCCCGTAGTCCACCGGGACGGCTCCGTTACTAGGCACCTGGCCACGTCACCATGCACGCGGCAATGAGGTGGGGCGCCGGTGACGACCGCGCGAAATGCGGCAAATGAGGGCATTGCATCTGGTTGGTGGCTTAGAGCTAACTCGCGTTGCCCGGTGTCTGCTCTTGTGTCAGCCACAGGGAGTGAGCGGGTCGAAGCAGCATTCGGAAGTACCCATGTAGGAGCCCGCGGTTTCGATCGAAGTCGGCTGCCAGGTGCACGACGGTACCTGCCTCGATGCTGAACTCCAGGTGGTCGCTGGCGTACCACCAATGCCGGAGGCGAACGCGAGAATTGCCCTGGGGGAGGTTCCCTGAGCAGGCTTCCATGAAGCGGAGCCACACCAGTCTTGCGTCCGTCGATGTACACGACGAACGCGCCCCACCGGGGGTCCCTGACCCACCGACGCCGGTTGGTTAGACAGACGACACCATAGTCGCGGTCCTTTCCGGTCACAGCCACAGAGTGCCCATCGACGAAGGTCAACAGCTCGTCGGCCAGGGCCTGGATCCGCAGGTGCACGCCTTCGCCGCGATACGGCGCGTGGTGGAGAACCTGCCGTTTCCGATGCGCGGGATTGACTCGGAATAACGGCTTGTTACCTGCCTCGTGTCCAACCAGGTCGATCTCCACGAAGCCCGGGGTGTTCTCGTCATAATCAGCCCAAGTCCGCGTCGGGATCCTGGACTTCAGCAGCGACCCAGGCTTGGTACGGGATCGGCCCTTGCAGATGAGCCCGGACCTGGCCAAGGCCGGCCGGCGGTCGATCGTGGCGGCACTCATCGACACCAGCAAGGCAGCGGTGTCCTCGTCGATGTCCAGCTCCCCGTAATGGCGCAGCACCGGCACCAGCTCCGCGAACAGCGGCGCCAGTCGTTTGCCAGCCGGCGCGTTAGCCACCGCCCAGCACTTCTCAAGCGCCGCAACGACTTCGGCGTCAAACTTCGGTGACCGCCGGGCCCGCGCCTTGACCTCCCGGGGCGTCAATGCCAGCCGCAGAGCCCGACGGGCATTGTCCCGGTGATACCCGGTCACCGCGCACACCATGTCCAGAATCTCCGACTTCACCGCCCTCGACCCGTTGCGGTACCTCACGGCCTGCGCCTTCGTGATCGTCTTGCGAGTCGCCATCGTCAGCTCCATCAGCCAAAGTGACCTCGCACCCCCCGACCCAGAAGCACAGACACGCCGACCCAGGCGGACTTTCTTACATGAGGCAACGAAGCCAACTACGCGGACCTTCTTGCTGAGTCAACGCGGGCTCTTGCCTTGTCCATGTCAGGCGCCTCACCGTGTTAGAGGTCGGCGAAGTTGCCAACCAAGGACCTCTAAAGAACTCGACGATTATGCACCAGCTTCCCAAGCTTCATGCCTGGCGCACTCATAGCGGCTACAAATGAGTGCGTTCTGATGACGCTCTGCTGGACCTCCGGTGTCCCGCGAAGGATCCCGAAATGCTCGGCGAGCGCGCACGGTGAGCGGCCAATGACTGCTCTGGGCGAGGTTCAGGGCGGAGAAGGGAGAGTGAAGGGTTGAGCGCGTCCGACCGCTTGACGCTCCTGATCCTTGACAGGAGCGGCGCTTGCCTGTCCCATCACACGACCCGGTTTCCAACAACGGGTGACCAACCTGATGGAATTGCCTGCATGAAAGCACTCCTGTTGGAAAATGTTCACCCCGACGCCACGGCATCCTTGCGGGCGGCGGGGATCACGGTCGACACCCGCTCCGGGGCGCTCGGCGAGCGGGATCTGAGCGAGGCGCTGGCCGGTGTGCAGCTGCTCGGCATCCGCTCAGGGACCAGGGTGAATGCCTCGGTCCTGGCCGGCGCCACCGACCTGATCGCGATGGGGGCGTTCTGCATCGGCACCAACCAGATCGATCTCGCAGCGGCGGCAGGGCAGGGCATCGCGGTCTTCAACGCACCGTTCTCCAACACCCGCAGCGTGGTCGAGCTGGCCCTGGCCGAGATGATCTGCCTGACCCGGGGGGTGACGGCCAAGAGCCACGCCCTACACAGCGGAGTCTGGGACAAGTCGGCCAAGGGCTCCCACGAAATGCGGGGCCGGACCCTGGGGATCATCGGCTACGGGAACATCGGCAGCCAGCTCTCGGCCCTGGCCGAAGCCCTGGGCATGCGAGTCGTGTTCTTCGACACGGCCGACCGTCTGGCCCGCGGCAACGCCCACAGCCTGGGCAGCGCCGCCGAGCTCCTGGAGGTTGCCGATGTCGTCACGCTGCACGTGGACGGGCGGGTCGGCAACGCCGGGCTGTTCGGGTCGGAGCAGTTCGCGGCCATGCGGCCCGGCTCGGTCTTCCTCAACCTGTCCCGGGGTTTCGTCGTGGAGCAGGGGGCGCTGGCTGAGCACATCCGCAGTGGCCACATCGCCGGCGCGGCCATCGACGTGTTCCCCGACGAGCCCAACGCCCAGGGAGATCCCTTCGCGTCCGAGCTCATCGGCCTGCCCAACGTCATCCTCACCCCGCACGTGGGCGGGGCCACCGAGGAGGCGCAACAGCACATCGGCCAGTTCGTCGCCGAGAAGCTGTGCGACTACGTCGCCACGGGCAGCGCCACCCTCAGTGTCAACCTGCCCCAGACGCGTCTCGAGGGTGGGGCTGACACACACCGGCTCGCGCATCTCCACGTGAACACTCCGGGAGTACTGGCCAAGGTCAACAGCGTCCTGGCCGCGCACGAAGTCAACGTCGAAGGTCAGGCGCTGACGACCCGGGACCATCTGGGGTATCTGCTGACCGACGTCGGCACTGACTACGCCCCCGATGTCGTTCAGGCCCTGGAGCGTATGCCGGAGACTGTGCGACTGCGGGTGCTGTCGTGACGTGCAGGTGAGGTATGCCGACCTACAGGGAACCTGCCCGAAGACCAGCCGGTCGATTTCCAGCTGACTTGCGCCCTTGATCCTCCACTACCCAGATCAACCCTTGTGTTTGACTTCGACCCAGGGCCTCCCGATCAGGCACGTCATCGGCGACCTCTGACATGCCGACCACGTGGAAGACCTGACCAGCCTGGACCTCGTCCCTATTTCCCAGAGCTAGTCCGGTGCCGGTCCGAGACCGGCGCCGCCCGTGTCCTATCGCCGGGCTGCTGGCTGCCGGGGCGTCTGCAGGGGCAAATGCCCCGGCAGACCAGGGTGCACCCACCTGCACCCCCTCATCTGCGGGCTCGGCTTGCCGCTGCCACCGGTGGCAGCGGTGGGTGGCAGAGGTCAACCGGGGAGCCGGGCCGTTCAGGCTCCCGTTGCCAACTACGAACCTGCGCCGGCCGGGCTTGGCTGCCGCTGCCCTGGACGGCCCCATCGGCCCGCCTGGTGAGCCCTCTGGCGGCTCACGTGCCGACGCGCTGCCAGCAGACGGGGAGCCCGTCCAGCGGCAATCCCCGGGTGGCCATGGCGGGGCACTGCGCCTCGACGCCGGACCAGTCCAGTCCGCAGGCGGCCACCGTGGCAGCCGCGCAAAGGCAGTACCCGATGTCCACCGACGACAAGAAGTGGGTCATCCGTAAGGACGCCGCAGCGCTGGCACGCCGCAGTCAGGACTCCATCGAGCGCACCCAGAAGAAGCACGAGCTGCAAACCCGTACCACCGCCGCCAAGGCAGGGCCCTGCTGAGCATGGACGGCCCGGTCCGGGTCGGCCGGGTTTGCGCCGAGGACCTCGTCGGGGGATGCCGTCGCAGCTCGTGGTTCGCGGCCCGATCGTGTTGATGGGAAACAGAGGTGGCGGTGTCGGCCTTTGGCTCCGTTCGGTGGCGGCGGGTGGTCCCCGGGCGGAGCTCCAAGCAGTGGGGAACATAGGATCGCGTTGACTTCCTGGGGTCCTGCCCGTTCGGGGCTTGAACGGGACAAAGGTGGAGGAAATCACCGTGAAGCACCCTGTTGCAGTGTCGGTGTGCGTGGCGGGGCTGTTCGTGAGCCTGACCGGGTGCGGCGGTAGTGGCGCCAAAGCCGGGCTGCCGGTGTACATAGGCGGTTCGAGCCCGTCGACGACCGCCACGACCCGGCCGGCAACCACGCCAACTAAGGCCATCACCGATGGGCCCCTCGCCCTGGTCGCGCACTCGACGTACACCTACGGCGGACTGAAGCTTGTGGTGAACCTGCCGAGCGACATTCCGAAGGTCTCCCGCCCCAGCATGCGGTTGTTCTCGGACTTCCTCCAAGGCGTCGGCCGGACTACCGCGCAGAACAAGCTCGACCCCTTCCTGTCTGCCTTGGCCTCAGCTGACATGGTGAAATACGTCCAAACCTCGATCGAGCCGGCGTCCGTCCAAGGAATCGGCACTGTCATCTACACGGTCAACCAGGTCCAGGCGACCACGTCCGGCTTCGCTGCGATCACCGGCTGCGTCGACCAGTCGAAGCTCGTCCAGGTCCGCGAGGACGGCACTCACTTCGTCGCCGAGGCCAAGACCTACCCCACCCTTAAGGTGGCCGCGTACATCAGTCCCGGGTTAAGAGGCCTCAGAGTGACCCGCTTAGACTTCTCCGGGCCATGCTGATGGAAACCAGAGCCCGGTGTGTGATGGCACTGACTGCGCTGCTGTCGACCAGCATGATCATGACTTTGTCGAAGGTAACCATCGCCCAGGCCGGTCGCCCACGAGTCGAAGGCAGCGGCACCGGTCGGGCCCTGGCTCGGTTGGCCCAGCCGTTTGAGGTCGGCCACCGAGCCAGAGCATCGATGACGCGGCCTTCGCTGCTGCGCAGGTGCGCGTTGGGATACTCGGACCCGTCACGGTGCGGGCGACGGGTCCCATGGACCCCAGCCGGGTGCCGCTTGCCGAGGAGATCGTTACCTACCTTGCGGCCCACCCCGATGGCGTGCACCCAGGAGTCCTCGCCGCCGCGATCTGGCCGCGTGGCGTCACCCATGCCGTGTCGATGGCGACCATCGAGCGGATCCGCGACTGGCTGGGCGACGATACCGACGGTGCCTTCCTGCTGCGCACCGACGAGAGCGGCCGCTACCTGCTGGCGCCCAGCGTGGCGATCGACTGGCACGGCCTGTGCACTCTGCTGCGGCGTTCCCGCACGGCGAGCTCTCCTGGCGATGAGGCCGAACTGCTGCGTCGCGCATTGCATCTGGTCCGTGGCCCCGTCATGGCGGACCGACCGGCCACTCGCTACACCTGGCTGGTCCGCACACCGTTGGAGGCCACGATCGAGGCGGTGGTCGTCGACGCGGCCCACCGCCTGGCTGAGATCTCTTCGGACATGTCCGATCACGCGGACGCTGCCGACGCATCTCTTGCTGGTCTGCGTCTGTCCCCCACCGCGCAGCTGCTCTGGCGTGATCTGCTCGGCGCGGTGCACCAGAGTGGCGGCGGGGCGTCGCTGCGTGCTGAGGTCGCCGACATGCAGGAGACGATGGACCACCATGGGGTTCCGGTGGATGCCGAGACTCAGGCGCTCATCGAACATCTTGGGGGGGCTGGCACAGCAACCGGGACCTGAGCCGTCGTCCAGGCGAAGGTCGCGGCGCGCACCAGCGAGGCTGGAAGGCTAGGCACGGCGGAGCCGCGTGTCAGACGACACCGAGTCGTGTTCCGTGGGGGGCAACGGGCTCCGCCCGTACCGCGGCCTTCCGTCTCCGCCGGTTATCCACACCCCTTGGGCAAACTCATACCTTGGAAGCACAACGACCGAAGAGGTCAGATGAGCAACCCAGTCGTCGTCCTGCCGGTCGACCTGAACGGCGAGGACGATACGGCCTGCCGTGAGGATTCCTCGATGAGTCGCGTAGTCCCGGCAAGATCGCTGAGGGCGCCTGGGCCGCCGTGGGATCGACCCACACGCAGGCGGTGGCTCAGGTAACGGACATCTGCGACGAGGTTGTCCGCGTCCGGCCGCTGCCGGGCTCGGGGGCAAGCCACGCTGGCCTGCTCGGCGCCATGGCCTGAGAACTCACGCGCGTGGGGGCTTCCCACGACGTTCCTGACGAATCCGGGACGAACCCGATGGAGTAGTGGAACGGTCGGTCGGAGCCGACGTCGGCCACCTTGGCACCCAATTGTCAGCAGCGCCGGGCTACTTCGAGCACAGCGGCGCGCACGAGGCCGCGGCGGCGGTGGTCGCTCTCGGTGCACACAGGTTCGACCGGCACGGAGTCGGTGACGGCGTGGTGCCCGTTGCCGCAGTACGCCGCGCCCACCTCTTCGTGGTCGAGCACCGCCCGGTTTCTGATCGCCGCTTTCACGGTGGCGACATTGGCGGTCAAGAAGGGGATCGGGATGGTGGTGATCCTGGATTTGTGCCTGCCGCCGGCGCCTTTGAGCTCGGCCCGACCAGGGATCCTATTCGTCCCCATAGCCCAGTGATCGTTCAGCGGGAAGGCTTGCAAGCGTTGGTCGTGTCGGCCAAGAGATCGGAGGCCGAGTCGATCGCGCTGCTCAGCTCGCTGGGGGTGGCGCCGAGGTGGGCCAAGACGCCCCGGGCGCGCGCTGCGAAGCCGGCGGGTGCCTCCGACAGCCGACCAGCCGAGGCAACTGCGTCTTTCTCGTTGATGAGCCAGTGTTCGGCGTGCCCGTGCAACGCGTGGGCGTACACCTCGGCGACGCGGAACAGACACCCCGCGACATAGGCGGTGTCTGCCCGCGTGACTGCCTTGCGGGCGATGTCGATGTCGAAAGACGCCTTCCACAAACCGGCGACCAGCGCGTCCCGTAGAAGAGGGGGATAGCGGCGGGCTGCCTGCTGCAGGGCTGTGATCTCACCCGGCGGGTCGGCCAAGACGACGCCGAGGGCGACCTCACGGGCATACGTGAAGTCCGGCACTCCGAACGGATGCCCGATCTGGAAATGAAAGTCGTACCGGCCTTCTCGGGCGCCCTCCCACGACTTGCAAACGCGGTCGAGGTCGCGGTAGAGCTAGTCCACCGCGGCCCCGCCGATGCGCAGCCAGCCGCCGCCGTCGACCCACGGTCCCCACTCGCCGGGACGGGTCACGCTGGACTCGGGGCCGGCGACATCGCGCGCCAGATCTTGGAGCGCATCGATGTCCAGTGGGGGTCGGTAGTACAGGCCGAGGTCGAAGTCCGACTCCGGCCTGTGCTCCCCACGACCCCGGCTACCACCGAGCAGTACCCCCACCGCGCCGTCAACCTCAATCAGCCGCTGCCCCAGCTTCCGCAACGCCTCGTCATCGATCACCCGCACATCATGCAGGACCAGCCCGCCCTCTCGCGGTGCCGCGGGTCACAATAGGGGAGGCAAGCGATACCGCTGGTGGCGTGCGTCAACAATCACCGTTTGGCGATCCCGCTACTGGACGCCAAAGGTCATGTCCTGTCACGTCGGCGCAGCCTCCGCGCGTGCCCGCTGTTCCGCAATCGGGACGGCGGTCAACCATGGAATACGGCCGAACGTCGAGAAGAACATGTCGGTCAATGTGGGAAGACCGCAGGAGCTGACACGCCAGGCGTCGAGCCTGCCTGACCGATCGGTTGACACCTGGCCGTTCGGTCAGGCAGGGTGTAGCCATGGTTCGTCGTACCGGCGCTGACACCAAGCAGGAGATCCTGAGCGCTGCTACCCGGTTGTTCAGCGACTACGGCTATCGGGGTACTTCGCTAGCCGACATTGCTCACGAGATCGGCTACTCCAAGGCCTCGGTGCTGTACCACTTCGCCAGCAAGGAGGCTCTCCTGGCGGAGTTGATCGCCCCCGCCGCCGCAGATCTGCAGGCTCTGCTGGCGCGCGTGAGCGCGTTGCCCTTGGCGCAGGCCCGTAGG
>Ga0209540_10002793_pt1 | contig 12230 bp, 9 predicted proteins | sample BarGraIncu01121A_FD_184501 | JGI IMG/M metagenome (GOLD analysis project Ga0209540, IMG submission 184501) | Arctic peat soil microbial communities from Barrow, Alaska - Barrow Graham LP Incubations 011-21A (SPAdes) (version 2) | ecosystem: Environmental > Terrestrial > Soil > Wetlands > Peat... | reverse complement strand
TCTGTTTAATTTTCAAAGACCATTTGTTCGCTGCCTCATCTGACAACTTTTATATCTTATCACTTAGCCGGCTTCCTTGTCAATACATTTTTTCAAATCTTTTTCAGATTTTACTTTGTTCTCCAAGCAGTCGTTTTCGCGACAACGAAGATTAGTATATCACAGAAAAACGGCCCTGAATCGGGCCTCTAATTCTTCATATCAATTTATTCTGTTCACACTCCTGAATAATACGTTTTTCGCATTTATTCGTTATTTGATACGCAAGGATAAGTTATCCTTGCTTTTTTGCTTTTTCACTATAGTTTGTTTACAATTTCCTTGAAAGCATTCCCTCTCTTTTCAAAGTTCACGAACATGTCAAAGCTTGCACAAGCTGGCGAAAGAGTTATTATGTCACCCTCGCTGGCAGTTTCCTTTGCTTTTTTGACTGCCTCTTCAAATGTATCCGACATAATTACCGGTATCGTTGCGCCCCTCTTCTCAAATTCCTTTTCGAACGCCTCTTTAATTTTATCTTTTGTTGCGCCTATCAGAATCAGGGTTTTTATATAATCCATGCCCTGCTCCGCCAAAGGTTCGAAAGGCAAATTTTTGTCATATCCTCCCGCAATAAGGATAACCGGTTTTTCAAACGCCGTCAGCCCTGCTAGAGTTCTTGAAGGACTTGAAGCTATTGAATCATTGTAGTACTTAACTCCATCAATTTCCCTTACAAACTCGCATCTGTGCTCAACCCCGCTGAAAGTTTCTGCAACCTTCTTCATACTCTCTATCTTTACATCCTCAAACAATGCACAGAATGCCGCCAGAAAGTTTTCCACATTGTGCATACCTTTCAGAATAATATCCTTCTTATCGCACACTTTTTCGCTGTTAAGATATAGTGACCCGTTTTCATACCATGCCCCGTTTTCGGGCTTTTCCTTCGTGCTGAACATTAATACTCGGCCAACAGCTTTGGAAGCCATGCCGTTCGTAATCTCATTATCCTTGTTCAAAACCAGGAGATCTCCAGCATTTTGATACCTGAATATGTTTTCCTTTGACCGCACATATTCCTCCATACCTTTGTGCATGTCAAGGTGATTAGGACTCAGGTTTGTTACTACAGCAACATCTGTGGAAACATCCATAGTCATGAGCTGGAAGCTCGACAGCTCGAGCACCACCTTGTCGCTGCTTTTCATTTCCTCGATCCTTGTGAAAAGAGGAGTTCCAATATTTCCACCTATCCAGGTCTTATAGCCATCCTCTATAAGCATGCTGTATATAAGAGATGTGGTTGTAGTTTTCCCATCACTTCCTGTTACCCCGAATATCTTTGCAGGACAATACCTTACAAACTCCTCCATCTCTGAAGTAATATAGGCACCTTCCGCAGCTGCTTTTTTAAGCGCATCACAGTCTATCCTCATCCCCGGAGTCTTGAAAACAACATCATAACCCTTGAGTTTCTCCATGTAATTATCCCCAAGCATCAGTGTAACACCTTTGCCCTTTAACTCTGCAGCAACATCCGGGAACTCATTTTCTTCTTTTTTATCAAAACCGCTTACACCAGCACCCATTCCTATGAGAAAATCGATAAGCGGCCTGTTGCTCACTCCCAATCCTACCACGGCAGTTTTTTTACCTTTTATAAAATCCTTGAATTCTTTAAAATCTCTTTTCATAAAAATTGCCCCCAACAAAATAATATTATAAATCCTGTCCAGCTTTAATATTAGTATAACCGAAAAATGAGTGCAAGTATTTTAGATACCTGCACTCATAAATTGGATTAGAATTTAATTTTTTCTTTCAGGAATGCAGGTATTTCGTCAATGCCGATTCTGAACTGCTCCATAGTGTCTCTGTCTCTCACAGTTACAGTATTATCCTCCATAGTATCAAAGTCTACAGTTATGCAATATGGAGTCCCTATTTCATCTTCTCTTCTGTATCTCTTTCCGATGCTGCCTGCTTCATCATAGTCAACATTGAAATCCTGTCTAAGAAGATCGTACACTTCATTTGCCTTTTCTGAAAGTTTTTTGCTGAGCGGAAGGATTGCTGCCTTGAAAGGTGCCAGCGCCGGATGGAATCTGAGGACCGTTCTTGAATCGCCGTCTTCAAGTTCTTCTTCATCGTATGCATCAACGAGAAATGCGAGTGCAGCTCTGTCTGCGCCTAGTGAAGGTTCGATACAGTAAGGGATGTATCTCTCGTTTGTATCAGGATCGAGGTAAGTCATGTCCTTGCCTGAATGTTCCTGGTGCTGCTTAACGTCGAAGTCTGTCCTGTCCGCTATTCCCCAAAGTTCTCCCCAGCCGAACGGGAACTTGTATTCTATATCTGAAGTTGCGCTGCTGTAATGTGAAAGCTCATCCTTTTCATGGTCTCTGAATCTGATGCTTTCTTCATTGACGCCAAGGTTTATTAGGAAGTTCCAGCAGTAATCTTTCCAGTAGCTGTGCCATTCAAGGTCAGTGCCAGGCTTACAGAAGAATTCAAGCTCCATCTGTTCGAATTCTCTTGTTCTGAATGTGAAGTTACCAGGTGTGATCTCGTTTCTGAACGCTTTACCTATTTGTCCGATACCAAACGGAAGTTTCTTTCTTGATGTCCTCTGCACATTCTTGAAGTTTACGAATATTCCCTGTGCAGTTTCAGGCCTCAAGAAGAGTTCTGCAGTGCTGTCTTCTGTAACACCTTGGTATGTCTTGAACATAAGGTTGAACTTTCTTATGTCAGTGAAGTTCCTCTTTCCGCAGGTAGGGCAGACGATTTCATTTTCATCGATGTACTGCTTCAGTTTTTCATTTCCCCAGCCGTCTGCGCTTGCTTTTTCAACGCCTGTCGCTGTCAGATGTTCTTCAACCAGCTTGTCTGCTCTAATTCTTCCTTTGCATTCTTTGCAATCCATGAGGGGATCAGTGAAGCTTCCTACGTGGCCAGATGCAACCCATACATTCCTGTTCATAAGGATAGCGCAGTCGATACCAACGTTCAGCTTGTTTTCATGGATGAATTTTTTCCACCATGCCTGCTTAACATTGTTCTTGAATTCAACTCCAAGAGGGCCGTAATCCCACGAGTTTGCAAGGCCTCCGTATATTTCTGATCCAGGGTATACAAAGCCTCTGTTTTTAGCTAAAGCAACAACCTTGTCCATTGTTTTTTCAAATGCCATTTTTCATTCCTCCATTTATTTCTTATTTTATTTTTTGTAAATAAAAAAGCTCCGCCATGAAAGGGACGAAATTAGATTCCGCGGTTCCACCCTTCTTGGCATAAGCCCATCTCTTAACTCATCGCTCCAAAGCTCCTTTCGCATTAAACTTCCTGTCGTTCTCACCAACCACGACCTCTCTTGAAAAAAGATTTAACGCTACTCCTCTTTGTCATCACAATTATTCTTTTATAAAATAAAAAAACCTCTACCATGAAAGGGACGAAATTAGATTCCGCGGTTCCACCCTCCTTGGCACAAGCCCAGCTCTTAAAACGATCGCTCCAAAGTGCCCTTCGCAATACCCACCTGACTGCTTTCACCGTACGCAGCCTCTCTTGAAAATGTTTATTGTTACTTTTCTTTTTCTCAGCGATTTATTCGATTAAATATATAATATCATGTTTCCTGACAAAGTCAATAACCTTTCAAAAAAAGAAAATGGCTCCGCGAAAAGGATTCGAACCTTCAACCTATCGGTTAACAGCCGAGTGCTCCACCGTTGAGCTATCGCGGAACGACTTACAAAAATATTATAACAGATTATCCATAAAAATCAACCCTTTTTCAAAAAGAACCTTCCGGCTGCATTCAAGCGCCGGAAGGTTCTGGTTTTACTGCTGTGGTGTAGGTTTCATTGTAGGGAACAGTAATACATCCCTTATTGAATAGGAGTTAGTCATGAACATAACCATTCTGTCTATGCCTATTCCAAGACCCCCTGTAGGCGGCATACCTATCTCAAGAGCGTTTATGAAGTCATCATCCATCATGTATGCTTCTTCATCCCCGAGCTCTCTCTCTCTTGCCTGCTGCATGAACCTGTCCTTCTGGACAATAGGGTCGTTAAGCTCAGAGTATGCATTGCAGACCTCTCTGCCATATATAAAGCCTTCGAATCTTTCAGTGAATGCTTCGTTGCCCCTCTTCTTCTTAGTAAGAGGTGATATTTCAACCGGGTAATCGACAATGAATGTAGGCTGGATCATTTTCTTTTCAGCATATTCTTCGAAAAGGGCATTCAAAATATCACCCTTTGTGCAATCCTTGATATCCTTAGCCATATCAAGATGCTTTTCTTTTGCAATAGCCTGTGCCTCTTCATCTGACTTGATCTCGTTGTAGTCTACGCCCACATATTCCTTAACTGCATCTACCATTGTTATTCTTCTCCAAGGCGGAGTGAAGTCTATTTCTGTATCCTGGTATATTACCTTCAGGGTTCCGTGTAGCTTTTCACAAATGAATGCCATCATGTTCTCTGTTATTTCCATCATGTCATTGTAGTCGGCATATGCTTCGTAAAGCTCTATCATTGTGAATTCAGGGTTGTGCCTTATTGATACTCCTTCGTTTCTGAAGTTCTTGCCTATCTCATAAACCTTTTCGAATCCACCGACGATGAGTCTTTTCAGATACAGCTCTGTAGCTATTCTTAGGTACATGTCGATGTTCAATGCATTATGGTGTGTGGCAAACGGCTTAGCCGCTGCTCCACCCGCGATCGATGAAAGAATAGGAGTTTCTACCTCGAGGTAGTCCTTGTTGTCAAGGAATTCGCGCATGTATTTTATGAACTGCGTTCTCTTAATGAAAGTGTCCCTTACATCCTCGTTCATTATGAGGTCCACATATCTCTGTCTGTATCTTAAGTCCATGTCTTTTAAGCCGTGCCATTTTTCAGGAAGCGGCTTCAATGATTTCGCATTAAGCTCGAAATCGTATATATGTATTGAGGTTTCCCCAGTTTTTGTCTTGAAAACCATACCAGTTACAGAGAGCAGGTCCCCTATGTCGAAGCTCTTGAATTCCTTTAATTTTTCTTCGCCAACATCGTTTATCTTTATATAGAGCTGGATTTTGCCATATCTGTCATGAATATCTGAGAAGCCTGCTTTTCCGTGAACTCTTTTTGACATGAGTCTACCTGCTACTGTCACAGTCTTGCCATCAAGTTCTTCATAGTTGTCCTTAACTTCCTTTGATGAATGGGTTCTATTTACCTTGTAAACATCAAAAGGGTCTCTTCCTTCAGCCTGAAGTTTAGCCAGCTTCTGTCTTCTTTCCTTTATCAGCTCGTTATAATCTTCTTCCTGATCTAAATTAACATTTTTTTCTTCATTTGACATATGAATTATACCTCCACATTAAGCTTTTCTTATCTCCAGTATTTCAACTTTGCTTGTTCCGTCTGGTACTGTCACTTCAACTTTATCCCCAACTTTTTTGCCTATAATGGCGCTGCCTACAGGGGATTCGTTTGATATCTTATATTCTAATGGATCAGCCTCTGCAGACCCCACTATTGAATACTCAACCACTTCATTATAACTATAATCCTTTATTTTTACAACGCTGCCTATACCTACAGTATCAGCATCTATTTCTGATTCATCAACTACAATAGTGTTCTTGAGCATGTTTTCAAGCTGAGCTATTCTTCCTTCTACAAAAGCCTGTTCGTTTTTAGCTTCATCGTACTCGGAATTTTCGCTAAGATCTCCGAATGACAGTGCAACCTTTATCTTCTCTGTTATATCTTTTCTTTTTTCTGTTTTTAAAATCTCCAATTCAGCTTCCAGTTTTTTTACGCCTTCGCTAGTCATCATGTGTTTCTTAATTTCGCTCATCAATTTACTCTCCTTTATTGTCGCATAAAATATTGATCTGATTATGTCATACCGCCATGCACGCATTTAAGTAATTATAAATCAGCACCCCTTGCATGTCAATATATGCATAGTGCTAGTCCCTATGCAGTTTCACTTTATATTCCAGAAGCATCTCGATAACTTTCTCGCTCCTGGTCTCGTAATTCACTGAATTTTTCAGATCCGTGCAATACTTTAGCCCTTTTACATACCAGGCTATGTGTTTCCTCATTTCCCTTACAGCGCGGTTTTCACCAAGATATTTAATTGATCTTTGGTAATGCTCCAGAACCACATCTATCCTTTCATCAGGTGAGGGGAATGTAACCTTTTCACCACTATTCATTTGCATGATCTGTCTGAAGATCCAAGGATTGCCCATTGCTCCTCTTCCGATCATCACAGCATCACAGCCAGTACGTTTCCTGATATCCCCAGCAGCCTCGGCAGTGAATATGTCCCCGTTGCCTATAACCGGTATGGAGACAGCTTGCTTTACGCTTTTGATGATATCCCAGTCAGCCTCTCCTGAGTACATCTGGCTTCTGGTTCTTCCATGAACAGTGACTGCATCGGCGCCAGCATCCTCCATCACCTTTGCGAAGTCCACAGCATTGACGCTATTCTCGTCGAACCCTTTCCTGAACTTCACCGTTACAGGCTTCAGGGAAGCCTGCTTTACTTCTTTTACTATCCTGCCTGCAAGATCAGGATTCATCATCAGTGCTGATCCTTCGCCGTTTTTGATTATTTTAGGAGCTGGGCATCCCATGTTGATGTCTATAATACAAATATCCTTGTTGTCATTAAAATATTCTGCGGCCTTTGCCATTATGGATGGATCACTGCCGAATATCTGAACAGCAACGGGTTTTTCGTTCTCCGAGAGATAAAGCATGTTCTCAGTATTTTCGTTTTTATAGTACAAACCTTTGGCACTTACCATCTCGGTATATACAAGCCCGCAGCCCAGGTCCTTACAGATGCTTCTGAAAGCGGTATCTGTAACTCCGGCTAACGGCGCTAAAAAAGCAAGGTTTGTAAACTCAAGGTTAGAGATCTTCATATAACATTTTGTTCCTTATTTTTTTCATATATTGTTTTGAGCCCCTTTAAAGTGAGGTATGGATCGATCACGTCAATCTGCTTCGATTCTTCTTTTATCATACCAGCCATTCCTCCTGTCGCTACAACAAAAGGCTCCTCCTCTCCCATGCCTACCAATTCCTCTTTGAATTTCCTTACTATATAGTCCACCTGTCCTACATAACCATAAAACACCCCGGCCTGCATGCTTGAGACGGTATTCCTGCAGATGATTGCCGGAGTTTTTATAAGTTCAATTCTTGGAAGTTTTGCAGCCCTGTTGAAAAGAGCTTCAGCGGATATCTTGATACCTGGGCAGATCGCACCACCGAGATAATTGCCCTTTGCAGTGACGGCGCAAAAGGTGGTGGCAGTTCCGAAGTCTATAATAATCATTGTCCTTTTATATTTTTCAAGAGCCGCCACGGCATTTACTATCCTGTCAGCTCCAACCTCTCTGGGATTGTCGTATTTTATGTTTATCCCAGTTTTCACACCCGGACCCACCATTACAGCTTTAGTGTTGAAATATTTTTTTATTGTGTTCTCTATGGAATACATTATGCTTGGAACAACCGAAGATATTATGACGCCCTTGACTTCCGACCTGTCTAGTCCGTTTCTGTTAAAAAGATCGGTTATAAGAGCTCCATATTCATCTGAAGTTCTCTTGAGATCTGTTGACAGCCTCCAGTCGGCAATCAGTTTGTCATCCCTGTATACACCAATTACTATGTTGGTATTGCCAGCATCCATTACTAAAACCATTGTGAAATCACCACCCTCTTAAAGCACACATCTTTTAAATAATTAAAGAGCAGCTTAAGAGCTGCCCCACAACCTGCTATATACTTGAAAATAACAATATAATTGTACCAGTATCATTTTTTTTGTCAAGATATTTGAAAAAAGGAGAAGTTTAAACTTCTCCTTTTAAGCTAGCTCTCATTAAATAATTGTTCAAACTCCGCTGCTTCAAGTTTCTCTTTTACGAGAAGGGCTTCTGCCACCGCATGAAGCTTTGTCATGTTCTCATTCAAAAGCTTCTGCGCATGGTTGTATCCTGTATCTATAAGGTTCTTCACTTCTTCGTCAATCTGGTAAGCAACTTCTTCGCTGTAATTCTTTGTTCTTCCAAAGTCTCTTCCCATAAACACTTCATCGTGTCCTGATCCGAAGGCTATCGGTCCTATCTTTTCACTCATTCCATAGTCCATAACCATTTTCCTGGCTATAGCTGTAGCTCTTTCTATATCATTTTTAGCGCCTGTGCTTATATCGCCAAGCACAAGCTTCTCTGCAACTCTTCCGCCGAGAAGCCCGATTATCTCATCTTCAAGCTTAGATTTGGACATGTAAGACCTGTCTCTTTCAGGAAGATGCATTGTATATCCGCCAGCCATACCTCTTGGTATTATGCTTATCTGATGAACAGGATCGGCATGCGGAAGCAGCTTCATGACAACAGCATGTCCTGCTTCATGGTATGCAGTAAGCTTTTTGTCTTCGTCATCGATTACCCTGCTCTTTTTCTCAGGTCCTGCAACTACTCTTGTAATGGCTTCTTCAAGTTCATCCATGCCGATAAGTTTTTTACCGACTCTTACAGCAAGAAGGGCTGCTTCATTCATGAGGTTTTCAAGATCTGCACCTGTAAAGCCAGGTGTTCTTTTTGCAAGTATCTCCAGATTAACTCCATCTTCAAGATGCTTGTTCCTTGAGTGAACCTTGAGTATCTGCTCTCTTCCTCTTATATCAGGCGCACCAACCAGTATCTGTCTGTCAAATCTGCCCGCTCTAAGCAAAGCAGGGTCAAGTATGTCAGGCCTGTTTGTTGCCGCGATCATTATTATGCCTTCGTTCACTCCGAATCCATCCATCTCAACCAGAAGCTGGTTCAATGTCTGTTCTCTTTCGTCGTGTCCGCCGCCCATGCCTGCGCCTCTCTGTCTACCGACAGCGTCTATTTCGTCAATAAATATTATACAAGGAGCATTCTTCTTGGCCTGCTCAAAGAGATCCCTTACCCTTGATGCACCAACACCGACAAACATTTCTACAAAGTCTGATCCGGATATGCTGAAGAAAGGAACCCCCGCTTCTCCTGATATAGCCTTAGCCAATAGAGTTTTACCTGTTCCAGGAGGGCCTACAAGAAGAATTCCCTTTGGAATCCTTGCTCCCATTTCAATGTATCTTTTAGGCTGTTTCAAGAAGTCAACTATTTCTGCTAGTTCAGCTTTCTCCTCATCCGCACCGGCAACGTCGCCGAAGGTGACTTTTTTGCCATCCTGCGGGGCCATTTTTGCACGGCTTTTACCGAAATTCATAACTCCCCGGTTTCCGCCGCCCCCCCCTTGGGATTGCTGCATGAACATAAACCAGAATCCCACAAGCATCAGTATTAGGAGGATTGTAGGAAGGTACTGAAGCCACATAGGCACTTCTGCCGGCTTTGTGTAAATTTCCTGGACAGTCCCGTCGCTAGGAAATTGTCCTATAAACTGGAACAGTCTTGCAGAGGGAACTACAGTTTCGAACTTTGTTCCATCTTTTAGTGTTCCTGTTACTGTCATCTCGTCTTGGGCTACTTGAAAGCTGGTGATATTTTTTTCCGTCCAATTTTTCTGAAAATCATTAAAATTCAATTTAGTCAGTGTTTCTGTTGTTCTGTTTAACATTAAGGCTGCTATTAATACAAAAATGAAAACCGCGACCCATGCGGTTGCGCTCGATACTTTTTTCAATGTTGTGCACCCCTCTTTTTTCGCTTATTCTGTAAGATTGTAACATAACCGTATTTTTTTCACAACACAGATAAGCAATGCTTATCTGTATATCTCTTCCTTAAGGATGCCGATGTATGGAAGATTTCTATATTTTTCAGCATAATCAAGCCCATAACCTACAAGGAAGTGATCTTGAACCTCATAGCCTACGTATTTGACTTCAATGTCAACTTTCCTTCTTGAAGGTTTGTTGAGCAGGCATGATATGTTTATTGATGAAGGGTTACGCCTTTTGAGGTAATCGAGGAGATACGAAAGCGTTGTCCCTGAATCAATTATATCCTCCACTATGAGAACATCTCTGTTCTCTATCTCAAAATCAAGGTCCTTGAGTATTCTTACAACTCCTGATGATTGTGTAGAACTGCCATAGCTTGATACAGCCATAAAATCCATGGTGCAAGGTATTGTTGTCTTCCTGATCAGATCTGCCATAAAAGGAATAGATCCTTTCAGTATCCCTACCATAACCAGGTCCTTTCCATCGTAATCCTCGCTTATCTTCTTTCCTAGCTCCTTTACCTTCTCGCGGATCTGCTCTTCGGTATATAAAATTTCCTTTATATCTCCGTCTAACTGAGTCATTATAGTTCCTCTCTTTCCACTCTTACCTTAATTATATTTTTAGTTGACTTATCTGTTTTGCTTCCATCGCTTGTCTTATAGCCTACAATCCAGGCAATATTGTCACCAAAACAGATTAAAGGTGTTTTGTCCCTTTTGTCCTGAGGAACCTTCATATCTATGAATATGTCCTTGAGCTTTTTGCTCCCGGCCATACCTAGCGGATTGAATTTGTCTCCAGGCTTTCTGAATCTCAGAGTTATATCCCCGTTCACTTTGGAAGAATCAAAGCATTTTGTGAATTCGTCTTTTGACCTGCAATCTTCCTCAGCAGAATGCTGTTCTATTGTAACTCTGAGCCCCAACTTTTTTAATTCGTTTACACCCATTCGGAGCTTAAGCACGTCTTCGGTATTATGGGCCGCCTCGTCTTCCTCTCCAACGATGTATATGCTTATGTCTCCGTAATTGTTGAATGCCGTTACACCATTTGGCAGCATGAGCTTTTTTCCTGTGCCATTTCTTTGAAGTTCTATAACCTGGTATATATGCATTCTTTCAAAGTTTCTCAGATTCCCTAGCACCTTTAAAAACGCCATTCTGATCATTCTCGTCGAAACTGCTTCGTGTTCAAGAAAGGCTTCCTTTGCTATTATAACCTTAGTCTCTTTGTTCTTACAATATTTTTTGTATTTTTTTTCTGTCTCCTGCTCCAGATACTCACTGTCGACCTTTGCAACCTGTGATAATCTGTTCAGTACACTTATTATATCCTTATTAAAATTTTTTTCAATATAAGGTATTAGCTCGAGCCTGATTTTATTCCTCGCGTAAATGCTTTCAAAGTTGGTCTTGTCTATCCTTGGATTGATGCCTTTCCTGCTGCAGTAGTCCTCTATCTCGGCCCTTGTGCAGGTAAGCAGCGGCCTAATATAGACGCCGTCCCTTACAGGCTTTATGCCAACAAGCCCTTCCAGGCCAGTGCCTCGCATGATTCTCATCATTACAGTCTCAGCTTGGTCGTTAAGGTTGTGTGCGATTGCTATTTTATCTGCTTCGTTTTCCGTTTTGAGCCTCTCAAAGAACTCATATCTTATCTCGCGTCCAGCAGTTTCATCGGAAACATTCCTCTCAGCGGATATTTTGTGGATGTCCTCTTTAATACAGCGGAATTCCACATCGTTTGTCCTACAGAACTCCTCAACGTATTTCGCATCGTCATCCGCATCCTTTCCCCTTAACCCGTGATTCACATGAGCTGCTATGAGTTCAAGAGAGAACCTTTCACGCAGCTTCAGAAGCACATGGAGAAGACATATGGAATCAGGACCGCCGGAAACACCTACGACTATCTTGTCACCATTCTTCAGCATTTCATTCTCTTCAATCGCATCTATAACTTTATTTATCAAAATCAACACATCCTGTTACATTAATAATCATTCTATTATATCATAATCAGAACTGACAACAAAAAGAAGAAAAAAGACCAAATTATTGGTCTTTTATTATATTGGTAGCGGAAATAGGACTTGAACCTACGACCCTTCGGGTATGAACCGAATGCTCTAGCCAGCTGAGCTATTCCGCCTTATTAACTTTGGTTGCGGGGACAGGACTTGAACCTGCGACCTTCGGGTTATGAGCCCGACGAGCTGCCAACTGCTCCACCCCGCGACATTATACAATATATAAAATTGGTGCTGAAGACCGGAATCGAACCGGTACGGGGGGTAAACCCCGCAGGATTTTAAGTCCTGTGCGTCTGCCGGTTCCGCCACTCCAGCGCAATTTAAATGGTAGCGGAAATAGGACTTGAACCTACGACCCTTCGGGTATGAACCGAATGCTCTAGCCAGCTGAGCTATTCCGCCATATTATCTTTGGTTGCGGGGACAGGACTTGAACCTGCGACCTTCGGGTTAT
>Ga0209540_10002792_pt1 | contig 12237 bp, 8 predicted proteins | sample BarGraIncu01121A_FD_184501 | JGI IMG/M metagenome (GOLD analysis project Ga0209540, IMG submission 184501) | Arctic peat soil microbial communities from Barrow, Alaska - Barrow Graham LP Incubations 011-21A (SPAdes) (version 2) | ecosystem: Environmental > Terrestrial > Soil > Wetlands > Peat... | reverse complement strand
TTAAAACAACATGGGCTAAATCCAGTTAATCTTGGCAAGAATAATTGGAACTATAAAAGCCCCTTAAAACCGATTAGAGAGATAATGCTTACTTGCAAAGCTGCAATTATAATTGGGTTGGAGAGACATCATAGTTTTATCGGATATGAAAAAGAGTTTACTAAAGATTCGAATGAACTAATACATAAATACACAACAACTCCTTGGATTCAAATTGAGGCTGGAATGGCTTATCAAGCAGACTTACCTTTACTTATCTTAAAAGAGAAAAAAGTATTTGCTGAAGGGATATTAGATCCTCAAATAAGCGATTATTATGTTTTTGAATTTGAAATCAAAAAACTCTATAAGAAACTATCACCTGAATTAGAGGAGTTTATACTGAGCTGGGCTAACGATATAAATAAGTAAATAGGTCAAAAAGTAAACTAATAATCTAAATTATTATTGATTATGTCTTTATATACAAGTTCATACCTTAAAGGATTGTCGAAAACTAAATCTCTCAATGAAAGTACACGGTTTTTCTCATCAACTTTAAAAACACGCACATCATTCGATATATTTCTTTCTCATAGCTTTCTTGATAAAGATGAAGTCGAAGGTCTGTATCTCGAACTCTCGAAAATGGGATATAATGTTTATGTAGATTGGATTATTGATCCTGGTTTAGACAGAAATAACGTAACAAAAGAATCTGCAACTCTTATCAGACTTAGAATGAAATCATGTAAATGTCTGCTTTTAGCCACCTCAATTAATGCTTCTATTTCAAAATGGATGCCTTGGGAATTAGGTTATATTGACGGACATACAAATAAATGTGCAGTTATTCCTGTCTCAAGAAATACATTTGCACCGGATTCATACAAAGGAGTAGAATATCTGTCACTATATCCATTTGTCAAAAAAGTCCCAACATCTTTGCATAGAGAGAAACTTTTTGTAATTGAAGAAGCTTTAAAGTATATAATATTCGATGATTGGTTAAGGCTTGGAGAAAAACCTAAAATACAAACAATAAGCATCTATTAGTATGTGTAAATATGAATATATAAACAGATCGAACAAATTAAAAGCACCAGAATTCTGTATTTACCCTAAATTCTATCAAGAATTAAAAGCCACAGAATCGCTTGATTTATCAGATTTTGATAATTCATTGCCAATTGATGAAGATGGCTATTGTATTTTTCATAGTAAAAATACTGAATGGAAAAAAGAAAATAATTTTGAAAAAAAGTTTATTGATTTATTGAAAATACTAAACCAACAAGCTTTAAATCGCAGAACCAATAAGGAAATAAGAGATAAATTTGATTTTTCAGGATTTATTTTTATAAAGAGTCGAGAAAAAGATGGAATTATTTTTGAAGGATTACATTTTCTTGAGGCAGCTAATTTTCTTGATTCAATTTTTGCAGACAGTCTGGTTCTGAACAATGTGATTTTGAGAATGCAGTATTTGAAAATGATATTACAATAAGTAATACTAATTTTTTAGACACTACACTTTTTCAAAAAACAGTTTTCGAAGGAAATTTCTTATGTATTAATTCTGTTTTTAAAACTTTTACCTTATTTACTAAAGCTATATTTAAAAAGGATTTTGCATTACGTAAAGGTTGTACATTTGGTCGTTTTGTGCAATTAGACGATGTGTGTTTTGGAAATAAATCATCAATAATTTTATTTGAAAACATAACATTTAACGAGTGGGCTACTGTTGATTTTAGCAATTCTACTTTTGAAGGGCTTGTTGAGTTTAGAGATGTCAAATTCAATGACAATGTAAATTTTATTAATTGTTCATTCAATTTATTGAACAACACAAATCCTCTTAATTGTTCTGTTACTTTTAAGAATATCCAAATTGGGAATGATGCCAAGATACAATTCAAAGGAACAGAGCCCTATTTCAACATGTTTAAGAATGATGTTTCATTTGACTTTAATGAGACTTTATTGGGTCTAGTATCGTTTATTAATATTAACTTTGAAAGCGTAGATAAGAAATCAGAAAAGCAACTTCTGAGATTAAAGGAAGATGGACTTGTGCAAATTGGTAATGGCTGCTATAAAAATAAATTAAATAAAGTCAACATTTTTATAGCCTCTCAAGAAATTCTAAATTCAGAAAGAGAGTTTATTGAAATCGAAATTCGCAAAAAAAATCCGTTTCTTGAAGCAAAATATATATCACTTCAACCAATAAGATGGGAAAAACGGGACAAAGGAAATGTTGGTACTAGAAAACAAGACGAATACAACAACCTCATCAGAGACTCGGAAGTATTTATACTTATATTATGGAATAGTGTAGGCAAATATTCTGAAGAAGAATTCGATTGCGCTTACTCAAATTTACAAATAGGAAATAACCCTAAGAGAATTTACATATTTAACAAACTCAAAAAAACAAATAATCACGAAATCAAAGAAGTTGAAACATTTCCTGTTTTTATGAAGAAATTAGCAAAACAAGAAATGTTCGTTATCAATTTCTCAAATACTTTAGAGATATCAACAGAATTAAATTATATGTTTGACGAGATTGAAAAGAGATACAGTAACAGATAGTTAAATGTAAATTGAAAAATAGAATAGATTGAATACAGTTAATATGATGCTTGAATATCAGAAAAAATACTCAGTGTTAATTTCGTGTCCGACAGACATAAAAGAAGAAATAGATATTATAAATGAGGTAGTCAATGAGTGGAATAGAATAAATAGTAAAAATCTGAATTGTTTAGTAACCGTGTCTCATTGGAGTGTAGATTCATACCCTGAAAGTGGAGAAAGAGCTCAGCAACTAGTAAATAATCAAATAGTAACAAATGCGGATATAATAGTAGGAATATTTTGGTCCCATTTTGGCACATCAACAGGATTAGCTCGTTCGGGAACAGAAGAGGAGCTAAGACTTGGTATAAAATTGGGAAAAGATATTATGCTTTATTTTTCGGAAATCCCGATACCTACTCATTCCATTAATGAAGACGAACTCTCCATGATTAATCATTTTAAAAATGAATATAAGTCTATTGGAGTCTATTGGACATATAATAGTTTTGAAAGTTTTAGATATGTATTTACAAGACATTTTAGCCTTGTAATGGAGCAAATTATTTATCGTGTTCCATCAAGTGTTCTTTTCGAAATTATCGATAACTTGAAAAACATCGTTATCATTTATAATATTGCTATAGAATTTATTTCTAAAGAAATAAGTTCTATAGAGTTAAAAAACGCGTTATCAATTTATAATAGTCTTAAACATTCAGCAGGGAAAGAATATTTATCAAAGTTTGGTTATGATAATTTTGAAGTTATAGCCAATTTAGAACCGACAAACCAATTTGATTGGGTAAAATTCATTTATAGACATATTGAATTTGTAGCTGATTATATTGCAGATATTGAAAAGAATCCTAATTTTCACTCAATAAAAAGCTTTTTAGTTTCGACCAAACTAGAAATCGTTGATATTGTTTCTTGGTTAGTTTTAATTCATCCAAGAAAGACTTTTATCGATGAGTTAAAATCTACATTAAAAAAATGTATAGCATTTGAAGAGAATGATGAGTTTAATAAATTTTCATTCATAGAGGGTAAAATAGGATGGAAATTAAATAGAGAGTTACATAAAATATTATATTCTCAGAAGTATGAAGACATGCAAAAAGATGCACTATATTGGAAAAATAGAATAACAAAAAGATAAAATAAAAAGCACGAACAGCTAACACACGTCTCTATGGGTCATTGGCTGGTTTGCAGGTTTTGCTCCCGCATTCACCTTGTCGCTATGCGACAGTGAACGTTCCTGTAAACCACCAAATGGTCTTATCCTAGGTCGTTACTACCAAGTGTAAAAAAAGACATAAAACGAAATTTTCAAATTGAAAAGTTAACCATTGGGACAGGAATGAAAAACGAAATATTGACAGAATAAAATGGACGACACACAACTCTGAAACTTCGACAAAATCAAAAAAAACACTCGCCCTTAATGATTTAACACAATAATATAAATATACGAATATGAATTACTTCGCTTATGGTTCGAATATGTTTACTTACAGACTTGAAAAAAGGGTCGGGAAAGTTGAAATAATAGGAATTGGAAAATTATCAAAACATGCATTGCGATTTAATAAAGTATCAATTGATGGCTCACTAAAAGCAAACATCATCGCTAACGATAAAGATGAGGTCATGGGAGTGATTTTTAAAATTAATCCCAATAGAAAAGAAGAATTAGACAAAGTAGAAGGTCTTGGTAAAGGTTATACCCAAAAAGAAATTGAAATTGAATTGTCACAATCAAATGATAAAATAAAGGCCTTTACCTATGTAGCTGATGCCATTGATAATACAGAAACCAATAAACCATATGATTGGTATCTTAAACTTTTAATGATAGGTGCTGAAGAACACAAACTTCCATCTGACTATTTTGAAAAAATAAAATCTATTGAAACAAAAGAAGATGAAAATATTTTAAGAAAAGAATCAACAGTCCAAATAGTCAGAGAAAGTAAGCTTATTCAAAAATATCTGACTGAAAGTTTTGATTTTATATTTGAATTAACAAAACCAAAAGAGTTTGAAATTAGCATCCCAGACCACGCTTTAAATAATCGAAATATTTTAATTGAGAAATCTAAAGACGGTTTTGTTTTTCAAACAGATAGTAATATACCTAGAGGAATTCAAAGGCATAAAGAATTGCAAGTTTCAGATACAATAATCAAACTAAAAGACTCAGGAGTTGCAACGAAGTTTTTTATTGATGGCAAACATTTTCTTTTGAATAAAATTGATTACGATTTTGATAATAATTTGAAAATCCTAAGTGGCTTAATTAACTCATTTGGTAATGCTTCTTTACAAGATTTTGACCAGATGTTTCTACGCCTCATTATTCCTTTGGGTAAAAAAATGCGAATTATAAATGATTATCAATGTAGGGGATACGTCGCAGATTATAAGTCTAAATTAGGCTTGATAGTTTTAAATATAAAAGATAAAACGTTTCACGTATTTGAGGTTAAATATGGAGAAAAGGATTATTTGGTAATAGATTGTGTGGAAAGATTTTCAATGATTGAATTTCAAAATTGTTGTCAAACAATATTACTAACATATGCTTTCCTTTCTGGGGATTATCATTCAGAAGAAGGTTATTATCTAGGTTTTGATGAAGCTTCATTGGAAACTCCAAAGCATATTTTATATCACACATTTAGTGATTCTCAATATAATTTGAATGCAGCTTTTACCACAAACGCATACTTTGGGTTAGACCTTGAAAATATCAAACGAGATGAAAAGGGTTTTATAGATGAGGAAACAAGAAAGGAACAGTATAAGGATATAATGTTTTTCCCATCTTCTGTATTTAATAATATTTGCCAAATTGCGATTGAGGATGAAAAAATATTTAGGTCTCTATTACTTTTGATATTTAATCAAGCCTCTACCTTAGAAATGAAAATACCAATTCAGTATGTTGCAATTGAGGCTTTAACTGGTGCTATTGTCACGAAAGGTAATTCTGAATTAAAACCTATATCAGAAAATGGTTTAGCAAACACTCTCATTAACAAATTAAAACATGAAACTGAAACTTTTTTGAAAGAAAATAATATTCAGATTGAAGATAATGATTTAATTCCTCCTCTTTTCAAAAGACTTAATTCATTAAACGCTCCAACAAATACTGACAAATTAAGTAAACCTTTCGCTGAGGTAGGTTATACAATTACTGCTGAAGAAAAGAGGATAATTAAACTTAGGGACAACTTTTTGCACGGTAGCACAAAGTCTTTTGGAACTTTTGATGATGACTTCAAGGGATTATTCTACATTTCTTTAAAACTTCATTTCTTAATATGTATTCTATTATTGAAAAATGCTGGTTTTGAAGGTCGAATTATCAATTATCCAAAACTATACGAATACATAACTGAAAAATATTTAGATGAAGAGGTCTTGCGTAAAATTTAAATGAGCAAAGTATGCAAAATATAGATAAAAATACATTTCTACGAAGTTTTAAAGTGCTTTCAAATCAGTCATTCGATTTGTTACTTGGAGCAGGTGCGTCAATTTCTTCAGGAATACCTTCAGGTAGTGATTTGATTTGGCATTTCAAAAGAGAAATTTTAAACAGCAGCGGAAAAATTAATGGCAAAAAGTTTCATGATTTAAAAATTGAAGACAATAAAAAAATTATTCAAAGTTACTTTGCAGATAAAAGTGAAAACCACATTGTCAATCCGTATTCATATTATTTTAATGAATGTTATCCCGACCCATTGGTAAGAAAAGATTTTCTGACAAATTTGGTCAGAGACAAAAAGCCATCTGTTGGTTTTATGTGTCTTTCTGCAATGGTGGAACAACAAAAGATAAACACAGTTTGGACAACCAATTTTGACGACCTAATTGAAAAAGCAATTAATGGTTTGAATTACAAAAGTTGTCAAATTGTTTCACCTGACAATGCAAGTTCGGTTCAGCATTTCAAAACAGATATTCCAACAGTGGTAAAGCTTCATGGTGATTTCCGATACGACCCTTTGCAAAATACAGATGAAGAACTACAAAAACTTGAAGAAAGTTTATATCTATATTTTTTAGATTCTTCGACAAAAAGAGGATTACTAGTTGTAGGCTATTCAGGTAGCGATGAATCTGTTTTACGAACTATTGAAAAAGCATTAGAAAAACCAAACGCATTTCCGAAAGGATTGATTTGGTGCATACCTAAAGATGTTGTACCAAATGAACGCTTGACTCTGCTCATCGAAAAAGCTAACAAACAAAATCAACGGTCAGGGTTTATGACAATTGATAGTTTTGACTATTTTCTTCATGAACTATATAAAATTTGCGATTTAAAGAACGATCACATTGACAAAATTGCAAATGAACGCTTTGAACAAAGACAGTTCTTTAGATTATCACAAAATCAATCTAATATCCCTCCAATTTTATTAAATGCAGTAAAAGCGAAGCATTTTCCCAAAACCATTTTTTCCACAAAAACTAATATAAATGGTGAGGGTAAATGGAAAAGACTCCGCGAAGTTTTAAAAGATTCAAATGTGATAGCTGCTTTTAGCAAAGGGGAAAATTTATCTCTTTTCGGAAATGAAAATGAAATTAAGGAACTCTTTAAAGATTATTTTACAGATGACTTAAAACTAGTGGACATACCCGATTATATTTTTCACCAGCCTGATTCTTACTATATTGGAATGTTATATGAATTGATTGAGAAATCTTTGGTCAATGATTTTGGTTTGGCATTGTATTCCAAAGGAAATCAAATAAGAAAAGTTTTTTCTGTAAATCATCCAATAAGCCAAGAGGAAATTGACGGAATTCCGAAATGGTTCAATTTTTCAATTCCAAAAGGCATTCAGGTATTTGAAGCATTTGAGTTTAAAGTAGAATTTATCAACAAAGAACTTTTTGTGCTAATTTGTCCAACTATACAAATACAAACTACCACTGGCGGAGAACCGGACAGATTAACTGTTCAGAATATTACCAATACAATTATATCTAATAGGTACAATGGAAAATATGGAAAGAAATTAAGTTTTTGGTTTGGAGAATTAAAGAGAAGAAAAACTGACTTGACTTTCCGTTTGGGTGACTTTGAAATTAAACTTTCAGAGTATTATGCAACAGCAGCTAAAAAAATGGAAAACTTTTTTTGTTTTGAAAGTTATGCCAAAGCAAAAGAACCTTTCATTTACTTTCATCATCAAGACGAGACAAAACAATCTATTCATCCAATTAACGGTTTAAAGCTTTTAGGCCCATTGGAAGAAAGTTTCGGAGCAAATGGAATTACTTCAAAAATCACATTAGCTATTATCACACCCGACACAGGTTTTGACCGAGTTAAAAGGCATTTAGATTCATTGCTTAATTCAGCTAGTCCAACTACAGAAAAAGAATATTTAAAAGATTACCCAGGCTTTGACGAAGTTTATAAAAAGCATTTGATTATACCCAATTCAATTCAAAATGAATTTGTAGTTTCCATAAATAGTCAAGAGATTAAGGAGTATTCTGCAATTCAGTTTTACGAACTAATCAAACGTAAAATTGATAAGCTCTCAACAAGAAATACCGAAATAGATTGTGTAATAGTATATATTCCTGATATTTGGAAAAACTTTAGAGAACTAAAAAACGAACAAACATTTTTTGACTTACACGATTCCTTGAAACTTTATGGTGTAAAGAAAGGTTTACGGATGCAATTTATTGAAGACAAGTCAATCACTTACAAAGATCAAGCAAAAATAAAATGGTGGCTTTCCTTAGGCATTTATGTTAAATCGAATGGTACACCTTGGAAAGTAAAAACTGATAATACTGAAACCGCCTTTGTTGGGTTAGGTTATGCAATTCGACAAAACGCGAGAAATAGAGTAGTTTTAGGAAGTAGTCAAATCTTTGATGGAAGTGGGAATGGATTGCGTTTTTTACTTCAACCCATTGAGAAACCAGTTTACTATGGTAAAAATCCATTTATGAGCAAGGATGATGCTTTTCGTTTAGTTAGCAACATTCGAAACACCTATCATAAAATTGATCCGATTATAGGTCTAAAAAAATTAGTATTGCACAAAACGACACATTACACTCGTGACGAAATTGAGGGTATTTGCAATGCACTAGAAGGAATTGAAAATATTGAACTTTTGCAAATTCAGCAGTTCAGTAATTGGAGAGCAATTAAGCTAAAAAAAGATTTTACAACAGGCAAACATACTTTTGATGGCTACCCAATTGAACGAGGGACAATCATACAGATAGATGAGTTTAGTTTTTTGTTGTGGACACACGGTGTTGTCGAAAACCAAGAATTGAATGGGAAATACTATCAGGGTAAAAGAGGCATTCCGACACCTTTACTTATAAAGAGATTCAGAGGAACTGATTCAATTGAAACAGTCTCAAACGACATTTTAAAACTGACAAAGATGAATTGGAACGGAGCAGAACTATATAAAACAATGCCTGTAACAATTGACTTTTCTAAAAGACTTTCAGTAATGGGAAAACAGTTAGAGGAACTTGGAAACAAAGCCTATGATTTTAGATATTTCATATAAGCAACGCATCTTGCATGCACATTGCAGATCCCAACAAGCATTACTAATTGATTTCTAAATTATTATAATTTTAAATAGAACATAGAGTTTAGAATAATCTGAAAACTAAAAAAATAATTAAAAAGTTAGAATAATGCAATATGTAAAGTATATAGAAAAAGATTTTGAACAGAATGGTCCTGTATGTGTTCTTGCAAGCTATGCCAACGTTATTGTAGCTTTTTCACAAGGAAGATATACAGTAAAAGATATTTTGAGCAAGTACAATGATTTTTATAAAATAGTTTCAAATTCTGAAAAAATAGAGCTGTCCAAAAAAGGAGCAAAAATTTTTAGAACTGTTTTTCAAGAAAAAATTGGTAATGCTTTTAATAAATATTGTACAGATAATGGCGGTTTAAGAGGTTATGATTTTATTAAATATATTCACGACAATAATTTATTAAATACAAATTCACACTGTAAAATTATTGATTATAAAGCACAAACAACTCCCATACCACTTTCAGATTTGAATACGTTAAAAACTAAATTAAGTACTTTAGATTGTTTGTGTATTGTAACTTATCCATCGGGCAATGCTAATTGTCATTCTGTTTTAACTGGATATGATCCAACGAATAGTTTATTTGTTAAAGATTCAGAAAAGAATGATTTTGATTCAAGAGACTTTTTATCAACTCCAATTATTACAGAATACATATTATTTGAAAAATGATAGAGATTATCAACATATTTGCAAGCACATTGCCAAAGCCTCAAGAGCCAACGCTGATAACAATGCTTCGTAAAAGAGCTTACAAAGCCAACACAGAAAGAAAAATTGTTTAAAGAAACCCCCAGACTCTTAAAAACAATGGAACACAAGTCGACTCAGACAGACAAAAAGCGAAATGACAATAACATGGAAATGAATAATGACAATGGTTTACAAGACTGAAAGACAGAACACCAAGCGGTAACACACGCTCGTTCATTGGCTTGCTGACGTTAATTTCTCAGGTTTTGCTCCCGTACTGACTTTGTCGCAGGGCGACTGTGAAGCTCCTGCAAATATAATATGCCATATTCTTAGGGTGTATGCAATGAAATTGATATAATTAATTACGCTAAAATCGAAAGTCTAATTAAAAATCTTGATCGACATCAAGTATAACATCTTCATTTCGTAATAGTGCTTATTTGGATTTTTTGAGCTCTCAGAGCCTTTCGCTTGTCGTTTGTGATGCAATATGTCACTTGATACTAAATGTCATGTATGTGTCTTTAAAAATAATTCTACAAATATGTTTAATAAAACGTATTGACAATTTTCTTCCAAAATCTTTTAGTTCCATTCTAAAATCAAAAAGTGCTTAGTTTAAATTAACATAATAATGAAAAATTTACCAGCATATCACAAAAGACAATTAGTGTATTGCATAGATAAAATCTTTTTCTACCTTTGTCGAAGAGTTATTTGATCGACCGCAAATCAAAGCAAACCAACGCGTTTAGCTCGTTACTTATCCATTACCTATTGAGATTTTTCCAATTGCAAGTTGCTTAAAATGAGCTAAATAATCAAAAAGCTCACGATTGTGGCAAAAGTATGACGCGCTAAGTGAAAGGTAATATTCTTATGAATGTCACATAAATCAGCAATCTCTTTCAGGTAAGAGTTGAGCTTTTGATTGCTTAACACCGGAAGTAATTGTCCTTTTGGGAGTTTGCCTTCATATTTCTTTAGGATGGTCAATGGGATATTCAACAAAGGAACATTGACTGGAGTATCAGTCTTCTGACGGTGTGTCATTATCCATTGTTTCCCGTCAAAGGAAGTACAAATATTATTTGCTGTTAGTTGTTTTACGTCAATGTAGGAAAGCCCCGTAAAACAAGAAAAAATAAAGACATCACGAACTTGTTCCAAACGGGCGAAACTAAATTTTTTCTCCATAATTGTCTGTACTTCCAGATCAGTTAGGTAACCTCTATCTACACGTTTTGACCGGATCTTAAAATTAGTAAAGGGATCATTGAATAACCAACCGTTATTTTTAGCAACGATAACGATCATACGTAACATTTGCATAAATTTTGCCGTTGTATTTTCATTACATTTACTAACTGTACGCAAATAAGTCTCAAAGTCCGTTACAAACTTATAGTTGATTTCTTTTAAGGCTATATCCGTTATTTTATACTTGGCTTGCATAAATTCTCCCAAACGGCGATAAGCTCGATCGTATTTTGAAAGAGTGGCTTCGGTTTTACTTATGCCGACCAATTTTTGGGCATCTTCGTTATGGGTTTTGAAAAGTTCTAGAAGGGTGGATTGTTTTGTGGAATAACCCAGAAAAGCGTTTCGTACTTTTTCTGCAGTTACATAGGCCTCATGAGTTTCTATCTCATGATAATGGTTTTTCAAAGAAGTGCGGATATTGTCCAGTAGATTGTTTAGTTGGCGAGAATTCATACTATTCCCAGCAACTTTTCCTTGCTTTACATCCCAAAGCTCCGGCTCTATATCCAATTTGGAACTGAACTGGGATAATTCACCATTTACCGACAAGCGAGTCATAATACTGGCCTTGCCAGCTTTGTTTACTTGATTCTTTCTCAAGTAGAATAGAATCTTAAATGTACTTTTACTCATAATACTTTCTTTTTAATTCCAGACAATGGGTATAATTTCCATCGCAAAGGAATGATTAATGTTTAGTATATGAGCAGACAGTTAATGTACAACAAACGACAAATCAGAGACTTAAATCAAAAAAACGTTACTATTTCTCAGAGCTCTTTTTTAGTAACGATTTAGTAACGGAACTCTGTCATTTTTTGGCTTTTCCTTGACTTTCAGACGTCACCGACAAGAAATAAAAAATCCCGTAAAACCTTGATTTTACGGGATTTGTCTATGCTTTTCCACTATTTGTCTTTAGTGTTAAGCGGTACGGACGGGACTCTAATTAATTTCTATACTTTTCAATAGTTTCTATTAATTGCTATATATCAATAATATACAAATTATATTTTCTGTATATTACTATGGTTTCGAATACTTTTTATATATTTGCACGACAAATGCACGACAATATATTAT
>Ga0209540_10002791_pt1 | contig 12237 bp, 16 predicted proteins | sample BarGraIncu01121A_FD_184501 | JGI IMG/M metagenome (GOLD analysis project Ga0209540, IMG submission 184501) | Arctic peat soil microbial communities from Barrow, Alaska - Barrow Graham LP Incubations 011-21A (SPAdes) (version 2) | ecosystem: Environmental > Terrestrial > Soil > Wetlands > Peat... | reverse complement strand
GCCAAATGATTAATGAAAATGATTCTACTTGGCAAACCCTCGTTCCTGAAAATGTCATCAAATTTCTTAAAACCAAAAAATAAGCCTATTTTTGGTAAAATACACTCATGAAATTATCTATCGGAATCGACAGCTCACTAGTCCACTTTTTGAATTTAATCTAAAATTTGTTTTACCCAACCCAAGAAAAGCACGGACAATAACTAAAAGGGATAAATTAGGCCACATAACCTCATCCAAGGTAACTTTTTAATCAAAAAGGGAATTAAGACAACAAGGAACAATTATACTAAACGAAGACCTAAAACAATATTAATTAAACTTGAAATACTTCATTGAGTTACAATTAATTATGAATAAATCAATTAGTCGTGAAGAAATAATGGCTTTAGTTGAAAAAAAAGATTTTGATAATGAAAAAGAGTTTGAAGAATATATGATTTTAAGATTAAAAAATTTATTTAGAGTAGAGGAAAAGCAAATTAATTATGAAGTAACTACTACTCCATTTGAATATAAGGGGTCAAAACGTGCTGATATTGTTATTAGGTCAAAAGATATTTTTGGTAGGATTCTAATAGTTATTGAATTAAAACTCGAAAGGAATATTGAAAAATTTTATGACGATAGTTGGGAATTAGCAGCTAAACAACTTCATAAATACAGTCAAGATGTTCGGGCAACTTACGGAATATTGATGACAGAAGAAAAGTGTCTTATTTACCGTTACAGGTGGTATAAAGATAAACAAGATTTTCAAAACCACCCAACTAGTATTCCAAATATTAGAAAAGTCGAGGAGCAAGCCATTCGAAGTGGATTTATAGATGCACTTGCGCACGAAAGATCTCAAAAATACCTTTATTTATTCGCAATAGTCTTTACTTTAATAGTAGAAACAGTCCTTCTAATTGGACCTTTTTTGCAAAAACAAAATCCAATTATTGTGTTAATTGTATTTTTATTAATGTCTTTTTTTATAGTTCGGGTTATTAGAGATCTAATTAAAATAGAAAAATAATTTTTGGATATAAGCTGGCGAACCATTGACGCAGTTAGAACCTCTTTTATCGAAGGCCGTGAGGCATACACAAACAAAAACTAAGTATGGGTTGTTGGAGTGATTTGTCATTTAATTAAGGAGAAAAGACACATTAGTCATATGTTAATATTTAATCAATGAAGAAAGCAAAACAAAACATTAAGGTAATTTTTCATAAAAATAAAAGGTTATTCTTATTTCTGTCATTTTTTTTATTGGTCGCTTTGACAACTACTTTGATATTTGCAATCAACAATAATAACAAGCTAAACTCAGAAATTCGAAATCAATCAAAAAAGATAGAAGTTTTCGAACAAGATAGTGTTCGGTCTAAGGAAAAAGAAATACAACTTCCAGTTGATACCATTGTTACTCCAGGGTCAGCTATTATCACACCTGTAACTAAAGCCAAACTTATCCAGGTCAGTATCTATGGTTCGCAATATGATGGAGTGTACTACTGTAATGAAAATGTAATTGATAAAATTAAACAAATAAATTCATTAATAGAGATTAATAAAGCTGCTATGCAAGAATGCAAAACAAGAGAATCTCAGGAAAGTAAAAAGTGTGCAGGAGAATGTGGATCACTAATAGGAGCATGTCTTTCAAAATGCTTAAATACAACATCAGATTATGATTTGGTTAACAACAAGTACACGGGAGAGAGCAGTAAATGCCAATATGAATGTAATAATAAACAGACTAGTTGTTTTGACTCATGTCCAGAGATTTTAGGGTGTAAAAACTATGAAAGTAAATACTATAGTGCTCTTTCAGATATTGACAATTTAGCGTCGATTAACTGTAAACCGTAATACTTCTTTCATTTTTTATTATTATCACTAATTTTTAATCCTGAAATATTATTTTGATTATTAGCTTTAACCTTTTGTTCAACTTCCTGGTATTTTTGATATGCTTCCCATGCTTCTTTTGATATCTGTTCTGTTGTTTTCCCTTCGGTTGAAATTAGAAACATTAATTTTTTCATAATTTATTTTAATTCTTTAAGTAGAAAATTACACTTGAGCAATTGGGTTTACTCCCATTTCTTTGAGTTGTTCATTAACTTTTTCAATTTCAATACCACTTTCAGTGGCCGACTCTTCTGTTTCTCCTACTAGTTTCACCCTTTCTTTAGCTACGTCCAATGGAGAGATAACACCACCCCACGATCTTGTGAGAGGACTTAGGATCATTGAAAGTGTTGGTCTGTCTACTTTTAATTGAACTCGTACTCTAGCAAGTAAATCCAATACTTTACCAGTATATGCCTTTTCGTGGGTTTCGATCATCAGTGCTCTTCTTGCTGTTAATTCCAAATTAACTCTATATGCTGGTAGCTCAATCTTTTTGTCAAGGTAAGCATTTCTTATTTCGTTATAACTGATAGTTAAATTGTCTCCGTCCATATTGTACCGTTTAGCACTATCCAAGACGTTATAAAGTTGGTTGGTTAAATCAATATCTAATAAATTCAGATAGTGTGATTCGTCAATTACAAATTTACTTAGGTTCATAAAGTATATTTTTCCTTGCCCGAGTGCCCGTCTAAGATCAGAGAATGTAATAAGGTTATTAGAAATAATATTTAGAAAGTTATTTAACTGAGATTCAAGTAATACCAATGAGTTGTAATGTTTAAGCTTTCTTTCATTTATCCTACCAATCATTGTCCCAACTTGACCGAACATAAAGGCAAAAAATGCTCCAAAGAAAGCTGAAAATGCTATACCTACAGACCCATTACTACTCAACTTAGAGAAGAAGGAAATCAACGGGTTGAAAAAAATAATAATCGATATGACTAGAGCAGTTAGACCAAAATAAACGGCATAAACAAGCGAACCTTTTACAATAGTTAATATTTGGACTTTATTAAGATTAAAAGTTCCTATTTTCATTCTAGACAATTCTACCACCACCTCTAAAAAGTAAGGTAATGATTAGAAAGTTATCTCTCTTCCGATTTTACCTAAAGCTTTTGAGTGTTGAGAAATGAATTCACGAACTAGTTTTTCAGCTTTGATTATCTTTTTACTTTTAGTTCTTTAATCTCTTCAGGAGTCATCTTACGGATCTTTTCGATTGCAATGTCTGCCAAAAACTGCGGGGCTCGATTGAACAAAACTGTCGGTTCGTAACGCAAAAATTTGTAATATAATAGTTATAGTTACGACAGGCAAAACAAAGCAAATATGACACTAAAACAAGCAGACCATATAAGACAAGATTGGGGAAAGTTCCTTGAGATTACAAATGGACAATTGATTGGTTTATTTTTAACAGCCATTCCTGAAAGATTATTACCGTATAAAAAGGAAGTAATATTGGAAGCATTGAATATGCTGATCGAATACTGCAAAAATAATGGAGATACTGAAAGCATAAACTTAATAAGAAATACCATCCCATCTCTCGATTGGTATGTGGATGATTCAGATGCTCTTGCCACTGCCGCGAAAAACTTCAATGATAAAGTTTACCTAGATTTATTCAAAAAGACCAACGAATCCCAGCAAAAGCAATACGAATATGTATTAGCTAATTATTAATTAATAAAATATGTCCGACAAAGTAAAAGCGAGTGTACTGAATAAGAAAGATAACGATTATGTTTGGACATGTGATTATTGTGGGAAAGAATCTGGTACTAAAAAAATTAGTGATATTCATGAACTTAAATGTATAAAAAATCCTCAAAATAGTAGATTTATAATACTAGTAGGAGTTCTTGTTTTTATAGGTATATTGTTTTGTGTTGATTTTGTAGTAAAAGCAAAAGAAAAATCAAATTTTATTCCACAACAAGTGCAGGAACCGACGCCAACAATATCACCATCAGCTACTCCAACGACAACTGTTATTAAAAAAACCAACAATACTCAAACAACAAATAATCAAGTTGAATGTATTGGGCCCGATGGGAAAAATTTTTGGACTTCAATGGATGAATGTAAGAAATTAAATGAAACATGGGGAAAACCTCTAAATTATATGACTAACTGTGAATTGGTTGGGAAATGTGCCGGTCAAGTCATAAGAATGAGTTTGGTTGATTGCAAAGGCGGTAATTTTTCCTGTTGCCATTTGACCGATAGTTGGCAATATCTACCGTCAGATAATATATGTCGTGAAAAGCAAGCTAGTCTAGGATTGTCTAATAAATCAGATAAATTTATTCTAAATTATCCAAAGGGATCACAATATCTTTGCAACACATCAAATAGGAGTGAGATTGACTCTTTGTTTAATACTATGACAGAATCACTGAAATTGTATTCGACTAGTCATTTGGCTTCTGACTTGGACAGAGGTGTAGAGGCTGAAAAGAGACTTAACACAATTATTGATATTTCTTGTCAAAAACAATGAGTCACAATATTACATGTTTAATTTTATTTTATAAAAAAAGTTATTATCCCATATTCCAAAACTGACGAGATATTATCGGAATATTTTGTAAAAGACCATTTTATACTCCCTCGAGGGAAAGTGAGAATTAGTTTACTTTTAGCAGTAAAAAGAGATATTGCATTTTTAAGGGGTCTGGACTTAGAAAAACCACCACTAGATTTAACTGATGAACAGAAAGATGTTTTTATGAGTCGAACTCCCACAATATCGACAGTACTAACTTACTGTAGTGCAATTGATGCTATTGCTAGAGTTATGAAAGCTAAGATTCCACCGTCGGGGAAAAATGCTGCATTTTTTAAGTGGTCAGCAAAAAAATGGTTTGGTATCACTGATAGTGGTGTTAAAGTGTTGTGGAAATTGAGAAATTCTTCGGTTCACCAATATACAATTTTGGCTAAATCAAAAATTAGTCCACACGGTTTTAATGGTCCGATTCGTTATGTAGGAAAAGGCTCATGGGAGTTTAATCTGAATGGTATGTATACGAGTTTGTCGAATGCAATATCTTTGTCATATTTTGAATTAATGAAAAAGTCACTTAATACTAGACATAAACGGGCTAGGTTTATTTATAGATATGGTTTTGTTTTTACTAATTATTAATAGGTTATAAATATTTGATGTGAAATTAATAATTTTTATATTAGTATTGTATTTTTTTAATATAGTGCACGCAAAAATTTAAGTATCTAAGTGGTAAAATACGGAATGCATTGGTCTGTAAAACTATTCTTGATGTTTATGATATTAGGTCTTATTTTTGTTTTGTGGGACATATTTTTTGGTCCAAAAAGACTTTCTTGCGTAGATAGCTGCAGTAAAAATGACATTCAATGTCAAAGGGATTGTGAATTGGAAGATGATAGATGGGATGTTTCCATGTAGTTTAGTGCTATTATTGATTGAGGATGATAAAAAATGAGAACTAAATTTTTATGGGTTGGTCTGACAATAACAGTAATAGCCGTTATTTTTATGGGTCTGTATATTCTTTATCTCAAAGATCTTAATAAGAATCAGGTTTCCAAGGCAACGCCTCAAATATCACCAGTCTCACTCAGCGGTGAAAAACTATTGACTGAAATAAATAACTATCGGACCATTAATGGTGTCAAAGAAATTAAATTAGACATGCGACTTTGTAATGACCTTGTCGAAAGATGGAAGGCAATATATCCGACCCACGTTCACGATGGTTTTGATGAGTTTCTTGCCAAACAGATTAAAGCTGAGAAGTTACCCAAGGAACAATATCGTTACGCTGAATTATTTGCCTTTGGAGACTCCGAAAAAAATCTTATTGAAAAATGGGACACATCTCCGGGACACAAAACTGCACTCTTAAATCCACAGTTCGAGAATGGTTGTACGTATGCCACACAAGATCTGGGGATTATTTTAATGAGAAGGTTACCTTAACAACCTCCGTATCTCTGGCACCACTCGATCTCTTGCTAATCTTTTGTTTTTATTAGTTTTCGCTTTGTTTCTTGCTCAACCTTCTGATATTTCTCAAAAGCCTTCATTGTTTCGTCACTAATTTGTTTTGTTGTTTTTCCTTCAGTTGAAATTAAGCATATTAGTCTTTTCATTTTTGTTCATAATTAAATTTTAATATCTAGTTTAGATTATCAAATTATCTGGCGAACCATTGACGCAGTTGCAACCTATTCTATCTCTTCAGTTTCAACCAATTCAAAACTTACTACACCGTCGATTTCTTCTTTTTCTTATTAATAACATCTGATACTATCTCTGCTCGTTTTTGTAATTTATTGACAACTAATTTTAGTTGAGATTCCTTCTTGAGAATAACTTTTGTTCTTTCAGAGACTTCCACAACAACTATAAAATTTTTCCTAATATCCTCCTCAAATCGATCACAGGCGCCATCATCCATATCACAATCAAAGATCTCAGCCGCTGTTTTCATGTCTTCTGTTGATCTTCCGACATCAACCCAGTCTTGAGCTATTTGTCTCTGTTTTTCTACATCATATTTATATCGTTCCCTTAACCTTAATAAATCAATTTCCGCTGCTTTAATTATTTCTCTATACGAGTCAAAACTATGGGCATCCTCCATTCCAGAGATGGAACTTTTTTCTAAGATTCTCTCTTTATATCGATTACCTTCACCCCACATTTCTTCCATCGTAGGTAAGATCTCTTGCGAGATAGCTCTTCTTTTTGAAGCTACAACAAAAATCACAATTATAATCAAAATTATCCAAATTGGGATGTACATGAGAAGATTTTATCAAATAAATTAATTTTTATCTTAAACGGTAAAAAAAATTAATAAAGACGAACAAAACCCGAATTGACATATTTCAAATTCAGAAAATTGGTATAAAATGCAAACAAGGGGCAAAACCTGAGTCTTTTCTTAATTAAACAATAATGCTTTAGGACGTAAGTCTGACTTCACGTTATTTGTTTAACAGGAGGACGGACTTATGACAAAAGTCATCGCTCGTACTGGCCATTCAGCTCCCATTTCCGGACAATACCGGGCTGTGGGTAGCAAGACGGAATATACTCTCTCAAGAGGAGATGTAACTCCGCCGAATAGGTATAGTACTCAACAGCGATTTGTTTTGGTTGATAAAACTAAACACAAATCGTAATGCAAGGCAGGGGTTTTGCCCCTGCTTATTTTAATAATACACTAATAATAAATTTGGGGAAGTTTAGATTAAAAACTGAAAAATTTATTAATTATTTACCTTGATAAACAATTAACTTAAGTTAAACTAATGTAGTAATATTTAAGACAATTAAACTTATGCCAACAAGAACAATGGAGGAGGGATTTAGTGATTTTCTTAGTAGATTAACTCCAAATGGTACTGAAACGGAAGCAGCTAGTAACCACCGTGAATCTATTTTGAGTTGTCTAAAAAATAATTTCACAGTTTATAGACTTTTTAGAACAGGTTCTTTTGGTAACGGTACAAGTATATGTGGACGCAGTGATGTAGATTACTTTGTAAGCATTAAAACTGACGAACTCAAAGAAAATTCTGCAAATACTTTGAGAACTATTAGAGAAATTCTTGAAAAAAGATTTCCCAGCACTTATATTTACGTAGACAGTCCATCAGTAGTTTTATCGTTTGGTGATGGTGAATGGGAAAGGACGGAAATAACACCAGCTGATTATAGGAGTGGTGAGGTTGGGAAATTCATATACGAAATACCTGACGGGAATCAGGGTTGGATGCGCTCAAGCCCTGACACACACAATTCTTATGTTGATGAAATCAATATTAAATATAATTATAGAGTAAAAAAATTAATCAGATTTATTAAAGCCTGGAAATATTTTAGGAATGTATCTATTTCATCTTTTTATTTAGAATTATTTACGACAAGGTATGCTTCAACAGAAGAAAGTATTCTTTATTATTGGGATATAAGAAATATTTTCAAAAAATTATATGATAATCAATTAAGTATGATGCAAGACCCAATGGGTATTTCAGGTTATATCTCTCCATGTAAGACAGAAACCCAAAAAGCCGATACTCTTTCAAAACTTGAATCTGCCATGAACAGATCTGATAATGCACTAACATGTTTTAGAAACGGAAATATTGAAGATGCTTTCTATTGGTGGAATCTTTTATATAATGGTAATTTCCCTGCTTACAGATACTAATATGAACAATATTCCAAAAAACCAAAACAAACAAGAAAATATTATAAAGCTAAGTGCTCAAAGAAACCTTTATTCACAAGCTAAACAAATTCAACTAATTCAGATAATTCTCAATATCCCAATAGTAATAGTGCTGTCGATTTTAACATTATGGAACAAAAGTTTTGAAACCGTTACTATAATGTATGGCGTTTTTGTATCACTTCTAGACATCTGTGTATTAAATCAGATTCAACAAAACAAAAAAGAAAAGGCTGCAAAAATACAAGAATTGTTCGATTGTGATGTCTTAGAACTAGAGTGGAATGACTTAAAATGTGGAAATAAACCTACTCTTGAAGATATTTATGAATACCAAGAGAATCAAAAAGTTTTATCAAAACTTTCACCATTGAAAGATTGGTATTCCACTTCTGTAGGAGAAGTCCCCATATCAATAGCTAGGATACTTTGCCAATTAGAAAACTGCACATGGGATTCAAAATTAAGGAAAAATTACAGAATATTGTTAATATTAACAACATCATTTTTATTTTTTCTAATATTGATATTGGGAATAATTAATAATCTAACAATATGTAAATTTTTTCTTTTAGTTGTTTCCCCAACACTACCATCGATAATATTCTGCATAAGAGAGAGTAATGAACACAAGGAAACAATCTTGGTAACTGAAAGAATTAAAAAAAATATTGACAATATAGTTAATAAAACAAGAAAGGAAAATGTTAGTGCTAACTATTTATTAGAACATTCCAGAAAGTTACAAGACGAAATATTTGAAAGGCGAAAAAGAAGCCCGCTAATTTTTAATAAAATATACCTGTGGTTAAGAAAGCCATATGAAAATAAAATGGATAATTGGCTAAGAAGTGTTGTAGATAATATAAAAACAATTTATCAGTCAAACTAGAACTTAAATAATTCCCAAAGTTCAATCTTAAGTTTGGTTGCTACTTTTATTAGAAAACTCAATGATGGTGTTTTGATTCCTTGTTCTACATGCCCCAAATATGTCTGTGTAACTTGCATTTTACTGCTTAATTCTTCTTGGGTTAAACCATCATCTGTTCTATGCTCCTTTATTTTTCTACCTAATTCTTTCCTAATTTTTTGTTCTGTAAGACTAGACATAATATGGAATTATGTCCAATCCTATCGGAAAAATACACTATATTTCAGATAGTATTTAAGTCGAAAGTATGTATAATATGGTTATATTGACTTTGTGATAGCTTTATAAAATAAAATGAATGCAGAACAATCTTACAAAAAAATAGAGAGAGCAGCTACCATTCTTGCTTATGGATGGGTGCTTAATAATGTGATTGGTGTAATATCTATAATATTTTCAATCTATTTTATTTGGTGGAAGTGGCATTTAGGTTTGTTTGGCGTACTAGTCTTTATTCTTATTACCTGGCTTATAACTTGTGTGGTTATACCATTTATATTTAAGATTTTTAATAAACCATTTACCGAGATGGCTAGACAAGGAGAGTTTGAATTAGCAGAACTCGGAATAATTGACGATCTAATAATTGTTAAACTTACTGATACTAAAGTTGAGCAATGGCCAAAATGTATTATTCAAAATTTAACAGATGAGAATCTGATAAAAATATTTCCCAACTATAAAAAGTAAAATTATGTCCAACAAAATAAAACTAGCAATTCCTCTCGTATTAATCCTTTCAGTCCTAATTGTTTTCTTTGGCAATAATAGTTCTAATAATTCAAATAGAGGCGTACCAGAGGCGTTATCAGAGGACCCAGGACGTGCAAACTCGTGCGAAACCGATATTGTTAAGGCCTTCGATAAAAATGAAACATTAAAACTTTCAAATCAGGTTCAAAACACAAAATTAATTTGGAAAGATAAAAAATATGAAACTTTTGTTTTAGACTGCCCAAATGAGGAAGAATCTTACAATAAAGTTTTTCTTATGAAAAATAATGAAGGCAAAATAATCTTTTCAATGACAGACGAAAGATTCGATAAGGCAGAGATCAAAGATATTAATAAGGATGGTGTTGCTGAGTTGATTGTGGCTCACGGGAATAGTGGAAACTGCATTAATTGTTCAGGGCTGTCGGTGTTTCAGGTAATTAATGACACAGTAAAAGATTTATTCCCTGATCTAGCAAAACCCGAAGGTTCGATTTACAGCAATGTTTGGTTAACGGATGTCAATAATGATGGGATAGAAGATGTTTTGGTTACGGATGATAGTTGGGAATTGCACGATGGATTCTTTCATTCCAATTCGCCTAGCCATGTTCAAATAATCACTTGGAAAAATGGTAAATATCAACCAGCTGGTGAAATGTTTTCAAAATATTACCTCAATCAAATTAGTGAGAGAAATAAGGAAATTACAAAACTCTTAAAAAGCAAAAACACTGGATTAAATGATATTGTAAGTTTGGCAATTGAAAACTATTGGGATTATCAAGAAATGGGTAAGAACGATGAAGGCTACGCCAATTTCATCCTTCAAACAAGCTTGGAGACGCTTCCAAAAACACTAGTGACTAGTGACAGTGATAAAATCTGGATTTTGGGAATCAGAAATGAAATTGAGGAAGAATATAAAGAAGCCAGACCAACAATAATGCCATTATATTAAGACCCCCTTGGTAAAATTTGAAAAACGGACTCAGCTTACGCTTCATTCCAATTATCTAATGGGTAGCACCCTTTTTTAACTGCGTCATTATAATTGGAAAGCTCCGTCAAATGTCTATGTTTTAATGAGTAACAATATTGTTCAATAAGTATATTATCAACGGTACAAAACGCTAATAAATACTCCGCAATTCTAGTTATTTTGTGCTTTTTGATTACTTTTTATCATTTATTTGCTATTTCTTGAGATTTTATTAACCCCCTTAAAATTTTTAATTTACTTTTGTCACATCAGAGTTTTTAGAGGAATCACACCCTCCATTTAAGCTACAAGCGTGGTTATAGGTAACTATCGTCTGTAGCTCTCGGAAGCACTTCCTTTTAACTACACTATCACTCCTGAGTTAATGGCGTCATTAAAAATATAGGCAATATCTGGCGTATAATTCCTTATTATAAAATTATGACCAATACAAAAGGAAATAATAAGAAGACACTCTCAAATTTGGAGGTATTATTTGGCTCAGTTATCAGTCAAAACGATTCAAAACAGCTTCTAGTATTCCTAGAAAGATACTTTGCCTATTTGAAACAGTTACCTGAATTTACGGAACTGGCAAACAAATACGAGAAGGAAGAAATTGACTCATTAAAAGGAATGGAAGATATTAATCGACGATTGTCGGTTGGTGTTGATTCGGAAGTGGTAAGGATTTTTTCAAAAGACTTCATTAATCTAGACAGAATAAATGCCACCATAAACACCGATTGGGGAGAGCAACAGGAAGACGTGCCCATGGATGGAGAGACTTTAATTAATTATTTCACTGAGTTAAATAAAAAAGGTGGTATCACCCGATATTTGAAACTTAAGGAATTGATCGACCATGTGGAGGCAAGACAGGATGATATTTTCTCTTTTATTTGTGGACTTCATGACTTAAATATAAGCCGTGAGTGCCAGTCATCGTATGAAGAGTGGTTAAAAAAATACAACGAGTTAAATCCTGATGGTCAAATATGGTGGTCTTATAAGAAGATTTCTGTCGAAAAGAGCAAGACATTCAAAGAAATAAACTTCACCAAGCTTAGAGAGTATCTGAATGCCTTTAATGAAGACATGAAACAAATTTTAGTTTTTGGTAACAACAGCCTAGTTAAAATCGAGGAAAAACCAGTTTTATCTAAGGATGTTAAAGCGGTCGACACTAATACTGGAGGCTATCTGGTGACTTTTCCCAACAACAAGAAATTAAACTTTACAGATAAAGAAGAGGATATATGTAAAGCCTTTAGATATTATTTCAACAATTACGGCAAATTGGTTGATAACAGCGACGTCATTGATTACATTAATAACTTAAAAAGACCATTCAACGATATGATGACAACACTACTCGACAAAATTAGAGACAACTCGCTTGGGAATATAATAACCCTAAAAGGTAGCCGAAAAGGGTCATATAGACTCGAAATAAA
>Ga0209540_10002789_pt1 | contig 12249 bp, 11 predicted proteins | sample BarGraIncu01121A_FD_184501 | JGI IMG/M metagenome (GOLD analysis project Ga0209540, IMG submission 184501) | Arctic peat soil microbial communities from Barrow, Alaska - Barrow Graham LP Incubations 011-21A (SPAdes) (version 2) | ecosystem: Environmental > Terrestrial > Soil > Wetlands > Peat... | reverse complement strand
GATCTGCTTCTTTTCAAGGTGCCTGAAAAGTCGTATATGCATGCCCTGAACATTGTCGGAATGCTCTTTGCACCCATTTACTTCCTGTCCCTGATTCCGGTTTACCCGGGAGTGTCGGACAAAAACCGTTCCCCAGAGGAAATCGAGCAAAATCAGGAAAAAATAACACGATCAGCAACTTGTCCGAAATTTCTGGAGATTCTCATTTCCTATATTATTATTCCCCTGCTATCTATTTACACGGTGATTCTAGTGATCTATATCGCAACCAATATCACCGGCCCATTTTGGACGGACAATCGCCTGGAACCAATGCTTGTGGGATTTGCCATAGCCGTCATCCTGGTTTATATTCTGGCCAGCAGGCTCGAAAATAAATTCGCAGTGCTTTTTCGCAAAATCTTTCCCAAGGTACTGGTTCCCATTGTGCTATTTCAGATTGTGTCCTCGGTTCTGAGAATCCAGGATACAGGAATCACCCACGGCCGTTATTACGTGATTCTCTTTGGAATCTTTGCTGGGATTACAGGTGTTCTTCTGAGTTTTATGCACGTGCGTAAAAATGGCATCATCGCAGCCCTGCTCATTGGTTTTGCCGCCATTTCCATTATACCGCCGGTGGATGCTTTTACCATCAGCCGGGCAAATCAGGTGGGAATCCTCACTACGGTGCTGACTGAAAACAATATGCTTGAGGACAATACGGTTACACCCAATGCCTCTGTTTCCGAGGAAGACAAGAAAACCATTTCCAATACCATGAACTACCTTGGGATGATGGACTACACCAAAAACATCCCATACCTGGGAGAGAATTTCGATCTCTACAACGATTTTTATGATACCTTTGGATTTTACCGGTATCAGGAAAGTGTCTACGGGCAGGAGGCCATTTATCTGAATCTGGATCAGCAGTCACCCATTAACATCGGTGGTTACGATACCTTTGTTGTGGCGAACTTCTATTATCAGGATACGAAATCAGAGCCCTTGAGCTGTGATTTTGAAAAAGATGGAAAAACCTATACTTTTACACAGGAAAAAGCACCATCTCCTGGAACACTAAAGCTTACGGATGAGGTTGGTGAAGAGTTAATCACCGTGAATATGCAAGACGTTTACGATCACTTTGATACGTCCGCGGTCGGCAATTATACGACCAGCAAAGACGCCATGTCCGCAGAAGAGGCAGCCTTTACCCAGGGAAACGATAAAGCCGACATTTCTCTGGTGGCAATATTCCTGAATATTGACAAAACCAGTTCAGAACCAATGTACAACGGTAACTTTTATGTTCTGATAAAAATTAAATAGAAAAAAGAAATCAATACAGAAGAGAGACATAACCCATGTCAGCGTCGATATATTTACAGCGGACTCGTCATGTGTAAACAAGGGAGTTATACTTTATTCATAATTCTCTTAATTAGAAATAGGAGGTAGAACGAAATGAAAGACTTATTAAATAAAATTGATCAACTTAAAAAAGAAAAAGGTGCTGTTATTTTAGCACACTATTATGTAAATGACGAAATCCAGGCAATGGCTGATTACGTTGGTGATTCCTATTATCTTAGTAAAATTGCAGTCACTGTCCCTGAAAAGGTTATTGTGTTTTGTGGTGTTACCTTTATGGGGGAAAGTGCCAAAATTCTTAGTCCGGAGAAGACCATTATTATGCCGGATTTATTGGCTGATTGTCCTATGGCCCATATGGCTTCAGTTGAGAAGATTGAAGAGATCAGAGAAAAATATGATGATTTGGCAGTGGTATGCTATATAAATTCAACGGCTGAGATCAAAAAATATGTGGATGTCTGTGTGACGTCCTCAAATGCAATTAAAATCGTAAAGGCATTGCCGCAAAAAAACATTTATTTTGTTCCAGATGAAAATCTGGGTAGATATATTGCCAGGCAAGTACCTGAAAAGAATTTCATCTTCAACGACGGATTTTGTCATGTCCACGATGAAATAATGAAAGATGAGGTGGAAGATGCAAAGGAAGCCCATCCAAATGCAAAAGTTTTGGTGCATCCGGAGTGCACATTGGATGTTATTGATTTAGCAGATTATGTGGGAAGTACTTCCGGGATTATTGACTATGCTACTGAGAGCGAAGCCGGTGAATTTATTATTTGCACAGAAATCGGTATTCTGTACCAACTGAAAAAAAAGAATCCAAACAAAAAGTTTTATACGGCAAACTCAAATCAGGTCTGCCCGAACATGAAGAGGATAAACCTTGAAAAGGTCGCGTTTTCCCTGGAGAATATGATCAATCAGATAGAAATAGATGAATCAACTCGAATTAAGGCTGTAAAGTCACTTGAAAAAATGCTTGAGCTTTCGAAATAAAGGGAGATTATAAGATGAACAGAAAAGTAGACATTATTGTGGTAGGGACCGGAGTGGCAGGTCTGTTCAACGTTTTAAATTTACCGGTTGATAAAGAAATACTAATGATAACAAAAACAGGGGAAGATGCCAGCGACTCCTTTTTAGCCCAAGGCGGTATTTGTGTCCTTAAAGGTGAGGATGACTATGACAGTTTTTTTGAAGATACCATGAAGGCAGGCCATTATGAAAATGATAAAGCTTCAGTTGATGTGATGATACGCACATCACCTGAAATCATAAGTGATCTGATTTCATTTGGAGTAGAGTTTGAAAAAAAAGATGGAGAGTTTGCCTATACCAGGGAAGGCGCTCATTCTAAAGCCAGAATATTATACCATCAGGATTTAACCGGAAAGGAAATTACAAGCAAATTATTGGCGGAAGTGAAAAAAAGGAAAAACATAAAGATCCTTGAACATATGACAATGGTGGATCTGATTTGTGATAACAATACTTGTTCTGGAGTAGTGGCTTACAATGACGACAATGAAATCAGCCAACTTAAAAGCGATTATGTGGTTTTGGCCACTGGAGGCTTAGGGGGTTTATTCGATAATTCTACTAATTTACAGCATTTAACAGGGGATGCGATTGCCATTGCAATGAAGCATCACATTGAATTAGAGAATCTAAGTTATATCCAAATTCATCCCACAACTTTGTATTCAGAGAAAAAGGGCAGGCGCTTTTTAATTTCTGAATCAGTACGAGGGGAAGGGGCAGTTTTATGCAACAAAAATATGGAACGTTTTGTAGATGAACTCCTGCCAAGAGATGTGTTGACCAAGGCGATTTATGAGCAAATGAAACAGGATAATACTAAATTTGTATGGCTTTGTATGAAGGAAATCGGAAGTGAAGTCATTAAAAAAAGATTCCCGAATATTTATCAGCATTGTTTGGAAGAAGGTTTTGATGTGACAAAGGAGTGTATACCAGTGACCCCTGCCCAGCATTATTTCATGGGTGGCATCAAGGTGGATCTGGACAGTAAAACTTCCATGGAGCACTTATATGCAATTGGGGAGATTAGCTGTAACCGGGTTCATGGTGCCAATCGACTGGCAAGCAACTCCCTTTTGGAAAGCCTTGTATTTGCTAAGCGTGCAGCAACCCATATTGCCAAGCATTACGAACCTTTGGGGCAAACAAATGCCAGTGTGGATATGAATGACTATAAGGATTTAGAACAATTGCGATTAGACTATAAAAAAATCATTTTAGATGAAATAGAAAAGAGCAGATCTGTTGAATGATCTTACAATAATTAAGCTCTTTTGAATAATATTAGAAAAAAATTGCATATTGCGGTTTAACTTCTATAAAGAAAGGTATACATTCATGATATAGACGTGAAGCATAGAATCAGAATTATGTTTGCATCAGAACAAGTTTCTTTAAAATAGATGTGAAAATAAATAATGAAAAGAGGAGAAGATTATGTCATTGATTGGAGCTTTTATGGAAAGCTTTGAGGTGGTGGACACAAATGAGTAAAGTAATATGCAAACTTTGTCCACATCACTGTCATCTTAATGAAAATCAAATTGGATTTTGCCGTGCCAGAAGCAATAAGGACGGTATTATTATTGCCATTAATTATGGACGGATCACCTCTATGGCCCTTGACCCCATTGAAAAGAAACCACTGGCTCGTTTTTTCCCTGGAAGTCGTATTCTTTCAGTGGGTAGCTTTGGGTGTAATCTTCGGTGCCCATTTTGCCAAAACTATGAGATTTCAATGGCAAGCATCGATGAGATACAGACTGTGACGGTTAGCCCGGATGAGCTTGTCAGAAAAGCTATTGCCCTTAAACCCCAAGGAAATATTGGTATTGCCTATACCTATAATGAGCCTTTGGTAGGCTATGAATATGTAAGAGACTGCGCAACAGCAGCAAAGGAAAAGGGCCTGAAAAATGTGCTGGTAACCAATGGCTGCTTCTGTGAAGAACCATTTAAGGAGCTGTTGCCTCAAATTGATGCACTAAACATTGATCTCAAAGCATTTACCGAGAAGTTTTATAAAAAGATCAGTGGGGACTTAGAAACGGTCAAACAGTCTATCAAGCTTGCTTCAAAGAGCAACCATGTAGAAGTCACGACCCTTATTGTTCCAGGTGAAAATGACAGCGATGAGGAAATCCGAAGCTTATCCCAGTGGCTGGGGTCAATACGCCCTGATATTCCACTGCACTTGTCACGCTTTTTCCCAACTTATCATATGACTGACCGAAACCCGACGGAAGTTGCCAGTGTTTATGCCCTGGCTGAAATCGCACGGGAGTCTTTGGAGTATGTTTATGTAGGGAATTGTTAGAATTTACCTACGATATCGCTTCAATCGGGTATGACGGTGATAGCTCAGCCATCGGGAATTATGACAGGATATAATGCTGAAGGCATGGCACCAGGTAATCTCATCATAAACGGCGGCACCATTGATGTTGCTGCTTCCAATCTCAATCCATACCGGGCTAGAGAAGAACTACGCATCAAAATTGATGTAAGATAGAAACCTGTTACAAAAGTAGCAGGTTTTTTTGATGGGGTTATTAAAATCAACAACATCAATAATATTCAAATCTAAATTAACATGGTATAATAAACTGAACAAAGTATCGCTCTATAGTATGAATGTTATTTCAAATCGCAAGTGGAATGTATCTCATTGATAGAAGGGAACTACTTGAATAAAGGAGCTATTAGATATATGAATTTTTATTTCGCACCTATGGAAGGTGTGACCGGGTACATTTATAGAAATGCCCATAATGCTTTTTTCAATAATATAGATAAATACTTTTCACCCTTTATTGTTGCAAATCAAAGTAAAAGTTTTAAAACACGGGAATTAAATGATGTTTTACCTGAAAACAACCAGGGACTGGTTTTGATTCCACAATTACTAACCAATAATGCAAAAGATTTTATTAATACTTCAAAGAAAATAAAGCAGCTGGGATATAATGAGATCAATTTAAATTTGGGATGTCCTTCGGGAACGGTCGTTTCAAAAAATAGAGGATCTGGATTTCTTTCGAAAAGAGAAGAACTTGATGTATTTTTAGACGAAATTTTTTCTCAATCGATAACAAAAATATCACTAAAAATCAGAATAGGAAAAGACCAACCTGAAGAATTTTATGATTTAATCGAAATATTTAACAAGTACCCTATAGAAGAGCTTATTATTCATCCAAGGATTCAAAAAGATTTTTATAAAAATAAGCCTAATATGAAAATCTTTAAGGAAGCCTTGATTTTAAGTAAAAATCCTGTTTGCTATAATGGTGATATTTTTACAATCAAAGATTACAAGGCGTTTTCGGATGATTTCCCCAGTGTCGATACTTTAATGTTTGGTAGGGGATTATTAGCCCATCCTGGACTGATCAGCGATATTACAAATAATATTAAACTTGAAAAAAAAATACTAAAAGACTTTCATGATAAAATTTATGAAGATTATAAAAGAATACTCTTTGGAGATACGAATGTCTTGTTTAAAATGAAAGAATTGTGGTTTTATATGATTCCGGTGTTTTCTGATAATGCAAAATATGCAAAAAAAATTAAGAAATCAAAAAAATTATACGATTATGATGAAGCTGTTTCAAGCTTATTCATAGAACAGGATCTTTTATAAATATAAGTAAAAATATCAAGTTGATAATAAATTTACAGGAGGTTATGATGGCATTTGAAGAAAAGAGTTTCAAATCGTTTAATGGAACGGACACGATCCAGGCGTGGATTTATAAGCCGATTCGCAAACCCCGGGGAATTGTTCAGATTGTGCATGGTTTTGGCGAACATTCACGACGATATCTGCATATGATTCTTAAGCTGAATGAGGCAGGGTTTGTGGTCGTCGCAGATGATCATGTGGGACATGGAAAAACCGCTGCTGAATCAGGGAACTGGAGTGACTGGGGAGATAAAGGTTATATGACCATGGCAGAAGATGAACATATTCTTCGAAAAATGGTACAGGAAGAATTTCCGGAGCTGCCTTATTTTATGTACGGACACAGTATGGGCTCCATGATTGCCAGATCTTATGCGGCAGCGCACGGTGATGGGATGGACGGTTTGTTGATATGCGGAACCTCGTCGATTTTTCCCAATACTCGTGAGTTGGCAACAGAACTGAAAAAGCTTATTGATGAGGGAAGAGGCGAAGAAATCGATCCCAGTTATTTAGGTGTTCTTTTTGGATGGATGACGGATCGCATAGAGAATCCCCTGACACCTAATGATTGGATATCCGGTGATCCGGATGTGGTGGCCGATCATGCCAATGATCCCTTCAACAATTTTACAAGCTCACCGAATATCCGTTCAACTTACTATTTTATCATGATGATTGAAACCATTATCGGAACACAGTGGGCAGAGAAAGTACCGGTATCCATTCCGGTTTATAATATTGCCGGAGACCAGGATCCAGTAGGATTATATGGAGAAGGTGTCTATGCCGTTTCAAGTTGGCTGGCAGAAACTGGACATCAGGTCAAAACAAAAATTTATTCAGGGTATCGCCATGAAATCCACAATTATCGGGATATTCGTGATGAGGTTGAAGACGGAATGATTGATTTCATCAATCAGGTCATTGCACAACGTTAATGGCGATTTATAATCAAGTCTCATTCCGGTTATTAAAAGGAGAGAATCGATACACATGATACATACATTTGGACCGGTTTACAATGAAAAATCGAGAATTCTGATACTAGGGTCATTCCCGTCAGTAAAATCAAGAGAGGCAAGCTTTTACTACCAGCATCCCCAAAATCGATTCTGGAAGGTCATCAGCGCGATTATTGATGTTCCAACCCCTGAAACGATAGAGGAAGAAAAGGCAATGCTCTTGAGAAACACTATCGCTGTCTGGGATGTGATCTATTCCTGCGACATCAACGGTTCAAGTGACAGTTCGATTAAAAATGTTGTGCCAAACGACATTGCAAAGGTATTGAACCAGACCGGTGTCGAAACCGTTTATGCAAATGGAGGCAAGGCCTATGAACTGTATAACCGTTACTGTTATAAGAGCACAAATAAAAAGATCATAAAGCTGCCATCCACAAGTCCTGCAAACGCGAGGTACTCTTTGGAAAGACTGATAGAATGCTGGAAAATTGAAATCCACTTATAACTGGTATTCCGCTCATACTCTGGTACAACAAGGCAGAATATGCTATAATAAAAAAGTAAAAGTCATTGGATAATATGAAAAACACTTCCTGATCAGTAACACCAATCTGGAAGTGTTTTTAGTTGAAAAAATAAAGAAATGGTGAATGAATGAGTATTTTAAATGTCGAAAATCTTTCTCACGGCTTTGGCGATCGGGCGATTTACAATCAAGTCTCGTTTCGATTGTTAAAAGGAGAGCATATCGGTTTAATCGGTCCAAATGGAGAGGGTAAGTCAACTTTCATGAACATTGTTACCGGAAAGCTGATGCCTGATGAGGGCAAGGTGGAATGGTCCAAGAATGTGCGGGTCGGTTACCTGGATCAGCATGCCGTTTTACAAAAGGGAATGACAGTCCGGGATGTACTGAGGTCTGCCTTTGAATTTTTACTGGAGATTGAGAGCCGCATTGGTTTTCTCTATGAAAAAATGGGCGAAGACAGTCCACAGGAGCTGGAAAAGGATTTAGAAGAAGTGGGAGACTTCCAGGAATTGCTGGATTTTCATGATTTCTATCTCATCGATTCAAAAGTTGAAGAGGTCGGAAGGGCTCTGGGTCTCAATGAAATAGGCATGGACAAGGATATTACCGAATTAAGCGGCGGCCAGCGAACAAAAGTGCTTCTTGGAAAACTGCTGCTTGAAAAACCGGATATTCTTTTATTGGATGAACCCACAAACTATCTGGATGAACAGCATATTGAGTGGTTAAAGCGCTATCTGAATGATTATGAAAATGCATTTATTCTGATTTCCCATGATCTGCCTTTTGTTAATTCAGTGATTAATATCATTTATCATATGGATAACCAGAAACTGACCCGTTATGTAGGCGACTATGCTAAATTTCAGGAAGTGCTTGAAGCCAAAAAATCCCAGGAACAGTCGGCTTACAATCGACAGCAAAATGAAATTGCGGATTTAAAGGACTTTGTTGCCAGGAACAAGGCCAGAGTGGCGACCCGGAATATGGCCATGTCCCGGCAGAAAAAACTGGATAAAATGGACATCCTCGAGCTTGCATCAGAGAAGCCGAAACCCCGATTTCATTTCAAAGAAGCCGGTGCAACAGGACGCCGGGTTTTTGAGACCCAGGGTTTAGTCATCGGCTATGATGAACCGCTGTCGAAACCGATGACTTTAATCATGGAGCGAAAACAGAAAATTGTATTAAAAGGAACCAATGGTATTGGTAAAACAACCCTCCTGAAAAGCATTCTGGGATTGATTCCACCCATAGACGGCACCGTTGAACAGGGAGAAAAACTGGCAATCGGTTATTTTGAACAGGAAATGGATCAGAATATCAGGACTAGCTGCATTGATGAAGTATGGGAAGAATTTCCTGGATTTACTCAGAATGAGGTGCGTTCTGCACTTGCCCAATGCGGACTGACAAGGAAGCATATAGAAAGTATGGTCAAGGTGCTGAGTGGAGGGGAGCAGGCGAAGGTGCGTTTGTGTAAACTGCTCAACCGATCAACGAATATTCTGATCCTTGATGAGCCCACCAATCATCTGGATGCGGATGCAAAAGCAGAACTTAAGCGGGCTTTGACAGACTATAATGGGGCGATTCTCATGGTCTGCCATGAACCTGAGTTCTATGAGGACTTTGTCAGTCAAGTATGGGATTGTTCGCAGTGGACTACCAAAGATTTTTAATGTGATGCGTTCGACTGGCAGAAGTGTCAAAAGTAGAAATAAAAGGAAGTCTGTTTCGAACGGAATAGATAATAATGGATGCGCTTCAAGTTTAATTAAATTTTGAAGATGTCTTACTGAAGGTGATTGACAATAATTGAACAATCATTTACTATAGAAGTTGTATAGAGGTGGAAAATTGAGAAAAAAAGACGATGAAAAAGAAAAAAGCATCAAAGAAGCCGTCATCAAACTTATTTTGCAGGAAGGGTTTCACGGTACTTCAATTTCAAAAATCGCCAAAGAGGCAGGTGTTTCTCCTGCAACGGTCTATACTTACTTTGACAGTAAAGAAATCATGTTACAGGATATTTATCAGGAATATATGGAAGAAATCTGTCATTGTATTCTAAGCGGAGTACACTATGGAATGGACGAAAAGCAACTCATAGAAGGATTGATTCGAAGCTATTATGATTATATTGACGAAAATCAGGATATCTTCAGCTTTGTTGATCAGTTCTCAAATTCACCATCATTAGTCAGCGGCTGTTCAGAAATAGAAGGCATTTTCAATATAAAGATGCTGATTGCCGATCTTAAGCGACGTGAGATAATCAAAAATTATCATAATGAAAATGTGTATGCAATGATTTTCCATCCTGTAAAAGCAATTGCAGTGAACAGCAACAAAACAAAAGCGGAAAGAACCGAGCTGCTTCATGAAATGATTGGAATGATACAAGATACCGTATTGGTATAAGAATAAGAAAGAATCGGAAAAGATTAAAGCGTGATTGTTTTTTAAAACAAAGATCATAAAAAAACAATCACGCTATTTCTTAAAGAATAATTAAATGAGCATTCATTTAAAAAATAAAAAAACAGGAAAGTTGGTCAAATGAGAGTAAAGTCACAAAAAAACGACAAAGAAAATTTTATAAATTCGATTATTGAAAGTTCGTTCTTGGCAGTTTGTTTTATGGAGGTTCAGTGGTGAAATATTTAAAACAACAGGGTATATTCCTAATTATTTTTATAGTCATCGCTGGATCGATTGCATTTAGTTCAATCAAAAACACTCCTCAAAATATGGATTATTCCAGTCTGTTAACAGAAATCCAGGCGGGAAATGTGAGTAGCATTGTATTGCAAAGTGACATAGCTGAAGTTCAGCTTAATAAGGCATTGGATCAAAACAGTGAACTCACAAAGTATGATGTAACGGTACCTCCAGATATTACATCTGCATCAGACCGGTTTACCCAGGCAGCGGATAATCAACTCATCAAATCCTACAGTATTACTCAGCCCTTGAGTATGCCTTGGTGGTCTCAAATCGTGATGACCATTGGTTTCATGATTCTACTGGCTATTTGGTTCGTTGTCAATCAACGTAAACAAGGTGGTGGTTTAGGAGGAAATCGTGCGACGGCAATGGGCAAGAGTCGGGCAAAATTATCGGTTGACGAGCAAAGAACAGTTAGCTTTGCCGATGTAGCCGGAGCTGATGAGGTCAAAGAAGAGCTAGAAGAAATTGTTGAATTTCTCAAAGCCCCGGAACGCTTTGTTGATCTTGGGGCCAGAATACCAAAAGGGGTTCTCCTTGTAGGACCTCCGGGTACAGGAAAAACGCTTTTAGCGAAAGCTGTTTCCGGAGAGGCTAGCGTACCATTTTTCACGATCAGTGGTTCAGACTTTGTCGAAATATTTGTTGGCGTTGGTGCGTCTCGGGTCCGGGATCTTTTTGAACAGGCAAAGAAAAATGCACCTTGTATCGTGTTTATTGATGAGATCGATGCAGTAGGGCGTCAACGTGGTGCTAATATGGGCGGTGGAAATGAGGAAAGAGAGCAGACATTGAATCAATTACTGGTTGAAATGGATGGCTTTGGCATCAATGAAGGCGTCATCATTCTGGCAGCGACAAATAGACCGGATGTTCTTGACCCGGCGCTTTTAAGACCGGGACGGTTTGATCGACGAGTGACTGTTGGATTGCCGGATATTAGAGGAAGAGAACAGATACTAAACGTACATGCAAAAGGGAAACCATTTGCTGATGATGTTAGATTGGGTGAAGTGGCAAGAATCACACCGGGCTTTACCGGTGCGGATCTGGAAAACCTGCTTAATGAATCTGCTTTATTAACGGCAAGAGGACATAAGAAAGAAATTGACAATGAGATTATTAAAGAGGCGGCATTCAAAGTCATGATGGGTCCTGAGAAAAAGAGCCATGTGATGAGTGACAAGGACAAAAAACTAACAGCTTTTCATGAGGCAGGCCATGCCATTGCCATTAAACTTGCTTCATCATGCCGGAATGTTGATCGGGTCACGATCATTCCTTCAGGAATGGCGGGTGGTTATACGGCAAGCAGGCCTTCCGAGGATCAGAACTATCATACCAAATCTCAGCTGATTGAAGAAATCATTGTTGCTTTAGGTGGTCGTGCTGCTGAAGAAATTGTTTTAAAAGAAATCAGTACAGGGGCATCAAACGATTTACAACGCGTGAATCAGATCGCAAGAAGTATGGTGACACAGTATGGCATGAGTGATAAATTAACCAATATGATTTTTGCGAACGAAAATGATGGGCAACCTCAGAATTGCAGTAATGACATCGCAAGTATTATTGATAACGAAGTCAAGCAGATTATTGATCAGGCTTACCAGACAACCCTGACTTTGCTTAGAGAAAATATCAGCAAACTAAACGGGTTGGCTGAAGTTTTAATCGCGAAGGAAAAAGTGGAAGGTCCGGAATTTGAATCAATTTTCCTGGCTGCATGAATGAAAGAAAATAATTGAAAGAAAGACCATGTTTGACAGCCTGTCAAACATGGTCTTTCTTATTCTTAAAAAAAAAATAGAGGACATTAAAAAATGGGTCAAGTTTATGAGATAGCTTTTACTCCCACGCAGGGAATTTTTGATTTCATAAACACATTCCATGAAAGCAGGGATATTAGAGAGAAAATGGTGATCAGCACA
>Ga0209540_10002787_pt1 | contig 12260 bp, 11 predicted proteins | sample BarGraIncu01121A_FD_184501 | JGI IMG/M metagenome (GOLD analysis project Ga0209540, IMG submission 184501) | Arctic peat soil microbial communities from Barrow, Alaska - Barrow Graham LP Incubations 011-21A (SPAdes) (version 2) | ecosystem: Environmental > Terrestrial > Soil > Wetlands > Peat... | reverse complement strand
CCAGCCAGCCGAAGCCGGCTATTCGCGTGTTGGACTCCTGAATCGTGATCGAAAGCCAGGCGGCGGCGGTACCGAACAGGCCGACAATGGCGAAGATCGGCCAATCCACTCCCCTGAAGCGGAAATTCGGTCGCGCCTTGTAGGCCAGCTCGGCATCGCGGTAGCGGTAACGCAGTGCGATCAGCGAGAGGTTGGCGATCGCGAACGAGAGCATCGCCCCGAACGAGTACATCGTTCCGAGGAAGTTCACCTCCCGATCGTGTATCGCCAAACCCGGCAGCATGAGCAGAATGGGGAAGGTCGCCGAGAAGAAGAAGAGCGAGCGCCAAGGCGTGCGAAAGCGCGGATGGAGCCTCCGAAAGAACTCGGGGATCTGCCGGTAGCTCGACATCGCGTAGCTCACCCGAGAAGAGCCCATGATGCCGGCGTTGGTGCCGATGATGAGGATCGTCCCTGCCAGCACGCCGACGTAATAGCGCAGGCCGGTCAGGAACAAGCCGTGGAGGTCGAGGCCCGAGACGATCCCGAGCACCGGGTCGCTGGCGTAACCGCCCTTACCGGGCGGAAGACCGAGCAGTGTTTGGTAATGGCCGTTCTTGAACTCGACCGGCAGCGCCATCAGCGCTATCGCCGGCAGAGTGAGATAGATCGCGAAGACCGCGATACGCAGCATGTTGTAGGCCCGCGGGACGTCGCGTGGCGGGTCGCGCGTCTCCTCGGCCAGGTTGGAGATCGTCTCCAGGCCGGTGTAGGCGATCATCGCGATCGGGACCGCAAGCAAAAAGCCCGACCAGTGCGGCGCGACGCCCAGGTGGACGTTCGAGATCAGGGTGTCCGGCCTGAAGATGAGCACACTGCCTAGCGCGACGAGGAGAAGCTGGGTCGAGAAGTCGATCAGCGCCAGGAAGATGTTCAGCTTGACGGCTTCGCGTAGGCCGAGAACGTTCAGCCCCACGAGCGTTAGCACCAGCCCCGCGCCGAAGACGATGTCCCAAGGGGTTGTTCTGAGCGGCGCCCAGAAGACCGACAGGTAATGGGGTACGAAGTAGGCCGAGATCGAGATTGTGACGACGTAGTTGAGCATCTGACCCCAGGCGGCCAGGAAGCTCGCCACTTCGTTGAAGGCATGGCGCGCGAAGCTGGAAGAGCCGCCTGCCTCGGGATAGCGGACAGTTCCTTCCGCGTAGGTCAGCGAGGTGGTGAGGAAGAAGATGCCGGCGATGATGAAAACGACCGGCGTCAGGCCGAGCGCGAGCGCTGCGGTGACACCGAGCGCGTAGTAGATCGACGAGCCGACGTCGCCGTAGGCGGTCGAAGAAAGAGCGGGCGAGCCGAGCACCCGCCTGAGTCCGCGTTGACGCCGGCGCGATGGCACAGGCGCACTCTAGCCGCGGCGGCGAACGGCGAACGCGGCGAGCGGATTCGGCACGACGACCCGCACGCTGGTTAGCTCGCTCTGAGCTCGCCCGCTCAGCAGATACGCGGCAGCGGATCGCCCGTGAGCATGTCGACCACGCGACTGCCGCCAAAGGCCGTCTGCAGCAGGACGAGCCCTTTCGGCTCGGGCTCGATCTCCCCGACGATCGCGGCTTCGGCCCCGAGCGGGTGAGCGCGAAGCAGCGCCAGCGCCTCCTCGGCCCGACCAGCGGCCACGACCGCGATCAGCTTGCCCTCGTTGGCCACGTAGAGCGGGTCGAGACCGAGGATCTCGCAGGCGGCCGCAACCTGCTCGCGCACGGGCAGCGCCTTCTCCTCCAGCACCGCGCAGAGCCCGCAGGCCTCGGTCAGCTCGTTGAGGGTTGTGGCCAGGCCGCCGCGGGTGGGGTCGCGCAACCAGCGCAGATCCTTGCCGAGCGCGAACAGCGATTCGGCCAGCGGGAAGACCGAGGCCGTGTCGCTTTCGATCTCTACCTCCAGCTCCAGGTTGCCGCGCGCGATCATCACCGCCATGCCGTGATCGCCGAGCGTGCCCGAGACGAGCACCTTGTCGCCCGGGCGCACGCGCTCGGCGCCGAGCGCGACCCGATCGTCAACCAGCCCTACGCCCGAGGTGGTCACGGTCAGTCCGTCGCCGCGCCCGCGCTCGACCACCTTGGTGTCACCGGCCGCAACCACGACGTCGGCCTCCCGCGCCGCCGCGGCCATCGAGGCCACCACCCGGCGCAGGTCGGCTACGGGCAGGCCCTCCTCGAGCACGAACGCCGCCGAGAGAGCGATCGGCCGTGCCCCCGAGACGGCGATGTCGTTGACGGTTCCGTTCACGGCCAGCGAGCCGATGTCGCCGCCGGGAAAGAAGAGCGGCTGAACCACGTGTGCGTCGGTGGTGAAGGCGAGCTTTGTCCCGCCCGCTTCGAGCAGCGCCGAGTCGCCGAGCGGCTCGAGCAGCGGGTTGCCCAGCTCTTCCAGAAATACCGCCTCGACCAGGTTGCGCGTGGCCTTGCCGCCGGCTCCGTGCACCAAGGTGATGCGTTCGTCTCGGAAACGTCGCCCGCGCCGCCTTCTTGCTTCGGCGCCCGATTGTTCCTCGCTCACGCCGTCACGCTAGCGCGCTTCGGTCTGTTCCGCCCGTAGTGGTAATACGCGGCGCAGGCGCCCTCGGAGGAGACCATGCAGGTGCCGATCGGGCGCTCGGGCGTGCAGGCGGTGCCGAAGACCTTGCACTCCCAGGGCTTGACCAGTCCGCGCAGCACCTGGCCGCACTGGCAGGCCTTGTGGTCGGGGACGCTCACGCCCGGCACCTCGTAGCGGCGCTCGGCATCCCAGTCGGCGAACTCCTCGCGCAGGCGCAGGCCGCTACGCGGAATCGAGCCCAGCCCACGCCACTCGAAGCTGTCGCGCAGCTCCATCGTCTGCTCGATCGCCTCCAGCGCGCGCGGATTTCCCTGCTCGCGCACCACGCGGGTGTACTGGTTCTCGACCTCGGCGCGGCCCTCAGCGAGTTGGCGCACCAGCATCAGCACCGACTGCAGGATGTCGAGCGGCTCGAAGCCGGCGACGACGACCGGGCGTCCGTACTCGGAGGCGATGAAGTCGTAGGGATGCGAACCGATCACCGTCGAGACGTGGCCGGGCGCGATCAGCCCGTTCAGGCGCAGCTCGGGCGCATCGAGAATCGCCTTGAGCGGCGGCCCGATCGTGACGTGGTTGCAGAAGACGGAAAAGTTCGCGATCCCCTGCTCCCGAGCCTGGAGAAGCGTGACGGCGGTGGAGGGCGCCGTCGTCTCGAAGCCGATGGCGAAGAAGATGACTTCGCTCTCGGGATTTGCGCGCGCCAGCTCGAGCGCGTCCAGCGGCGAATAGACCATGCGCACGTCGGCGCCTTGCGAGCGAGCGTCAAGCAGCGAGCCCTTGCTGCCGGGCACGCGCATCATGTCGCCGAAGGTCGTGAAGATGACGTTCGGCTCCAGCGCCAGCGAGACGGCGTCGTCCACGCGCCCGACCGGGATCACGCAGACGGGACAGCCGGGCCCGTGCACCAGCTCGAGCCCGGGCGGCAGAAGCTCGTCTATGCCGTGCTTGTAGATGGCGTGCGTGTGACCGCCGCAGACCTCCATCAGCGCCAGCTCGCGGCCGGGCGGCATGGCCTCCGCCAGCTCGCTCGCCAGCGCTCGCGCCAGTTCGCCCGAGCGAAACTCGTCCACGTACCTCACGTGGCGCCCGTTTCGCCGGCCGTTTCTCTTATCTGGGCCAGCTCGCGCTCGTAGGCCTCGCCCATGTCACTGAGCAGCTGCAAGGTCTCGGCCGCCTGCTCCTCGTCGATGCGATCGAGCGCGAAGCCGACGTGAACGAGCACCCACTCGCCCACCCGCGCCTCGCCCTCGAGCAGGGCGCAGGAGACGATGCGGCGCACGCCGCCGATCTCGGCCTTCGCCGTCTTCGCTTCAGGGTCGACGATCTCGACGATCTGGGCTGGAATTCCGAGGCACATTAGAAGGAAGCGTACGTAGCGATGGCCGCCTGACCGAAGGAGATGCAGGCGTCGTTGGGCGGAAGCAGGTGATGGACGAGGACGCGGAAGCCGTGCTCTTCGAGACGGCGGCGCGTACTGGCGAGCAGGCGCAGGTTCTGGAAGCAGCCGCCCGAGAGGACGACCGTGCGTGGTTCCGCGGCGCGGGCGCAGGCCTCGGAGAAGGCGAGGGCGACTCCCTCGTGGAAGGCTGCCGCGATCTCGGCGCGGTCGCGTCCGGCTGTGAGGTCGTCGTGCGCCGCGGCGATCAGCTCGACGCCGAGGATGCGCCCGTCCTCTTCACGACACCGGTACGGCTCGGCCTCGACGTGCCCGGCCAGCTGCTCCAGCTCGATCGCCGCCTGCCCCTCGTAGCTGACCCGCTCGCGCACGCCGACGAGCGCCGAGGCGGCGTCGAACAATCTGCCGGCGCCCGCAGAGAGGGGCGCGTTCACCTTCAGGCTCTCGCGCACGCGTGGCCAGTCGGCGAGGCGCACCGGCCGCTCGGCCCGCTCGAGGTAGGCCGCCGCGATCCGCCAGGGCTCGCGAACAGCCGCCTCGCCGCCGGGCAGCGGCACGGGATCGAGATGGCTCACACGCTCGAAGTCCGTCAGATCGAAGCGCAGCAGCTCGCCGCCCCAGATCGTCCCGTCGGGGCCGTAGCCGGTGCCGTCGAGCACGAGTGCCAGCGCCGGTCCGGTCTCTCCGTTTTCGGCCAGGCAGGCGGCGGCATGGGCGTGGTGGTGCTGAACCTCGACCAGCTCCAGCCCCCGGCCGCGCGCCCACTTGCTGCTCAGGTAGTCGGGATGCAGGTCGCAGGCCAGAAGCTCGGGCTCGACTGCGAGCATCTGCAGGTAGAGCTCGAGATCGGTGCGGAAGGCACGGTAGGCGAGCTCCGTATCGAGATCGCCTAGGTGCGGGGAGAGGAAGGCCTGATCGCGGCGGACGACGCAGAAGGTGCTCTTGAGCTCGGCGCCGGCGGCGACGAGCGGCTTTCGCGCCGGAACGGGCAGAGGAATCGCGGCGGGCGCGTAGCCGCGTGAACGGCGGATCGGAAAGGCCGCGCGCACGACCGAGTCCTCGCAGCGGCGCTCGATCGGGCGGTCATGCGAGAGAAAGGCGTCGGCGACGGCGCCGAGGCGGCGCTCGGCTTCGCCGTTCTCGAAGGCGATCGGCTCGTCGGAGAGGTTTCCGCTGGTCATCACCAGCGCCCCTGCGAAGTCGGCGCAGAGCAGGTGATGAAGGGGCGTGTAGGGGAGCATCACTCCCAGCCACTCGTTGCCCGGCGCGACCGAGGCGGCGATCGGGGCATCGGCGCGGCGCCGCGCCAGCACGATCGGCCGCTCGGCCGAGCGCAGCAGCGCCTCCTCTTCCACACCGAGCTCCACCAAAAGCTCCGGCTCGGAGGTCATGACGGCGAGCGGCTTCTCCTCGCGCCCCTTTTTGGCTCTGAGCCTGGCGACCGCCTGCTCGCTGGCCGCATCGCAGGCCAGGTGGTAGCCACCCAGCCCCTTGATCGCGACGATCTTTCCCTCGCGCAGCAGCGTGACGGCCCGCTCTAGCTCGAGCGAGAGTCTTGGCCCGCAGTCCGGGCAGCAGGTCGGCTCGGCATGGAAGCGGCGGTCGGCGGGATCTTCGTACTCGCGCCGGCAGCGCCCGCACAGCTCGAACGAGGCCATGCTCGTGTTGGCGCGGTCGTAAGGGACGCCGCGAATGATCGTGAAGCGCGGCCCACAGTTGGTGCAGTTGAGGAAGGGGTAGCGGTAGCGGCGATCTGCGGGATCGAAAAGCTCACGCAGACAGTCGTCGCAGGTGGCCGTGTCGGCCGGCACTAGCGCCGTTCGCTCTCCGTCCTCGGCGCTTCGCGCAATCGCAAATTCGCGCTCGCCGCGAGGCTCGATCTCGCTCGTCTCGAGCGCGGAGATGCGAGCCAGCGGCGGCGCCTGCTCGACCAGGGCGGCGGCGAAGCGGTCGAGCTTCTCCTTCGCGCCTTCAACCTCGATCACGACCCCACGAGCGTCGTTCAACACGAAGCCGCCGAGCTCGTGGCGATGGGCCAATCCGTACACAAAGGGGCGAAAACCTACTCCCTGGACGACGCCCGCGACCTGCATGCGCCTTCGCTGCGCCATCCCCCTACCACTCTCAGATAAAGTCCTCACCGCTTCAGCGTAGATGTACGCTGCAGGCGCGGGCATCAGTGCCTTCGTTTGGAGCATGCGGGCTTTCCGCAAGCTCATCGGGCGGGGGTACCGATGCGAGAGCGAAGGCGGCTCGGGAAAGTTTGTGTGCCGCTCTAGAGAAAGGGATTTACGCTGACGAGCGAACGAAAGGAGCAAGCCATGCGGGCTGTCCTCGCGCCCGAGGCGCTCGAAGCGATCGTCGACGCACTTCGCCGTCGCGACTGGCGCGTGATCGCGCCGACTGTCCGCGACAAGGCAATCGTCTACGAAGAGATCGCTTCGGCAACCGAGCTTCCAGTCGGTTGGAAAGACGTTCAGGCCCCGGGCTCGTACAAGCTCGAGCGCCGCGACGACGAAGCCCGCTTCGGCTACGCGGTTGGACCGCAGTCGTGGAAGCGTGAGCTGCTCGCTCCGAGCGTGCGCCTGGTTCAGATCAAGCGCTCGAACGGAGGCCTCGAGGCGACCAAGGACGCCGCCGAAACCAAGCGAACGGCCTTCTTCGGCGTTCGCCCTTGCGAGGTCGCCGCAATCAAGATTCAGGATCGCGTTCTCATCGGCGGCAAGTACGCCGACGAGGACTATCTGCAGCGTCGTGAGAGCTCGTTCGTCATCGCCGTCAACTGCGGCGAGCCGGCGGCGAACTGCTTCTGCGCCTCGATGGGCACCGGCCCCAAGGTCGAGGACGGATACGACCTCGTCCTGACCGAGATTACGGGCGGCACGCACCGCTTCGTCGCCGAGGCGGGCACCGACGAGGGCGCCGAGCTGCTTGCCGAGCTCCCTCAACAGCCGGCTGCGGACGCCGATCTGACAGCCGCCCAGACAGTGACCGACGCGGCCCGCGAAAAGATGGGAATCACGCTCGATCGCTCGGACGTGCACGATCTACTGCTCGCCAATCTCGAGCACCCGCGCTACGACGACGTCGCGTCGCGCTGCCTGGCCTGCACCAACTGCACGCTCGCCTGCCCGACCTGCTTCTGCACCACGGTCGACGACGCGAACGATCTCTCCGGCGAAGCCGACGATCGGCTCCGCAGTTGGGACTCGTGCTTCACGCTTCAGTACTCGGAGATGCACGGTGGTGGCACGCGCAAGGAGACGAAGTCGCGCTACCGCCAGTGGCTGACCCACAAGCTGTCCACCTGGCAGGACCAGTTCGACACGCTCGGCTGCGTCGGCTGTGGACGCTGCATTACCTGGTGCCCGGTCGGAATCGACATTCGCGAGGAAGTTGCCGCAATCAGAGCCACTCAGGAGGCCAAGTCGTGAAGACGTTGGATGCTGTTATCGCCGAGAGCCCGGTCTTCGCCGGACTCACCCAGGAGCAGCTCGAGTTCATCGCGGGCTGCGCTCAGAACGTTCACTTCGAGGAGGGCCAGATAATCGCCAAGCGCGGCGACGCGGCCGATGCCTTCTACCTGCTGCGCATAGGCGAGGTCGCGCTCGATATCGACGTTCCCAACAAGAAGTCGGTGCGTGTCGATACCGTCGAGGCCGGTCAGGTACTTGGCTGGTCATGGCTGATTCCGCCCTACCAGTGGAACTACGAGGTCACCGCCACCGAGCTCGTTCGGGCCGTCTCCTTCGACGGCGCCTGCATCCGCGACAAGTGCGCGTCGGATACCGAGCTCGGCTACGCGCTGCTCATGCGTTTCTCCCAGGTAATCGTCGGGCGCCTGCAGGCGACCCGCCTACGACTGATCGATATCTATGGCGCAGACACTCACTGAGACCGCCGGCTCACTAGAGGCCATGACGCCCGTCCCGTACGCGGTGACGGCAAAGCGTCGAGACACGTACGACACATGGACGCTCGAGCTGGAGCCCGTTGACGGCGATCCGATTGTCCCGGGCCCCGGTCAATTCAACATGCTCTACGCCTTCGGAGTCGGCGAGGTGCCGATCTCGAACGCGGGCAACTTCGAGACCGACGAGCGGCTCGTGCACACGATCCGCGCGGTCGGCGCCGTCACCAAGGCGCTCTGCGCCGCCGAGATCGGCACGGTTATCGGCGTTCGCGGACCGTTCGGCAACACCTGGCCGATCGTCGAGGCGAAGGGCAAGGACGTGGTCGTCGTCGCCGGCGGCATCGGCCTTCCGCCGCTTCGCCCGGCCATCTACCACGTGCTCAAGAATCGCAAGGACTACGGTCGCTTCGCGCTCCTCTATGGAGCCCGCACGCCGACGGACCTGGTCTTTCTCGACGAGGTCAAGAGTTGGCAGTGCAACTACGACGTCGACCTCGACATCACGGTCGATGTCGGCGACACCGACTGGAAGGGCAAGGTCGGCCTGGTCACCAAGCTGATTCCGCCCGCCCAGTTCGACGCCGACGATGCCCAGGCTTTCGTGGTCGGGCCGGAGATCATGATGAAGTTCGTCGCGCAGGAGCTGATGAATCGCGACCTGCCGGCCGAGTCGATCAACGTTTCGCTCGAGCGCACCATGCGCTGCGGCGTCGGTCTCTGCGGTCACTGCCAGATCGGCCCGACGCTCGTCTGCCGCGACGGTGCCTGCTACACGTGGGACAAGGTCGAGAAACTGCTAGCCGTGAAGGAGCTTTGATGGGACCGACGATCGCAGTCTGGAAGTTCTCGTCCTGCGACGGCTGCCAGCTCACGCTGCTCGACTGTGAAGACGAGCTGCTCGGGATTCTCGGCCGCGTCCAGATCGCCTACTTCCCCGAAGCCACCCGGGCCGAGATCGAGGGCCCATGGGACGTCTCGCTGGTCGAAGGCTCGGTCACCACGCCCGAAGAGGCCGAGCGGATCCAGGAGATCCGCGAGAAGTCGGGCCTGGTCGTGGCGATCGGCGCCTGCGCGACCGCCGGCGGCATTCAGGCACTCCGCAACTGGGCCAACGTCAAAGAGTACGCATCGGTCGTCTACGCGCATCCCGAGTATCTGGAGACGCTCGAGACGTCGACTCCCCATTCCGATCACATCGCTGTCGACCTGGAGCTGCAAGGCTGCCCGATCTCGAAGGCGCAGCTCGTTGATGCGCTTCTCGCCGTGCTTGCAGGCAGGCGCCCGAACGTGCCCACCTCGGCCGTTTGCGTCGAGTGCAAGCGGCGCGAAACGCCGTGCGTGCAGGTGCTCGGCACGCCCTGCCTGGGCCCGGTGACGCAGGCCGGTTGCGGCGCGATCTGCCCGTCGTTTGCGCGCGGCTGCTACGGCTGCTTCGGCCCCAAGGAGACCCCGAACACCGTCTCGCTGGCCAAGCGCTGGAGCGAGATGGGCGCCAGCGAGGATGAGCTGCTGCGCGCCTTCCGTACCTTCAACGGCTATAAGCCCGCGTTCCGCGAGGAGAGTGCCCGTCATGGCGGATGAGACCCGCACCATCAAGACCGATTACCTGGCCCGAGTCGAGGGCGAGGGTGGGATGCTCATCCGCCTCAAGGGCAACGAGATCGAAGAGGTCAAGCTCAACATCTTCGAGCCTCCGCGCTTCTTCGAAGCCTTCCTGCGCGGCCGCTACTTCACCGAGGCCCCCGACATCACGGCGCGCATCTGCGGCATCTGCCCGGTTGCGTACCAAATGGCGGCCTGCAACTCGATGGAAGCCATCTGCGGCGTCAAGGTCGAGGGCCAGATCAAGCAACTCAGGCGCCTGCTCTACTGCGGCGAGTGGATCGAGAGCCACGCGCTCCACATCTACATGCTTCACGCCCCCGACTTCCTCGGCTATCCGAGCGCGATCGAGATCGCCAAGGACGCGCCCGAGGTGGTCGAGACGGCCCTGCGCCTGAAGAAGGTCGGCAACCACATCATGACCGTCGTGGGCGGTCGCGAGATCCATCCGATCAACGTCAAGGTGGGTGGCTTCTACAAGGCGCCCTCGAAGGCCGAGCTGGAGGCGATGGTGCCCGATCTGGAGTGGGCGCTCGAGACCTCGCTCGAGACCGTGAAGTGGGCGAACACGCTCGACTTCCCCGAGTTCGAGATGGACTACGAGTTCGCCGCGCTCGATGCCGGCGGCGTCTACCCGATCGAGGGTGGCGAGCGCTTCGTCTCGAATCGCGGTCTCAACATCCCGCTCGACGAGTTCTACGAGCACGTGGTCGAGGAGCACGTCGAGCACGCCAACGCGCTGCAGGGGCATCTGAAGGAGCGCGGTTCGTACCTCACGGGCCCGCTTGCTCGCTACGCGCTCTGGTACGACCTGCTCTCGGTCGAGGCGCGCGCCGCCGCCGAGGGTGTGGGGCTGCCGAAGGTGGTCAAGAATCCGTTCAAGAGCATCATCGTTCGCGCGGTCGAGCTGGTCGAAGCCTGCGTCGAGGCGCTCAGGATCATCAGCGAGTACGAGCAGCCCGCCGAGTCGGCGTTCGAGGTCGTGCCCAAGGCCGGTAAGGCCTGCGGCGCAAGCGAGGCCCCGCGCGGGACGCTCTGTCACCGCTACGAGATCGACGACAAGGGGATCATCCTCGACGCCACGATCACCCCGCCGACGGCTCAGAACCAACCGCAGATCGAGGCCGACCTGCGCGGCTTCGTGGGCCAGTTCATGGATCTCTCGAACGAGGAGCTGACGCTCCGCTGCGAGCAGGCGATCCGGAACTACGACCCCTGCATCTCCTGCGCCACGCACTTCCTCACGCTCGAGATAGAACGAACGTGAACGGAATACTCGTCGTCGGCGTCGGCAACAGCTGGCGCGGCGACGACAGTGTCGGACTAGAGGCCGCGCGCGCTCTGCGTGCGCGGCTTCCCGAGCAGGTGCGCGTGCTCGCCACCGAGGCCGAGCAATCGAGCCTGCTCGACGAGTGGGAAGGCTGCGACACCGTGCTGATCGTGGACGCCGTGCACTCCGGCGCCGCGCCCGGGCAACTGCACCGCGTCGACTTGAACGCCGAGACTGTCCCGCACGCCGTCCTTCAGGGCTCGACCCATCACTTCTCGCTTGGCGACACGATCGAGTTGGCGCGGGCACTGAAGCGTTTGCCGGCGAAAGCGCTCTTCCTCGGCATCGAGGGCGAAAGCTTCAATCCCGGCGAGCCGCTGTCGCCTGCGGTCGCCGCGGCCGTGCCCGCTATCGTCGAGGAGATCGCCCGGGAAGTCGAAGCTCTTCTTCAGGAGAGCAGCTGAATGCACGAACAGGCCACAATCCGCGACCTCGTAGCAACCGTCCTCAACGTCGCCGAGGAGAACGACGCCAAGCGCGTCGTCCGTATCAAGGTGAAGCTCGGAGCGCTCTCCCACTTCACTCCCGAGCACTTTCTCGAGCACTGGCAGGACGCCACCGGCGGAACGATCGCCGAGGGCTGCAAGGTCGAGGCCGAGCTGTCTGAGGATCTGACCGATTCGAACGCTCAGGGCGTCGTGCTCGAAGACGTCGAGATCGCGCTCGACTAGCAGCTGGCGAGCCCGAGCGGCCACGCTCCTTCAGGCCTCGTCCTGGTGCCAGGCACGAAGACATGTCCCAATCGCCCAGCGTTACCGGTAACGCCTGCTCCGTAGAGGTTTTCGTCCGAGCTGGACACGTCCCAGTGCCTGGCACCAGGACATGTCCGAAAGGACTAGCGGCGGCCGTAGCCGCCGCTCCCCAGAGTTGACCGTGTCCTGACTACATCTCGAGGAAGTCCGCCAGGAAGCTTCCCTTCTTCTTTTTCTTCTTGCCGGACTCCTCGCTCGAGTGCCCGGGCTTGTCGTGCTTGTCATCGTGCTTGTCTTGGTGCTCGGAGCTCTCGGATTTCGCTCCTCCCTGGATCTCGGCCAGGAAGTCCTCTTCCGGCTCTTCGATGTAGCTCTTCTCCTGTTCGATCAGCTGTCGAGCTCACCGCGGTCGAGCCAAACACCGCGGCAACGCGGGCAGGCGTCGATGAGGACTCCGTTCCGCTCGACTCCGACCATTGTCGCGCCGTCTACCGGACAGGGTAGAGAACGCTTGTCTGAACCTTGTTCGCTTGTCATGCGCGGGAGGATATCCGTCCGGCGGCTCCGGTCGCACAGGACGGCACTTGACGTGGAGCGCGCTAGCCGCGGCTGCCGATTTCCGCGCCTCCCGGCGTAGGATGAGTTTCAGCGTCCAAGTAGCCAAAGGGGAGGTATCCGATGCTCTGGTACTGCCGCTTCAAGTGGTATCCGCATACGTCCGTCACTCAGGTGCGCAAGCGCGTTCTCGAGCAGCAC
>Ga0209540_10002786_pt1 | contig 12262 bp, 14 predicted proteins | sample BarGraIncu01121A_FD_184501 | JGI IMG/M metagenome (GOLD analysis project Ga0209540, IMG submission 184501) | Arctic peat soil microbial communities from Barrow, Alaska - Barrow Graham LP Incubations 011-21A (SPAdes) (version 2) | ecosystem: Environmental > Terrestrial > Soil > Wetlands > Peat... | reverse complement strand
AATATTACAACAGCAACTATAAGAACTGCGAATCCCGTCCTTCTTCTTCTCATTCTTTTCTGGTAATCTTTACTAAATATACTAGGCTTCGCCACTAAAACTCCTCCTTATGGTTAACAGCCAAAACCCCCCCTCGGTTTGCGGGAGGTTTTTGTGTCATAGCTTTTGACTATTTTATATTTCTGCTTCCCGGTTTGATATAAGGTGTACCCTCTCCGCACATTGGGCATACGTCCTTATCATAAGAATTTATCTCAAGTTTTACTGCGCTGTAAATAGGATATGGGAATTGTACTCCTTCTGCTCTTCTGTCAACTATACAGGCCAATCCTACGACTTCTCCTCCCATTTCTTCGATTACCTTTGCAACCTCAAGCGAAGATTTTCCTGTTGTGATTACATCCTCTGAAATTATAACCTTCTGACCTTTTTTTATTTCAAAGCCTCTTCTTATTGTCATCTCTCCGTCAACTCTTTCAGCAAATATGCCGGGCTTTTTAACCTGCCTTGCCAGCTCATAGGCTACTACTACGCCCCCCATAGCCGGTCCCACTACCAGGTCGAAATCTACATTCTTGAGTTTGTCCGCAACTATTTTGAGCACCTTCTCGGCTTTATCAGGGTATTGCAGAAGTTTTGCACACTGACAATATCTGTCGCTGTGCCTTCCTGAAGAAAGCAGGAAGTGTCCTTCCAACAGCGCTTCTGATTCCTTCAACGTATCTATAACCATATTCTCATTATCCATATTAATTACCTCCGTATTCTTTACTGAAAAACATTTTCATATACAGCCTGTTATTTCCCTTAAATCTTTAATATTTTCTTTTTTCATGAATTCCTCTATGCCGTCTATAATATCAAGGCATATGTCAGGCTTCATGAAGTTTGCGGTCCCAACCTGAACCGCAGTGGCTCCGGCCATTATGAACTCTATAGCATCCTTCGCTGTAACTATGCCGCCTAATCCTATTACCGGAACATTGACCGCCTTGGATACCTCGTATACCATCCTCAGCGCTATCGGCTTAATAGCAGGTCCTGAAAGTCCTGCTGTCACATTTTCGAAAACAGGTTTTTTATTGTAGATATCTATAGCCATGGCTTTGAATGTGTTCACAAGCGATATGGAGTCTGCACCAGCTTCGCAGCATTTGTATGCCATATCGACTATATCTTCGGCATTAGGCGAAAGCTTGACTATAAGTGGTTTCCTGCATGCTTTTCTGACTTCTTTTACTACATCGTATGCAACGTCCGCCTTGATTCCGAAAGCCATCCCTCCGTGTTTTACGTTTGGGCAGGATATGTTTAATTCTATCATATCCACAGAAGAGTTGTTTAGTTTATCCACTCCCGCCAGATATTCTTCAAGGGTGTTTCCGCCAAGATTTGCAATAATGACAGTTTCAAGCTTCTCCATCTCTTGAAGCTCTTTCTTTATGAAACCTTCCACTCCTGGGTTCTGAAGACCAACGCTGTTCATCATGCCGGCTCTGGTTTCGAACACCCTAAGCCCGCTGTTTCCTTCTTTCGGATTCAGGGTAAGGCCTTTTGACGATATACCGCCAAGTTTTGAGACGTCATATAACTCGCCGTATTCAGCTCCAAACCCGAAGGTTCCTGAAGCAGCAATTACAGGATTTTTAAATTCTATCCCACAAATTTCAACCTTCTGCATAGTTTTTCTCCTTAACATTTAATTAAACCTAGAGTATCAGGTCCTCTCCCTTGAAAACCGGGCCATCCTTGCAGGCTCTTTTGTTCCCGCCTATAGTCTTGCACGTGCATACAAGGCAGGCGCCTATTCCGCAGGCCATGTGCTTTTCCATTGAAGCATAGATATCAACATTTTTTTCCCTGCACATGTCCACAACTTTCTTCATCATCACTTCAGGACCGCAGCACAAAACCACATCGAACAGCTCAGGTCTGAACATGTCTGTCACATATCCCTTGTGCCCTGTGCTTCCGTCTTCAGTGGATATATTCAGTTCTTTGACATACTTGTCTATATCCTCCAAACCGTATACCTCGTCCCTGAAGCCGTAAAATGCAGTTACTTCTGAGTTTTTAAGGCCCTTCACAATGAAACTCATCGGAGCTGTCCCTATTCCTCCAGCAACAACTGCGACTTTGCCTTTTATGTTGTCTATGTCAAATCCGTTGCCAATCGGTCCTGTGATCTCCAGTCCATCGTCCGGTCTGAGACTTCTTAATATTCCAGTTCCTTCCCCTACCACCTGATACATGAATTCAATGCTGTTATCATACAGGTTGTTTATGCTTATGGGTCTAGAAAGGAGCGGTTCGTTGCCCCATCCTCGCAGCATGTAGAACTGTCCAGGCTTGCCTTCGAATTTTCCTTTGAGCACTATTTTGTAAGTGGAATCATTTATTCTAATATTCTCAGCTATCTTCTCTTTTGAATATGTTAATTTCGGATCCGCCATTTTCAGATTCCCCATTTCTACTTATTTACAGCCTTCAGGATGTCGTCTCTCATTCTTACGGCTTCTGCCCTTGAACATTCAGCAAACCTTGATTCGCCTGCTTGATCCTTCCTGTATGCAAGCAGAATTCCTCTTGAAGAGTTCACAACTCCGCCGTTTCCAGCTTTCAGGTAGAGCGCCACATCTTCTGCAGTTCCGCCCTGAGCTCCATACCCTGGTATTAGGAAGAACATCTTGTCCAGGCTTTTTCTCAGTTCCATGCCTTCCTTGCCGTGGGTGCAGCCTACAACTCCGCCTATCGAACTGTATCCGCAGTCTCCCAGGTATCTGTTGCCAAGTTCCTGAATTTTTCTTCCCACCTCATTGTATACCTTTGTATTGCTGGCTGTGTCTATATACTGGATATCTGCTGCGCCTTTGTTTGATGTCCTGACAAGCACAAACAGGCCCTTCTCCTTATTTGCAACATATGGCAGGTATGGCTCTATTCCGTCAAGCCCCATGTAAGGGCTCAGTGTTATAAAATCGCTTTCGAAGTCCCCTTGAAAATGAGCTTTCGCATACATCTCGGCTGTTTTTGATATGTCGCCTCTTTTTATGTCAGCAATTATTATTGCATTTTTGCTCCTAAGATAATCCAGTGTATCCTTGTAAAGCTGCATGCCTTTCACGCCCAGCGCCTCATAGTAAGCTATCTGGACTTTGTAGCAGGATGCCACGTCGAGGGTTGCATCTATTATCTCTTGGTTAAACCTGAGCATTGCCTGTTCTACTGATTTTGAGCTTTTAACAAGTGAAACCGGCAGATATTCCACTGCTGTGTCAAGTCCAACACATACGTGGCCGTTTTTTTCAACGCTATCATATAGTCTGTCAATAATCATTAATTTTATACCTCCGAAATTTATAGCGGATAAACCTGTCTTCCTCCTTTGAAAGTCATGACTACTTCTCCTTTTACTTTAAACCCTTCAAAAGGTGTATTTTTTCCTTTTGACAGGAAGCTGCTGCTGGATATAGTCGCATCCTTTTCAATGTCTATGAGAACCAGGTCGCCCTCAAAGCCTATTTTGATCTGTCCCTTATTTACGCCTATTATTTCTGCTGGCCTTTTGGACATAATCTCTGAAAGCTTAGAGAGTGTTATATTTCCTTCACATACAAGCTTAGTGTAACATACTTGGAACGCAGTTTCTATACCAACCATTCCAGGCGAACCATTCTTTTTGTCTTCCGCTGTATGGGGTGCATGGTCAGTGGATATGGCATCTACGTACCCTTCCTTAATGCATTTGATAAGGTAATCCACATCTCTCTGTTCCCTCAATGGCGGATTCACCTTGTATGCCATATCTGATGTCAGGGCTATATGATGAGGGGTAACCTCGCAGGTTATTTTGCTGCCCCTGTTTTTTGCTTCAACTACATATCTCATGGAATCGACAGTGCTTACATGAGCAATGTGGAGGGTACATCCCGAGTACTCCCCAAGCGCTATGTTTCTCCATGTCATTATATCTTCAGCGAGCCTCATATCAACTTTTGAGAGTTCGTGATTTTCCGAATGGCACATTACCGTGATGCCTTTTTTCTTCGCTTTCTGCATTGCCCCCAGCATGACGCTGCTGTCCATTACATCATATCCATCCTCGGATATGATTTTGACTGACCGCCCGAGCTGGTCAATGTGGCTTATGTCAGTTCCTTCAAAATCCTTTGTTATCGAAACACACTGATGGGCATCGATAAGACCTATTTCCATGACTTTATTAATCACGTAGTTCACCGTCTTCATGTCGCTGCATACCGGCTTTGTATTTGCCATAAGATTGACCATTGTATAGCCTCCCCTTATAGCCGCTCTGCTTCCGCTCTCCAAATCCTCTTTGTAAGTCAGGCCCGGATCCCTGAAGTGCACATGAAGGTCTATAAAAGAAGGCAGAAGAGCCATTCCTTCGCCATCAATGACAGTGCAGTCCTTCTGCAGTTCTATCCCTATTTCCTTTATTATGCCGTTCTCTACATATACGTCCCCATGAAAATCCTGAGACCAATCAATTACTCTTGCATTTTTTATCAATATATCCATTTTATCGCTCCTATAAATCTGAAACCCTGTAGATTTCATCGCAGTAAGTGCATCTATATTCTCCGGTTGAATGATCAACAAGGTGGAATACATTAGGGATGTATTTTTCAACTGATGTAATGCATCTCGGATTCTTGCACTTGATAACATTCTCAACCTTTTCCGGAAGGCTTAATTTAATTTTTTCCCTTATCACATTCTCCTTGATTATGTCCACGGTTATGTTCGGATCAATTAGCCCAAGAACAGTATAGTCAAGATCCAGCTCGTTCTCGATCTTGATTATATCCTTCTTCCCAAGCTTCTTGCTCTCAACATTCATAATAAGGGCTACAGTGTAATCAGCCTTGTCAAGTCCAAGATACTGGAATATTTTTATACCCAGCCCTGCTCCGATGTGGTCGATAACTATTCCGTTTTTAATGCTGTTTATCCTTAGCATTATTCCACCCCCAGTAATTTGAGCATCAAAGCCATTCTTACATACATTCCGTATTTGGCCTGTTTGAAGTACATAGCTCTTGGATCCTCATCTATTTCATAGGCTATTTCATTCACCCTCGGAAGCGGATGGAGCACTATCATGTTCGACCTGGCAAGCCCCATTTTCTCCTTATCCAGGATGAACCTGTCCTTAAGCCTTATATAGTCATCTTCATTGAAGAATCTTTCCTTCTGCACCCTTGTCATATAAAGTATGTCAAGGTTTCCTATTTCATCTTCAATTCTTTCAGCTTCTTTAAAGTCTATATTATTCTTTATCAGTATTTCATCACTTATATAGTCTGGAATCTTCAGTTCCTCAGGTGATATAAGAACTATCTTGATATTCTCATATCTTGAGAGAGCTTTTATAAGGGAATGGACAGTCCTTCCGAATTTAAGGTCTCCGCAAAAACCAATGGTCAGGTCTGAAAGCCTTCCTTTCACAGTCTTTATAGTGAGGAGGTCTGCCAACGTTTGTGTCGGATGCTGGTGGCCGCCGTCGCCTGCGTTAATGACAGGGATCTCTGAATACAGCGAAGCAACCTTCGGCGCTCCTTCCTTTGGGTGTCTCATTACAGCTATGTCCGCATAGCAGCCTACCGTCTTTATTGTATCAGCGACGCTTTCACCTTTTGATACTGAGCTTGAGCCAGGCTCAGAGAATCCTATAACCTGCCCACCCAGCCTCAGCATAGCTGCTTCAAAACTGAACCTTGTTCTTGTGCTGGGTTCGTAAAAAAGAGTAGCCAGAAGCTTTCCTTTCATGGAATCGCAATATTTAACAGGATGGTTGATTATGTTACCTGCCAGTTCGAAAATTTCATCAAGTTCTTCTAACGAGAAATCCATGGGATCAATCAAATGCCTTCCTTTTAACATGGTTCATCCTCCTTATTAAAGGTATAAAAAATGCCTCTCTAAATTAATAGAAAGGCATAGTTATACTCACGATACTTCAAATACAAATGCTGAATTATTGCCTTTCCGACCTCACAGGGCCAGCTTAAAAGGACTCTTATTCATTTATCTTCATTATGTTATCACAAATCAATTTTTAAGTCAACCTCATTATCCTTACTGCAGTTCCTTTGCAAACAGCGCTGCGCCAATGGCTCCGGCATATCTACCAAAGTCGCTGGTCAGAACAACAGCGCCCAGTTTCTCTTCGAGTTTCTTGACGATATACTGATTGCTGCTGAGTCCTCCCGTAAGAAAATAGTTTGTAGGACCTGAATGCTTATAGCAAAGGGATTTCACCTTTGAGGTTATGGATTCCACCACACCGAAGGCTATATCCTCTCTGCTTTTGCCGCTGCCTATCATGCTTATGACCTCCGATTCCGCAAAGACAGTGCACATGGAGCTTATTGACACACCGCTTCCTTTTTCAGCCCTGCGGCAAAGTTCTTCGATTTCGAAACCGAGGGTATTAGCCATAAGTTCAAGGAAACGTCCCGTGCCCGCAGCACATTTGTCATTCATTGTGAAATCCGATACCCTGCCTTTTGTCACGGTTATTATCTTGGTATCCTGGCCTCCTATATCTATGACAGTACAGTCCTTCTCGAGAAGATAATGAGCTCCTTTGCCATGGCAGGTGATTTCCGTTATTGTTTTATCAGCATAGGGAACCGATACCCTGCCGTACCCCGTTGCAACAATCCTGGAATTCTCTTTTGTTATACCCAGTTTGTCCAATTCATCCTTTATATCTGCTGCAACCTTGACGCTGCTCCAGCCTGTTGGGTATACCTCCCTGTGGAAGGTTATGTCATCTTTGAATATCCAAAGCTTAGTCGCCGTTGATCCGATGTCTATTCCTACATAATACAATGCCTTAACCACCTTCTGTTAAAGATAAAAGTTCTTTTTTTCAAACTCCAGGCTCTCCATCCCGAGGATATTTACTCTGTTTTCCTCGATGAGCTTTCTTACTCTGTCGCCGTCCTCTTCGTTGTACATTATCGAGATTCCGCAGGAAACGGAAAGCAGCCTGGGTGTCGGGACGATTGTATGCTTTATGCCGTTTTTCCTCAGCACCGAATCAAGCTTCATGCCTTCGGTATGGGACGGGAAAAGAACGTAAAATCTCAACTCTTTCATAGCTCGGCCTAGATCATCTCGAGGAATGCTTCAACTCTTGTCTTAATCTGACCAGAATCCTCTGAGGAGTAATCTGTCTCTATCTGCATCACCGGTATGTTCTTTTCTTTCAAAGCCTTCTCAACAATTCCATGCTCGACTGAGTAGGTGTGGCAGAATGACAGGTTTGAGTCTATAACTCCGTCGACACTGTATTCCGATGCGTATCTTATGAGGTCATCAACCCTTCCTTCATTTGGTGTGAAGCATGCGCAGTTGATCTTCAGGTATCTGTCTGCCAGGTTCCTTATAAGATCTTCCATTGTGGCACCTTCTTCGGAAACTTCGTTTTCAAAGTATCTTGTTCCTGTACAAGTTTCTTCAACAACTATCTGTGCGTCAAGGCTCTCTATTATTGAGTGAAGCTTCCAGTTTGGAACCGCCATAGGTGTCCCGGTTATCATTATCCTCTTCCTGCTGTCAGGCTCCATAGTTTTTACTCTTTCATCAAGCTCGTCACAGAGCGCATTAAGCATTTCTGTGAACCTGATCGGATTGTCATAGAAAGCTATCTGCGAAATGAGAAGCGCATCCAGTCCGCTTATCGGCGAAGGTTTGTGCTTTCTCAGGTCATACAGCCTCTTCAGTGCCTTTCTCTTTGCGTTGGCAATCCTTATGCCTTCCTTCAGACTCTCTACCGTAACCTTGTTTCCTGTAAGTTCCTCGATCTTCTCAATGAAGATCTTTATTTCCTCTTCCCACATCTTGTAGTCTTTTGCTCGCTTCATCTGAGGAAGGTCCATGACATGGACAGGAACATAGTCATCGAGGATCTCCCATGCTTTCTTCTTGCCGTCACAGGTTGTTTCCCCTATTACCATGTCGCAGGAATTGAAGTATGGGCATGTGCCTCCAATCTTAGCGCCCATGAACGCCTTGATGAGAGGGCACAGGTTCCTAGGCATTACCTTCTCGCCGTCTTCTATCCAGAACTGTGAGCCTGCGCACAGACCTACGCTTATTGCTTTTGCAGCCAGTATAATCTCATCCGGAACGAACACACAGAATGTTCCAACAACCTTTTCGCCGTCCTTCTTGTGGTTGTCGAGTTCCTCGATCCTGAGACCGTGCACCTCAGCAACAACAAAATTGAAATAGTTCATACCTTCTGGCCTATTTTTCTGCGTAAGGTAAACCGAGCCGTAAAGCTCAGGAAGCACCGCGCATAGCTTGTCATGTTTTTCCAAATCCATTCCTAAATCTGACCAAAGTTTTCTGTAATCGCCCATTTAATTAGCCTCCATATTTTAATAATTATGCGTTTTTAAGCATCAAAATAATTGTAGCACAGTCTAACTAAGGCAGATATTTTGTTATCAAATACTTAAATCTCCATCTATCACGTATTATTATTCTTAATTTTTGAGGTATATTGTATAAATTCCGGATATGTAGTATATTGACTTTATTAGAAAAAAGCGAGAGGTGATTGGTTTGAAATCAGTTTATTTGGATAACGCAGCTACAAGCTTCCCAAAGGCTCCCGGAGTTGCCGAGAGCATGTCGGATTACATCCTCAATATAGGCTGCAACGTTAACAGAGGTGTGTACTCAGGTGCCCATGCAGCGCAGAGCATTGTTTTTGAAACCCGCGAAATGATATGTGAACTTTTTAATTTTGATAAAACAGAGAATGTAGTCTTTACCAAAAATATCACAGAGAGCCTGAATGTACTTATAAAGGGACTTCTGAAACCAGGAGACCATGTCATAGTCTCCTCCATGGAGCACAACGCCATCATGCGCCCTCTTGTCTCCATGAGCAAGCTTGGAATCGAGTTCGACAGGGTTCCCTGCAAAGCAGACGGCAGCATGGATGCTGGCTTTGTCGAATCGCGAATTAAGCCTAATACCAAGGCAGTTATCATGACACATGCCTCCAACGCGTGCGGAACAATACTCCCCCTTGTCGAGGTTGGCAGGATATGCAGAAAACACAACCTTTTTTTCATAATCGATTCCGCTCAGACAGCCGGATTCCTCGACCTTGATTTCAAGGCACTGAATGCCGATGCCATAGCATTTACCGGGCACAAGAGCCTTCTTGGACCCCAGGGAATGGGCGGCTTTGTATTAAACGATGCACTGGCCTCAGCCGTATCGCCTTTCATCGAAGGAGGCACCGGCAGCCTTTCTGATTCCGAGGAGCAGCCGAACTACCTGCCGGACAAATTTGAATCTGGCACAATGAATCTGCCGGGAGTCTTCGGATTGCACGCTTCCCTCAAACACCTCAAGGAAGTAGGTCTTGAGGAGATCAGGCAGACTGAGCTCAGCCTTGCAAAAAGGTTTATCGACAAGGTTAACATGATGAAGGACGTAAGGATAGCAGGAATAAACGGAACAGAAGGCAGAACAGCCTCAATATCACTGGATTTCAAGAAATTCGACAATTCAGAAATATCATTTGCACTTTCGAACGACTACAACATTATGACCAGATGCGGTCTCCACTGCGCTCCGTCAGCGCACAAAACGTTGGGAACTTTCCCTCAGGGTACAGTCAGATTCAGCTTCAGCCATTTCAATACAGAGAAGGAAATTGATTACGCAATAGATTCCATAAACAATTGTACAAGGTAACAATAGTCAAAGCAGCGGCAACCCTACAGGTACCGCTGCTTAATTTTTTATTTAAATATTACCTTGTTGTCTTTCATAGTATCGATTATGGCAAGGGACTCTACCCTCACGCCCAGCTCTTCAACAGCTGCCCTTCCTGATTCAAAACCCTTTTCTATCGCAATCCCTACCCCGGCTACATATGCGCCGGCATCCCTGACTATCTGAATCATTCCCTTTACAGCTGAGCCGCTGGCAAGGAAGTCGTCAATGATAAGAACCCTGTCATCACTGCTTAAATACCTCTTGCTTGCTTTTATGGTGTACCTCTTGTTTTTGGTGTAGGAGTATACATTAGCTTCATAGCAGTCTTCATCCATATTGCTGCCCGCGTGTTTCTTTGCAAATAGAACAGGCACCTCAAAATGAAGTGCTGCAAGGGAAGCAATAGCTATCCCTGATGTCTCTATAGTGAATATCTTGGTTATATTCTCTTCTTCGAAGAGCTTCTTGAATTCTTTTCCCATTTCGTTAAACAGGTTTATATCAAGCTGGTGATTTAGGAAGCTGTCAACTTTTAATACGCTGCCACCAATTATCTCTCCATCCTTTTTAATCTTTTCTTCTAATAATTTCATCCTTGCAACCCCTTATAGTATACTTATATATATAAATTATATTTTAGCGAATAATGCTGCATTGCACAAGGTTAAATTAACAACGCTAATTAGTCAGGAGGAGAGCCAAAATCATCTTTAAAAAAATATAAAGCATTTCGGGACTATTTTGTTTTATAATTGCGTATTATAATTAAGAAGTGATACGAATTTTATATATTACTACACCCGATTGTAGGAAGTCTAAAGGGCGAGAAATAATATTTTGTCAAAGTAATACAAAGAAAGGGTGGAATACATGTTTTTTAATAAAAAGGAAAAAGATTCTGGAGATAGTAATTATATAGGGGAATGCAAAGGCGAGATTCCTCACGGACATGGCAAATTGGCATTCGCTAACGGGGACAGTTATCTTGGGGAATTTAAAAACGCTCAATATGATGGCCCTGGAATATTTACATTTTCAAATGGCGATAAATATGAAGGTGAATTTAAGGATAACCAATTTAACGGCTTTGGAACATACACATTTATAAACGGAGAAAAATTTGAAGGTGAATTCCAAGATGGCATGTGTAATGGACATGGTATTATGTCTTATGCAAATGGGTGTATTTGTGAAGGCGAGTTCATGAACGGTAAGGACAATGGACATGGAATATTTACATTTACAAACGGAGATAAGTATGAAGGTGAATTTAAGGCTGGCAAATTTAATGGATATGGAGCATACACATTTGTTGACGGAGAAAGATTTGAAGGCGAATTCAGGGACGGGATATATTCTGGCCATGGAGTATTAAAATATGCAAATGGTGATGAATATGCAGGTGAATTCGAAAACGGCATGTGTAATGGACATGGTATTATTTCATATGCAAACGGGGGTATTTGTGAAGGCGAATTCACGAATGGTAAGGATAATGGTCATGGTTTAATTACATTTGCAAACGGCGATAAATATGAAGGTGAATTTAAGGATGGCAACCTGAACGGATATGGAACTTATAAATTTGCAGATGGCAGTAAATACGAGGGGTTTTTCAAAGATAACAAATGCAACGGGCACGGAACATTCACTAATTCAAATGACGAAAAATATGAAGGTGAATTTAAGGATAACCTATATTCCAGCTATGGAACATTGACTCACTCAAATGGCGATAAATATGAAGGTGAATTCAGGGATGCCCTGTATAACGGCCATGGTATATATGTTTTTGCAGACGGCAGTAAATATGAAGGCGATTTTACAGATGGCCAATTGAACGGATACGGAGCATCAACTCATCCAAACGGCTGCAATTATTTGGGAGAATTTATCAATTACAGATTCAACGGTCATGGAATATTGACACATTCAAATGGCGATAAGTATGAAGGTGAGTTTAAGGATGGCAAATATAATTGTCATGGGATATACACCATTCTAAACGGGAAAAAATATGAAGGCGAATTTATTGATGGAGAAATACAACGAAAATAATATGCGTACCCTTACCCAAAATGGGTTGTGCCTTTAGTTTAAACTAAAAGCACAACCCGTTTTTTTAATTGAAAAAATTGTTAAGAAAATATTTTAAAATCCATTTAAATGGAGCGACTTTATTTTAGATGCATAGTCGCAAAATGAAGTGTCCAAATCCACATTTCCTGTGATTCCCTTTATAACACCGGTTGAAGAATACTGCCATATTCCAACGGTACCGGTATATGTTATTGAAGGCGCCCACTGTGCTAGCCAATGGTCATAAGAAACCAGCCTTAAATCATCTAACTCTGTTGTGAACCAGGATTTGTTGCAATATATCATAGGATAGTATCCTGCTTGTCTAATGATACTTAGGTACGTAATGGCTATATCAGTTAAAGTTTGCTTATCAATGGTACTTTGGGATGGATCTTCCAAATCT
>Ga0209540_10002785_pt1 | contig 12273 bp, 10 predicted proteins | sample BarGraIncu01121A_FD_184501 | JGI IMG/M metagenome (GOLD analysis project Ga0209540, IMG submission 184501) | Arctic peat soil microbial communities from Barrow, Alaska - Barrow Graham LP Incubations 011-21A (SPAdes) (version 2) | ecosystem: Environmental > Terrestrial > Soil > Wetlands > Peat... | reverse complement strand
ACAAATTCACGTGCGAGGGCATGCTGGTTTGGTGTTACATTTTCTCCGAACAACACAAGATTGCGATCTCCGTTTCCTTCCGGGATATCTCCCAGCACCTGATCATATGTACGGTTTTCTTTAATTATGTAGAAAACATATTTTATGGGTGATTTGTCTCCAACCTTCATTGGGACAGGATTGCCTTCTGCTCCTTCGGATGACAACTCTGTATTCTTGTTATAAGGGGTATTTGCATAAACAGCCTGTGATAGCACACTCATCTGGCTGGCATTGGGTGCTTTAATGATCTCAAGGGTTCCCCTTAAGAGACCGCCAATATATTGTTCCTTAATCTTTTGTTCCTTTCCTGCAGCCTGATAAACCACCACACCACCCTTCCGGGTTGGATTCGGGCCATAAGGATTTGCGTGAGAAGATAACCCTTTTCCATTGCTGACCAGAATTTTATCATTTGCAATCCTGACGCAGGTCGGATACCACGCTGTGGGGATAAAACCTTTGCTAATGGCCGATCCGGGTTTACTAACATCAAATACAGCCAGACAGTTATTATCTGCGTTTGCAATGTAAAGGGTCTTTTCGTCGCTGCTCAGCGCCACGCTGTTTGTTGTTGAACCGGAAGGCGAGCCTGGATAGAGAGCCGAATTCAGAGTTTCAATAACTTTCTGTTGTTTTGTATCGATCACTGAAACACTATTGTCATTTGCATTCGCTACATAAAGGTATTCTCCCTTTCCGGTTATACATAAGTCGTTTGGATTATCGCCAACGGTAACTGAACCCGAGATTATTTGTTTCTCAGTGTCAAACAGCACAATTTTATCGCAGCCCCAGCATGAAATGTACAGAAGTTTATGGTTTGGAGAAAGAAGGCAGGTATACCCTTCACCATCCAGGGGATAGCGAGAGACAATTTTTTTAGTTTGAGTATCAAGAACATACAGGGAATTGTTCTCTTTTGTTACTGCGTACAACCTGTTTTTGCTTTCATCAAGGGCTATTCCGGCAACAGAAATTTTTACGGGCCAGGGTTTTCCTATGATAATGGAATCGTATACTGATAGTCTGTTGTTATTGATTGCATACCTGACAATTAAATTATCATTTCCTCCCGATGCATACAGATACTTGCCATTATCAGAAAAAACCAGACCGAGCCATGCCTTTCTGATAATGATTGAATCGAGAATAACCTCCTTGTCAATATCCACAAGCTGAATTGTCTGGTCACTCTCTCCGTTATTTGTGATTGCAGCAAGTTTTTTTGAAGGCGATATTGCAATATTCAGAGGCAGATCGCCGAGGGGCAGCAATTTTCCGACAGGTGTCAGCTTCCATCCGTTTGGAAGAGAAACAACATGGGATTCGATTTCTTTCAGGGTTTGTGCTGAAAGATTGATAATGATTCCAAAAAAGAAAATTTGGAATAGAATCATCATCTTTCTTAAAGTTCGATTCATTTTCATATTTCAGTTATCTCTGTTTCCGACCTATATTTTGGACCAATGTATAAAGCTATTAACAGTAATGTTTTTCCTTAGTGTTCCTTCGTGATGACCTTTGTGTCCCTTTGTGGTAAAAACAAAATCATTTTAACACAAAGGACTATATTAACAAGTCTCAGAGAAAGAGCAATTATTCCTCCTCTGAAAGTTTAGTTTGCTGTTTGTCTCTTTTTCAGATCCTCTGGTTTAAGCGTTATCAGATGTCCGATTTGTTTTTCATTCCGGTAGGTTACCACCCTTACAGTTATCGGTCCTTCGGGAAGGTCGAAAGGTTTGGAATATTTAGGTGAATATTTGTTTGGCATAGCTCCATCGATAGTATAGTAGATATCCAGACCTGGTACTTCAGAATCCATTTCAAGAGCCATCTTTCCATTTTTTACTTTGACATTGATAATTGCATCGTAAATAGCAGGAGAGTAATTAACACCTTCAACTTCAGAGCGTTCAAACTGTTTTTCAACCCTTGTAATAAAATTAGTCCAGTTTTTTGAGGCATCAGGCGACCAGAAATCTTCTGCCAGCGCCCATCCGCGAGGCCATGTCATATATTCTGCATGGTGCAGGGTTACAACCTGTTCTGTCCAGAGATTTCCCTGGCCTCCAAGTATATACTTTGCATCCACACCTTCAGGAACAGGATTAAAGCTGTAGCATTTGTTTAATCTCAGATTATCATATATTAGAGGTTCAATTGTCGGTTCCCCCTGCTGATAATCGAGGTAAACGTATGTAGTCGGAGTCATAACGACATCATGACCCATTTTTGCTGCTTCAATTCCGCCTTTAATTCCTCTCCAGCTCATTACTGTCGCCTCAGGAGCCAAACCACCTTCAAGAATCTCATCCCAGCCGATCATTTTTTTCCCTTTTGATTTCAGAATAGTTTCAACCCGTTTCATAAAATATGCCTGCAATTCCTCGGGCTTTGTCATATTCATCTTCTTCATCAGAGCCACGCAGGCAGAGTCTTTTATCCAGAAGCCCTTATAGCATTCATCGCCTCCGACATGAATATAAGGATTTGGAAACATTGCTGCCAGTTCCGTGAAGACTTTATCGAGGAATTGATATACTTTTTCATCAGTGGGATTAAGGGAATTATCGATACGCATTTTAAAGGATCCATCGCCGAACCATTCTGAAAAGGAAGAGCCCGGATTTACTTTTGTATTCGGATCTTTGGAGCAGCTTAATTCGGGAAATGCTGCAATTGCTGCCATGCTGTGTCCCGGAACATCAATTTCAGGCAGTATGGTTATGTTACGGTCCTGTGCATACTGAACTATTTCCTTAATATCAGACTGGGTATAAAATCCTCCGACAGTTGCGGCTTCTCCCTGTTTTGGTTTTGCACGCTCGCCGAATTGTCCAAAACGTGGAACGCGCCATGCGCCAACTTCAGTTAATTTTGGCAAAGATTTTATTTCAACCCTCCAACCGTTATCATCAGTCAGATGCCAGTGAAAAGTATTGAATTTATATTTTGCGATCTGATCAATATATTGTTTAACCTCATCTTTTGTGAAAAAATTACGGCTTACGTCCAGCATCATACCTCTCCATCCGAAACGGGGATAATCGGTGATTATAACTGACGGAATAGACCAGTTCATAATTACCACCGATTTGCTTTCTATCTCTTTTGGTAAAAGTTGAAGAAGTGTCTGCATACCGTAAAAGAGACCTGCCTGTGTGTTTGCGGTTATGACAACTCCCTTGGGTGAAGATTCAAATGTATAGCCCTCTTTCCCAATTTGTGCAACCTGCACTTTGTTCAGATTGAATTGTATTGAGCCGGCATTCTCCTGCTGGGGCTTAATTGAAAATCCAGTCGGTATGCTCAGCTTCCGGGAAAGCATCTCTGCTATCTTGCGGCTGTCCGGGCTATCATAGCCGATAGTTGAATTTTTTGTCAATAAAAAAGATCCGGCAGATTGCTGAATTTCAACAGGCTGAGGGATCAGATCAATTACAGGATTCTGTCCGTATACTGTTGCAAAAGAAAAGAAAAGAAAAAGTATAAGCAGTTTTTTCATAGGGGATAAAAATTTAAATATCAAGAGTAAACAATAATTATAAATAAGTATTAAAATCAATGATAATTAATGGAGATTCCTCGCTGACGCTCGGAATGACATCGCTTATTTAATATGGAGCACAAGATTAAACTCATAATTAAATTTATTCAGGAACTGACAAATTTATAACCTGTGGTTTTGAGGACTTTCAATACCTCTTTTTTGATTCTGATCACTACTTTGCCGCTTATATCGAGAGGTTCCCCGTCGATATGGAATCTTGTTTCGTCAGTTTCTATTACAATCTCCTTATCAGTTTTGAAATGACGAACATATTTCGACTTATTGATCCTTTTTGTGAAAAGCCGGATAATGAAAAGTGAACCAAGTATTTTTGGGAACGGTTTGATCATAACAACCTCAATAATTCCGTCATTGGGTCTTGCTTCAGGCGCTATAAAGGCATAATTCCCGAATTGGCGCGTATTTGCAATGGTCAGAACGAATAGTTTTTCAGAGACAACCACTTCTCCGTCGATCTTAATGGTTACCTTAAAAGGGCGAAGCGCAAGAAATGTCTTGAAGGTTAACCACACATAGGGCAGGAAACCGCGGAGCTTAAGATCATTAAACGAATGAGCAACAAAACTGTCGAGACCAATCCCGGCAACATTGAGACATAATTTGTCATTTATCTCAATCACATCGATATTCATGCTGTCGGCCTTTTTAATATCTGACAGCAGGGAGCGGACATTCATTTTAAATCCGAATTCTTTTGCAAAGCCGTTACCTGAGCCCAGAGGCAGGACACCAAGAATTTTGTCAGTGCCTACCAGTTCCGTTGCAACGGTGTGAACAGTTCCGTCACCTCCGGCGGCTACGAAGACTTCATAATCATTAAAGTTCTTTTTTATAAGGCACCCCGTATCTTCCTTGTTCATTGATTTGCAATAGGAAAGTTGACTTTTCCTGAGCTCGAGCTCTTTTGAAACAATAAAATTAACAGGGGGCACACCTGAAGTCGGATTCAGTACAAACAGTGCTTTATTGGGATTATCCCGGTGAGCTCTTTTCATGCTCAAATTTACAGAAGATTTTTTCAATGAGGCATAATAAATGTTAAAGATGTTTTTGGGAAACCTTTAAAGTTTTGTGGAAGGCATATTATGGGGTTGTCCAAGCAAGAGGTTAGGAGGGTTGGTTGATACTTAAACTACTTTTACTGAATTAGCTTTAACCCTGAATTATCCAAACTCTCCCCTTTTGAAGGAGGGGTGGCCGAAGGCCGGGGTGGTTGATTATTTACATTCGCAAAAATTAAAAACCAAAGAACTTGATTAATAAATATTCATTCCTTTTATTCTCATTATTACAATCTATTGCAATTCTATATAACTTCTGAAATCAACCACCCTGTCACTCCTGCGTCGTGCCACCCCTCCTTCAAAAGGAGGGGAGAGTTAGGGAATAAATCGCGTATAATGAGCTATTCCTCCATAAATGGATATTTAAACCCTGTAGCCGGAATAAGGGTCTCTTTGATTGTCCTGGGACTTACCCAGCGCAGGAGGTTCAGGTGGCTTCCTGCTTTGTCATTCGTACCAGATGCCCTGGCCCCGCCGAAAGGTTGTTGACCGACCATTGCGCCAGTAGGCTTGTCATTTATATAGAAATTTCCGGCTGCATAACGCAATACCCGGCATGCCTTTATCATAGCATATTTATCATTGCTGAAGATTGAACCGGTAAGTCCGTAGGGGGAAGTTTCATCGCATAACTTGAGAGTCTCATCATACCGGTCATCATTATAGATGTTTATTGTCATCACCGGACCAAAGATCTCCTCTTCCATAGTGAAAAAATGGGGATCCTCTGTTACTATAATAGTAGGTTCAATAAAATATCCCTTTGATTTATCTCCTTTGCCTCCTGTAATTATTTTTGCTTCAGAGGATGATTTTACTTTATCGAGATACAACATGATCTTATCAAATGATGGCTCGTCAATAACAGCATTTACCGGACATTTGAAATCTGTAACATCTCCGACCTTAATTCCGGAGATCATCTTCATCATCTCATTTCTTGTCTCATCCCATATCGACTCCGGTATATAAGCTCTTGAGGCAGCGGAACATTTCTGTCCCTGGTATTCAAATGAACCACGTACTATAGCTGTGGCAAGTTCAAGAGGAGTGGCGGACTGATGTGCAAAAATGAAATCTTTCCCGCCTGTTTCTCCTACCAGCTTGGGGTATGATTTGTAAACAGAGAGGTTGTCTGAGACCTGTTTCCAGAGGGCATTAAAGGTGGCATTTGAACCTGTAAAATGGATTCCCGCCAGATCTCTGTGCTTCAAGACTATACTGCTTATTAATGATCCGGAGCCCGGAACAAAATTAATAACACCGGCTGGCATGCCCGCTTCCTCGAATACCTTCATCAGGTAGTAGTTTGAAAGGAGTGAAGTCGTTGCAGGTTTCCAGATGGTTGTATTTCCCATAAGGGCAACGCTCGTATTCAGATTTGATGCAATAGCCGTGAAGTTGAACGGTGTAACGGTATAAACAAACCCTTCAAGCGGCCGGTATTCGAGACGGTTAATATTCTCACTTTCAGAGATTGGTTGTTCCTGGTAGATAATCGAAGCAAAATAGGTGTTAAACCGGAGATAATCAATTACTTCACATGCGGCATCAATTTCTGCCTGCATAACATTTTTACCCTGGCCAAGCATTGTAGCGGCATTAATACGGTACCTGAATTTTTTCGAGATCAGTTCAGCTGCTTTAGCCATGATTGCTGCACGTTCCATCCACGACAGCGTCATCCATTCGCATTTGGCGTCAAGTGCTGCATTAATCGCCAGAGAAACCTCCTTTTCCGTTGCCATGTGATAGGTTGCAAGAACATGATGATGATCAGATGGCATTACTACCTTGCCAGTTTTCCCGGTACGGATCTCTTTTCCTCCAATGATCAGAGGAATATCGACAACCTGATTTATCTGAACATCAAGTTCTTCTTCGAGCAAGGCCCGTTCACGGCTTCCTGGTCCGTAGGTCAGTACAGGTTCATTTTTTGGTTCCCTGAAATTATATATGGCGTTATTCATCTTAACTCTTTTTGCAAAGCTGATCAAAACTAAAAAATCATACAATGACTTTTGTCCTGAATTAACTACTAAACACAATCGCTATGTAAAAGTTCGTTTATATGAAAGAGTGAGAATTAGTCATAATAATGTTTTTTGTAGTAATTTGCCATAGAAATTTGAAGAAGAAAATTCAAGAATTAAAAATCCGGACTTATGTCAGAATCAAAGTTTTATCATTTTACTCAGGAAGGGTTATTTTACGGTATCGAAACAATAGACGGAGCTATAGAAGCAACGAGGGAGGGTGGATTTGTGTGGTTCAATTTTTATCAGCCTTCAAAAGAAATTCTCTCTTCATTAGTTGACAAAATCGGCATTCATCCATTGTCTGTTGAGGATTGTTTTGATGAAGAACAGGTTCCGAAAATTGAATATTTCGCAAATAACACATTTATAATATTCAATTCTTTCAGTTACGAAAAAAACGCCCTTTTTATTGATGAAGTAAATCTTTTTATCGGGAGGAACTTTCTGATAACCGTCAGCGGGCATAATTCTGACGGAAGAAAACCGCTGGATCACCTGGAACAGATCATCGAGAACGGCAATACAAACGCTAAATTGGGTCCTGATTATCTGATGCATATTGTTCTCGACTGGCTCGTTGATGCTAAATACAAGGCATTCGATGATATGGAAGAGGAACTTGAAAAAGCAGAAGAATCATTGCTTGACAATGTCGAAAAATTCCAGCCATTCCAGCTTATCAGTATGAGAAAGAACCTGATGAGACTGAGAAAAACTTTATACCACGAGAGGGAAATTCTTGTAAAGATCTGCAGGCTCGACTGCCCCTTTGTATCTGAAAAGGCAATAGTTCATTACCGCGATATTTACGATCATCTGGCAAAATTCTTTGAATTGACAGAAACATACCGCGAGATTGAAACAAGCCTTATGGAGCTTTATACTTCGCTTCTGAATAATCTGATGACCAAAATGTCGAACGATACCAATATATCTGTTAGGAGGCTTACACTGATTGCCACTATTTTTATGCCCCTTACCCTGCTTGCCAGTATTGGTGGTATGTCGGAGTGGTCGATGATGACCGGTCCTGATAACTGGAAGATCACCTATCCTCTATTCTTACTGGCTATGGTGATAATCGGCATTGTCAATTATTATTTTATAAGGAGGATGGAGAAGAGGGGGTAAAGTCGTTTTTTCAAGGATCTTAATAAAGGCAGCCACCTCAAAAATTATACCGGTACCGCAAGACGATCAGGTTCGCGGATGTTCCCAAGATCAAACATTGACATATGTTTTTCTCCGAATGACCTTATAGCATATGAAAAGAAAAGTCCTGAAAGAATGTCAATGCTGTAATGTCCCCTTGCCAGGAACAGCGCACCAACCACTATGATCAGGCAAATAAGGATCAACCATTTATAGCTTTTATCCTTAACAAGCAAAAACATAAGGAAGACATTTCCTACATGTCCCGACGGATATACGCCAAGTTCAAAATTTGAAAACCCGTGAAAGAGAGGATCTGACCCGTTGAACATCGGCGGATTTCCAAAGGGCGTCAGGACAATAAAGATTCCTCTTACTATATAGAAAATCCCGGTCATAAGCATAAAGAGAGGAATCCTGTTATAATCCTTTTTATGGACAAAATACATTAATACGAGGAAGATCGGGACAAGACAAAAAATGTCATAGATAAGAGAAACATTATAAAATGGCAGGTGGTCGAGAATCAGATCAGAAAGCATTGGAAGGGTTTTGCCTTCACTCATGTAATTATGAAGATAAGTCTCGGAAGCAAAATTTAAGGCAGCACCGGCAATAATGGCAAGTATACCAAAATATAAATACTTGCTTTTTATTACAGGGATAAGTGAATTGAGCATCTCAGACACATATTCAAGCACTCTGTTCTTCTTTTTATCAATCTGATTCATTTGCCTATAATATAAACAGTTACATTCTATTTAACCGGGAAGGCTGGTATAAAAATGAGACACAAAGATAAAAACATAAGTTAATAATTCAGGAAATATAAGGACAGGATTATTCCGACATCTGATTATATACATTGAGAATTTCGTCGGAATATTCTACCGGGGCTTCAACATGGCCCCAACCCGACTGGGTCTGCCATAATCCGTCGTAAGCGGAGTCGTGATATGAACGTATAACATGAGGGATTTGCTTTTCGGTAAGTATTTCATCGAGAAGCATTGCCTCAATCTCGTTTTTGAACATCAGTATTTTTACAGGTCTGCTCATAGCATTACTTTTGATTCATTATTGGGGCACAATTATTCAGAAGTACATCCATCAGAAAACCGGAACATTCACCACGTAGAGTAACTTCTTCGCCGGTCCGGAACATTGAATGATCACCGGATGTTGTAAAAGTACAAATCACGGATGAAATATCACTTCCGGTTTTAAGAGATACGTTAATATGGCTGCTGTCGGCAGGTGTTACCGTAGCTATTGTGCCTTTTACCTCAATAATTTTATTTATATATTTTGAAGATGCCGCTGACTCATTATCTTCAAATTCTTTCTGCAATGTCGTAGCCGTTACGACGAAATCCGGTTTGGCTTTAGCTGTATCGGGATGTTTCAGATTAAACTCATGCAGACCAAACCATACGGCAGCAACAGCTATAAACACGACCGCAAACAATGCGACTTTAATCCAGTTTTTCATTTCCAGAAGTAAATATTAATACAATTTTCCGCCTGATTCTACTATTTATTTGCAATCGGAGTATATTTCATTGCGATAGTAACTTCGAGACTTTTGTCAAATTTATCTCTTACAACTCCGGGTATAACTATCTTATAATCTTCGGGAACTATATTGAATTTGGAGTTGGCATTTATACCGCCGCTCACCACCTCAATTGTCCCTTTGGTACTGATCTTGTTTGTAACATCATGAATGGTAAGGTCTCCGTCAACTGTTACATTATAAGTTCCGTTTTTCGTAAAATCAACAGATGCCATATTTGTTATCTTTCCCTTGAAAACCGATTTTGGAATCTTATCGGATTCCATATAGTTTTCGTTGAAATGTTCTTCCATCAGTGCCCTGTCGAAGTGAAATGATTTGATAAGCGCCTGGAATACCATTTCTCCTGTTGAAATATCAAGAACCCCGACAACCTGGTTATTGTCTCCTTTAATATCTTCCATCGGGGTATGGGAATAGAAACTTATAAAACCATTTTTGGTCATGAATTTCTGTGCATTAGCTGCCAGAACAATACTCAAAAAGAATACAAATAATAATAATCGTTTCATAATCGCACTTTTAAGTAAATAAGAAAAAGCTCAACAAAAGAGTAATTCATTTAACCGCAAAGTTCGCAAAGGTTTTTGCCCCCCCTGCTCCCGCAAGGCGGGATTAATTCTCTAACATGTCCGAATTAGTCCCCTTTAGGGGGATGTACGCGAAGCGGCCAGGGGGTAATTCTTCTTTGTGACTTTTGTGGTAAATTGATTTATCTATAATAAACAAAGAACATTTCTAATAGTTTGCAGCTGCCTTATGTTTCTTCAAAGTGAATACCCTCGAAATATTAAATCCGAAATGGATATCCCCTTTTTTCCACGAGCCGGTTGTTGCCCCGAGAAATTGTTTTTCAGTCATTCCGAGGGAGTTTGTAAAGAACAGCTGGAATACGTGTCCTCCTGTTTCAATATCGAAACCTAGTGAGAGGGGATTATATATCTGGGTGCTGAAATTCTTTTTCGGATTTGCTATATAATAATACTCTCCATTCAGGCTTATCCTCTTTGTGAGTTTCAATCTCGCCCCGGCACCCATGGCAAAAATATCGTTCGGGTCAAGTTCTGTGGCAACAAGATTCCGGTGGAGATATGCCGGAGTCAACTGAACTGACAATCCCTGGCTGATTTTTCGTGCCACGAGAACCTGTCCGACATAAGCTAACCGCGAGGTAAAGTAATTGGTCCGGGTCTGATCGGGCCACTTCTGAGTTTTGAGTGCAATTGAAGTGACGACTGAAACTGAGACAGGCATCTCTTTGGCGCCGGTTGATTGTCTTAGAATACTGAACTTGGCAAATCCGTCGAAAGTCTTTTCAAACTCCGATCTCCCGACACCAACCATCAGCCAGTTAGTTATTCCATATTCCAGACCGAGATGTATGTTTGACTGATCGAGACCAAAAAAGTTATATCCGCCGGAATTGAGTGTCCCGAAACGATGAGATATCCTCACATCAAGTTGTCCTTCTTGCATTCTTTCTATTGAGTGTCCGTTCAGTACCCTTGTAGATTTGAAGGTGGCTGTTGTGTAGTTTGTTTCCTTGGTTGTGTTTTTGTCAAGAATGTTCATCAGGTCATCCTGGGCAAAGATCCCTAATGTAAGCAGCGATAAAAGAAAAGCCAGAGATAATCTTCTCATAAAAGCAGGTTATTATATTTATCTAATTATTAAGCATACCGTTTCTGATCCAGATCTTGAACTGCGATAATTTACATGCCGGCAATGTTCCTGATAATGGCATTACCGGTACACCGTTGCCGGTAAGTGCATTCATAAGCAAACCCGATGAAGCCACCGTCTGAACGGCTGAATAACTTGTAAGGGAGATGCCCCCTGACGGCACCGATCCACCGTGGCAGGTAGTACAGTAACTACTCATGACCGGGGCAATTGTTCCGCTGTAAGTGACATTTGTTGTATCGCATGCATTACTGAGGGTGGGATATAATGCTTCTTCATTATCATAGTAGCAGGAAACAAAAAACATTAAGAAAATGGCTATAGTTACGGCCGGTATAATAAATCGCTTCATATTCATAAAATAACTAATTGTTTAAGGCTCCGTTCTTTACCCAAATATCAAATTGTTTTATCCGGCAGGCTGAAAAAGAACTGCCTTTTGGCATTTGCGATACCCCGTTGCCTCTGAGAGAATTCATAAGACTTCCGTTTGTTGCAGATGTCTGTACATTGGCATAATTTGCCAGCACGATGCCTCCGCCCGCAGATGTTCCGGAATGACAACCTGTGCATGAGGTCTGCATGATCGGCCAGATAGTTCCTGAAAAGGTGATAGGATTAATTGTATCGCAAACCTCTCCGCAGTTCTCATTCAGAGCTCCGTAACTTATCCATTTGCCGATTGAGTCTATTTGTGCGACAGTTAATTGCGGACTGTTGGCGGGTGGCATTTTTGACTCACCGCCTCCTGAATTAATGGTTGTATACAATCTGCTGTTTCCGGGGTTTCCGGCCGAAACAGAGTTCATTATGCCGGCATATGTAGTGTAGTTGTAACCTGATTTGTGTGTGATAGCATCATGGCAACCGGTAGTGGCACAATGTGATACAACTACTGGTAATATATCGCGTGCGAAACATGCGCGGTTAACAGCAGTGCCACCTCCGCCACCTCCACCACCTCCTCCGCCGGTCCCTGTGGTATCGGTACAGACAGTATAGGGAGCGCCCTGTTCAATCCAGACTCTGATTTTTGTTCTGTCTGACATGGAGAGTGGTTTATTCGGAGGCATCAGGTTTACCCATTTTGAAATAATTGCCTGGTAAAGTCTGCTGCCATCGGGATTGCCGGGAACGACCTCTCCG
>Ga0209540_10002784_pt1 | contig 12277 bp, 13 predicted proteins | sample BarGraIncu01121A_FD_184501 | JGI IMG/M metagenome (GOLD analysis project Ga0209540, IMG submission 184501) | Arctic peat soil microbial communities from Barrow, Alaska - Barrow Graham LP Incubations 011-21A (SPAdes) (version 2) | ecosystem: Environmental > Terrestrial > Soil > Wetlands > Peat... | reverse complement strand
TGCATACGCGGCGAGTTCGGTGCTCGCGAGCAGGCGCTCGTGTATGTCGGTGAACGTTCGGGCCGTCACTTTACCCCCGACAGTGGCGGTCTCCAGAGCTGTCGCCATGGCGTCGACGTTGCCCAGAACCTCCTGGGCTGTGATGTCGCCGCCGCCCGGAGAATTGAACTCCCGTGCCGCCTCGACGCGAAGCAGACGCCCCGCCCCGACCCGGAGACCCTCGATCTTCGAGGAGGCGACCGCCTCGGCCCGCAGCAGAAGCCGTGCGACGGACTCGGTGCTGACCAAGCTGGACGCTTCCGCATTGAGCCGCAGGACGGCAGCCTCAGCATCGGCGATGTCGGCCGCCACGTCGCCGTGGAACGAGAACAGGCGGCCCATCAGGGCATCGGGGATGTACGCAGCGTACTCACATCCGCGACGGTCCCTGCGCGTGACGCCGCTCCCGTCGGAGACCCAGTACTTGTGCTCAAAGTCCGCCACGGTTCCTCCTTATTGAACCTTATTGTATAACGTTCAATACAGGAGAGTGCAAGTGAGGGAAACACCCACGATCCGAGACCGGTTCGGACGTGGGCGGCTCGCTCACGTCGTCGGGGGGTGGAAGCGAAGGTCAAGGAATCGACCCAGCGCCGAGCCCCGCCGAGCATCTCTGCGCTCCCCAGGCGGGCATGCGGCCGTGGTGATGCCGACATCCTAGGACTCAGACGCGAAGGCTAGGCGTGCTCGTGGGCTCAGGAGCGACAGGTATCTGGCGTATCTCGGTATTTGGCCTCCGCCAGTCGTACTGGACACGCCTGAAGGTGCTGTAGACGGGGACGACGAAGTAGAGAAGCAAGGCAAGGATCACGAACAGGACTCCGACTGCCTTGAGAATCCTGACGAGGACAACCCTTGCCCCGACCTGTGGCTCCTCTTCCGCGGCCGCCTCGAAGTCTTCCACCGAAGGCTCCTCTACGGTCGTCCCAAGGTCGTGGTCATCAGTCACAAGCGCCAACCGTTCTCGCAGGGAGTGGACTGACTCCCCCGACAACCTAACACTTCCGCTGAGCACCTGCCCCCGCCGAACCTGACATTCGCCGGGTTGTCCGGTCGCGATGTCCAATCGCCACGCACCCTTCGGACCGTGTACCCGAAGGAGGGTCCGCCTAGAGATGGCCTCGGGCGAAGATGGCGCCCGCGGCTGGCCGCTACAGACCCTTGATCAGGTTGCCCGAAGCCAGCACAACAAAGGCGATCAGTTCCACCCAACCCGGATGCCCTGAAAGCGACGGGATGTTCACGAGCCTCAGAACGACGCCAACGACGGCAATTGCCACGGCGATCCAGAACGTGATCTGCTTCGGAGCTTTCAGTGTCATCTCTACCTCCCGGAGAATCGAACAAGCGTTGGACTGTCTTCCGCGACAGCAGCACGACCGCGTCTACAGCTTGTACCCGATCGCGCGCAGCAACCCTTTGCGCCACGCCACGGCCTCGTCGTCTTCCACGCCGAGGGGCGTGGCACCGTCGACCACACCGAGGACTCCGCGGCCCGCATCCGTCTGCGCGACGACCACCTCGACAGGATTGGCACTCGCGCAGAAGATGCCGACGACCTCCGGCACCGCTCGCAGCGCCGGGAGCACGTTGATCGGGTAGAAGCCCTCGGCGAGCATGAGCACGAACGTGTGGCCTGCCCCGATGGCGAGCGCGTTCTCGGTGGCGAGCCGCTGCATCTCCTCGTCGGTGCCCGACACGCGCACGAGCCGCGCACCCGACGCCTCGCAGAATGCAACTCCGAACCGGATCCCGGGGACCGAGTTCACCATCGCCTCATGGATGTCTTCGACCGTCTTGATGAAGTGAGACTGGCCGAGGATCACGCTCGCCGTCTCGGGCTTGCTTATGGGCACTCCTGTGAGTTCCATGGCGCCTCCTGATCGGGCCGACACAGAAGTATGTGCCCAGTGTGCGGACGTTCGTGATCCCTGGCAGCGAGGCGAGTGCACGGCCAAGACCGAGAGCGAGGGCCGGAGCCATAGCTGCGACCCTAGGGGGACCGACGACGCGCCACTGCCCTCGCCGCTAGCCTTCAGAGGCGACCTCCCCAGCATCCGATACGCGGTCTAGGCGCGGAGGGGGGCGCCAACGTTAGGTAGCCGCCCCCACACGGGTCACGACGCGGTCCCAGATCTCCGCGATCTCAGTCGCGAGCCGCGGCGAGGCGTCGTACGGGGGGCGCCCCTCCCGCGCAGCCGTACGGTCGTCGGAGTACGAGACGTAACCGAGAACGACGTTGTCCCCAGCTCGTGCTCGATGAACGACCGGTCGGCGTCGTCGCGCACCATGTTGTCGATGCAGGAGACGTTGCGTATCCCGATCTTGTCGGCCAAGGCGTGGATCCGGGTGGCTGTGACGACGCTCTGCAGGCTCGGCTCCACGACGACGAGCATCGAGTCGAACGCCTGAGCGGTGCTTGCCGCGTGTCTGCCGCCGGAGTCGGGCGGGTACACCGAGGGAGGAAGCCCGGCCGCGCATCGACGGAGAGAGCCGTTCGTGCCCCTCAAACTCACTTTGCAGGACGCCAGCAGACAGTCCCGCATCCCCGTTCGCAAACTGGCCTTCCTGATCCGGACCGGAGCGATCAAGGCGGAGCTCAAGGACAACGGTCTGCTCATCGCCGAGTCGGAGCTCCGCCGGTACGCCGACCAGCCCCCTCAGGTGGTGGAGAAACACCACGCGTCATACCTGAAGACGCTCGGACCCGGACTCATCACGGGCGCCTCGGATGACGACCCCTCAGGCATTGGGACCTACTCGGCGGTTGGATCGACCTACGGCCTCGGGTTGTCGTGGCTGGCGGTATACCTGCTTCCGATGATGATCGCCGTGCAAGAGACGGTGGCGCGCATCGGGATAGTGACTCAGAGCGGGCTGGCGCACGTCATCGGCGCCCGCTACGGCAAGCGCCTGCTGTACCCGCTCGTGGGTCTGCTCTTAGTCGCGAACACGGTGAACATCGGTGCCGACATCGGTGCCATGACCGCATCGCTGCAGCTGCTGGTGCCCATGAACTTCATTGCAGGAGTCGCCGCTCTCACGATCCTCATGACGGCACTCGAGATCCTCGTGCCGTATCACCGCTACTCCCGCATCCTCAAGTGGCTGACCCTTTCACTGGTCGCCTACATACTCACGGGCTTCATCATCAGGCCGGATTGGGCAGCGGTGCTCCGCAACCTCGCGATCCCGACCATCCAGCTCGACACCGGCTTCCTCGCAGCGATGGTCGCGGTCATGGGCACGACGATCACTCCATACCTGTTCTTCTGGCAGGCCTCCGAGGAGGTCGAACAGGAGCGCGACGAGGGCGAGTTGGGCGACTTCCGCACTGCCGCACTGACGCATGAGATCCGCGAGATGCGCACGGACACCTACACGGGCATGGCGCTCGCCAATGTCGTGTTCCTGTTCATCATCGTTACCACCGCTTTCGTCCTGCACGATCACGGCATCACGAACGTCGACTCCGCACAGACGGCCGCGTTGGCGTTGAAACCCCTGGCCGGCAACTTCGCGTCCGCGCTCTTCACGCTCGGGATCTTCGGCGTCGGGCTGCTCGCCGTGCCGGTGCTGGCAGGCGCATCGGCATACGCTGTCGCGGAGCTTCTCAAGTGGCACGAGGGACTGAGCAAGCGCTTCAAAGAGGCGAAGGGCTTCTACTGGGTCATCATCGCGTCCATGCTCGCCGGCATGCTGCTCAATTTTGTCGGCATCAATCCGATCAAGGCGCTCTACTACGCCGCGATCGTCAACGGGACCATCGCCCCGATCCTGATGTTCTTCATCTTCAGGATCGGGCGCGACGCGAAGGTGATGGGGCGGTTCACGAACCCGCGGTGGGTGAACGTATGGGGGTGGGTCGTGACCCTGGTCATGGGCGGTAGCGCCGTCGCGCTCTTCGTGTTTGCGGCGCTGGGGAAGTAGGGACGGACGCACACAGGACAACGAAGGCGGCTCCCCTCGTGCGAGGAGAGCCGCTGTTTCTTCGGACGAGGCACCGGGCAGGTCTCGGCGCTCTATCCCACACTGGTCACACCGGCAGGCTATGTCTTTGCGATATGGGGGCTCATCTACATCGGCTTGCTCGCCTACGCATCGGCGCAGTTCTTCGCACCTCTCTCCCACGATCCACTGGCTGACCGGCCCGTCTGGCCGCTCATCATCTCCAGCGTGGCCAACGTCGCATGGCTGCTGCTGTGGCAATCGCTCAACATCTACTGGACCGTCCCGGTCATGCTCGTGCTGCTGCTCTCGCTCATCGCCAGCTACGTGATATGCCGGCAGGCGCGGCCCGATCATCCTTCTGCGCTTGAGCGTTGGGCGGTCCGCGCGCCACTTGGACTGTACCTGGGCTGGATATCGATCGCCACGATCGCCAACATCTCGGCCGCACTCTACGCTGCGCACTGGAACGGCTGGGGAATCCCCGCTTCCTGGCGGGGTGTGATCGTGCTGGTCGTTGGCGCCGCCCTCGCGATCTTGGGCCTCATGCGAGACGGCGATGTCGTATTCGCCGGCGTGTTCGTGTGGGCATTCGCGGGCATCTCGGTCGCGACGTCATCGACACTCGTCCGCGTCGCGGCGGGCGCGCTGGCGATCGCAATAGCACTAGGGGCCGCTCTCTCGCTCGTCACGAAGCGGCGAGTCGCATAGCGGACCTGGACCGCTTGCACGGCGAACAGCAGCGCGGATGCGGTCCGCTCGTGTCGAACTCGTAGCCGCACGTGTCGCAGCGGCGGTGCCAGAACGTCGCCATCAGCAGCGCCCTTCCGACGTTCCCGGAGTGTCCGATCCCGGGTCGTGCGCCGGCTCGCCGTTCCGCCGGCGAGCTGCGTCGTAGGCCGCCACGCGAACCTGAGCGTCCCGGTAGCTCAGCCACTTGCAGCCCGCTTCCGCATCCGGGATCTCGATGTGCCGCGCAATGGCGCCGATCGCCTGGGCCGCAGCAAGATCGATGTCGCTCAGATCTTCGACGCACGCCGCGCCCCAAGTGCCGATGTAGCCGATGACGGCCGCCGTCATATCGTGTCGTGCGGCGCCCCCGACAACCGTTGCCTTCCTCGCCGCTACGTACGCGCGGAATGCGTCGATGACCGCCGCGGCCGCGGACGAGCGGGTCTCCCCAGCCGGCCGCACGGCCGGACCAAACAGGGACTCGCCGGCGATGGCGCGGTCGGCTGCGTTCTGCGAGGGCAGAAGCACCCTGACCGCGAGCCGGGCGGCTTCGCGCACGTCGGCGTCGGAGTCGCTGCGCGCCGCGGTCAACAGGTGCGGCAGCGCCAAGTAGTCGTGCATGGCCCCGAGCGTCTCCGCGGCGCTTGCGCGCTTGGTCGGGTCGGAGCCGCACAGCTCACGGAGCAGCTCGTCGTTCGTCGAACCGATCGCATAGACGGTCATGGTGCCCGTCCTTTCCGGCCGGAACCGTGGTACTCACGGCCAGCCCACGCTTTAGCTGCACTTACTTAGGCGCCCGCAAGCTGTAGGGCTCAAATCGGCGCCGTCGCGACTCGCGACAGTCAGAGCATACCCAGCGGGTCTGACATTCCTCCCTTGATCTCAGACGCAATCAGACAAGCACCCTCGGTTTGTCCACCCGATGGACACACGAACCTGCAAACACATGGCGACAGACCGTGACTAAATGGCCTTGGGATTAAGGGTCCGCGAGGTACAGCAGTCCACCAGGCATGTTCGGCCCCGGTGATTGCATCTAACGCGGTTGCGGATAAGCTGCGGCCTGTCCGCCTCTCTTCACTCGAGTGCTTCCGGCCGTCAGCCTGATCCGCGTGCTAGGCGTCTCGCCGCGCCTTCGCTCGCCCGAGTCCCTTCAGAATGGGTGCGGCCAAGGTGACGATTCGAGATGCACCACCAGCATAGGCCGCGACTGCTAGCTCGGCCGCCTGTGATGCCAACTGGATTAGGCGTTGCTCATCCACGGCCTCGCTGGTATCCACCTTTTCTTCAACAATATGCGGGGCGAAGGCAGGTATCCCGTTCACGAGGAGTTGGTACTGGTACCCCGTGACGCTCTTGTAGCGGTGGCGCCAGAAGTTTCGGGACTCCGATACATCGACATAGGGAGACACGTTGACGGTGAACATCTTGCTCTGTGCGTCAAGCTCTGTCCGCTGGAGGTCCCGCGCCTGTGCTATTGCCTGCCTGAGTTCCGCTTCGTGCGCGTCCACCAACTCGCGCTTCTGCACGTTGAGCCTGTCCAGACACTCACACTCTTGAGCGTGCAGCTGCTTTTCGAGCTTCTGGATCTGGGCTGAATGCTTCCGATCGACGGCATCAGAACCGTACTTCTTGCGCAGCGCCACCCACGTCGCGAGCACTCCGACGAAGGCACCAATGGCGAGTGCCGCAAACGCGACTGCATATTGCATGGACGTGCCCCCTGCCAGTCGTACGCCTAACGATCCTTCTACGGACTGGGTAGACCTCCTGAGTCCCCCGTCGCAGGATAGGGCCTTCCATGTCAGAAGTCATTCGGGACTCTGACCTAGGGATTGCTAATCCCCGTGCCCGCCCCATCGGGCTAGACACCCGAAGGGCAATAGCGTCCCAGGCCGTTTCCCGCGGCATCGGCGGGGGAAACCGCCGACAAATGCCAGACACCCGGATCTAGAAGAGCGGCCGGGCGCCCTCGGCAACCTCTGGGAGAGGAGTGTTGGCCATCGCACTCGCCAGTTGCCTCAGCCTGGCCAGGAGCATCGGATAATCGTCTCGCGTGAACTCCAGACAGCGGCGCTGCTGAATGAGCTCCCTGTTGCCAGAGAAGCCGGGGCCGCGGAGGATTGCCTCATCAAGGCGCGGGCAGAGGACCTCACGCCGCTGCTCGTCCGCGAAGCGCGCCGTGTGCATGGTCCCACCGTCAGCTGACGTCTGAACTGCGATGACCCCGGCGGAAAGCCCGCTCTGGATTCGATCCCTTTGGACAAATGCGTGCGGTCCACCGCCGCCGCCAGGCGGAATCTCGCTCACCAACAGGCCGCCTGCATCCACAATCTGCGAGGCGAGTTGTTTGTTCTCCGCCGGGTAGGTCTTAGTCAGGGGAGTTCCGTAGACGGCGATTGTCCGCCCATCTGCCTCGAGAGCTCCTCGATGCGCCTCTGTGTCGATTCCTTTGGCCAAGCCACTGACAATCGCGAACCCATGCTCTGCGAAATAGCGCGAAACGCGACGGGCTATCTCGCGGGAAATCGGAGCGGGATCGCGCGTTCCGACCACCGCGATCGCGGGATACTGTCGAAACAGGGTTGGGTCGCCCCGGTAGTAGAGCACGGGTGGTGCGTCCCGTATGAGTCTCAGCAGGGCCGGATATGTGTCGTCGCGGATGGTCGTCCACTCGATGCCCTGCTCGCTCCACGCATGCAGGTCCGCCTCGGCGGCTGCAACTGAGTTCTCCCACTCGCCCGTAACTCCCATAGACTCTGGGCTCGGTCTCGACGATGCTTGCGGCGAGGGCACCTCGAATTCGATGCGATCGGGGTCTTCCGGCCACGCCAGAAGGAACTCGCGAAGCGCCTTCTGGCCGATGCCTGGCCGACGGCTCCATGCGAGCGCAAGACTATCTCTCCGCCAAGTCCGATTGCTCATGCAGTGTCGTCACTAGTCCTCGCGAGGTAGACACCCTTCACGTCCGTGCACCTGGTCGCCGATGTTATGACCCCGCGGCAGCCTGCGGCCATGGCGCCCGTTGTGATCACATCATCCAGCATCACAACGACCGCGTTCACCGGGAGCTGCGGCCCTCGGTATTCGATTGAGCTCTGGTGTGTGGCGGCAGTCGGCCTGTCGTTTCCTGCAGCGCGCGCCGCCTTGGGCACGCTCGCAGTACGGACTAGAGCTCCCGGCAAATGCACGGCTCCAAGCCTACTCGCCGCCAATCTCGCGGCGATCTCCTCACAAGGGGGATTGCCCCTTCCCCAAACGTTGACGACTAGACTTTGAGTAATAGTATTACACAACTTGGTCGTATACAACGCAAGGACTGAGTCCGCGCATACACCGATGCCATCGGCTCGCATGCCCGAGCAATCGATTAGTCCGGAAACCTCCTAGGAGATTAGGCTCTTCTGCGACGAGCACTGCAGTGGAGACCGTGCTGGCTGATGGCACATCCGGGGGTCGCAGCGCCCCAGTTCGCTTCATGATTCGTCACACAATCACGTTAGTGTTTATGTGATTCGCCTGCTTCTGACGTGCCTGGGGCAACGAATCCACGGATACCCACTGCATCTCAGGCAACGGGCCGAGGATCTGCTGGAGCGAGCGAGGTTTCACGCCCTTCGTTGAGGTCTCCATATTGAACTTTGTCCATCAACGTTCAATAAGGAGACGCCATGTTGAACTTTGCGCTGGCGCCCTGGCCCCTTGCACTGCGCGTCCACTCTCGGCGAGCAGAACATGGGCAGCGGGCCGCGGGGAGATCCCCGGGCCGCCTGCCCGACGGGCAAGACCGTCGCGTGGCGGACCTACAGCATCCGAGTTTGTCGTTGTGGAATTGTTCAGCGCCTGCGATGACAAATGTGAGAACGGTGCATAGTCGGCAGGCGGGAAGCGCGATTTCCACGTAGTAGCTTCCTCGGACAATGTTCAGAAAGTCCGAGGAAGCTACTACCTCCGCGCGCATGTCGATGCCATCAGATCGCTCACCGGGGAGAATCTGCGGCGACCCGACGACGACCGGGATGGGACGCCGCGACGCTATCCGATGTCGTTCAGGGTGATATCTATCCAGCGGGTAATCGACTGCCGGCGCTCGAGCGAAACGGACAGAAGCGAGACCCGCTCCTTCAGGATCGCGCCATCGATGAGTCCCTCCACAAGAAGCGTAGTGACAAAGATCCGATCCTTCTCGCGGTCGGCGACGAGCTTGCTCGCGGCCAAGTCGTGCGCTTCGATGCAGTGCCCGGTGTTGCCCTTCGTCCCGACCGGGTCGAACACAGCGACGGTGCGTTCGGCCCAGCCCTCCGGCAGTGTCGCAGCCTCGATCGAAACGCCATGCACGTAGAACCCGTGTGTGACGTGAAACTGTGAGTCCTCGCCAAGCGCGCCATCAATCAGGTCGGTATTCTCCGGGAAGTTCTTCGCCTGTATGTCGACCTCGATCGAGGCCCTGAGGCTGGGCGGCGCGCTTGGAGCGGTCGCGAGGATCGCCTGCGATCCGAAGATCAGGAGCTCTGCGTCTCCGGAGACGTCACACGCTGCTCGGATCGCGTGCTCAAGCTGGTCGTATCTCATCGTTTCGCCTCAAGGTCTGCCAGCAGCCTGTCTCTTTCTTCGGCCGTCAGCACCGCGAAGAAGGGCGAGCTCTGCCGCAGTCTTTCGGCACGAGAGCTCGTCGATACCAGCAGGTCACTGATTCTCTCCGGTGAGTAACTCTCGAGCAGCTGCCTCCATTCGGCTAGATCTCCGTCGGCACTGCCCTGCCCCTCGTGCAAGAGTCGGCTCAGGTGCTGCTCGGCCCTCTTCACAAGCGAGGGGTCCGTGCGGACAAGCTCCACTATGCCGCGTGCCATTCGCAGCGATCTCTGGCTCGCTTCATCGTGAGTCTGAACGGGACGGCGGATGACGCGGTCAGCGGATGGCAGAGAGCCCCAAAGGAAGGCGGCATCTGAGGTCGGCTCGGCAGAATCCGCGCGGGTCAGGACCGCTATCTCGATGATGAGGTTGAACTGCTTCTCGAGCCCCACCAGTCGGGCCCTGAGTTCTCCCTGAAGCCAGGTGACCGCTTCGGTATCGGCGACGACCACTACGTGTACAGGCTCCGTCGCTGCGTGGGGCAGCGGCTCCACCCATGCTGCGCTTACCTCGTGCAGAGAGACAGCACCCTTGAGGCCGCTCATGAAACCGTCGTAGCGCTGCTGCTCGTCCTCAAAGACGCGAGAGAGCGACCCTGATGCGGGGCCATTCGGCCGAATTCCGTGCTTCTGCGCGCGGCCGCTGCCAATACGCTCCGTGAATCCCGCCTGCTCGAGCCTCTCCAGAGCCTTTCTGGCGCCAGCCGGCGTCAGCCCGGCTAGTCTGGCGGCATCGGCAACGCCGAGGGGGGAATCGACCTCATGCAAGAGCACGCGAATGAGCCGCACCTGCGCCTCAGAACCAAGGATGGCATCGAGCGGGTACTGGAGGATGTCTCGCCGGGAGCTCATGTTTCGCATTTAGATACTTCCGTTTCCTATTGGACACTATTGTATCCAATTGGAAACTATAGTATCTCTTGGCAGACAAGTCCAGCAACTACGCTGCGACGCCCGGCAAGGAAGCGGAGTCTGCGCAAGCGGGGTTGATTGCCCCGCCCCGATCCCCTCGCCTTGCACCCCCGGCCGGACACTGTGACGACTGTCGGGTCGCATGCCCGAAGGTGGCACCCGCATGCGGCGGCGCTGGCCCGTGCGTTTCGGTGATGGCCCCACAGCACCGACGCAGCCGGACTGCCCGTGCCCCGCAGCCTGCTGCTTCACACTCAGATGCCGCCAGCCCGCATGTAAGTCCGGCCGACCGCGTCCGTGGAGCGCCTGTACGCGCCGTTTGATTGCTCGGCCGGCTGCCTAGTCCGTTGCGAATATCTGGACGTATTGCGAGTACTGGAACCTGCGATTACGCGCCTGTCCCGTCACTTCAGTGAGCAATCCATGTTCGACGAACTTGGCCACGAGGCTGCTCGCGGCCGGAAACGATACGCCCGTGAGAGCCGCGACCTGGTTGATTGAAATGTACGGCTGCGAGTACAGGCGCTCGAGAACAACCGCGGCATTGCCCGCGACTCGCCCGAAATCCTGGGCGATGAGCCGCCGGTGTTCCTCGCGTAGGCCGACAATCCTTCTCGCCGTCTCGGTCGCTTCTCGCGAGACTTCGGCCATGCCGATGAGAAAGAACTTGAGCCACGGCTCCCAAGCTCCTTCGTCACGCACGCGCTGTAGGAGCTCGTAGTACTCGACTCGTCGTTGCTTGAAGTAATGCGAGATGTAGAGCACGGGCTTCTGCAGCGTGCCACGCTCGCAGAGCAGGAATGTGATCAGAAGACGCCCGACTCGGCCATTGCCGTCCAAGAATGGGTGAATCGTCTCGAACTGCGCATGCGCTAGGCCGATGCGGATTAGCGCCGGTATCGGGTCGTCCGCGTGCAGAAAGTGTTCGAGGTTCGAGAGCGCCTCGTTCATCTCGTGGGGCGGGGGCGGGACGTAGGTGGCATCCTTCAGCGTGGCGCCTCCCGAGCCGATCCAGTTCTGACTTCGCCTGAGTTCGCCCGGCAGCTTGTCGGCTCCGCGGACTCCAGCAAGAAGATGTTCGTGGATTTCCCGTAGCAGCCGCGTGGAGACAGGCAGGTCCGAGAGACGAGCAAGTCCGTAGTTCATCGCCTCGACGTAGTTGAGAACCTCGTCGACATCGCGGGGCCGGTTCATGTCCTGGATCGCGGCTTCGGCCTCAAGCACATCGCTGAGCGAGCTCTGCGTCCCCTCGATCTGGCTTGAGAGCACTGCCTCTTTGCGCACATACATGAAGACGAATAGATCTGGGTTCGGGAGCGTCTGAATCGAGCCATCGAGCCGCCCGAGCGAGCGATCAGCGTCCGACAGAAGGGCCATCATCTCGTCGTCCATCGAGATGGGAGGATTCGGTGGAAGCGCAGCCGGAATGAAGGCCGAGTAGCCCTCGAGCTGACGTACATAGACTCCGGCTCGGCCTGCGGACATCGAAAGCTCCCTTCCGTCTCTTGTGAACGCTGGCCTTTAACATAGCTCACACTCTCGAGTTTGTGAAAGGGCACCTTCAACAAGGAGAGAAGTGGGGAGAGTTGGAGAAGCTAACCTTGAACAAGAAGGAGTCGGCAAACCGCTATGAAAGTTAGCCTTTAACATGGCGTGCTTGACCACGCAGCGTGAGCCAGGGCGCATCTAAGCTCGCACGTCCCGAGATGCGCCCTGGCCAACCCGACGCACGTCCCAAAGGCAGAGGTGGTACAGACCGTCGCGCTGAGCTCTCGTGGCCAAGAAATGTCGGGTATGCTCTCCCTGTCGCGAGATGCGACGGCGCCGATTTGAACCTGCAGCTTGCGGGCGCCTAAGTAAGTGCAGCTAAAGCGTGGGCCGGCCGTGAGAACCACGGTTCCGGCCGGAAAGGACGGGCATCATGACCGTCTATGCCTTCGGTCCCCAGAACGAGGACCTCGTCCACAGCCTTCGAGATTCCGATCCCCTGCTGCGTGCTGGTGCTGCCACAGTCC
>Ga0209540_10002783_pt1 | contig 12280 bp, 7 predicted proteins | sample BarGraIncu01121A_FD_184501 | JGI IMG/M metagenome (GOLD analysis project Ga0209540, IMG submission 184501) | Arctic peat soil microbial communities from Barrow, Alaska - Barrow Graham LP Incubations 011-21A (SPAdes) (version 2) | ecosystem: Environmental > Terrestrial > Soil > Wetlands > Peat... | reverse complement strand
CATTAGTTCATCCGTGATTGTATTGTTTTGATCCAAAAGAAGTACGTTTTCTCCGGCCTTAATCGAAAAATCCAAATCCTGAATGTTACTCATTTGGATATGATGTAAAGTCAAAATTATAGGAAGACTATTGAATGATTTCGTGTCGTTAGGTTCAAGTAGAGACATCCTTTCATAAGAATATCTGGCAAAAATCCGGATATGCTCCTGTATGTCATCAGATGCAGGATATACTTTTTCAATCCGGCCGAATTTAAAAATAGAAATCCGGTCACAGACGGGAGTTAATACTTCGTGATGATTATAAATATATAGAAACGCAAATCCTCTGCTTCTTATTTTGTTAATAAATATATGGAACCTTGTCAGTTCCTCGCTGCTGAGTAAATCAGAAATCTCGAACAAAATGATTAATTGATCACCTTCAACAATCGCACGTAGTATTTCTGCCATTATCCGCTCTAACGCACCCAATTCGTCGACAGGTACATCAGGTGAAAGCTGTATTTGCAATTCATCGAGCAGCCTTTGTGTTTGTGAGCGTATGATTCGCTTGGGTATGATAAATGTGTGGAATCCGGGCCGGATTACAAACATATTGTCTGCCAGGGAAAGATTCTTAATTAACCGGCTCTGACGGCCTATCAGGGTAGCGCGGTTTCTGGAATAACTGCTGTATTCCATGCTGTTTACAAGTTTTTCCCCAAAGAATACATGCCCATGCTGGATTGGTCTATTGTTGCAAATCAATTCCACCATTTTCTCAATACCGTGACGTTCCAGACAAAGTAATCCGTATATTTCCCCTTCAAATATCTGCATACTCAAATGATTTAGTATTTGAATACCATTATCCTGACAAGTAATGTGGTCCATTCGAAGGATTTCCTTTTTCATTTACATCTCCGTTCCTGCCCGTGTAAATACCAAAATTACTTTGCTTCATAGGGCAGAGTAATTTCAACATCTGTTCCTACACCGACAGTAGAAAAGACATTCACTCCATACTCTTCCCCAAACAGTATCTTAAATCGATTATTTACATTGGATATAGCGATTCCCCTTCCATCTTTGCTGGTTACACTGCGGTCGATCATATTCCTGTTGATTCGATCGAGACTTTCCCTATTTATCCCGACTCCGTTATCTGAAATAGTAATCAGCAATCGCTTCTGTGTGAGCTGCAATCGGATGATTACGGTACCGTCACCGATTTTTTTCTCGATTCCATGAATAATTGCATTCTCTATAATTGGCTGCAAAGTCAATTTGGGAATTTTACACTTCTGTATAGCGTCCCTGTCAACATCCGCATATTCAATATTAAGATGAAGCCGATTACCAAACCGGTACTGCTGAATATAAAAGTATATTTGAATGTTTTGAATTTCTTCTTCTATAGCTACAAGGTTCTCCGTATTGCTGATGGTATAACGAAAAAAAGTTGCCAAAGCTTCACACATATCGGCGACACTATCCAGTCCTGACATCAGCGCCTCGCTCCGAACACTTTCCAGCGTATTATATAAAAAATGAGGGTTAATTTGGCTTTGAAGCGCCATATACTGTGCTTGACGTTTGCTTACCTCGCTTGCCGTTGATGTCTCCGCATATTCTTTGAGCCGTTCCATAGCAAACTGCATTTCCGCATTATACGGACATCGAAGCGGGGGAGTATCATCAAGTGCAATTCTTGATGCGAAAAGTCCAACTATATGCGTTGTTTTGCGATAAGGTTTCCACAGAAAGAAATAAGCAAGAACTCCAAAAACTATAAATGCAGCACAGAAAAATATAAGAATAGGAAATCTGGAAGTTCCCCATGAACTCACAAAAGCAATTGTTGATATTCCGGCTAAAATAACGCAAAATATCACACCGAAAAATGATAAACGTACTGCAATATAATTACTTTTTTTCATAAATCAGCCTTGTCCTGAGTAAAGATTCCGGTATTCTTTCGGACTGATGCCGGTCGATTTTTTAAATCTTTTTGGAAATCGTTTATAATCGGTATATCCGACAGATTTGCATACCGTCTCAATTTTTATACGAGATTCACGAAGTAATTTTTTGGCTTGTTCAATTCGAATTTCCATCAGATACTCCATAAAAGTTTCACCGGTTTCTTTTCGAAAAAGTGTGCTGAAATAGCTGGAACTGAAGCCGACCTGTAAACTTACGTCCTCAAGGCTGATATCTTCTGCAAAGTTCTCCATGATGTATTTTTTTGCCTGATTTATAGGTCGGATTTTTTCTTTATCAATCCATATGTTAGCATCCTCCAGATCCTTCTGACAGCTGTCATTCAGGAGCCTGAACAAATTTTCAGCACTGCCGCAGAGAACAGCTTTCTTGTTAAAAGCCGGTATAAGCTCTTCATTGTCAGCAAAATGATATTCGTTTTGAAAAACGCCGGAAAGAAGAAAGAGGTGGTAGGCTTCCTTGACAATACTGAGTATCTGATATCCATTTAAGCTGTTGGATAATACTGTTGATTTTAGTTTTGAGACGGCATCGGCAATTTCATGCGTACTTTTCAGATCCAACCCTTTACGCATTGCAGCATTGAAAGGTTTATAAAAGGCATCTTTATCAAACTCTGTGTCCAGAGGAACCTTCTCCAGAAAAATATTGTCGCTGACGAGAAGCCTCTGTCCAATAACACGTTCAGCCTGATCAAAGCATCCTAAAAGTTCTGTTATTTTTCCACATACTTCGCTGATACTCAAATGAAACCGCATATGATCAAAAGCACAATTTCCGCTGTAAAATGCCCGGATAAAATTACGCAAAGAATCGCAGATTTCCTTCTGGTGTTCCTTCTGATAATTCATCACGCCTATTATTTGACCATTCTGACAAAAAGTATCAAATTCCATGCAAAGTGGCATTATCTGTTTTTGCAGCGAAAATTTAGCTTTTGAATACAGCTGCTCCAAAATATTTCCGGCATATGGCTCGTTCAAACCACTGTTATCAAGAGTATCCGCCATAATAAGAAAGGTTTGAAAGCAGCCTTTTTGAAAATTATTGTAATATTTCTGATTGATTGCATCAAGATCCCCAATAGCAGCTCCGGATTTCAGGTCCATCCATAAGAGACTGCGCAGACTTGCTTTATCGCCAGCCTGCCGTTCTTGCAGAATACGAGTATTTTCTGCCTGGCTCTGCTGTTCCAGATATCGTTTTCTTACTTTCAGCAACGTGTTATTTAACACATCGCGGTTAACCGGTTTCAAAATGTAATCACTGGCACCATAACGAATTGCCGTCTGAGCATATTCAAACTGGGAATGCCCGCTGATTATGATGAATTTTATATCCGGGTTATATGAACGAGCCTTCTTAATGAGCTCCAACCCATCATATCCCGGCATGCAGACATCTGTAATTACCAGATCCGGTTTTTCATTTTCAATCATTTCCAGTGTTTCAATTCCATTTGATGCTATCCCCAGCAAGGTCATATCAAGTTCCTGCCAATTAATCAATTGGCATATAAGACGACACACTTTGCTTTCATCATCTGCAACAATAACACGAATCATTGTAGTTCCTCTCCCAGGTATCAATCTGATCGGTAAAATAGCACCGCAGTGCAAATTCGCCCCCTGTTCGGAGGAAAAAAACACCCTACACAAAGTTTACCATCAATGCAAATACAGAAAGGGTGACGATATTTGGATTATGGGGGACATATTTTGGTTGTTTTTGGTTTTATCCACAATGAATCATTGAATTCAATCCGATTTTCGTTCAACATCTCCAAAAAATAATTCGTCCGGATCTATATTTGAAAATTCCGCTCTGCCATATTCCTTTATCTGTTTCCCGTTTCTGACAAGAATAAGGCGATCGGCCAGTGACAAGGTATCTGTAGGATTGACCGTCAGGAGAAGAAGCGTTATGCCCCGCTGCCGCAGAAAATTGAGCAGTCCTGCGATATGGGATCGAAGATACATATCGGCACCTGAGAATGGCTGTATGCAGATCAGCAGCCTTGGGTTCAGTAAATGAATACGGTAATAAACAAGGTCATACCGGCCAAGGTCGTCAAGTTCATCAATATTCATCAAATAAATGTTATCACCGACAAACTTCAGATATTCGTCGATGACACTTTGCTGCAGACTATACTTGCGCCAAAGTTTTCGGATCTTACCGCCGGATACAAAACAAAGGTTCTCCACATAGCTTAAATCACGAAAAAGCATACTTTGCATCGGGTGTTCATTAAGCACGGACACACGGCGCAGGACCACTGAAGATGCAGGTATTTTCCGTGTGTAAATATGACCGCAAAGATCAATTATGCCGCCGTTAATCGGCAGACGTCCGGAGAAAATTCCGATAAAATCTAAAATGATTGTATTGTTTAAATCAGTAATAGCAACACATTCTCCCTTGCTGATCTGCAATGAAAATTCATGCAGGTGTTCTGTTGACACTTGAATCATATCCAGTACAGTAGTTTTAGGTATCGGGCTGCTGCCAGACAGTAGAACTTGTGGAGGCTCAATGATAAACGGAAGAATTTTTTCCCTGGTGTCGCTGTCAACAGCAAGCATTTTAATGATGCTGCCGTTACGCATCAGCGAAAGACGGCTCGATATGCGCAGGAGACCGTCATGAGAACTGTCCACACACAGGAAGGAGAATCCTTTATTTCTGAAGATGTTCACTGCTTCGAAGAAACTGTTCCATTCTGAAGAACTTAAAAACGAACTCATATCATTGAGGATAATTAACTTTGCACCCATTGCAGAGGCTTTGATCAGCTCGACAATACACCGTTCAAAAGCCGAAAGATCCTCTGCCCACGTGTATGCAAGGATGTCAGTATGTAATTCCTTTAGAAAAAGCTGTGCCTGCGAATTGAGTATACTTGAGTTAATAATGTATTTTTTGAATCCCGGCCTCATCACAAATATATTATCGGCTACAGTTAGGTTACTGAAGAGTTTGCTTGTTTTCTCAATCATATATACCTTGTTCTGTATATTGGGTGAAGGTAAATTATAACGAACCAACTCTTCATCGAAATATATTTCTCCACGGTCAGGTGCATCCTTATTGAGCAGAATATTCAGGAGTTCCTCTTTCCCCACTGTATTAAGCGTCAATAGACCCATAATCTCGCCTTTGAAAATGTGTTGATTTATATTGTCTAAAAATGTAACATTACCTATTTTTTTCGAAATATTCTGAAGACGCAGAATCTCTGTTTTCATAGAAGTCTATCAACCTTATCATCACGTATAACAGGCAACGTGATTTCAACATCCGTCCCAACGTTCGGTGTGCTGTAAATATAGATGCCATATTCCTCACCGAAAAGGAGTTTGATTCGACTATTAACATTAATCAAGGCGATTCCACCCTTTTTTTCGGTATTCAACTTCACGTTTTGCATCGATCTGCTGTCAAGTTCGCTGTTAAGTTCTTTAAGCCGGCCCTCATCAAATCCCAGTCCGTCATCGGAAATTGTAATACTCAGCCGCTTTTGCGTCATTTCAATTTTGACTTTGAGACTGCCTTTGCCAAGCTTGCGTTCCAGACCGTGGTTAATTGAGTTTTCGATGATCGGCTGCAGCGTAAGCTTCGGCAGACGGCAGGAAAGTATTTTGCTGCGCTCTTCTTTCGAGTCAATTACAATCGTCATACTTAGACGCTCTCCAAACCGGTACTGCTGTATAATATAGTAATTCTCAATATTTGTAAGTTCATCTTCAAGAGTAACCAGATTCTCGACATTGGAAATAGTATATCGAAAAAATGTAGCCAGTGCTTCCGTCATCTCTGCGATGCTCGTTACCCCTGCACTTAATGCTTCCCCCCTTATTCCCTCAAGTGTATTATATAGAAAATGCGGATTGATCTGATTCTGCAGCGCCAGATATTCCGATTGCTTTTTGGAAACGCTGATAAGCTCCTGCGTGTCAATCAAAGTACCGAATTTCTGTATCGTTTCCTCCATTTCATTACTGAATGGGCAGTTAACATGAAAAATCTCTTCGTGAATGTATCCGTTGTTGAAAAGTTTGAGAATCCGGGTCATCTCACTGTATGGCTGGTATAAGTATTTGTAAAAACTATAATACAATCCTGCTTGCAGCGGAATTAAGAGAAACGGTATATATAACATCTTCTGTGTCCCTGATGCAAACACAACAAGCAAAATAAGCTGAAGAATACTAAGCCCTGCAAACAAGATAAACAGTATTGCACATCTTACAGAAAGACTTCTTTTCTTTCGATTTTTCATCCAAGGTCTCCTCGTCTGCGATCAGGAGTAAAGTTTCCTGTATTCCGTCGGTTTGATTCCTGTATATTTAATAAAACTTTTTGTAAAATATTTAAGGTCACTATAGCCGACTGCTTCACATACAGCTGCGATACCAAGTGTTGTCTCTTTGAGAAGCACTTTGGCCTTTTCCATACGTACCTCGGAAAGATACTCAACGAAATTCTGATTGGTCTCGGATTTGAAAAGCGTGCTGAAGTATGACATATTGAACCCCACCTGAGCACTAACATCCGCCAGGGTAAGCTGATTCATGTAGTTGTCCTGAATATATTGCTTGGCTAGACGGATCGGACGCGTATCGGCTTGTTTCTTCTCCAGAATTATCTTGGTGAAAACATCGTCGACCTTTTTATCGAGATATTCAAAAAGCATATCGATCGAAGAACAGCGATTCGCATGTATAGAAAAATCCACTGATAACTCGCGTTCGTTTTCAACAGGGAATTGATTGCTGCGCAGCTGATACAGAAAAAGATTGAAAAGATTAACAACAACCGGCAGTATCTCCACACCGTCTTCAATATTCATTTTTTTGGCAGCATTTTTAACTCGCGCAATAATTGCATGAGCTCCGGGAAGATCGAGTACTTCCGTCGCCTGCTCAATGCGCTTGTTCTCTTCTGCGGGAACAAGCGAAGCTTCAGAGGGCGTTTTATGGGCGGTAATGCCTTCCATTAGTCTGCCGGTTGTCGTGTAAAACCGCATTCCCACAGCGGAAATGGCGCTTATGCATGAATCACGAAGATTTCTTGCACCTCTAACCACAATGCCGATACCGATACTGACTTCAAGACCCTCGAAAATATTACTCTGCAAAATAATCTCATCCAGAAGGGATTTATATGCTTTGCGGAGACGTTCCTTATTATCTTCTGTATAATTCAGTACACAGTATCCGTTGTTAGAATAAACAAATACTTCCATGTCGATGCAGTCAGGTTTCAAATTTTTAACGATCAGCTCTTGAATTTTGTCTTCAAGAAACTGCATGCTGTTGTCATAAGCGTCGTCGTATCCGATATCGGGTTTGATGATAATTATGCGAAAAAGTCCCTCACTGAAAGTATAGTTATATTCGTGGTTGATCTGTTCTAAATCCATTCTTTCTATCTTTGAAGTTTCAGAAATAAGAATATCGGTAAAAAGGCCCGCACGCATACGTGACTCAGCGCTTTTAAGACGTGACTTCATGGCTTCTTCCTGCGTGACCTGCGACATTTTTTCTTTGTAACGCTGTGTCATTTTTCGAAGAGTATTCTCAAGTTCGGTTTTCTTTATTGGCTTAAGCAAATAATCACTTACACCGTATCGTATAGCACTCTGTGCATATTCAAAATGCCGGTATCCGCTGATAATGATAAATTCCACTTCCGGCTTGATTTCCTTTGCACGCCGAATCATCTCGATACCGTCATACCCCGGCATTCTGATATCAGTAATTACAAGATCCGGATCGAGACGCTGAATTTGCTCAAGCGCCTCTACGCCATTACTCGCAACCCCTATAATTTCCATATCGAAAGAAGGCCAGTCAATTAGTTTTTCAATAAGCTGACATACTTTACTCTCATCATCGGCTATAATAATCTTCAACACACAGCGCCTCCTCGGTATCTGAATCCCCTATTCTGACATAATATTCCATCACAAGATTCGCACTCAAAAGCGTACCCGGTACTGTGACATCTGCGAAGCCAAATTTTGATCTCTATTCTGCCTCTGCCAATGAATCTGTTGTTGACCTTCCCAGTAATTTTGTCATACAATTCATTTGCATGATAAGCGATTTCCCCAGTAAACACAACCGCATGCACATCGATGTTAACCGTATTTGCAATTATGATTGTCAGGTAATTGACCTTTATCTCCATTTCAGACCGTGCGGTAGCGTCACCATTTGAAGCGATTAAGAAGTCGGCGAAGAAGCCTTTATGTGTTTTTTACCTTTTGATCTTTCTGAAAAAAGTGCTTCTACTCACGCCTAGGAAATCAGCTGCTTTCTGTGCGGAAATTTCGCCGTCGCTATATCTCGTTGTAACCTCATTGAGCTTTGTATCGTCAATCCGTGCGGGTGTTCTACCGCGGTAATTCCCCTGCGCGGCAGACTTCTTGATGCCGTTTGCCCGTTGCTTGTCAATGAAGCTCTTCTCCTTCTGATATAGGCTTAGCAGTAGGAAATAATAGGCTTTTCTATTGCTGTTATCGATAACGAAATTAGCAGCACTGACATCATTACCGGCACATATTTCCTGAAGAAGATGCTGAATGGTTGCGGCCGATCTTGGTTCTGCCTGCTCCATTTTTGTATAGTTCACACTTTGCTTATTGGCTTCCCATCGCTTCACGTAAAGTCTGTCTCCACTGTATCTGGTGTTTGTCCGAATCAGCCATTCCAGCCTGTTCAGGTAATCCATATTGCAGTCGTTAAGCAGCTTCCAGAGGTCCTCCCGGTTTTCACCGGGTGTCCGTTCGCTAATGAAAACAGGTGTTACGTTCTCACGAATATACCGGGGCTTTTTGAGATCAAGATCCAATCCGGGAATACCCTGAAACAAATTACTTGTCAGTAAATCTATTACACTGTAGTTCGGTGTAAAGGTGTACGAGAAGCTTTCATCTTCGCTCATTACATATTCGATTTTTGAGACTTCATATGTAAAGCCCAAATCGTCGTCCAGACAAATCATTGCCGTCGTTGTTATTTGATTCATGTTCTGTCCTCTTTCAGCAAGTCGTATGACTCTTTGATTATCCATGCAAAGCGAGCCATAAGCATGTGTTTATAGAAACGCTTGTGGGTTTCGCTGATAAGCAGCGTGGAATCGACCAGTGCGCAGATACGCGTCATATCAAGCCGTTCACATACAGATTCAAGAGCCGCGTTGCATGCAGGAAACTTGCAGCTGTGAATGACTTCATAATAGGAGCTTTTCTTGCCATTCAGCTTGATTTGTGAGGTCGGAAATGTAAAAACTCTCTTCCTGGTTTCATCATCAGAGCCCATGACTGATTCCATCTCATCTTCGTCGGTCATGCTTGGGTAAAGGCAGGATCCGTTATCAAAAACAGGCGCAAGCGAATAAACATTGTCCTTTTTGATAAACCCCCAGTTACTGCCATGCCGGTCAAAATTACCTAGCAGTGCATCGACAATATAGATCTCCCAAAAAGAACGAATCGTATCTTCCACCTGCGTCAATTTGGAATTGTCCAGGAGCATCTTCATGATGTCCCCGTAAGTGTACTGATATCGTTCCTTATCCTGATCCAGAGAACTTTCCCCCACATCGTTGAATGGCACGAATTGTACTCCGGACTCAATGAAATCCTTGCATGCAACGACCTGTTCACCCTGATAAGTTCCCAGATATGTCTCCTGTGTCGGAAACCCAAGCAAAGCAAATACATGGGATCCGATAAACTCGGAAATATGATTGTATCGCATGCCGAAAGCAGACTTCTTCTGAACCTTCAGCATATAGCGGGATTCATTGATCAGAATTCCGAATTTCTTTTCAGAGCCCCCATAATACCGATCACTCAACGGATAACCTGAAAAGTCCATACATCACCTCACTATCAACCATAGTATCAGATGCTCATCAAGTGTCAATAGAATTATGATTTTATTATGAAACTTATTTAATTTCAGATAATTTTCGGTTCAAGTAAGTGTCACAAATTATTTATGATTCTATCGAGACTATATTAACTCAAATTACCACAAACTGCACTGCCTATTGGGTAGTTCATATCCTTTTCCACTTTGCAAATCTGCCGGTTCCGAGGGATATAGTGATTCCTTCATCCTTCATTTTAGCCATAACTCATTCAATCGTTCCAATTGATGTTCAACACGTAATCTCAGCAGCTGTGTGTTGTGGCTCTGCCAAAACTGTTTATGTTAATTGTCTGGATTGTTATTGCTACCGCCACGTAAAAAAATATGCTTATAAAAAGGTTATTAAAACTACAGAAACTCTGGAGAATTGTTTATCTAGCAAGTACTCTTTTGAAAATACCCGTAGTAACAAGAAAACAGGCGTATTTCAGGAGGATCAATCAATTCATGGTTTCTTGCGAAATTCCGGCTTCCTTCGGCTAGTTTCAAATGGCGTTGCACACAAATTGCACCCGTTGAAGTGATTTTCATTTTGCCGCTTGACTAAGACAATTGATTCTAATATTATGGATCATGTTCGGCGAAATTGCGTGATGTTGCACAAAAATTGGTTTCGATGAACAAAATAAACTTTACGTGAAAAATAGGGAAGGAATCAAGCGATGCAAAGTTTAGCAAATGCGAGTCCGTTCGAAATCATTGCAATCTGGGTTGTCCTGTTTATTTCATTCATTGGCCTGGCTTATGCTTTTATCCTTAGAAGACAAGTACTTAAAATGGACAAAGGTAGTCCGAAAATGCAGCAAATATGGGGTGCAATCAGCAAAGGGGCGAATGCATACCTGAAAAGGCAGCTTAAGATCATCATTCCGCTGATTGGAGTACTAACCGTAATACTGTTCTTATCTGTATACATCGTCCCGCCGAGTGAAGAAGCTTCACAGCGCTTCAGTTCATTGAATGCGGACCAGGTCAGGATCGTACTTGGCATTGGCCGTGCAATCGCATTCGTAATGGGTGCAGGCTTCTCTCTTATGGTCGGACAGTTCGGTATGAGAATGGCCGTCCACGCCAACGTACGGGTAGCCGCAGCAGCCCGTACAAGTTTTGCAGATGCGCTTAAGATCGCATATCGTTCAGGAACGGTTACAGGAATGCTCACAGATGGTTTGGGTCTTCTTGGAGGAACGCTGATCTTTATCATTTTTGGTATCGCAGCACCGGATGCCCTTTTAGGATTTGGTTTTGGAGGTACCCTTCTGGCTCTTGTCATGAGAGTTGGTGGAGGTATATACACCAAAGCTGCTGACATAGGTGCAGATCTTGTAGGAAAAGTTGAGGAGGGAATACCGGAGGATGACCCGCGAAATGCCGCTGTTATTGCCGATCTTGTTGGAGATAATGTAGGCGATTGTGCCGGTATGGCCGCCGATATCTTTGAGTCTTATGAAGTTACCATCGTATCAGGATTAATATTGGGACTAAGCCTTATGGGCGTAACCCACGAGCTGAAATGGCTGATATTTCCGCTTCTGGTTCGCGGCATAGGCGTTATCTCCTCGATTATAGGTACGTACCTTGTAAAGGGGAGCACCGATGCAATGGCTTCCATTAACAAGGGCTTTTATACATCCGCCGGTATTTGTCTCGTGTCTTTCGCCGTTCTGGCAGGGCTCTATATGCATGAATGGCGTGCTTTCTGCTCAGTAGCTGTAGGAATTCTACTATCTCTGGTTATCAATGCACTGACCGGGTTCTTTACAGATACCAAATATAGACCGGTTAAGGATATTGCTGCTGCATCGCAGACCGGCTCTGCGACGCTAATCATCCGGGGCTTAGGTATCGGATTTGAATCTGCTGTATGGCAGGCCCTGATCATAGCGATGACAATACTCGCAGCTGTATTCATTTATAACGGCCAGTCTGTCATACACGTCCTTTACGGTGTAGCAATGACCGGTATAGGAATGCTGACACTGACAGGCAATAACGTTGCAATGGATTCCTTCGGACCCATTGCAGACAATGCCAACGGTATTGGTGAAATGGCTGGCCTTGATGCAGAAGCACGCCGAACAATGGCCCATCTGGATGCAGTCGGCAATACTACCAAAGCGATCACAAAAGGCGTTGCAATAGGCAGTGCCGTTATTGCTGCCGTTTCCCTGTTCGGTTCATTCCTTACTGACATTACCCGGGTTCAGACACAAATGGGTGTTGCCGATGGTTTGCGTATCATGGATACCGGAATAAGGATATCCACCCCTATCGTTTTCGTGGGTGCGCTTATCGGTGCCGCAGTTCCGTGGCTTTTCTCATCCCTTATCTTTAATTCCGTTGCACGT
>Ga0209540_10002781_pt1 | contig 12285 bp, 12 predicted proteins | sample BarGraIncu01121A_FD_184501 | JGI IMG/M metagenome (GOLD analysis project Ga0209540, IMG submission 184501) | Arctic peat soil microbial communities from Barrow, Alaska - Barrow Graham LP Incubations 011-21A (SPAdes) (version 2) | ecosystem: Environmental > Terrestrial > Soil > Wetlands > Peat... | reverse complement strand
TCTCTACTGCTCCAAGTCAATAATAAAAATTTGGAGGAGATATTAATATTAAGAAGCTTTAAAAAAAGAGAATTTCTAATGTTTAAAACTTCTTAAATTTCACTGCAATCGTTGATGCGTATACATGCGTAATATCAGCAATAAGGCGCATGTATTGCTTTTATTGTAACTATTAGGGATGAAGTAGGGTGGCAAATTATCAATTTTAATCTCCAGTTTTGCCTGTCTTGGCAGTCAAATTTATATATATATAACAGTTTAATTTCTGCCTTTTCACTTAGTGGATAAACAAAATATAATAAGTAAAGAAACTAAATTCTATAAATTAATTGACTAATAATAAAAAAAGTGTATTACTATATAAAAATAGTAAATTCAATATGTTTACAGATTAAAATTTGTTTACATATATAAAATATATTATGAGGTGATAATATGGATGAATTAAAGGAAAAAAAAGTGTAGTTACTAGTTACCGTTTATCCCAGGATACAAAAGAAAAGTTGCAACAGCAGTTGAAGGATTTAGGCATGACACAAGAACAGTATTTTAATAAAGTGGTAGGCTTTATGGAACTTGAAAATGTAAAGCAAAATAGTTTCTTAAGTAAGGACACCACTGTTATACAAAGCAATTTAGAAGCAATACTAAACGCATTTATAAGTATTGCAGATGGTAGCAATAATTTAATAAACAACAAAGAGATAGAGCTTGAAGAACTAAAGAATAAATATAAAAATATGCTATCAGATAAAGAAAATTGTATTACTAAAAAAAAAGAATGAATTACAGAATGTTTACATTAATTTAAATGTATTACAAAAGGAAAATGTATTACAAAAGGAAAATGAAGAACATAACAATGAATTATCCAATATTAAAATTAATTATAGCAATCAACTTGAACAATTAGAATGCAATTTAAAAGATAAAAATTTAATTGTAGAAGAATATAAAAATAAAAATGATATGTTATTAAGTGATTTAACAGAATATAAAAACTATAAAATAAAATTGGAATAGTATAAAAAATTACTAGCAGATTCACAGGCCAGAAACATTGATAAGAATAATGTTATTAAAGATAATGCTTATACAATTTGCAGCATTAAAGAAAGAAAATCAGTTAAACATTAAGTTAGCAATAGCCGAAATTAAAGAGAAATTAAATAGTAATTTAAGCCAAGAGCAGTTAAAACATAACAAACAAATAGAGGATTACCAAAATAAAAATAAATATAAATAATTACTAGAAGAATTGAAAAGGAAAACATCAACTCCAAGAGTTAAAAAAGAAAGTGCAGCAACAACAAAAGTAGTTAAATAGTAAGTTTTAAATTATAATAATTTGAACGTTTAAAAATACAAAAGATAAATACATTGATCACATCCAGAGATAGCATGTGTTGTAATGACATAGAAAGCAGCAGCGGAAAGTGGACATACGGTTAAAATTGGTAAGTTTCCAGTGAATAGTAATGGACGTAGCATTGCTATTAAGTATAGTTTGACAATCAAACAGTTGGCAAACTATACACGCAAATCCAACAGTAAGTGAAATAATCATGGAAGCTGCCCATGATTCCAAAGGTTTATGTTGTCACAAGTTATAGGGGGAAAAGGTAACATGCAAAATAAAAAAATCTATCAAGAAAAGTTAGGAACCTTAGAGGGGGCATTAGCGCTGATAAACTCTGGTGATACAATTGCTACTAGTATTTATGGTTGCGAGCCAACACATTTTTTAAAGAATCTTCACAACATTGCAGAACGTGTAGAAAATGTTAGTTTATGGGCTATGTTAATGATGGGAGAATATCCTGTGATGACAGATGATTCTTTAAAGGGAAAAATAGATATAATCACTTTTTTTTACAATGCTGATTGCAGAAAAGGGCATGCATCTGGAAGATATTCAATGGTCCCAATGAATCTCCACTCAGTTGGAGATGACATAGTGGCAAGTAAAAGGCCAAATGTATTTGTATGTGCGGTTTCTCCTATGGATGAAGAGGATAACGTATACTTATCCTTTGACTTAGAGTGGTCTAAAGATTGCATGGATGCTGCTGATCTTGTTATTTTTGAGATTAATTCTTGCATTCCCCGTGTTTATGGAGAAACAGCTGTTCATATTGATAAGGCTGATTATATTTATGAGGCAACCACGCTTTTGCCTTATGCGCCTCAGACTTTATCTTCACCAAAAGAAAAGAAAGTTGCTGAGTATGTAGCAAGTCTTATTAATGACTGCGATTGTATTCAATTAGGCATAGGAGGAATGCCTAATGCAGTTGGTGAAGCTTTATTTGATAAGAAAGATTTAGGCATACATACTGAAATGATTACTGCCTCTATGGGTAGATTGATTAAGGCAGGAGTTGTAACTAATGAAAAGAAGAATTTTAATCCAGGAAAAACAGTTGGTGCATTTGCGTGGGGAGATGTACTGCTTTATGATGTCCTTAAAGAAAACAAGGATATTCACATGATGCAAGCAAAATATGTAAATGATCCTTTCAATATAGCACAAAATGAGAACATGGTATCAGTAAATACTGCTATTGAGATAGATTTAACTGGGCAAGTCTGCTCAGAGAGTATAGGGAGTAGGCAGTTTTCGGGAACGGGCGGAGCATCGGACTTTGCATATGGAGCTTACCATTCAAAAGGGGGAAAAGGCATAATTGCTTTTGTTTCTACAACAAAGAATGATACTATATCTAAAATAAAAACTCAGCTAACACCTGGAGCTGCTGTAACAATTTCTAGAAATATAGTTGATTATATAGTAACTGAATATGGAATTGCAAAACTTCGCGGATGTACTATACGTCAAAGAGTTGAAAATTTAATTGCTATAGCACACCCAAATTTTAGAGAAGAATTAAGAAAACAAGCAGATGAATTAATGATATGGTAATAATATTGTTTTATTTTTGTAGATTTGAATATATTGTAAAAATTTTATATCATTTCTCAAAAACATTCCTGAAAGTACCTTATTTCGGGAATGTTTTAACTTGTGTTTTTTGAAAATACAGGGTTGAAAAATCTTAATCATAGAATAGCTAACCATCATTTATAGAAAAGTTGATATAAAATTAATTTTTAAATCAAAATTATAAATTACGAGGGAGGGCGTACAACCCCTTATAGGAACTTTGTAATAAATATAAAAAAATAAATTGATGTTTGCCATATTATGAGTTAAACTGTAAGTAATAAAAAATAAACAAAAAACAAAATAAAAGTCCTCCAACTCCGTTTATTGTACTGAAATACAATAAACGGCAATATCTGAATATGTATCAACACTACATAAAAAGAATTTTGAAGAACTATATTAAATTGATTATATCAATTTAAATATGATTTATCAAGTCTTTATGTAAAAAAATACATAAGGACTTTTTATTTTTATATTGAGAGTTGTTAGAGCAAGAGAGCAACTATAAATAATTTCTAACGGTGACATGAAGCCAATGCAGAAAATTCATGGGGAGTTGTAGTATTTAAGCTTATTTGTATTCTTCGCCCTGAGAAGGGTGTGTATGACCTTTTGAAAAATTATACAGGGTGGTTCGCTACGGTCGTAAGACAAGGGTGTAATACAATTATGGACAAGCAGTTTATAAGTATGCGTGGAGTAGAGCGCATATGAAAATATTATAACAAATAAGCTTTTGGAAACTTCAACATCAACCAAATATTAGTTTTATCCTAAATTTTTAGGGTAACTATGTCCTTTCTTAGCATTCCCAAATATTAGTAGGTTAGAGCAATGGTGTCAATTAAAATATTTAGTAAATATAAATTAACAATATTGGTACTGATAAGAATATATGAATTATAAAATAATACATATCAACTGAAGCAATGTAAGGGTAGCTCGTATGGAAAGTTCCATTGTGGAAGACAATAGTGTTTTTCATTGATAAATTATTAATACGGCAATCAAAACGATTATAGATACCCCTATATAATTAAAATATATTGTAGTTACATCTTTTGTTACATTTTAGAGATATAATCTATAATTGAGGAAGAAATTGTTAAAGATACGGGAGAAGAATTTCAGCAATTAACAATAAGAGCCAACAGGTTGTTTGAATATAAATATTTCATTTCTTAAATCTAACTAGTTGATTTATTCTAAAAAGGAGAAAAGCGACCAGTAAATTTAGAGTAAAGCATAGTATAACACACTAGACTTTACTGTGTAAAATTTGTGATTGCCGAGGGAATAAGGTCAAGGTCCTAAAAGATATAAAACATTGAAATACTTAAAAACCTGTCATAGAGCCATCTCCGTATACTAACTATTATTATCGCTAAACGACCAATTAAAAAAGCAAATTTGTTGCGATCGCTTGCAATTTTTTATGCTCCTATTGCGATTACTTTGTTCGATAATGGATATAATATGATATAATATAAAAATGAGGTGATATTTATGGATGAGAATAAAATGTTTGATCTATTAGAAAAAATATATGTTGACGTTCAAGAAACTAAAAAAGAGGTTAAAAGTCACACTGATAAATTTAAGAATGTTGAGAATAGACTTGATAGTCTTGAAAATGAGATTAAAAAATTATGTGCAAGGATAGATGTAAAACTTATCCCTATCAGTGAGGCTCTTTTGGACGGATATAAAGAAAATTCTGAACATATAACTTATTGATGATAAGATTGACAGACTTCAAATAGATGTAAATAGTATAAGTATGAAAGTGTCCTATGATGATAGTAGGATTATAGAAAAGTTAAATAATAAGAAACCTCTGGGGATAAACCAGGGGCTTTTTTATTTAAAACATATAGGTAACCTGCAATATAGGGGTAGCGTACACAAAAATGATATTTTGTACGCTAAGAAATATATAGCCCTATAAATGTTACATTTAAATGTAACTCTCATAAATTCACTCCTGAAAAATTTGCTAGATGGCTCAAAATCAATGTACTATATTGGTAATATATCAGATGAAACAATACATTCAAATGTATAATAAGAAAAAAGGCTTTAGTTAAATCTACTATAAGCCTTTATACATCAATACTTTATGCTATTTTTACGAATGTAAGGTTTTAGTCAAAATCGTACATTCGTTTGTGACGTAATTTACGAAAATTATGAATTAATGTTAAATGTCAATTATACTCATTTTCTACATTAAAGCCATCCTCTCAATACAAGTTTTAAGTAACTCCAAATCAGTTAAATGAATAAAGTGACCACTTTGATTAGCTGTTATATGTTTTGCATTATTGGATATATTTTTATATCTATACATTAGCTCCTGCCATACTGTTTCTATTTTTTTTGCGTTTTCCAAATCCATGTGTGCATATTTCATTAGTTCATTTATATATATTTCGCTGGAATGCGTAAGTAACATAACAGGTGTCATACCCAAAGCTGCATTATTTATAGCATTTTTTAAGTCCTGTGTATTTTTATCATTATGGGTACAAAGGTATTCATCAATTGCAGTTTGATACGTATTTTCATTAAATAAAGATTGAATTATGTACTTTTCCGCTTGTTTTGAGTATTCGTAGTAGCAAAGAGGCTGTTGCTTTTTTAAAGCACCTTTAAAAAGTTTGATAATTCCAATATGAGCTAACTGTTTTTGTAGCTTCAATGATTTTGTTTTATCAACTCCACTTTTTTTGAATTCTTTAGCAGATAGGCGATTTTTAAATTCCCCATCATATGGCGTTGCAGGATCTAATAGAATCAAACCATCAACCTCATTTTTATATTTCACGGCATACTGAGATACATTATATCCCCCTTGAGAATGACCGATTAAAATTAATTTCTCGTTTGCTCTTACATAATCAATTAGTTGCTTTAGTTCTGTTACTATGTTTTCTGGATTTCTTTCCTTTACTGAAAATTTACTGTGACCATATCCCGCTCTATCATATAAAAGGATTTTATATTGCCTACTTAGTTCTTCAGCTATATGCCACCATTCTGCACTGCATGAACCTAAAGCACAATCAACTACAAGAAGTGTTTTTGAACTACCAAATACTTTATAATTAAGGCCGAACATCATATTCATACTTATTTCATACTCCTTTACAACTTCTATAACCATTTTCTCCTCGAATTAAATTATACTATTATTACCATTGATTGACGAGTAAATTATTTGCATTTATGGGATTTTAATTTTATTAACGTACGAAATATCATTTTTGCGTATGCTACCCCTAATAGATAATACTTAGAAAGATAAAAAGAAGTAAACCTATATATACAGTAATCTCATTTTTCTACCTAAATAAAAAATAATAATAAATATAATACAAGTATACTACAAATGTATTTATGATATAATTACAAACATATTACAAATATATGGGGTGGGGGAAATGACAAAGGATAATTATAATAGCATGAATGTGCTTGAAAAGGTTAATTACATAAATGAAAAGTTAAAAGAAGGGTTAACATTGTCGGTTATAAGCTCCGAAATCGGGATAAGTAGAAAAACTATAGGGAAACCATTTATTGCGTATGGATATATATTCAATAAGAGTATAAAACAGTATATAAAAGGCGAACCCTACGGATATACTACAAATGTATTACCAACAATTAAACCTATTGCAAACAAATCAATATCAACACGTGAATACAAACCGAGTATAAATGTATTTAAATCAAAAGAAGCTACAGATAAGATACTGGATATAATAGATAAACATGATAATATACAAGAAATGTTAGAATGGTATAACCACCAAAAGGGCATCATTAACGTTGATTTAAACGAGTTAAAGATTGATAATTGTAAATTACAAGGCAAAGTTAAAGTAACCACAGTGAGGGTGTATGATGATGTTTGGGAACACTTCAAAAGCTTTATGGATACATATAAAGAATTTAAATCTATGGATTTAATAAGTATGGCATTTATAGAATATATAAATAAATATGAAAAGTAATTAAATCATGTATTTTAAGAAAGGATGTACGTAATGGATAAACACAAGTAACGAACGGAAATTAAATATTACAAGACATGAGAAATTTATAGTACCAAATAAACTTATAGCCATTAAAGTTAGATTTAAAATAGTCGTTGGTTGATAGTTTACAGGGATAAAAGGAATCAACTATTATCGTATTTATAATACATAAGTCTCTGGATATTGTATCTATTTGAATTGCTCCATAAAGTTAAATAATATGAGCCATCGATATTTTAATATTTTGATTTACACTGAATAACTTTATAATTTCCAATCCTGTTAATTCTTTATTTTTCCACATAGGTGGGACACGGTGTACAGGTAGTAACGGAACTAAAACCGGCTATAAGAGTGTAAAAAAGTGGATTTTAAGTTTAATACCTATTAAAACATTGATAAAAAGCATCTTATAATGGCTTATAAATAATTTATAAGCCATTATAAGATGCTTTTTTTATGCAGTTCATTAAAGTGTACTTTTTTAAATCGTAAATAGCGTGTTCAATATATTTATTTTTTGTGTTTTTGAACGTTCAAATTAATAATTGGTATTTTCAAACGATTTCTGTACATAGATTAGGCTTAACTATATATTTACATAATCATAGCCGATTATTGTTCCATTACTACCTATACCCAGACACTAAGATACGTGTAAAAACCGGTAACTTGGTGTAAATAATTTACAAATAATAGTTTTATGCTTGATAATAACGCTATGTCAAAAATTATACCTTTTGAAATGGTGATATTATTATACTTTTTATATGTCAAAACTTCAACATTCTTATATATGAAACCTTTCAAATAGAATGTATACTTATTGAAGTGTTATTATGATTTTCATATAAAGTTTAAGAAGGAGATACATTAGTATGAGCAGTTTTTTTTATGCAAGAGTAAGTAGTAAAGACCAATCTTTAGAAAGACAAGTTTCTATGGCTAAAGACCTTGGAATACAGGATGAATACATATTTATAGAGAAAGCCAGTGGTAAAGATTTTAAGAGACCTGAATACCAGTTAATGAAACGTATTCTTCGCAGTGGTGATATTTTATACATCAAATCGCTTGATAGATTAGGAAGAAATAAACAAATGCTCTTAGATGAGTGGAAGAATCTTATAATAAATAAAGAAGTTGATATAATTGTTTTAGATATGCCTTTACTTAATACAACCAAATATAAGAATATGAAAGGTATAGAAGGTTTAATGGTTGATTTGATACTACAGCTACTAAGTTATATGGCGGAGGATGAACGTATAAGAATAAAAGAAAGACAAAAGGAAGGTATTGGCATTGCTATGAAAAAAGGAATCAAATTTGGAAGAAAAAAAATACCTATTGATGAAAACTTTAAAGCTGTTTATAGTAAGTGGAGGCAAGGTAATATATCTGCTGTAAAAGCTATGGAGCTTGTTGATATGAAAAATAATACTTTTTATAGAAGAGTTAAAGAGTATGAATCGATTTACAAATAACAAAATGGGGGTCTATATAAATCATTTACATCAAGTTACCGTTTTTTACACATATCTCGGTGTCCCCCCTAACACCAATGCTTTCAAAAATTTATTACGGTCTTTCAATAGTGAACTACAATAGAATATTGACATAGTCGCAATTATTTGGTAATATATTCTTACAATGTAATTTTATGGATGAAATTATTTTGTTATGAATAGTCATTATGATTTAAGATTTCAAGAACAAAAAATTATACTTACATTGACTAATATGGTTCGGCCAGAAGACACAGAGTTTAAAGAGTATAAATTTAAGATAAAAAATTTCATAAAATTGTTAGGGCTGAATAAAAAAGGTTACATCTCTTAAATTTTATATTTATTCTACCGAGTCTACTAATAAAGCTAAAGAGAAGCCTGCATCACTATAGAGAGTGAAATCTATCATCAAATGGGAAAAGTGTTCTACAGAGGCTTAAAATATAGCTGAAATTGAGAACTATAGTGGTGAGGATAATGATTAAGGTTCTCAAATAGGACTACAAAGCTGATTTTATATATTGTGTATAAAATCAACTCTTATTAGACAATTGCTGGAATTCTTGCACTGTATCTTTAACCGTTTTCTCCTTGTCTCATTTTTAGTTAAATTTAACTAGTTGATTTATTCCGTAAAGTTCGTGCTTTCCGAGGAAATAATCTCATAGTAGATTTATACCCATTTCACGCATTATATTGAAAATCCAGCATCTAGATGAATTGGTATTTCAGTAATATTATCCTATGAAGAAAAAAAGTCTAATGGTCTAATTTTGTGAATATTTTAACAATATCCTTGCAAAAGGCATTACGTTATTATATAATAGAGACAAGTTAACAATTATATAAAACATTGTTAACATTAGATAATTTTATGAAAATAAATAATCAATACATATCAAAAAATATAGGAGGCGTATTAAATGAGAGAAGTTGTTATTGTAAGTGCTGTTAGAACCGCTATTGGGACCTTTGGTGGAAGTTTAAAGACTGTATCTGCTGCTGATTTAGGAACTGCAGTAATTAAAGAGGCTATTAGTAGAGCAGGAATAAAACCAGAAATAATTGATGAAGTAATTATGGGAAATGTAATACAAGCAGGTGTTGGACCAAACGTTGCTAGACAAGCATCTATAGGAGCAGGAATACCATATGAGGTACCCTCTTTTACAATAAATAAGCTTTGTGGTTCATCATTAAGAGCTGTTTCGTTAGGCTACCAAACAATTTTAGCAGGATCTAATGACGTTGTTGTTGTTGGTGGTGTAGAAAGCATGTCTAATGCTCCATATCTTTTAGCAGGAGCAAGATGGGGCCAGAGATTGGGCGATGCGAAAAATCAGGATGCATTGCTCAAAGATGGTCTTATTGATCCTTTCCTTAATTATCATATGGGAGTTACTGCTGAGAATATAGCTGAACAATGGGGTATTACTAGAGAAATGCAAGATGAATTTGCTTTGGAATCTGAGTTAAAAGCAATGAAAGCAATTGAAGCAGGTAAATTTAAAGATGAAATAGTTCCAATTAGTGTTCCTCAAAGAAAAGGCGATCCAAAGATTTTTGATACAGATGAAGGCCCTAAGAATGGTTCTACACTAGAAAAATTGGGCAAATTAAAAACAGCTTTTAAAAAAGGTGGAACAGTAACTGCTGGAAATGCATCTGGACTAAATGATGGAGGATCAGCATTGATATTAATGACTGCAGATAAAGCAAAACAATTAGGAATTAAACCTTTAGCAAAAATTCTTTCTTTTGGTTCAAAAGGACTAGACCCAGCAATAATGGGATACGGACCAGTACCAGCAACTAAAACTGCATTAGAAAGAGCTAATTTAAAAGTAGACGATTTGGATTTAATTGAGTTAAATGAAGCATTTGCAGCTCAAAGCTTAGCTGTAATAAAAGACTTAAAACTTAATAAAGAAATAGTAAATGTCAATGGAGGAGCAACAGTATTAGGACATCCTCTAGGAGCTTCCGGAGCAAGAATACTTATAACACTTATCTATGAAATGATTAAAAGGGATTCAAAAAAAGGATTAGCTACATTATGTATAGGTGGTGGACAAGGAACAGCAGTAATAATTGAAAGACTGTAGGAGCTAATTTATTTAGCGAGCATACCTTTCGGTACACGGCAGTTCTATAATCACTAACAAGTTTTAAGATAATATTTTGTTATACTGATTAGACCTAGATTTTCTAGGTCTTTTTTTATATGCGATACCCATAATTGGGCTTTTAGATATTTTCTGTTAACTTCTTCGTATATTTTCATATTCTCAAGCCTTTTGTTTTGATAATCCTCTTTTTTAAAGTTACTTGAATCTCTTTCAAATACAGAGGTGTATCCTTTTTGATATTTTTCTTAAGTTTTTCTATGCCCTTCAGATGTACTCGTACTTGAATCCCGTCTTTGCAACTATAAAATAAAAAACTTAAATATTTACAAAGGCTTTTTTACTTATATATTTTTTCTATATCTTTATCATCTGAACCATTTAACAATTGCTTCTCCAATTCATCAAAATTATATTCTCTTTGTTCATAATCATTGAAGCTTCCTTTAGCACAATTCTTCTTAGGTTCTATATATACACCAGGTTTTACAAGACTTATCATAAGTCCTACTATACCTTCCGCTTGCTTATCTTTTTTATCTTGATAAACTTTATATATAATGTCTAAATTACCTTTGGAACTATCATATATTTTCTTAGCTTCAAGTTTTGTTATATTATGTTCAGATATTATATTCATGACTTTTTTGAGTGAATTATTCTCTTCAGGTTCCATTATTGTAGCGGATACTTCAGAAGCAGCATCTGCAAACTTACTAGAAACCTTGTTAGATATTTTAGGTTTATTAGTTTTCACATAAAACTTGATCCCGGTTACTTTTCTCTTGGTTTTTAGTTCCTCATACTTAAATGAGATATCACTTTCACCATTTATTTCTTGGAATGCAGGAGTAAGTACATGTTTTCTAAAATCAGCAAACCTATTATAACTTTTAGGGCATTCTAACTTAGATCTTAAACTATCTAAATTATCGACTCTCCAACCAGTGTCTTCAAAACTTTTCAAATAATAATAAATTCTTTTACTATAAATATTATTAAAATTTATGGGGTATTTGATCTGGTAAAAACAAGCTTTTTTTGCACTTAACAATAATTTTTTAAGGGTTTGACCTAATTCAATTATAATTTTACCTTCACCGCCAATATAATTAATCGATGAAAACCAAGCAAAATATATTCTGTTTTCTTTTTTATTAGTAATTTTTTGAGTTACTGAAAACCCTTTACCTTCAAAAGTTCTTACTGTTTTTTTTACATCCCCGTAAATATTACTTTTGTCTTGTATATTATATAATTTTGCATACTTAGATATATCAATTTCATACTGCAAATTATCGTCATTTTTAATAGATGCAAAAACCATATCCAAAACATCATTCTGTTTTTTTGTTAAGCTAAATCTTGCTTCAATGATTGTTTCAGGTCGTCTACATATTAAGTCTCCACCCTTTTTATTTTCCATAATATCCCTCCTATAATCAATATAGGTATATTATTACATGTGGAAAGTAGAAAGTCAACTTCCACCTTCCACAGTCATTCCTTCCACCTTCCACAGTCATTCCTTCCACCTTCCACAGTCATTCCTTCCACCTTCCACAGTCATTCCTTCCACCTTCCACAGTCATTCCTTCCACCTTCCACAGTCATTCCTTCCACCCTTATGCCATTCAAACCATTAATACCACTGC
>Ga0209540_10002780_pt1 | contig 12287 bp, 11 predicted proteins | sample BarGraIncu01121A_FD_184501 | JGI IMG/M metagenome (GOLD analysis project Ga0209540, IMG submission 184501) | Arctic peat soil microbial communities from Barrow, Alaska - Barrow Graham LP Incubations 011-21A (SPAdes) (version 2) | ecosystem: Environmental > Terrestrial > Soil > Wetlands > Peat... | reverse complement strand
GATCGTCGACTCGATGTCGCGAACGAGCTGCTTCGGTTGCTTGGTCGGCAGCGCCAATACGTGGATCTCCTGGATCACGCCATCAGGAGAAGCGACGACGCGAACGGCCTTTATCTCGCCGACCTCGGCGAGGGCGGACTCGATGTCCTCGACCTTCACGTGGGAAACGCTTGGATCCACTTGGGAGCTCCCCCTGCTACGACTGATTGCTGCTGCTCGCCGACTCGACCAAGTGTACTCCACCGCCACACTGGAAGCGGCTTACCCGTACTCTAGGTTCTCCCACGGAAAAGTGTCAAATACTTGCGCCACGAGAAAGGACGCCCGCAGGCGCCCTTTCGGCAGATCATCGAGCGTCGGGCCGCTATGCGCCGGCCTGAATGACCCCGAAGTCGCCACTCGTGCGACGGTACAGCACGTTGACCTCGCTCGTCTCGGCGGAGCGGTACACGAAGAAGTCGTGCCCGAGAAGCTCCATCTGCAGAATGGCCTCCTCCTGGGTCATGGGGAGGGCCTCCACGATCTTGGTCCGCGTGACGACCGGCGCCTCCTCCTCAGGAATCATCACTTGGCCATCGCCTGCCGCGGTCTTGACCATGGTCGACGGATGCTTGCCACTGCGGCGATCCACGACGCGAGTCTTGTACTTGCGCATCTGCGTCTCCGCCTTTGCCGCAGCGAGGTCGATGGCCGCGTGCATGTCGCTAGCGGCCTCCTCGGCGCGCACGACGTGGCCCCTCAGGCGGATGGTGACCTCAGCGACGAAGCGGTCAGGAATCGAGGGGTTCTTCTGGGCCTCCAGGACTACATCGGCTATCAGCATTTCTGCGTCGTAGATCTTGGCGATGCGGCCGAACTTCTCCTCGGCGTAGTTGCGGGTGGATTCGGTGGGGTTCATGTGACGACCGGTGACTTTGACCTGCATCGGTTGCCTCCCTTTGTACGGACTTTGACAAGAAGATACCCCTCACCGCGTCGGGCGGGACGCAACGAGGGGCATCGTTCGTGTGCGGTTCTTGTGCTTACGAGATGTGGCCGAGGAAGTCCTTGGTGCGCTCGCTCTTGGGATGGTCGAAGACTTCCTCGGGCGTACCCTGTTCGTGAACCACGCCCTCGTCCATGAACACGACGCGATCGGCGACGTCGCGCGCGAATCCCATCTCGTGCGTGACCACGATCATCGTCATCCCACCCTTGGCGAGCTCCTTCATGACGTCGAGCACACCCCGCACGAGCTCCGGGTCGAGCGCGGAGGTGACTTCGTCGAAGAGCATGACGTGCGGGTCCATAGCAAGCGCGCGCGCGATGGCCACGCGTTGCTGCTGCCCTCCGGAGAGTTGCGCTGGGAAGTAGTCGACCTTGTCGCCGAGACCGACCTTGCCGAGCTGCTTGACGGCGTTGGCCTCAGCCTCGGCCTTCGAACGTTTGAGCACGCGCTGCTGCGCAAGCATCACATTGCCCAGTGCGGTGAGGTGCGGAAAAAGGTTGAACTGCTGGAAGACCATGCCGATGTGCTCGCGCAACTTGTTGATGTTCGTCTCGGCGTGGGTGATCTCGGTGTCTTCGAAGAAGATCTGTCCGCCGGTCGGCTCTTCGAGCTTGTTGATGCAGCGCAGCATCGTCGACTTGCCAGAACCGGACGGGCCGAGGATGACGACGACCTCGCCCTTGTGAACTTCCAGGTCGACGCCCTTGAGGACCTGGAGCGAACCGAAGGACTTTTGCAGGTTCTTGATGCGGATGATCGCCTGTGCGTCAGACATGGGTTACCTCGACTCGTGCTCGGCGACGGATGCCTGCAGCTCGGACTCTGCGCCAGCCGAGGCCGGCCGCCAGCGCCACCAGCTGCGACCCTTCTTGTTCTCGTTCAGCGACGCCGCCTGTCCGCCTTCCGAGACCGCGAGCCTCGCCTCGAGCTTCGCGACGATGTTGATGAGCGGAATCGTGATGACCAGGTAGTAGCACGCTGCAATCATGAACGGAGTGATGTTCCCACTGCGGGCAACCAGGTTGTTTGAGTAGAGCAACAGTTCGAACACGCCCACCGCCGACAAGAGCGCCGTGTCCTTGAACAGCAAGATGAACTCGGACGTCATCGTCGGCAGCACGCGCTTGACAGTCTGCGGGACGACAACGTAGCCCATGGCTTGCGCGTAGGTCATACCGAGCGAACTCGCAGCCTCGAACTGCCCCTTGTTGATCGACTGAATGCCCGCGCGGAAGATCTCAGCGAGGTACGCCGAGCTATTGAGCGCGAGCACGATAACGCCGGTGACGAACCACTGGATGCGGAGACCAGCGATCGGCAGACCCACGAACGCAATCGCGATCTGCAGGAAGAGCGGTGTGCCTCGGATCACATTGATGTAGATGTTCGCGATCCAGCGGATCGGCGGTATCTTGGCCATCTTCATGAACGCAAGGGCCAGACCGCCGATGATGGCGAGAGGGAATGCCAGCAGGATCAGCCCGATAGAGATGAGCCAGCCCTGCCAGACAGTCGTCAGCGCGATGACCGCGTATTGCGGCTGCAAGAACAGATTCAGGAAGGGCACGGAGTTCCATTTCGCCACAACGGGAGAACGGTCGAAGCGGTGCGCGATCGACTCGCCCAGGCTCGGTGTCGCGTACGAGAAACTCGTGTTGTTCAGAGCACCTGTCTGCGGCACGGTCTTCACTTGCCCCGCAGACACGTAGGTCACCACGAGGTGATACGTGCCTCCCTTGGCTGGCGTGTAGACTCCGCTGACCGCGACGCGCACGTCGGTGCCGCCCTTGAGAGGCGTGCCGAAGGTCACCAGGACGGACTGCCCAGAAACCCGGCTCGTATAGGGGACCGTGACGCGGTTGAGACCTTCCAGCGTGACGACGTCGGTCTTCGATCCCTTAAGATCAAACCCCTCCGGGAAGGCCAGATTGATGGAGTCAACGGTCTCGCTGGCGTCGGTGAACGCCTCGAAGGTGTAGCGAATCGGCTGGTCACCGGTTTCCTGATCGAGGGTGACCTGCGCCTGATTCATGGCATAGACGCGCGCTGGCATCGCGCCGAGCAGGCTCGTGACGACGATGAAGAGCGCGATCAGCCACACAGCGACTACCGTCGGGCCGACCGTTCTTCTCAAGCTCATCCTGTTCTCTCCCGCCCGTTCTGGCTCATTGAAGAGGCCCCCGGCCCAGCGGCCGAGGGCCTCTCGCATGCTCGATCGATATGCAGCGCCAGTCGCTGGCCGCGCCTACTGTCCCGGCGTCGTCTGGATCCACTTGTTGTAAATCTGCTGAAGCTCACCGTCTGCCTTGATCTTGGCGAGCGCTCCGTTGATGGCCGTGGCCAGCTCGGGGTTGTCCTTCGCGATCCCGATGCCGTACTGCTCACCGGTCGGGATGGAGTCGATGATCGTGAAACCGCGAGTCGGGCCTTCCTTGATGATCTCAACGGTGACCGGCAGGTCGTTGACGACGGCGTCGACGCTACCAGCCTGCAGCGCGTTGAAGGCGCCCGTGGTGTCCTTGTACGGCACGAGCTTGGAGCCGTGCGGTACGAGATGCTCGGTCGCCCACTTCTGACCGGTCGTGCCGGACTGCACGCCGATCTTCTTGCCGTAGAGCGCAGTCTCCGTCGTGATCCCGGACTTCTTGAGTACGGCGACCGACTGGTTCGAATCGAAATACGGATCCGAGAAGTTGATGAGCTTCTGGCGGTCGCTGGTGATGGTCATGCCGGATGCGATCGCATCGAACTTGTGGCCATTGACGCTCGCGATGATGGTGTCGAAGTTCTCGGTCTGGATCACGACCTTGAGGCCGAGCTGCTTGCCGATCGCGTTCATCATGTCGACGTCGAAGCCCTCGGCGGTCTGACCGTTCATCGACTCGAACGGCGGGAACGTCGTGTCGGAGCCTACGGTCAGCGTGCCCGGCGTCACGAGCTTGTACGCCGGAGCGGCGGGTGTGGTGCTGCTGCCCGTCGTGGTGCTGGCCGGCGTGCCGGACTGGCTCTGCCCGCAGCCCGTGAGCGCCGCAAGGGCGAACACCAGGGCAACAGCGAGCAGGAGGCCAACGAACTTACGCGCCTTCTGCATCGTTCCTCCTCATCGTTTCCGACATGCATGCAACGCCGGGCACCCCCGCCCGGCGCTCGGCAAGACTTGAGTGCATAGTACTACACGCTTACTGCAATGAAGCGAACGCGTTTGGTCGTATCCAGAACGGGCTCGGTCTGATTCAGTACAGAGCTCGATGCATTCTTGGCGTCACATTTATGCGATGCATAAAGCGTGCACCCTGCGCTCGTCGCGCTATGGCGTGGATAGCTCGCTTGCAGCGGCCGACGACGCGTCGTCGCTGCCTGTAGGAAGCTTCGGGAGTTCGCCGACCCAAGTAGCTCGGATGGTGCCGAGCACCCCGTCGGCAGCCATCGAGTCGAGCGTCGTGCGGACGACATCGGCGAGCTTGGTGTTGTCGGCTGAGACGGCCACGCCCAGCGGCTTGGCATTGTCGAGGGCGCCCGCGAAGCGCACCCCCGGGTAGTCGCGGGCGATGTACGCACCCACGAGCGCATCGCCCCCGACCGCCCTGACCTCGCCGCGTGCGAGCGCCCCCAGCGCGTCGCGCAGGGTCGGGAACGAGGCCAGCGAGCCGGTACCGTAGTCGTCGACGAGCCGCCAGTACGCCTCGGAGTCCTGTTGGGCCGCGAGCTTGAATCCGTCAAGAGCTCCGGCTGCGCTTGCAGGGCTGACCGACGTGCTCGCGTCTGTCGCGAAGAGTGCGGGCCCATCGGTCAGGTAGGTCCCGGCGATCGTCGCTCGGGAGAGGACGTCGGCGGAGAACGGCGCCGAGAGCCCCGCATCGATACGGTTGTCGGCGAGGGCCGAGGCGATCTCGGAAGCCTTCACGTCGAGGATTCGCACCTTCAGACCGAGTCGGCCAGCAAGCGCCGAGGCAACGTCGACGTCGATGCCAGCCTGGCGGCCCCTGTCGGTGCCGCCGAACGGCGGGTACGACAGATCGACGCCCGCGCGCAGGACACCAGCGTCATGGATGAGCGGGGGGGCGATCCTGGGTTTGAGCGCCGATGGTCGAGCCGTGGGAGCGCACGCGCCGAGCGTGACGGCGGCGCACAGCGTGAGGGCGGCCGCGACGGCGATGATGCCGACCCGACGCGCTTGACTCACTCCTACCCCTCCCCACCGGCAAGCGGGCACTCCCGCCCGGCTGACCTGGTCTTTGGCCCCACACTCGCGTACTGGGGCTTCCGCTTGATGCTATCTCACTACCGGCCCTCTCGCCCGAGACCGCGGGATGCGGTCGTAATCGGGCGGTACGACTTACCCCTAAGACGCGCCATGCTCGCGCGACAGCTTGCGCTGCCGGCTTACGTGGGTCCTTTCGGCCGCGTCTACCATGGACTAAGACGCCGAAGCGTCCGCAACCACAGACCCGGGCGGGAGCAGGCACGATTCTAGCACGCGGGCCTGACTTCGCCCGGTGCCTCTTGGCCACGCCGCCGCCCCAGAGCGCTCACCAGGCCCGAGCCACGGTAGCGCAGCGCACCTCTCTTGCCCCCGCTTCGAGCAGCGCACAGGCCGCCGCATCGACGGTGGCACCGGTCGTGAACACGTCGTCGCACAGCAGCACTCGTCTTGGCAGCTCGCCCCTCGCCCCGAAGCTCCCGGCTGCGTTCCGCGCACGATCCGCCCGGCCCAGTGCACGCTGATCGACCGCGGCCCTTCGGACAAGAACGTCGACGAGCGGCACCTCGAGCCGGATGGCGACCTCGCCGGCGATCGCTCGGCCATGATCGAAGCCGCGGCGGCGGAGCGCGGCACGCGTCGCAGGCACGAACGCAACCGCCTCGGCCCAACCGGGCCAGGCTTGGACGACCTGCTCGGCGAGGAGCATGCCCATCACGGAGCCGAGACGCCGCTCACCTGCGTCCTTATGCAGCACGACCGCTCGCGCGAGCGGCGCCTCGAACTCCCCGAGCGACAGTGCCGCCGTGAAGGCCCACTCGCGGTTCCAGCACTCGGTGCACACCAGGTAGCCGTAGGGCGCCCCGCAGCGGGGGCAGGCGGCCGAACTCGCGACTCTCGGCAGGGCGTCTCGGCAGGTATCGCACAACACCGCGCCGGGCATCTCGCAACCTGCGCAGCGCGTGGGGTAGACGAGTTCGACGAGCGCTTCGAGCAGCCTCATGGCGACGCCCCCTACCTGCGCGCCGGCGGGTGGCGGCTCTAGCGAAACGCGAGCAGTTGCACGAGCGGCAAGGTGAGCGCCGAAACAGCCGTCGTCACGAAGATCGCCGACGCGATGAAGTCCGTGTCCAGTCCGAAACGCTCGCCCACGACCAACGTCAGCATCATGGCTGGCATGCCGGCTTCAAGCACCGTCACCTGCAGCGGCTCCCCTCGGCCGAGCAGCAGCACCCCAAGTCCGAGCGCGATCACAGGCGCGACAACCAGCCGTAGCGCCGTCAACGACGCGAGCGGAACCCAGCGCCGGCCCAGCGTCTCCCAGCGAAGTGAGATTCCCACGGAGATCATGATGAGCGGTGCCACCATGTTGGCGAGCAGTCCTAACCCGTCCATTACCGGATTCGGAATCGGCACCGTGCGCAGAACGAGCGCGGCAGCGAGCGCGAGAACCGCTGGGAACGTGAGCAGCTCGCGCGCTGGGTTGAGGCGCGACTCTTCGTTGTCGCCGAACCGCTGCGCCACGAGAAACCCGACCAGCGCCAGCGCGAACACGGTCCCGAACACGTCGTAGAAGATGGCCTCGGTCACAGCCTTGCTGCCGAGCAGCGCCGCCGTGATCGGGTATCCGATGTAGCCGGTGTTGCCCAGTGCGGTAGCGACGATGAAGCCGCCGGCAATGTCGCGCGGCAGCTTAAGCAGCCGCGCAGCGAGCCACCCGAGCCCGAGCATCGCGCCGAACACGAACCACGCGACGCCCACGACGCCGAGCAGGTCGAAACGCAAGGATGCGCCGTGCACCGCTTGGAAGATGAAGGCCGGCAGGCCGACGTAGATGATGACCGCGTTGATCGGGCGTGCATGCTCGCGGCGCAGGACACCGCTCGCCCGCAAGAGCGCGCCGACGCCCACGATCGCCGTGAAGGTGAGGATCGTGGACGCCAGCGCGGTCGCGCTCATGTGAGGCTAGTCCTCGGCGCCGGTGTCCTCGGCGGTGGGCTCGGCAATCGGGCGAGCCTCAGCGGCGGCGGGGCCGGCGAAGCCTTCGATACCGATCTCATGCAACCCGCCGGAGCGCATGCACATCAAGGCGAGCATCGTTTCGTAGTCCGGCTCCGCCCTGATGACGCCGCGCTCGGTGATGATCGCGGTGATCAGCTCGCCGGGCGTGACGTCGAACGCCGGGTTGAAGACCTGGACGTCCGGTGGCGTGATACGGAACCACCCATCGAAGGCATAGCCACCGCCCTTGCGCTCGATGACCATCTGGTGGCCCTTGGCGAGCTTCATGTCGTAGGAGCCGTCCTTGGTGAGCAGGTCGAACGCACGGTTTGCGTCGGCGCTGCCCGCCTCGAAGGTGCCCGAGACCGTGAAGCCCATCAACTCGCGCGGATCGCGCTCCTCGATGATGATGTCTTCGCCCGACCCGATGGTCAGGTCGATGGTCGACGTGGGCGCGGCGACGTAGAACGGGATGTCGTGGTGCTTCGCGAGCACCGCGAGCCCATACGTCCCGATCTTGTTGGCGGTGTCGCCGTTGGCGGCGATGCGGTCGGCGCCCACGATGATCGCATCCACCCAGCCCTTACTCATCACGAACGCAGCCATGCTGTCGGCGATGAGTGCCGAGGGTATGCCGGCCATACGAAGCTCCCAGGTGGTCAGGCGACCGCCTTGGTTTACCGGGCGTGTCTCGTCGACCCAGACGTGCGCGATCTTGCCCTGCTCGTGCGCTGTGAACACGACGCCGAGCGCCGTGCCGAAGTACGCCGTAGCCAGCGAGCCGGCGTTGCAGTGCGTGAGGACCTTGGCCTCGTCCGGCAGCAGCTCGGCTCCGTGCTTGCCGATGAGGCGGTTGCGCGCCTCGTCCTCGGCCTGCATGTTCAGCGCCTCCTGGACGACGAGGTCCTTGAGGTCGTCGAGCTCCATATCCATGTTGTCCGTGGCGACTCGGCGGATGCGCTCGGCACCCCACTGCAGGTTGACCGCGGTCGGCCGTGTGACCATGACCCGCTCCGCGACCTCGCTCAGGCCGGCCACGTACTGGTCGGTCGTCTCGATGCCCTCGGTCTCGTTCTCGGTCCAGAGCGCCAGCGCGAGCGCGGCAGCCACTCCGAGGGCGGGCGCTCCGCGAACCGCCATCGACTTGATCGCCGTGCAAACGCCTTCGGCGACGTTGCACATGAGCACGTCACCTTGCAGCGGCAGGCGGGTCTGGTCGATGAGGAAGACCGCCGGATTGCCGGTCACCTCGTCGACCCCCCACCAGATGGTGCGGGGGATGTTCTCGACTCCCGGGCGCGGGGTGTTGTCGTCGCTCATGTGGCTAGACCGTGCCTTCCTGCCAGCTCGCCAGGTACTTGGCCTGCTCGGCCGTGAGCGTGTCGAGCTTGACTCCCAAAGTCGCGAGCTTGAGACGAGCGATATCGGCGTCGATGTCGGCGGGAACGGGGTAGACGCCGGCCTCGAGGGACGCGGCGTTCTTGACGATGTACTCGGCGGCAAGCGCCTGGTTGGCGAAGCTCATGTCCATGACGTTGGCCGGGTGTCCCTCGGCGCACGACAGGTTCACCAGGCGGCCGTCGGCCAGGAGATAGATGACGCGGCCGTCGGCGAGCGTGAACTCCTCGACCAGCGGGCGGACCTCGCGTGTCGAGACGGCCCTCTCGCGCAGGCTCGCAATGTCGATCTCGCAGTTGAAGTGGCCGGAGTTCGCGATGATCGCTCCGTCCTTCATCGCGTCGAAGGCGGCCGAGTCGATCACGTTGACGTCGCCGGTGACCGTGATCCAGATGTCGGCGATGGCAGCCGCTTCGACGGCGGGCATGACTCGGTAGCCGTCCATGACAGCCTCGAGGGCCTTGAGCGGATCGATCTCGAGCACGACGACGTTGGAGCCCATCCCACTCGCGCGCATCGCGACGCCCCGACCGCACCAGCCATAGCCGGAAACGACGAGGGTGCGGCCGGCGAGCAGACGGTTGGTGGCGCGAATCACGCCGTCGAGCGTGGACTGTCCGGTGCCGTAGCGGTTGTCGAACAGATGCTTGGTCATCGCGTCGTTGACCGAGACGATCGGGAACTTCAGCGCGCCGTCGGCAGCCATCGCGCGAAGGCGGATGACGCCGGTGGTCGTCTCCTCGGTGCCGCCGATGATGTCGACGAGCGCCTCGGGTCGCTTCGCGTGGATGCGGCCCACCACGTCAGCGCCGTCGTCCATCGTCATCTGCGGCTTGTGGTCGATGGCCGAGTCGACGTGCGCGTAGTAGGTCTCCGTGTCCTCGCCCTTGATCGCGTAGGTGCGGATACCGTAGTGCTCGACGAGAGCCGCAGCCACGTCGTCCTGCGTCGACAGCGGGTTGCTCGCGCACAGCACGATGTCGGCGCCGCCAGCCTTCAGCGTACGCATCAGGTTCGCGGTCTCAGTGGTGACGTGCAGGCACGCCGAGACGCGCAGGCCGTCGAGGGGCTTCTCGGCGGCGAACCGCTCGCGGATCGAGGCCAGCACCGGCATGTCGCGGTCGGCCCACTCGATACGCAGTTTGCCGGCGTCGGCAAGAGTCAGGTCTTTGACGTCGTAGTCCATAAGAACTCCTTCTTCGCATCTATGCCGACACGCCAACGAGCGCGGGCACGGGTCATGGCAACCGTTGCAGTATAGCAAGCGCCAAGCGGTGCATCCGCTCCTCAGCAAGACGACCGGTCGCGAGCACCTCGTCGTGCGAGAGACCCGCGCCGGCGGCGGCGTTGGTGACGAGCGACAGACCGAGAACGCGCAAACCCAAGGCGCGAGCCGCAATCACTTCGGGCACCGTCGACATGCCGACGATGTCGGCGCCCAAGCCGCGCAACATCGCGACCTCGGCGGGCGTCTCGAAGCTAGGGCCGCGAACCCACGCGTACGTGCCGCCGGCGACGAGGTCGACCCCCGCCTCGGCGGCCGCCGCCAGCGCAAGGTCGCGAAGCTCGGGGTCGTAGGCGTCGCGCATCGGCACGAACGGCGTGCCGCCTTGCGGCCCCGGCCATCCGGTGAGCGGGTTGTCGCACGCTAGGTTGATGTGGTCGCTGATCAGCACCAAGTCTCCCGCCGAGAGACCCTCGGACACGCCACCCGACGCATTCGTGACCACGAGCACGCGCGCTCCCATCGCGCTGGCGAGCCGTGCGGGAAACGACGCCTCCCTGGCCGAGAAGCCCTGGTAGCAGTGAACTCGCCCCTGGAAGGCCGCCACCCGCTTACCGCCCAGCTCGCCGATGACCAGGCAGCCTGAATGTCCGGGCACCTGTCGCGCGGGCACGGGAGCGCCCGCGATGTCGGCGTAGGGGACGACATGAGCGGCTTCGATCGAATCGGCGAGACCGGCGAGACCCGAGCCCAGCACGAGCGCCACATCGACGGGTGGCTCGGCGGCCAGGACGGGCGGCAGCAGAATCGCGAGATCGTCGAGCATGCGTGGTCCTCCTCAAGAGGTGACGGGAGCGTCGGAGCACCGCCCTCTGGGCATTATCCCCGACCACGGAGGACCGCAGCGCACACGGCGTGGCCACGGCCCTATGGTACCCTGTCGCAGGTGCGCTCCTGGGCGCCCGCGACCTGCAGGAACCGTCTCTTGAGGGGACGAGAACATGGCCAGAGTCACTGTCGTGGGAACCGGCTACGTCGGACTCATCCAAGGCGTCTGTCTTGCCGACGTCGGTCACGACGTCGTCTGTGTCGACGTGGACGAAGCGAAGATCGCGCGGCTCTCGGCAGGTCAGGCCACGATCTTCGAGGAGGGCCTCGAACCGCTGATCCAGAGCGGCCTGACCTCCGGGCGCCTGCGCTTCGCCTCCCCCGCCGGCGGCTGGGCGGACCTGCTCGGCGAGGTCGTGTTCGTGGCGGTCGGGACCCCCATGGCCGAGAACGGCGGCGCGAACCTCTCATACGTGCGCGCAGTCGCCGACACCATCGCGGCCGAGGCGACGGAGCCGCTGACCGTTGTCATGAAGTCGACGGTCCCCCCGGGTACCGGCACCGCTCTGCGCAACCGGCACCTGTCCCGCGCCAACGTGCAGATCGACTACGTCTCGAATCCGGAGTTCCTGCGGGAGGGTCACGCAATCCAAGACTGGTACCACACCGATCGCGTGGTTATCGGCGGCGACAGCCAAGAGGCGCTCGACAAGGTGGCCGCCTTGTACTCAGTGCTCGACACCGAGTTCGTCGTGACCGACATAGCCAGCGCCGAGACGATCAAGTACGCGAGCAACGCGTTCCTCTCCACCAAGATCAGCTTCATCAACGAGATTGCCAACCTGTGCGACGCGGTCGGTGCCGACATCGACTCGGTGGCCAGCGGCATCGGGCTGGACACCCGCATCGGGCCGGCGTTCCTGCGGGCCGGAATCGGCTACGGCGGTTCGTGCTTCCCCAAAGACACGCGCGCGCTCGACTTCATCTCGACGATGAACGGCTACCAGTTCGACCTGCTCAAGGCGGTCATCGACGTCAACAACCGCCAGCGTCTGCTCCCGCTCATCCGAATCAGTCGAGCGCTGCCAGACATGTGGCGGCGCAAGATCGCCATCCTAGGCCTGGCGTTCAAGCCGATGACCGACGACGTCCGCGAGTCACCGGCGCTCGACATCGTGCCGCTGCTGCTCGAGGACGGCGCCCAGGTGACCACATACGACCCCGTAGCGGGCGCCCTGTCGATCGACGGCGCCGTGCGCTGCGACACCGTGTGGGAGGCGCTCGAGGGGGCCTCGGCTGCGGTGCTCGTCACCGAGTGGCAGGAGTTCGTCGACCTGGACTGGGCCCGGGTCCGCTCGGTGATGGCCGAGCCCGGAATCATCTTCGACGGCCGAAACGCTCTGGACGCCGCAGCCATCGAAGCAGCCGGACTCGCCTACATGGCCGTCGGCCGGGCGGGAACTCACCGAGCGAGCTAGCGAGCCGGCACGCCAGCCTGACCCCCGGTGCGGCGCACTAGCGCTTCGCGATGCCGAGCAGCTCGTCGATGATGATGTCGCGGTTCTCCACGCGCCAACCCTGTCCGGGGCGCTTGCGCGCGAGGTCGATGTCCTCGGGCTTCTCGGCGCGCTTCAGAAGGCCTCGGT
>Ga0209540_10002778_pt1 | contig 12292 bp, 9 predicted proteins | sample BarGraIncu01121A_FD_184501 | JGI IMG/M metagenome (GOLD analysis project Ga0209540, IMG submission 184501) | Arctic peat soil microbial communities from Barrow, Alaska - Barrow Graham LP Incubations 011-21A (SPAdes) (version 2) | ecosystem: Environmental > Terrestrial > Soil > Wetlands > Peat... | reverse complement strand
GGTGGAGCGGTACGATTCACCACAGCAACAACCGGTTCGCGGCTCAACTCATTTTGTGAAAACAGAATGATCACTTTACTGGCTGCCCCTGAAGCTTGTGACACTGTTTCCGGAATATCTTTAGGCGCCTGACATGCACCGGCAAGAAAAATACCGGCAGTATTAGTCTCCACAGGTTTCAATTTTGGATGTGCTTCGGAAAAGAAATTATACGAATCATATGAAACGTGCATTTTTTGAGCCAATTCTTCTGTCCCCTGGTTAGCTATAACTGCCGACGCAAGCACAACCATATCCGCTTCAATCTCGACAGGTTTTGCCCCTAATAATGTGTCTACACCCTTTACAATCAGATTTCCGTTTTGCTCATATATCTTTGAAACGCGTCCGCGGATATAGTTAACCTCATCCTCAACAACGGCGCGACGGACAAACTCTTCATAATTTTTACCTCCCGCCCTTATATCCATATAAAAGATATATGACTTTCCGCCATGTACTTTGTGTTGATAAAGCATTGCATGTTTGGCTGTGTACATGCAACAGATTTTGGAGCAATAAGGAATTCCCTTGGCCGGGTCGCGCGAACCTGCACATGCAACAAATACTATTTTTTCAGGTATTTTTCCATCTGATGGACGACGGATTTCACCTAAAGTGGGTCCCGAGGCCGATGCAAGACGCTCGAACTGTAAACCGGTTATTACGTCTTTGTACCTTCCATACCCGTATTCAGGAAATCCGGAAGGCTGCATAACGTCGAATCCCGTAGCAATAACCAGTGCACCAACTTCCACCTCTACAAGTTCGTCCTGTTGATCGAAACGAATGGCCCCTGTGGGACAAACTTTCTCGCACACCTTACATTTACCTTTTTGATAGTACGTACAATTCTCCTTGTCAATAACCGGTTTATTGGGAACTGCCTGCGGGAAAGGCACATAAATGGCAGTTCGGAAACCTAATCCGGTATTAAATTCGCTTGGTATCTTTTTGTTCGGACATTTTGTGGTACAATGTCCGCAACCGTTACATATCTTTTCGTCTATACTTTTTGCCTTCTTCCTGATAGTCGCTTTAAAATTACCTATAAAACCCTCCAGCTTTTCAAGTTCAGCATAAGTCATTAAGGTAATATTCGGATGCTGTGCAACTTCTACCATTCGCGGTGTTAGGATACACTGAGAACAGTCGAGGGTCGGGAAGGTTTCTGAAAGCTGCGACATATGCCCGCCAATGGAAGGATCTTTTTCTACCAGAATAACCTTATGCCCTGCATTTGCAATATCCAGGCTTGCCTGTATCCCGGCTATACCTCCGCCCAGCACAAGTGCCGTTTTTGTAACCGGAACTTTTATCGGGTAAAGAGGTTTGTTAAGTTTTACCTTTTCTACAAGAGTCCTTACAAGGTCGATTGCTTTTTGGGTAGTAGCATCGCTTTTATCATGTACCCATGAACAATGCTCCCTAAGGTTAGACATTTCGCACATATAAGGGTTCAGACCTGCTTCCTGGCAAGCTTTACGAAAAGTCGGTTCGTGCATACGAGGAGAACATGCTGCCACCACAACTCCGGTAAGCCCTTTTTCTTTTATCGTCTGCTTGATAAGAGTCTGTCCCGGGTCGGAACACATATATTTATAGTCTGTGCTGAATTCAACCCCCTCCAGTTTCCCTGCCTCTTTGGCTACTTTGACCACATCAACTGTAGAACTTATATTTTCGCCACAGTGACAAATAAAAACACCAATTTTAGACATACTCGTTTAATTTTAACGATTTATGGGCAAATTTACAGGCACAAAGTGACGGTAAGTTCCGGCCTGACGGGAAGTAAGCCCCATCGCCAACGCTATAGCCTGGGTAATATATATGACAGGAATATCAATTTTCATTTTCAGATATTTTTCTGTTGCCGGACGGCGCATATCAAGGTTTGAATGGCACATCGGACACGCGACAATAATTGCTTTTGCACCACGGCTGGCGGCATCACGTACAATTTTCCCGCAAAGTTCACCGACTATCTCGGTCTTTGCTATGCTGAACCCAGCACCGCAGCATTCTGTCTTAAATGACCAGTCAATTGCCTTGGCTCCCAGTTTCTGCATAATCAGATCCATCGACATTGGGTCCTCAAACCTCTCTGCTTTCAGTATCTTCTGAGGACGTACCAAGAGACAGCCATAATAACAGGCCACATCAAAATTCAATGGGTTTTTAAGCTCATTAAGTTTGGGAACAATGTGCTCTTCTATAAACTGCAATACATTTAAAATCTTGATGTTGTTTTTAAGCGGCATCTGAAGCTTTTCTTCTATTTCCGCTTTAATATCAGCCTTTTCTGCAAGCTCATGTTGTGTCATCATCAGACGGTTATAACAAGCAGCACAAGGGACAACCAGCTCATCCATCCCCTGGGATTCTGCAAGCGCCAGATTGCGGGCAGGAAGCGACAATGAAAGCTCTTTATTAAGGTTATGGGCGGCTGTGGCACCACAACAGTTCCAGTCGGCTATCTCACACAATTCAACACCAGTTTCTTTGGCAATGGCAAGAAGCGATTCGCTGTATTCACGCGATGAGCCCGTCAACGAGCAACCCGGATAAAATCCAATTTTCATGATTTTCTTTTTTTGAACTGACCTTTAAATAACCTGGCAAATCCCTTTTTCCCTTTTATCTGTTCGGGCAATATGCTTAACTTACCCTTGATGTACATAACCGGAGCCAGAGTGACGTCCTGAAGCAATTTCAATGAACGGATTTTATAGTCAACAATGAGGCTGACTTCGTGTAACCTGCCGTTTCTCTTTATCGTATCCAGAAAAGCTTTATGAAAGGCCACGATGTTGCGGGCCTTATGATTGACTTTCCCTTCTGACTGAGATCTTTCCCTCAAATAATCCATCACTTTTGGGATATCAATTTCCATGGGGCAACGCGCATAGCACGTTTCACAGGTCAGACACAACCAAATACTCAATGACCGGACAATAACCTCCTCAGAAGCAGCGTCCCCCGACTGTAACATTCGCATAACAACACTGGGAGGGAGATCCATACGCTCTGCAACGGGGCATCCGGCCGTGCATTTTCCACATTGATAGCACTCCCTGACATTAACTCCGGTCAATCGCCTGATTTTACCAGACAGATCTTCATGTTCCATTAAATCAAGCAAATGTTATTCTGTTTTAATAATCCGCATCTTATAGAAAGAGCGGTAAACAAAGTACAGGGCAACTGCAAAGAACACTCCACCAACATATGGTGCAACTGAATAGAAACTATCCGATATGGCAATTTCCATAGCCAAAAGCCCAAACAGGGTGGTAAATTTGATGATAGGATTCAATGCAACAGATGATGTATCCTTGAAAGGATCGCCTACTGTATCGCCTACAATAGAAGCTTCATGCAAAGGAGTTCCTTTTTCGCGTAAGTCAACTTCTACCACTTTCTTGGCATTGTCCCATGCACCGCCGGCATTGGCCATAAAGAGCGCCTGGAAAAGACCGAAAACAGCAATTGAAATCAGGTAGCTGACAAAGAAAGAAGCTGCTGCATACCTGTGAGTAGTGCCTATTGCAAAGTTTGTATCCTGATAGCCCGCAAAGAAAGCAAATGCCAATGCGAATGAGAAGATGGCGATAAAGATATTGAACATACCTGTTTGGGCATATTGGGTGCATATCTTCACTACTTCTTTGGATGTTTCAATGGATGCGCTGCTGTCCGCACCTTCATCAAGATGAATGTTCTTCTTGATATATTCGACAGCACGATATGCACCGGTAGTAACAGCCTGAATAGATGCACCTGTAAACCAATATATTACAGAGCCACCTGCCAGAAAACCGAGGATTGTATACGGATTGAGAATGTTGAGGATAGCTTCGGGTTCTATTCCGAATTTTTGCTTGATAACCAGGATAAGCGAGAAGATCATAGTTGTAGCACCTACCACTGCTGTACCAATAAGTACCGGTTTTGCAGTGGCTTTAAATGTGTTCCCCGCTCCATCGTTGGCTTCCAGATAATGTTTGGCATTCTCGAAATTTGGCTTGAAGCCGAATTCCTCTTCTATCTCCTTTGCTGCATTGGGATTTTCCTCAATAAGAGAAAGTTCGTATATACTCTGTGCATTGTCTGTAACAGGTCCATAGCTGTCTACTGCTATAGTTACCGGTCCCATACCAAGGAATCCGAAGGCTACAAGACCAAACGCAAATATAGAAGGATAGATCATAAGATTTGAAAGACCATACCTCGATGCAAAATATGCTGTGAACATTAGTACAACGAAAACCATACCCTGCCAGAAAGCGCTGAAATTACCTGCAACAAGTCCTGAAAGAATATTGAGTGAAGCCCCCCCTTCGCGAGAAGCTGTTACAATTTCGTTCACATGTTTGGATTTTGGACTTGTGAATATCTTTGTAAACTCCGGAATAAGTGCGGCACCGAGGGTTCCACAACTTATGATTATAGATAAGGTGAGCCAAAGGTTGTTTGCCAGTGAACCAAGCATTAAATAACTTATTGCAAAAGTTACCAGAATAGAGAGGATAGAAGTGATCCAAACCAATGTGGTGAGAGGTTTCTCAAAGTCAATATCCACTGCATCATGATATTTTGCATTCGTAAAAGCCTTATTTATATAAAACGCAACTATCGATGTAATAACCATAAGAATACGCATAAGGAATATCCATGTGAGCAAAAGTGTCTGGTCGGCAACATTCATTACAGCTAACACAATAAAGCTTATAAGGGCAACACCTGTAACACCATATGTTTCAAAACCATCGGCAGTAGGACCTACACTGTCACCTGCATTGTCGCCGGTACAATCGGCAATTACTCCAGGGTTACGTGGATCATCTTCTTTAATCTTGAAAACGACTTTCATCAAATCACTTCCGATATCGGCAATCTTGGTAAAGATACCACCGGCGATACGAAGTGCCGATGCTCCCAGAGATTCGCCGATTGCAAAACCTATAAAACTGGCCCCTGCAAATTCGCGGGGGATGAATAGCAAAATAATAAGCATCATGATGAGCTCCACACTCACCAAAAGCACGCCGATACTCATTCCTGCATCCAGCGGAATGTTCAGCAACTTAAGGGGTTTGCGTTCCAGTGAAGCAAAAGCCATACGACTGTTGGCCAAAGTATTCATGCGGATACCAAACCATGCAACACCATAAGAACCCAGGATACCGATAACCGACCACATGAGAATCAGCATAACTCCGCCAAAACTCATCTGCTGCAGAAAACCAAAATAGAAAGCAATACATGCTGCTATAAAGACAAAAAGGATGAGTAAGAATTTTCCCTGCTGGATGAGGTAAGTCTTACATGTTTCAAAAATGATATGCGCTACATCGAGCATACTTTTGTGAGCCTTAAGCTTTTTTACCCGCATAAACTGGTACAAACCAAAGAGCAATCCCAGAATGCAAATCAGGAACCCAAAAAGCAGCATATTGGTCTGCCCGGGTTCCAGCATCGGAATCTTAAGATCAGCCTCGCTCCCGAAAACCATAACAGGCAGAGCAAAAGCCAAAATAAAAGAAAGTAATCGTTTCATAAATATTTAGATTATTAAATTGTTCTTTTTATAGAAGTGCAAAATTAAAGAAAGAAATATTATAAGCAAGAAAATACTTTGATGTTTCTCATAAATAGCTACGATTGGGAGAATACATAGGTAAATACGTTGTTTAAACCAACTGTGGCAGAAAAATTGTGGGAGGTATCGGAAAAACTCACGGGTATTGTGTATCCTCTTAAAAATTGACAATAAGATGCCGTCATATATTAAATACATAGACGTTAAAAAGGTAATTGAACAAAGCGACTCCAATTTACTGAAAAGGCTCCCCGGTGTTATTGTAAGGTTAATTACTTGGATTGTCCGGCAAGATGCGATTAACCATATTCTTAATAAGTATTCAACTGATATTGGGATAAATTTCCTTCCAAAGGTAATTGAAGAGCTCAATTTAAAATTAGAAATCGAGGGTATTGAGAATCTACCGGAAGATGGAAAATGTTTTTTTGTTGCCAACCATCCATTTGGCATGATAGATGGATTAGTACTTACATGTATAGTTTCCGGAAAATATGGTAGCGTTAAGGGAATAGCAAATGAAGGATTCCTGATGATTCCTCAATTACGCCCTTTGGTGGCAGCAGTCAATGTTTTTGACCATTCATCCAGAGAGTATATTACTGCTCTTGGTGAGGTATACAATGAGGATGTGCCCATTTCACACTTTCCCTCAGGCGAAGTTTCCAGACAATATCACGGAAAAGTTCAGGATTCTGCCTGGCAAAAAAGTTTTATTACAAAAGCAATTTCAAGCAAAAGAGATATTATTCCATTCTACTTTTATGGCAGAAATTCAAACTTGTTTTATGCTATTTATATGGCAAGGCAGTTGTTTGGAATTAAAACAAATATTGAGTTAATGTTCTTGCCTAACGAGATGTTTAAAAAGAGAGACAAAACCATTAAAGTAAAAATTGGAAAGCCAATATCTTATAAAATGTTTGAGAAATCTTTGTCCCACCTTGAGTGGGCACAGAAGGTAAGAGCACAGGTATACGACCTGGGAAAAAACTAAACAGAAAGTGATGGTAATGCAATCAAGAAAATACAAGCGTATTGCTGTAAAAATCGGCAGCAATGTACTGGCCGGAGCTAACGGAGATTTGAATATGCTGCGGATAGCGCATATAGTCGATCAGATTAGTAAACTGAAAAAGCAGGGTACAGAAGTTATACTAATCTCTTCCGGAGCAGTTGCTGCCCGTCAGCTCTGGTACGGATTAAATTTCTTATTTGGTTAAAATCTGGTCATAAACCAACGAGACTTTTCTCTCACCATTCTGTGATGGTGATATAGATATAATGGTAAGAGTTGTAGCATCAGTCCGACTCCAGGTTTCATAAGATTTCATCTCTGTTACTGTTCCGTTCCTATCAAAAGACCTGGTTGTAGCAATAGTAAGCGTTTTACCATCTGCAGACCATGTTGCAACAGACTTACTAGTTCCTCTGTTTGAGGTATTTACAATTTCCTTACCATCCAAAGTGAATTTATCTGTGGCGATACTTTCTACACCATCGCGGTTTGCCCTTAATCTGTCAACAGTAAGATTATTTCCCTCTTGCTTAACGGTTAATTGTCTGGCAGCCCGAGAATTACCATCACCTTGATTGCTCTTCGTTGCATTTATAGCCCAAGTTCCTGCAAAATTAGCCTTTGTACTTTGAGCATTTAGTTTGAAAGGAGAAATAGCGAGAACAAAAAAGATTGCTAATGAGGTTAACCACATGAATTTACTGCAGTTAATCCTAAGATTTCTAACATTTTTTTTCATACTATTAAAATTTAATTGATTTGAGGTAATTTAAACATTTCAAAGGTAATTATTCCATTTTATATATATGCTATTATTCAAAATGAATATCAACCAGCATGATTTCCGATTTTCCGGCTGTTTTAACCGGAGGGCCCCATGAGCGCAGTCCACTGGTCACAAAGAAATGAGTATTTCTAATTTTCTTGTATCCCCAGCTCAGCTCGAAAATACTGCGTGTAATTAGGTTGATGGGAAACAGTTGTCCGTTATGGGTGTGTCCGGAAAACTGCACATCTACCGCTGTGCGGCTTACTTCCTGTAGTTCGGTGGGTCGATGATCCATGAGGATTATCGGCAGATCACGGGAGTCGTTTCCCAAAATTTCGTTTATGGTTTTACGTTTACCAAAGTGCTGGTCATATCTACCCGCTAAATAAAAGGAATTGTCAATTTTTACTATTGTATCACAAAGAAGGGTTATTCCTGCCTTCCGGAAAAAATCTCCTTGTTTCTGTCCCCCATAGAACTCATGATTCCCGGTAACGCCATATGTTCCATATTTTGCATGAATGCTCCTCAATGCAGATTCAATAGTTTCTGTGGTCTCATTTTCCCTGTCACCTTCCACCATGTCGCCCCCGTAGAGCATGAGATCTGGTTGCAAGGCATTAGCCTTTCTCGCGAATTGTTCAACGAAACGCATGCTGGTATTTTGCTGTATGTGCAAGTCTGCCACGAATACAACGCGCAGGTGATCAATATTGGCATTCCTTCCCGGAACATCCACCTTGTATTCCGATACGCGTACTGTATTCAGGTTTATGGCACCGGCTATCACTACGGCAATCGATAAAATAATCATCGCAGAGAGCGTATACAATCTGAATGAAAAACTTTTCCTTGTTTCGGAGGGAACAATCCTGACCAGGCGATTGAGCAACAGAAACAGGTCATACAGGAGAACAGACAGGAAGAGATATAGATAGAATGGCAGAATGTAGCCAGATACAGTGTACCTTTCGGTAAGGGGATAAATGGCTGCTATCAGCAGGTAAACAAGAATATACCAGAGCCTGTAACTCTTACTGATAAAGAGATCCTTTATGCGGAAAAGCACATAAATATTAGGAATAATATAGGCCAGGGTGATATAAAGATGAAACATCAGACAAAATTTGTGATTAAACAGGCACGAAGATATGAAATCCCTTGAAATTTCCTTTGGAATTTGCATATAGCTTCGCCGCGAAAGTATTAAAAATAATAATTTAAATCGTGTTAAAAATGAAAAAATCTTTTGCTGTTTTCAGTATTTTTTTATTGAGTGTTATTACTCTTTCCGCTCAGCAGCAGGGGCTGGGCAGTGTGTCAGGCATAATTATCGAAAAAACATCCAATAAACCTCTGGAGTTTGCAACTGTAATCATCCGGAACAATACGGACAGCACTAAGTTACAGGGCACTGTAACCGGAAGCAAAGGAGAATTCGCTTTTGATAAATTACCATTTGGCGACTATAAGATAATCTATAGTTTTATTGGTTTTAAAAAGATTGAAACACCTGTATTTGTCTTAAACTCAAAGCAGAGTAAATCTAATCTCGGTAAATTGTATATTTCAGAATCAACGTCAACTCTTGGAGAGGTTTCAGTAACTGCGCAACGATCGACTTTTATAAATTCAATAGATCGCAAAACTTTTAATGTCGGTCAGGATGTTATGAGCAAAACCGGTTCGGTAAGCGAATTACTCCAGAATGTGCCGTCAGTTCAGGTGGATATTGATGGTAATGTGAGCCTCAGAGGGTCTGACAATGTGATGTTTCTCATAAACGGTAAGCCATCGGCGATGATGGGTGCAAACAAAGTTGCATTTCTTCAGCAGATGCCGGCAAGTTCAATTGAAAAGATTGAAATCATAACCAACCCTTCTGCCAAATACAAGCCGGATGGAACTTCCGGTATCATAAACATTGTTCTTAAAAAAGACAAAAGCCTTGGCTTAAACGGCCTGATGTCTGTGAATGCAGGGAATGACAACCGTTACAACGGAAACTTTTCACTTAATTACAATCCCGGCAAGATCAATGTTTTCGGAAGCTACAGTGTTCGTCAGGACGAAAGGCTGAGATATTCCGATGATTATCGCAAACATTTCAAACTGAATACAGATACCATAAATTATACTCATACAGTTTCAAGTGACCTTTCGCGGCCTCTTTCTCATATTATGCAGGCAGGGGTAGACTATAAAATTAACAGCAATAACACCGTTGGTGTTTCGAGTAGTTACAATTATCGCAGTTTTATTCGTCAGGCGAATGATGTAAACTTATGGCAGGATACTTACCTCGCAACTACAAAAGATTATACCCGTTCACGCCGTGATCCGGAATTTGAAAAAGATTTTGAATTAACCGCTAATTATACTCATTCTTTTGCAAAAGAAGGTCACGAACTTACTGTCGATTATACCAATTCCATCTCGACGGAACAGGAAGATAACCATTACACAAACACTTATCGCACACCTGTCACAACACCAACCTACGACAATACTCTTATCAAGCAGGGCGATAACGAGTCGCAGTTCTCAGTGGAGTATGTGAATCCGATTTCGAAAAATATTAAAATTGATGCCGGATATATCCTTGAATCGAGAAAGAACGATATGGATTACTTTGGCGAAAATTATAATCCGCTCACAAGTTTATGGATGAAAGATATTGTGAAGTCAAATCATTTTATTTATAAAGAAAACATACATGTACTGTATGGAACATATGAGCAAGAGCTGGGAAAATTTGGTTTCCTGGCCGGAGTAAGAGCCGAACAGGCATTTCTTGATGCCAATCAACTCACTACCAATGCGATAATTAAAAACAAGTATTTCAGGATTTACCCATCATTGCACTTGGCATACAAACTGAACGATCTGCACGAGTTGCAGTTAAATTACAGTCACCGTATCCGTCGTCCGGAGGGTGATGAGATGAACCCATTCCCGGAATATTCAGATCCATATAACCTCCGCATCGGGAACCCTAATCTTAAGCCTGCCGATGTTCATTCTATTGAGTTTGGTTATCAATACAAGAAGAAAAGCATAACATTCCTTTCAACAGCCTATTACCGTTATACTTATAATGGAATGACAGATATCACAAGATTCATTAATGATACTGTTCAGCTGACTACAAGGGAAAATGTTACAAAAAACAGTTCCGCCGGATTAGAATTGGTTCTTTCTTCTACCATTGGCAAGCTTGCCACTATAAATTTAAGTACCAATGCGTTTTATAATACTATTGATGGTTCCGGTCTTGGATACAGTCAAAAGAAATCAATTATTGCGTGGAGTGCAAATCTGAGTACAGGTATTAATCTGTCTAAGAGCACCTTGCTGCAAATTACATCAAGTTATACAGCACAAAGGCTTACAATACAGGGAAAGCAATTGCCTACATTTGTAATGAATACAGGATTCAAACAGGAGTTTTTTAAAAGGAAACTGGCTTTGACTGTAACAGTTTCTGACATATTCAATACATTGAAAAATACTACTATTGTTGATACTCCTGAATTGTATGAGAAAACTGTAAGAACCCGCAGTGCACGGGTTATCTATGCAGGTTTTACCTATACATTCGGAAACCAAAAGAAAAAAGAAATAGAGTACGATAATAGACTATAATTTCAGCGTTTCTATATCCAGAATTATAAATGAGTTAGGTTTTACTGTTGGTCGGCCGTTATTGGCAGAAGGTGCCGACTCATACTCTGCTGTTGTCAAGTACAAGTGGTGAGTAGTTTTGTCGACAGCTATAGTTCTTGCTCCCGGTTGCGTTGTAACAGTTTCAAACACTTTAAAACTATTGCTGCTTTCTTCCTGAACAACTGTAATTGAACCTTCACCGTTTGAGCTGTATGCACGTTTGTATTCAGGATCAAAAGCAACACCATCGCAACGATCGCCAATAGGCAGTGTAGTGATAACTTTGCCGGTTTCGGCATTGGTAACCACCATTAATTTATTGCTACAAACACTGAATAAGCGATGATTTTGATTGTCTAACGCTAACCCGCTGGGTTCTTCGCCTGGGGCAATGGACCAATGTTGCTCTACTTTTAAAGTCACAGAATTAATGACATTGATAACGCCGCTTTTGTTTTCTATGTTTACAAAAACTTTGCCTTTACCATCGGTAACCGAAAATTCAGGTTTCCCGTCAAGAGGTATAGTCGCTATAACTTTATTTTCCTTAGCATCGATTACTGTTGAATTGCTGCTTCCGCCGTTAAAAGTAAAAACCTTTTGAGAAAACGGGTCATATAAGATAGCATCCGGGTTTCTGCCGGTTACCTTTATTATTGTAATTACTTCAAGGGTTTTAAGATTAAAAACGGTCACAGACGAGTCTCGGCCATTGCTTGTAAAGCCTTTATTCAGGTCGTTAGCTATGGCAATTCCGTGAATACCTTTTGTGTCAGCTATGGTGCCAACCAATTTCCCGGTTTTGATATCTACAACCTGTGCCACTGTTGCGTGCGACACAAATATTCTACCATTGACTTCATCAACGTTTAGGTAGTCCCAACCTCCTTCGCCTCCGAGGTGGATTTTATTTGCAATTTTATAGTTAGATTGGGCAATTAACGAAGAACCGCTAATAATCAAAGCAATAAAGCTGATTGTAAAAAATGTCTTTTTCATATAATAAAGTATTAAGAATTAATTTGGCTTTCGGTAGACAAATATAGATAGTATATTTGCAATCATCAACAACCCGATAATCATGCGTAATTTAAGTGTCTCATTTCTTTTAAGAAATTCATTTGCTATTTTGGCGTTAAGTCTTGCCTCCTGCATAACTTCCCGCACACATCGATCATCTGTGGCTACGGATAAT
>Ga0209540_10002777_pt1 | contig 12292 bp, 15 predicted proteins | sample BarGraIncu01121A_FD_184501 | JGI IMG/M metagenome (GOLD analysis project Ga0209540, IMG submission 184501) | Arctic peat soil microbial communities from Barrow, Alaska - Barrow Graham LP Incubations 011-21A (SPAdes) (version 2) | ecosystem: Environmental > Terrestrial > Soil > Wetlands > Peat... | reverse complement strand
CGGCGCCGAGTATCCGGAGCGCGCAGGTGCGTTCGTGAGCCTCCACCGCGATGAGATGCTGCGCGGGTGTATCGGCACGATCGGTCCGACGCGTGCCACGCTGGCCCAGGAGGTCGCGGCCAACGCTATCCAGGCCGCCGTCGAAGACCCGCGCTTCCCGGCGCTCGGCATCGACGAACTCGCCGATCTCGACGTGAAGGTCGATGTGCTGCACGCGCCAGAAGAGTGCACGCTCGAGGAGCTGGACCCGTCCAAGTACGGCGTCATCGTCACCAGCGGTTACCGCCGAGGTCTGCTGCTGCCTGACCTCGAGGGCGTCGATGACGTCGCGAGCCAGGTCGCGATCGCGATGCAGAAGGCCGGGCTACAGCCGGGTTCACGGTGCGACGTACAACGCTTCAAGGTCGACCGCTACACTTAGCCCATGGCCTCACACGACATCCCAACGCCGCTCCCGCGCGTACTCGCCGTGGTCGGCCCGACCGCCGTGGGCAAGACCGCGCTGGCCGAGGAGCTCGCCGTGCGCCTCGGCGGCGAGATCGTCTCGGCGGACTCGATGCAGGTCTACCGCGGCATGGACATCGGCACGGCCAAGCCCCCGGCGTCAGCGCGCCGCGTGCCGTATCACTGTCTCGACCTCGCCGAGCCGGGCGACACGTTTTCGGCGGCGCTGTTCCAGCGTGCAGCGCGCACGGCGATCGCCGACATCACGGGGCGCGACAAGCTACCGGTCGTGGCCGGTGGCACCGGGTTGTACGTGCGCGCCGCCTTGGACACGATGGAGTTCCCGGAGGGTGAACAGCTCGATAACCCCGTCCGCGCCGAGTACGAGGCGTACGCCGCCGAGCACGGCTCCGAGGCGTTGCACGCGCTGCTCGCGTCGCGCGACGCGGAGTCCGCCGCCGTCGTGCACCCCAGCAACGTGCGGCGGACCGTCCGCGCGCTCGAGATGCTGGATTCGGGTGTGAGCTACGCGCGCCAGCGCGAGGGGTTCTCGGCGAGGGAGAGCGTCTACGACACGCGCTTCGTGGGGCTGACGATGGAGCGCGCTCGGCTCTATGAGCGCGTCGACGCGCGGGTCGACGCGATGCTTTCGGCCGGCCTGCTCGGCGAGGTGCGAGCGCTGCTCGATGCAGGCCTGCGCGGTGCCCTCACGGCTTCCCAGGCGATCGGTTACAAGGAGTTCGTGCCGGTGCTCGACGCGGGGGCCGACCTCGAGGAGGCCGTCTCGGCGGTCAAGCAGGCCAGCCGCCGCTACGCGAAGCGACAGCTCACGTGGTTCTCCGCCGATCCGCGCATACGCTGGATCGACGTCACGGAGCTCACCCCTGGGCAGGCGGCCGACGTGGCCGTGGGTACGCTAGACTGGTAGGCTATCCGACGGCTTGCTGCCGGAGACTGTCGCCGCAGGAAAGAGGAGTGAAGCGATGGAGCTTCAGTTCGCAAAGATGCATGGCCTGGGCAACGACTTCCTCGTCTTCGACGATCTCGCCGAGGAGCTCGACCTGAGCCCCGAGGCGGTCGCGTGGTTCTGTGACCGGCACTTCGGTGTGGGCGGCGACGGTCTGATCCTCGTGCGTCCGGCCACGACGCCGGACGCCGACTACTACATGGCCTACTACAACGGCGACGGATCGGTTGCCGAGATGTGCGGCAACGGCGTTCGCTGCTTCGCGAAGTACGTCGTCGACCACGGGCTGATCCCCGAGGATCGCAACGAGCTGGTGGTCGAGACGCTCGGCGGGCTCAAGCCGATCCAGGTGACGCGGGCCTATGACTCGAGCCTCTACCTCGCCACCGTCGACATGGGCGAGCCCGTCATCAAGCCCGCCGATGTACCCACGGACATGCGCTGTGGCAACGACGACATGGTCATCTCGTGCCCGCTCGAAACGAGCGTCGGTACCTTCGACGTCACGTCTGTGTCCATGGGCAACCCGCACTGCGTGCTCTGGGTCGATGACGTCGACGCAGTCGACATCGAGACGATCGGGCCGGCCATCGAGACACACCCGATGTTCCCGGCCAAGACCAACGTCGAGTTCGCCCAGATGGTCGACGCCGACCGCATCAGACTGCGCGTGTGGGAGCGTGGCTGTGGCGAGACTCTTGCCTGCGGCACCGGCGCCTGCGCGACGCTCGTGGTCGCCTCTCTCACGCTCCGGTCGGGCCGCGAGGCCACCATCGAGCTACCCGGCGGCGAGCTGGAGATCCGCTGGGCCGAGAACGACCACGTCTACATGACCGGCCCGGCCATCGAGGTCTTCTCCGGTAGCATCGCCGTCCCCGAGGACGACGATCTCGACGACTAGAGGGACGACCCAAGCCCGGACGAATTTCTCCGCCGGCGTCGTAACGTAACCGCAACGTGAGCGCCGCGCGGCAATGCTACGATGGCACCCGCGGCCACCACGGCCGTATCCACTGTCACCGAAGACGAGGAGAGACACCCGGTGAGGACCGCCAAGCGCATCGACAACCTGCCTCCGTACCTGTTCGCCGAGATCGACCGCAAGAAGGAGGCAAAGCAGGCGCAAGGTGTCGACGTCATCTCGCTGGGCATCGGCGATCCGGACATGCCCACGCCGCGTCGCATCGTCGATGCGATGATCGCCGCGGTGCAGAACCCCAAGAACCACCGGTACCCGGCGTACGCCGGCTCCAAGCCCTACCGTGAGGCCTGCGCCGAGTGGATGCGCCGCCGTTTTAGCGTCGAACTCGACCCGGCCACCGAGGTCCTCGCGCTCATCGGCAGCAAGGAGGGCCTGGCACACCTGTTCCCGACCTTTATTGACGTGGGCGACTACACGCTCGTACCGGGCGTCGGCTATCCCGTCTACACCACCGGTGGCGTGCTCATTGGCGGCGAGACGTACTACATGCCGATGAACGAAAGCAACGACTGGCTCGCCGACTTCGAGTCGACCCCTGCCGATGTGCTCGCCAAGGCCAAGATGATGTTCCTGAGCTACCCGAACAACCCGTCGTCGGCCATCGCCCCGGTCGAGTACTTCGACCGCGCCATCGCGTTTGCCAAGAAGCACGACCTTCTCATCGTGCACGACAACGCCTACTCCGAGATTGCGTTCGACGGCTACAAGCCGCCGAGCTTCCTCGAGCGCCCGGGCGCCAAGGACGTCGCCATCGAGTTCTTCAGCTGCTCGAAGGCGTACAACATGACCGGCTGGCGTGTCGCGTTCGCCTGCGGCAACGCCGAGGCGATCAAAGCGCTCGGCACCGTCAAGTCCAACATCGACTCGGGCATCTTCACCGCCGTCCAGGATGCGGCGATCGAGGCCATGCTCGGCCCGCAGGACGACATCGCCGAGATGTGCGCGCTCTACCAGCGCCGCCGTGACCTCGTCATGGACGCCCTGAGCTCGATCGGGCTTTCGGCACGCCAGCCGAAGGGCACCATCTACGTGTGGGCCAAGATCCCCGACGGGTACACCTCGGCGGAGTACGCGGGGCTCGTGTTGGACAAAGCAGGCGTCATCGTTGCGCAGGGCAACGCCTACGGCCCGGACGGCGAGGGCTACATCCGCATCTCGCTCGCCACGCCGGATGACCGCCTCGTCGAGGCGCTCGAGCGCATCAAGACCGATCTGTAGCGGAAAGCGGGAATACTCCGCAGCGTGACCCAACAGCGAATCCACCCACACAACGTCGAGAACGTCGCGGACCAGAGAGAGCGGGCGGTCCTGGTCGGCGTCGACCGCGGAGACACCCGCTGGCCGATCGACGAGTCGCTCGCCGAGTTGGCGCGCCTTGCCGACACCGCCGAGGTGGACGTCGTCGCGGTGGTGACGCAGCGCCTCGACCGGCCCAACCCCAAGACCTTCGTGGGCACCGGAAAGGTCGAGGAGATCGCCGACACCGCCCGCTCGCTCGAGGCCAACCTCGTCATCTTCGACGACGAACTCTCGCCGAGTCAGCAGCTCAACGTCGAGACCATGCTGCCCGAAACGCGAGTGATCGACCGCACCGCGCTCATCCTCGAGATATTCGCGATGCATGCTGTCACCCGCGAGGGCAAGCTCCAGGTCGATCTCGCGCAGCAGGAGTACGTTCTGCCACGCCTGCGCGGCATGTGGGGCCACCTTGAGAAGGAACGTTTGGGGGGAGGGCGCGGATCGCGTTTCGGCGCCGGCGAGTCGCAACTCGAGACCGACCGCCGTCTGGCACGGAAGCGCATCTCAGAGCTCAAGCGCGAACTGAAGGGCGTCGCGAGCGAACGCCATCTCCAGCGCAAGTCACGCGCCCGCAGCGGCGTCTACCGCGTCTCGCTCGTCGGCTACACCAACGCTGGCAAGTCGACGCTGCTCAACGCGCTGACCGGCGCCGACGTGCTGCAGGCCGACATGCTGTTCGCGACACTCGACTCGACGACGCGCCGCTTGAGCCTGCCGGAGGGCCGGGAGATCACCATCACCGACACTGTCGGCTTCATCCACAAGCTGCCGCACGGCCTGGTCGAGGCGTTCAAGTCCACGCTCGACGAGGTCGCCGAAGCCGACCTGCTGCTTCACGTCACCGACGCGGGCGCTCCGCAGCGCGACGCGCAGATGGAGGCGGTCCGCGAGGTGCTGCACGAGATCGGTGCCTCTGCCACGCCGAGCGTCATCGTCTTCAACAAGACCGACACGATGTCCGCCGAGGACCGCGTGACACTCGAGCACCGGTTCCCTTCGGCGGTCTTCGTCTCCGGCCTCACTGGGGAAGGGCTCGATTCTCTGCGGGCCCATATCGCCGAGGAGGCGGCCAAGCGCAGCCTCACGATTACGGTACTGGTGCCCTACACGCGCGGCGACATCGTCACGCTGGCGCACGAGCGCGCGCTCATCGTCAGCGAGCGTCACACCGAGACCGGCACGCAACTCGTCCTACGCATTCCTGCCGAGATGGTTCCCGCCTTCGAGCCGTTTCGAGTGACCCACCATCCCGCTGAGGCAGTCGCCGAATAGCGGAGGCGGTTGTATCGCATGCGAAGCGGCCCCGGTGCGAGATTCGCCGGGGCCGCTTTCTTCGCTGCTTCGCTCGCGCTAGAGCCGCCTGAAGAGCGCGATCACCTTGCCGAGGATGGCGACGTCGCGAGTGTAGATGGGTTCCATGCTCACGTTCTGCGGCTGCAGCCGAATCCGGTCGGGTTCGCGATAGAAAGTCTTGACGGTCGCTGAGTCGTCGAGCATCGCCACGACGATCTCGCCGTTCTCGGCAGTGGTCTGCTGGTGAACCACGACGAAGTCGCCGTCGAGGATACCGGCCTCGATCATCGACTCACCTTTGACACGCAGGATGAACGTCTGGTCGTCGGCCATCTCGGCAGGCAACGACATGGTCTGTTCGATGTTCTCGGCGGCGAGGATGGGCTGACCGGCGGCGACTGAACCCACGACGGGCACGGCGCGCACGGAACCGTAGTCGACCCCACGGTCGGTTTCTCGATAGTCCAAGACCTCGAGGGCGCGCGGCTTTGAAGGGTCTCGGCGGATGAAGCCCTTGCCCTCGAGCGCCGCCAGGTGGGAGTGCACGGTGGAGGAGGAGGACAAGCCCACGGCCTCACCGATCTCACGAACGCTCGGAGGATAGCCGCAGCGGTGGATCTCGGCACGGATGTAGTCGAGTATCTGCTGCTGCCGCTTCGTGAGCTCCCGCTGGTAGGTCATCCCCGGCCCCCTCGAATCGAACGCGTGTACGGCACGAGTGTACGCGCCCGCCCCCCAGCGTGCAAACGTGCGTTCGATGGTAGTACTTGCGTGGCGAACGTGTGTTCGCTATTCTCATACCGAACACACGTTCGCTCGCGAGGACTGGGCTCGATGTCAGACCCATTCGCTAGGGTCAGAGCCGACGAGGGATTCGAGCAGCTGGGGAGCAGACCATGAGCAGCACAGTCGCTATCGGAGACGTCCATCGCGCCGACAAGGTAGGCACCACGCGACACTCGCGCAGCGCTCTCCCGGAGGTGGTTGCCTGGGCCGAGATCGCCGCCCTCGTTCTGATAACCGGCGCGCTGATCGCCGCCACCATCATCACATCGCACCGCGCCAATGCAAACGTCTCCACCGGATGCGTACGCGTCGAGAGCGGGCAGACCCTGTGGACGCTGGCCACCCAGCACCCCGTCCAAGGGCTCACGACCGAGCAGACGGCCGGGCTCATCGCGAGCATCAATCACATCGACGACGGTCGGATTGCAGCAGGAACGACCATCCGCATCCCGGCGCAGACAGAACAGAACGTCGCGCTGGCCTGCCGCTAGGAGTGTCCGGCACCGCGTCCTTGCACCCCACGGCTCCCCGGAACCGTGGGGCTTTCGGCCGTCCGGCGCCGCAATTCACCCCGCGAGTCCGACTATTCCGTTGTGGCCCCATATGTTGTGTGCTAACTTTCAGGTCAGCCTAGATGTAGGGGTGGATATGCGCTGTCCGTTCTGTGGCCATGACGAGACCAAGGTCGTGGACTCTCGCACCTCCGAGTCCCAAGACGCGATTCGTCGCCGCAGAGAGTGCCTCAAGTGCGCTGAGCGGTTCACCACCTATGAACGGCGTGAAGAGATGCCGCTCATGGTCGTCAAGAAGGGTGGAGAGGTCGAGCCCTTCGACCGAGGCAAGCTGTTGCGAGGCCTCATGGTGGCCACTGCGAAACGACACGTCTCGGTGGAGCGTCTCGAGGCCCTTATCGACGACATCGAGTCCGAACTCCACAACACCTTCCGCTACGAGGTGGAGAGCAGCTTGGTTGGCGACATGGTGCTACGCCGCCTGCGCGACATCGACAGGGTCGCCTACGTCCGCTTCGCGTCGGTGTACAAGGAGTTCCAGGACCTCGACGAGTTCACGTCGGAGCTGAAGAACCTGAGGTAGTCATCGCACTGGTCCGGTCGGCAGGAATCGGCGCGAGGGTGGGTCGCCGAGAGAGGAGCCTGGGTCGTTGATCGTGCACGTGCCGTCACGCGTAGCGACGCCTGATGCTCCGTCGTTCTCGACGGCGCCGAGCGGTGAGACCACCGGCATCGCAGCCACCATCTCCGACACCCGGCCCAACTGGCCCGGCCGCCGCACCGCCACCGTCCTTCTCGGCGGATGCGACTTGGCGTGCCCATACTGCTTTGATCCCGAGCACGTGGGCCGCAAACGCGCCAACGCCACCATCGCCCGCATCGCCGAGCAGATCGCTTTTCGCGCGCCCGTGCTCGACGGGGTGGTCATCAGCGGCGGTGAGCCGACGGTCTCCTCGGCACTGATACCGCTGCTTGAGGCGCTGGTGATCACCGGTCTTCCCGTCAAACTCGACACGAACGGCACGTCTCCCGACGTGCTCTCATCACTCATCGCCGATGGACTCGTGCATTTCGTGTCACTCGACGTGAAGACGACGCCGGAGCGCTACGACCGGCTCACCGGCGCGAGTCGCGTGTGGGAGCGCGTCGAGCGCTCGATCACCGCGGTTCTGGCAAGCGACGTCGACCATGAGTTCCGCACCACCTGCTACCCGTTCGCAATCGCGACCGAGGACGTCCCGTCCATCGCCGCGCGCCTGACCGGCGGCAGACGCTACGCGCTCCAGCAGTTCGAGCCGCGCCGCACGCTCGACCCAGCGGCCACCACGGTCACCCCGTACCCCGCCGACGAGCTGCGGCGCGTCGCGATGCGCTGCGCCGTTCACCTGCCCACCGTGGTCAGGGGCGTCTGAGCGTGCAGTTGCCGATCAAACGACTCGACACCGGCCTGCCGCTCCCGTCATACGCTCACCCCGGCGACGCCGGCTTGGACCTGTATGCCGCGGAGGACACCTCGATTGCTCCCGGTGCCCGCGCCCTCGTCGCGACCGGCATCGCGCTGGCGATTCCCGAGGGATTCGCCGGCTTCGTTCAGCCGCGCAGCGGGCGGGCGCTCAAAGACGGCCTGTCGTTCGCCAACACACCCGGCCTGATCGACGCTCACTACCGTGGCGAGATCAAGGTCATCGCGGTCAACCTCGACGCCGAGACCCCCATCCGTATCTCTCGCGGCGACAAGATCGCCCAACTCGTGATCCAGCGAGTCGAGCGAGTCGAGCTCGCCGAGGTCGACGATCTCGGCGAGACCGCACGAGGGGAGGGCGGCTTTGGCAGCACGGGCCACCGATAGACCGCGCATACGCGTGGCCGCCCTCATGGTCTTGGACGGTCAGGTCGTCGTGGTTCGCCACCGCGCCGGCGCAGCCGTCTACCACCTGCTTCCTGGAGGGGGAGTGAGCTGGGGCGAGACGCTGGAAGACGCCCTCCTGCGCGAGATCGCGGAGGAGACGGGTCTCTCGGCACAGATCGGGCGGCTCCTGTTCGTCAGTGACACGATCGACCCGAGCGAAAGACGCCACGTCGTCAACATCACGTTCGAAGCGACCGTCACAGGAGGTCAGATCACATCGGCTCCAGCCGACGCCCGCGTCGAGGCGGTCGACCTGGTCCGTCCTGAGGACTTGGCTGCGCTCGATCTCCGCCCGCCGATGGCTGAGGCGCTCGCGCGTGCGCTGGCGGGTCAAATCGCCGAATCGCCGTACTTGGGCTCACTGTTCACGGCCGGCGCCTGAACAGTGAGCTATGAGTTGTCATAAGTCTGAGACGCGCACAGGCGCGAGGACCGGAGAGGGGTGTGGTACGCGGGCGCGTTCGCGTTCCTCATCGGTGGCTTCATTCCGAAGTTCGACGCGATTATCGGCTCGATTCCCGTGCCGGTCATGGGCGGAGTGTGCGTGTTGTTGTTCGGTCTCATCGCCAGCTCTGGGCTCCGCATGCTTGTCGAGAGCGGTATCGACTACAGCCACAGCCGAAACCTGATCCTGTCAAGCGTCGTGCTGGTCATCGGCATCGGCAACCTGAGCCTCACTTTCGGGACCTACCAGATTCCCGCGATGGCACTGGCGACGCTGGTCGGCATCGTGCTGAACCTGGTCCTGCCGAAAGAGAGCAAGGGCCTTGCGGTCGACGGCCCGAGTTTCGACGCCGAGCCCGCAGCGGACGCGGCCGAGGCGAGCGCCTGATCACATCGGCTCTTCCCGCACGCTGTTCTCGACGGCCCCGGGCTGCGCAACGACGCGGTCCGGGGCCGCCTCGTTGTCGGCGACGGATGGTAAGGTTATGCTCCCGCAGCGCTGCGGCCGATGGCATGGCCGTTGCACCTTCCAACATGACTTGTCGACTTGTCTGGCCCTAGATCCGCGCTGTGCGGAGTGGGAGAGCGAATGCCCGAGAACTCTCGAATGCAGATGCGCCGCCAGATGCGCCGCACGACCAGCCGCGGCGCTTTGGCGCTCGCAGGGGTCGTGGTGCTGCTGATAGCCGCCGGGCTCGTGGGCGGGGCTATGTGGCTTGCGTCCCGAAGTCACGGGACGCTTCGCGCACGAGCTGTCACCTCCGCCGGCGCCAGTCAGACCGCCGGCTTGAATCCTCGCAAACCGTCGGCGCTCGCCTCGAGCGCCTCGGCGACACCCGCTGCGGCTCCTGGTGTGACGCCAACCGCGGCGCCCGAGACGCTCGCTGCTGCCGACGCAAGCGCGCGAGCGGTCGCCAAGGCGGCGGTGCCGTTCCCGCATGCGCCGTCGATCAGCCCCAAGACGCCATCGCTCAACCACCTGAACCCGCGGCACAAGTACATCGCACTCACGCTCGATGACGGCTACAACTTTCAACCGGCGCTGCTCAAGCTGCTCAAGCAGTACGACGTGCACTGCACGACATTCCTGATCGGGTCGTGGGCCGCGTCGCACAAGCAAGACCTGAAGATGATGCGCGATGCCGGCTTCGAGATCGGCAATCACTCGTGGACTCACCCGTTCCTGACGAAGCTATCCACCAGCCAGATCGAGAGCGAGCTGACACGGACCCAGCGGGCCATCACGTCGATCACCGGCAATCAGGCGCCATACCTGCGCCCGCCATTCGGGGCCACCAACAGCCACGTGAAGGCCGCCGCAGCCAGCCTGGGCTACCGCATTGTCATGTGGGACCGAACGTTCGGCGACTCGGGCCGCGGAGCCACGCCTAAGAAGCTCTACGACAATGTCGTCAACAGCAACGGCGGCGTGCAGCCCGGAGACATCATCCTGTGCCACTGGGGCTCGAAGCCGTCGTACGAGGCGCTCAAGAAGATCCTGCCGGACCTGCAGGCCCAGGGCTACCAGTTCGTCACGCTGTCCGAACTCATCGCCGACTCCAAGCCGCAGGAGTAGCAGGCGCCGAGCGCGGCAGCGCACCGCACCGCCATGGTGGGCGAAGAAGCCGCATCGATGAGACCTCCCGTGCGCCCTCTCTCAGGCACGGCTATATGTCGGATAATGCATCTTATGTCAACTAGCGGTTTCAGACCATGACACCCTGTCGAGGAGTGCCTCTGGGGTGCCGTGCCCGTCTCGTCGTGGACGCTCGACGCTTACTCGACTCCGGTGTCGCCTTGCTCGGCGCCATCGACATAGGCGGCCTCGAACTCTGACTTGGTCATGTCGGCGAGGTCCTCGGCAACGCGCTCTAGAAGCTCGCGCGCCTCCGACTGAGTGTGGCACGTCGCCAGCCGGACCACGATGTCGGAATCGTCGAGCCGCACCGCCTCTACGTGCCACAGTTCGACCTCGTCGCCGGGATCTGGCGATGGCTGGCGATAGAGGATGTCGTCGTGCCACTCGAAGTCGAAGTGTTCGGTCGTGTCGAGCCTTGTGAGGCGCAGGCGCCAGAACTCGTCGGCGTTTCCGATGACCCGAATCACATCAGACCTACTTCTGTACTTTGACGCTCGCGGAGTTGCTGGCGACGTAGCCGATCTTGCCGTTGCCTGAATCCCGTAGCTGCAACCACGAACCGACGGTGCCGACCAGGATCAGCTGCTCGCCCTTCTTAAGTGTGCGAACCGACGCTGCCCCCGTCGCGGGCGTCGTGCGCAGAACCAGACCGTCGATGAGGATGGAGACCTTCTTGCCCCCAGCGACCGGCACAAGCCGCGTGCTTTCGATGCTGCTGCTCGTCGCCAAACTCGCCATCGACTTTGTGCGCGCCGCCTGCTTGTAGTCGCCATACCACCCGTTAACCGTGACGACCAGCACCACGAGCACTGCCAGACCGATCAGCGCTTTGACTACCCTTGCCACGCCCGTCACAGATACAGCCCCCCGCCGTAGACCGCAGAATCCTCGAGGCCGCAAGCCTCACACACACTCTGAACCGCCGAGAGCGCTGCTCGGTAATATGATTCCACAGCGTCAAGATCGATGCACCCGAGCGCATCGAGCGCGCTTTCGCCCCTGAGCTCGTCCCCCACCCGACCCGCTTCCCTGCCGATGAGGTATGCGGCGTCGGCGAGCGCCTCGGCGGCCGGCAGAAGCCTGCCCGGTAGTGCGGTGGTGTCGAGTTCGTCCGCCAGAAGGCGCGCACGCGCAGCGACCTCGTTCAGCGCTCGGCGTTCCCCGGACTCGGGCTCATCAGCGAAGACACGCAACTCCCGTTCGCTCCCCTCGGCGAGCCTGCCGAGAGAGTCGCCGAGGGCCTGCCGGACGAAGTCGAGGCCTTCACGGCTGCGGACGAGCCGCAGCAGGTAGCGGCGCTCGACGGCACGGTAAGCGATGATCCCGGCGATCGTCGAGCCTGCGAGGATGACGATCACCCCGGCTGCTATCGCGATCCACGTCCAGAGCGGCACTGAGAGCGACCTTTCGCGTGAGTGTGCCGGCCCGCGCGCTACTCGCGTTCGCGCAGGTCCAGTACGTGTGTTGTCTTGCCCGTGCTTCGTTCTATCGAACCAGGTTCCACAAGCGTGATCTTCGCGCGGAGCCCGAGTACGGTCTGGAGCCGGTCGGCGACGTCCTTCTGAAACGCTACCATGTCAGCCATGATATCCGAAAATACCTCCTCGGCTATCTCGAGGCGTACTTCGAGGTCGTCAAGGCCGTGCTTTCGGTCGACCACGATCAAGTAGTGCGGGCGCACGCCCTCGATCTTGAAGATGACGTCCTCGATCTGGCTTGGAAAGACGTTGACGCCCCGGATGATGAGCATGTCGTCGGTGCGCGCGCGTACGCGGCTCATGCGCGCGAGCGTGCGACCGCACTCGCAGCGCTCGGTCGTGACCGTCGCCAAGTCGTGGGTGCGGTATCGCAGTACCGGAAATGCTTCTTTGGACAGCGTCGTGAACACGAGTTCGCCCTGCTCTCCGTTCGCCACCGGCTCGCCCGTGTCGGGATCCACGACCTCCCACAGGACGTGGTCCTCGGCGATATGCAGCCCGCAGCCGCACTCACACTCCCCGCTCACGCCCGGCCCCAT
>Ga0209540_10002773_pt1 | contig 12302 bp, 10 predicted proteins | sample BarGraIncu01121A_FD_184501 | JGI IMG/M metagenome (GOLD analysis project Ga0209540, IMG submission 184501) | Arctic peat soil microbial communities from Barrow, Alaska - Barrow Graham LP Incubations 011-21A (SPAdes) (version 2) | ecosystem: Environmental > Terrestrial > Soil > Wetlands > Peat... | reverse complement strand
AGATGCGGAATTTGTGACCGTGGAATCAGAACATTCGGCCATGAGCGCGGTAATCGGCGCGTCGGGCACCGGAGCCCGTGTGTACACGGCAACAAGCTCTCAGGGCTTGATGTTAATGCACGAACTCCTGCCCATTGCTTCGGGCATGAGGTTGCCGATTGTCATGGGTATTGCCAATCGTGCCGTTTCCGGTCCTTTAAATATTTTAAATGATCATTCCGATATTATGCCGCAGCGCGATTCCGGCTGGATTTCTCTTTTTGTGGAAAACGGTCAGGAAGCAATTGATTTGTCCATTCAGGCTTTCAAGATTGCCGAGCATAAAGATGTCCAGTTGCCGGTGTGTGTCAATATTGATGGTTTTCAATTAACGCATATGGTGGAACCTTTGGAATTTCCCGATCAGGAATTAGTGAATAAATTTTTGCCGCCGCGTGTGCCTTATGCCACGCTGCATCCCAGCAAGCCCGTAACGATGGGCGCTTTTGCCATGTCCGACTATTTTACAGAAATCATGAAAGCTAAAAATGAAGCCCTGAAAAACTCCAAAAAGGTCATTATCGATATTTGGGATGAGTGGGCCAAAATGTTCGGACGCGCCTACAAGCCAGTGGAAACATACAAAGCCGCAGACGCGGAAATTCTGATGCTGACAATGGGCTCCATGGGTGAAACGGCGGAAATGGCTATTGATACATTGCGCGCCAAAGGCGTCAAAGCCGGTCTGGTCAAACTTCGACTTTGGCGACCTTTTCCGTTTAAGGAAATCAAGGCCGCGGTGAAAAACGCTAAGAAAATGATTGTCACCGACCGCGCCGTTTCTTTCGGCGGTCCCGGCGGTCCCGTGTTTTCGGAAATCAAATCGGCTCTGTATTCCGAAGCGAATCGACCGGCTATTTACAATTACATTATCGGACTGGGCGGACGTGACGTCACCGTGCCTGATTTTGTTCATATGTTCGAAAGAGTTATTGCGGATAAGGCCAATAAGGCAGTAGACACTTATGAATTTTGGGGAGTGAGAGAATAATGAATATCGTAGAAAATTTCGATTTATATGCCCCGCGGCTGATTAACAAAAAAGAATTATTATCTGCCGGTCACCGTGCCTGTCAGGGTTGCGGCGAGGTTCTAGGAGTGCGGCTGATGTGCAAAGCCCTGGGTGAAAATACCGTCATTGCTTCCGCGACCGGCTGTATGGAAATCATATCCAGTATGTATCCGACGACCGCCTGGGAGGTTCCCTGGATTCATGTGGCTTTTGAAAACGCGGCGGCAGTTGCCGCTGGTGTTGAAGCAGGGCTCAAGGGATTGCGCAGAAAAGGAAAGATCGATGACCGCTATATTAAAGTTGTCGGCATGGCCGGCGATGGTGGGACGATGGATATCGGCATACAGGCGCTCTCCGGCGCAATGGAACGCGGCCACGATATGCTCTTTGTCTGCTTTGACAACGAAGCCTACATGAACACGGGAATTCAGCGCTCCAGCGGTACGCCGATGGGCGCTTCCACGACAACCGCTCCAGCGGGAAAAGTCAGTTCCGGGCAGAAAACATGGAAAAAGAATATGGCTGAAATAATGGTTGCTCACGGCGTGCCTTATGTGGCCAACGCCTGCCCCAGCTATCCTCTGGATTTTATCCGGAAGGTGGAAAAGGCCAAAAGCATCAAAGGCCCTTCTTACATTCATTGTTTCACGGTCTGTCCGACTGGCTGGCGTTGTGGTTCTCATTTAGCAATTGCCATGGGCCGTCTGGCCGTTGAATCCGGTGTTTTCCCGCTGTATGAAGTGGAAAACGGTAAATATAAAATGTCTTCGGAAATGCCGAAAAAATTAAAGCCGGTCAAAGATTATTTCAAGGCGCAGGGCCGCTTCCGTCATCTGGGCGAAGAAGAAATTAAAATGATTCAACACAAAGTAGAAAACGAATATCAGAAGATATTGGACAAAGCCAAATACCTGAAGGCCTGGGATTGGGACTAAAGAGAGAAGCTAAAAGAATACCGAGGTGAAAAAAGAATGACGAAAGCCATTAGTGTTGCAGCAAAAACAAGACAAATAGTGAAAAAGCACGGAGGCGATAAAAGCGCGATGATCGCCGTGTTGCAGGATATTCAGGAAGCCTTCAATTACCTTCCGAAACAAGCCTTGAAGACAGCGGCTAAAGCGATGAAAGTGCCTTTCAGCCGTGTGTATGAAGCGGCCACTTTTTACACTGCCTTCAGTTTGAAACCGCGCGGTAAAAATATAATCAAAATCTGCATGGGAACCGCCTGCCATGTTCGTGGCGCTTCCGCCCTCGAGGACAAGTTTGAACGCACTCTGGGTATAAAACCTGGCGAGACAACAACCGATAAAAAGTTTTCACTGGAAACTGTCAACTGCGTTGGAGCCTGCGCGCTGGGTCCTTTAGTGGTCATTAATACCGAATATCACGGCCAAATGACGATGAACAAAGTTGATAAACTCATCAACAAAATCAAAGAAGAGGGAGCGCAGCGATGAACGAAAATCCTGATACTCAAGCCCGCCAGATTCAAGACAATTTAACGATATATTATGGTCCGAAAAAAAAGTTCGTCACGATCTGCGCCGGCACCGGCTGTCGCGCTTCCGGTAGCCTCAAGGTCAAAGAAGCGCTCGAGGCCGAAATAAAAAAACAAAACATGAAAGTGGAAGTCCTTGCCACAGGTTGTTTAGGTTTCTGCGAAAAAGGGCCCATGGTCGTCGTCCATCCCGACAAGTATTTTTATCAGCATGTGAAAGTCGAAGACGTGCCGGAAATAGTTTCTAAAACAGTGGGCAAAGGTGAAGTTATCAGCCGGTTGCTCTACCGCCATCCGGACACGAAAAAAAACATGTTCAGGGAAGAAGACTTGCCCTTCTACAAGAAGCAGCTCCGTGTGGTGTTTGGCTCCAACGGCATGATTGATCCGATGCGGATCGATGATTATCTTGCCATCGACGGTTATCAGGCACTGGCCAAAGTGCTTTCGGACATGACACCGGAAGCCGTCATCAATGAAGTGAAGAAAGCCGGATTGCGCGGCCGCGGCGGCGGAGGCTTTCCTACGGGCGTCAAGTGGGAAGGAGTACGCAAGGCGCACGGCGAACCAAAATATGTCATCGCCAACGGAGACGAAGGCGATCCCGGTGCCTACATGGACAGAAGCCTCATGGAAGGCAATCCCCACAGCGTCATCGAAGGCATGATCATCGGAGCTTACGCTGTAGGCGCGCACGAAGGCTATATGTACGTGAGAAACGAATATCCGTTGGCGGTAAAGCATCTGACGATAGCGATTGAAGCTGCGAAAGAGAAGGGTCTTTTAGGTAAAAATATTTTAGGCACGGATTTTTCGTTTGATATTCATATTAACAAAGGCGCAGGAGCATTCGTCTGTGGTGAATCCTCCGCTCTGTTTGCTTCGATCGAAGGCCGCGCCGGTGAACCGCGCGCCAAATATGTGCACGCTGTGGAAAAAGGCTTGTGGGACAAACCCACGGTTCTGAATAATGTGGAAACATGGGCTAACGTGCCGCTAATTATCAATCGCGGAGCTGACTGGTATGCTTCCATCGGAACGGAAGGCTCCAAGGGAACGAAAATCTTCTCGCTTGTCGGCAAGATCAACAACACGGGCCTTGTTGAAGTTCCGATGGGCACAACGCTCTACGAAATCATCTACGACATGGGCGGCGGCATTCCCAATGGCCGCAAGTTCAAAGCTGTGCAAACCGGCGGACCTTCCGGCGGTTGTATTCCCGAGAGCCTGCTGGATATTCCCGTTGATTTCGATAAACTCACCGAAGTCGGCTCCATGATGGGCTCCGGCGGCATGATCGTCATGGACGACCGCTCCTGCATGGTGGATGTCGCCAGATACTTCCTCGCCTTTTTGAAGGAAGAATCCTGCGGCAAATGCGTTCCCTGCCGTGAAGGTGTCCGCCGGATGAGCGATATTCTGGAAGACATTTGCGCCGGCAAAGGCAAGGAAGGAGATGTAGAGCTTCTGGAAACCATGTCCCAGTCGATTGCCGACGGTTCCTTATGCGCGCTGGGTGGCAGCGCTCCTAATCCAGTGCTCAGCACCATCAGATATTTCCGGGAAGAGTATGACGCGCACATTAAAGATCACCGCTGTCCCGCGGGCGTCTGCAAAGCGCTCATTACCTACAGCATTGATCCGGAAAAGTGCACCGGCTGCGGTCTGTGCATCAAAGTCTGCCCCACGCAGGCGACCAGCGGTGAAAAGAAGAAAGCTCACAGTATTGATAACAATAAATGCATCCGTTGCGGTGCGTGTATCGAGAGCTGCAAATTTGACGCAATCAACGTGAAGTAGAGGTAGAAGACATCATGGTAAATTTGATTATTGACGGAAAAAATATATCGGCAGAAAAAGACACCATGCTGCTGGAAGCGGCACGCACCGCAGGCATTGCAATTCCCACCCTTTGCGCGCATGAGGCCGTTTCGCGTTCCGGTTCCTGCAGGCTTTGCGTGGTGGAAATCAAAAAAGGCAACCGGACCCGGATTGTCACCTCCTGCCTCTACGGCGTGGAAGAAGGTCTCGTGGTCAATACCAAAAGCGACCGGGTACTCAATGTTCGTCGTCTGGTTATGGAATTGCTCCTGGCTCGATGTCCCGAATCCGACGTTCTGCAAAAGATGGCGAAAGAAATGGGCGTGGAATCCCAAGGCCGGTTTGTTGCCGATACGGATCATGGCAAGTGCATTTTGTGCCGTTCCTGCGTGCGCGTTTGTGAGGAAGTGGTCGGGGTAAGTGCAATCGGTTTGTTTGCCCGCGGCTCTCAAAAAACCGTCGGCACACCTTATAATGAAAAATCGGATGTCTGCATCGGCTGTGGCGCGTGTGCCTATGTTTGTCCCACCGGTCATATTGAAATGCTCACCACAGGCGACAAGAGAAAGATCTGGGGACGCACTTTCAAAATGCAAACCTGTGATACCTGCGGCCGTTACTTTGCGCCCGTCGATCAACTGAAGTATATCAGTAAAAAGACCGGAGTTCCGCTTAAGGAACTGGCCATTTGCATGGATTGCCGGTAAAATATGTGTTCCCCAGTAGCTCAGTCGGTAGAGCGGGTGGCTGTTAACCACCATGTCCGTGGTTCGAGTCCGCGCTGGGGAGCCAGTATAATCCCAAAGCCCAACTTTTGTGAAGGTGGGCTTTTTAGGTTAATAACATGTCTTGCCATATCTAAATATTAATATGCGTCGGTAAGATTTCGTTTTATCTGCAGTATTATCTTTTTTAAGGAAGAAAAATTTGTTTGATTTTGCCGCGGTCGATTTTTCCGGTAGCGGCTCTGGCTATGGAGGAAACAATTTTTATCCGGCGCGGCATCGCATAAGGTTCAAGTTTTTCCAGCATCAGTTTTTTTAACTGATGTTCGTTTAATTTACAGGCAACTACAGCGGCAATAACACTTTCACGGCCTTTTTCCGCGGGTAAAGCGATAACTAGTGCGTCAATTACAGTCGGCAAAGTCAGTATCTTGTTTTGCACATCCAGAAGATCCACTCTTTTGCCGGCAACTTTGACAATACCATCAGCACGTCCCAGAAGAATAAAGCGATTATCTTTATCCGGTTGAACTTCATCCCCAGTCAAGCAGAATCCCTCAGGATCCTTTTCCATTTCCGCCGAAATAAATGGAGATTTTATAGATAGTCTTTTCCCGGAAATTTTCCATGAGACCACGTCGGCAGGCTTCCAGCTTTCAGTATGTTCACTAATGCTGCGTGCGGCGATGCCACCTGTCTCCGTAGAACCGTAAATTTCTGTTATTCCCAGTCCGGTTTTATTCTGGAAGTGAATGGCATCGGAACGGTTCAGGACACCGGAAGAAGAAAAAGCCACTTTCAGTGAAGGCGCGGATAAACTGTCGACCTTCATGGAACGATAGTGAATCGGCACACTGACCAACACCGTCGCCTTGTGCTTATTGGTTGTAGAGATTATTTCCTGCGGGAATGTATAGATGTCCGATAAAACTTTAGCCTCAGCGACAAACGGGACTAAAACGGAAAAAAGCAATCCGTAGATATGGTAAGGTGGCACTGTTGATAAAAATAAATCTTTGGCCGACAGGTCAAATTTTTCTTTCAAATAAAAAGCTTCGGCAAACAAATTACGTGGTGATTTTGACCAGACCTTTGGTTTTCCCGTTGATCCTCCGGTAAAAAGTTGGAGAAACGGCTTATCTGGATCGCGGATTTCTTCCGGATCAATATCAGATGTTTTACCGGCAAGAGGGGTAATTATTTCCACACCGGCAGGCATTTCTTCGGGATGGTCGGCGATGGCGGAATTAAATCCGACGGCATCATACATTTCAGCTAAAGCATGCGCGGAAAATGCGTAAGGAAGAATCAACTGACACGATCCGGCAAGCGATGCCAGAATACAGGCGGCGATGACAGATTTATTTTCAGTACAAAGACAAAGAGTATTTTCTTCACCACGTCCCGATAAAGTTTTTTTCAGACCTGCGGCCAACTCAAAAATCTCGCCATAGCTATATCCGGAAAAGGTAAAGTCCTCCTGGCAAAGAGTTTTTGAGGGCGCCAAAATTTTTTTATATGAATTAATAAAATGGTCTTTTTTTGTGTCAGCCATGTCTTAAGTAAATTTCTCCAAATAATTTTTTGTGAAACTCCAATTCCGAAAGTGTAGCGCAACGGAATTGGTAAGTTGAACAATCCCGCGAAGCGGAGGGTATAATACCCCGCAGTTTGCTTTGGTGTCCATATCCGTGATTCCTATTTAGCGGAAAAAAAGAAAAAAATCAATACTGGTTTTTATATAATCAGAGTATATAATTAAAACAAATTAGCTGAAATAAAAAAATAAGGATTATTTTTGTTGACTTATTTGCGGTTTTCTCATTAGTTTGTCTAAAAAATTTAGAATATGCATATGATTAACATTGAAGATTACATTCCCCATCGTGAGCCGATTCGGATTATCAGTGAAGTAATTGAGATAAATGAAGAATCCGCGATTGCCGGCGCCGTGGTAAATTCAAGATGGCCTCTTTATGATGGGAATGAGGTAAATTCACTGGTTTTAATAGAAGCTATTGCCCAAACTTCTGCTTTGGTAGAAGGTCACAAGAAGAAAAAGCAGGGAAAGGCCGGCGTTAAGGGTTGGCTTGTCGGCATTAAAAGCGCAGAGTTTAAACAGACAACAATTCCTGTGGATACTCGATTGATTATATCAGTCAAACGCTTGTATTCATTTGATAATTATGGAGTTATTGAGGGAACGGTTAAATCCGGTGAAGATGTATTAGCTGTAGCGGTTCTTCAGGCCTTGCGCATGGATGATATTTAGAAATTATTTTAAGGAGTGTAATAAAAAAATGAACGAGAAAAAAACAGCAATAATTACAGGAGCAAGCCGCGGTATCGGTCGTGCGACGGCCGTAGAGTTGTCTGCGGCAGGCTTCTTTGTGATTATAAATTATAATTCTAATGAAGCAGCGGCAACCGAAACACTAAAGCAGGTCCGAGACGCGGGTGGAGAAGGGGAAATTATCAAGTTTGATGTTGCCGATCCTGCTCAGACTAAAGATGGCATTAGCTCTATTGTTGATCGCCATAAAAATATTCAAGTACTCGTTAACAATGCCGGAATTAATGCGGATGGTCTTTTTCTCTTGATGGGGGATGAAGAGTGGAGCTCTGTGATTGATACTACACTCAAGGGTTTTTATAATGTCACCAAACCAGTTCTTCGCGAAATGATCAAACGAAAATGTGGTTCCATTGTTTCGGTTTCTTCAGTATCGGCAATGATGCCGAACCGCGGGCAGACAAATTACGCAGCGGCCAAGGCCGGACTAAATGCCGCTTCTCGGGCACTGGCTACGGAAGTAGCGCGCTTTGGTATTCGAGTCAATGTTGTTGCTCCAGGTCCGATTGAAACCGATATGATTGCAAATGCTCCAATTGCGGAAATTAAAAAAGTAATTCCGATGGCGCGAGTAGGTAAACCACAAGAGGTATCCCGTGTTATCCGTTTTTTATGTTCTGACGATGCTTCCTACATTACGGGGCAAGTGATCGGTATTAACGGTGGTATGTGCTGATGCGTATTGGCCAGACTTTACACAGATATTTTTACATTATAGCTTGTTCCATTTTAATTTTGAGTATGCCTTTTTTGGCGTCAGCAGACAGCTTTGAGCAATTGCGCAAGGATTCAGCCAATATCAAGACCATTCAATCCCGTTTTGTCCAAAAAAAGTTTATGAAAATATTGGCCAAACCTCTTATTTCGGAAGGTCGGTTTTATTATGTTGCCCCCGATTCCTTCCGCTGGGAATATCTGAAACCTTTGAGGAGCGTCGTCATTGCCTATAAAGATGATACCCGGCGATACATTTTATCCGGCGGGAAAATGATTGAAGATAAAACAGGCGGCATGCAGGCAATGAAGATCGTGTTGGGTGAAGTTGCCGGCTGGATGAGCGGAAAATTTGACCAGAATCCGTCATTTGCGGCAACTCTGAAAGAAGGAACAAATACCCAGATCACGCTGACGCCGGTGGGGAAGAGCATGTCCGGAATGATTGAAAAAATAGAGATTACTGTTTCCAAAAAAGCGGCAGCGGTTAAATCGGTAAAAATTATCGAAAATGCCAATGCTTTTACCCAGATTGATTTTACCGACGTCGAAATCAATAAAGTTATCAGCAGCTCAGTATTTCAGGATGTTCAATGAAATGTATTCACCTGTTTATAGTTATAGTTTTTCTTGCTTCTTGTTCGACAATGCCGGCAATTAATCCACCAATGCTTTCGGCAGCCCAAAAGAATTTTACCTGTCCGTCGCCTTTTTTAAAGGAAAAATATCAACTGATACATGCAATTGAGATAACTGCTGCGGGCAATGTTCAAGGCGCAATTATCGGTATAACTGTGGCCGATCCTTCCACTCGTTTTGTTTCCTGTGCAATTATGACCGCGGAAGGCATGGTGCTGCTAGAAGCGCAGTCCGATGGGGAAAAGCTAATTATCCATCGGGCGCTGCCGCCTTTTGATTCCGGCGATTTTGCGCAAAATATGATTGATGACATTAAACTTATTTATTTCCCTTCGCAGGGAGTGATGCAAAAGAAAGGAAATCTTTCCGACGGATCAACCGTCTGCCGCTGGAAGGAAAAAAATGGTGATTTCATTGATGTGATTGCCAATAAACCGGAAAGCACAGAGATTAAAAAATACTCGGCGTGCGGCAGCTTGAAACGTCACATCAAGCTTACGGAGACGGCCGGGAATGCCTATTCAAGTATCGAATTGCAGGGAAGTGAAATAATAAACTACAAACTGCTCATGACTCTTATTGAGGCCCAACAGGTAGAAAGCGAATCACTACAAACAGAATAATCCCAGACAGCGTGTATGGAACTGTTTTTCTATAAGAGACCACATCATGGGGTTACGCACATAAGCATACGGCCCTTTTGCAATAATCTTCTCAGGCGGCGATATCACCAACGGCCACCCTTTTCCTCCGAGGAGCATAAACAGGGTACACACCCCTTTTTACTCCTAAATTTAATATAAAGCTACCTCCATGGTAAATCAGGTGACAGTTTCAGACATTTTTCAGGACAGGCATCCACGCAATGCTCACAAAGAATACAACTTTTACTGTAAATCCGTTTATTTTTTTTCACTGATTCACGAACATCTACCAACATAGGGCATGCTTTATTACATTTGCCACAAGCTGTACAATCGGTGGAATTTACAGGTGTTATTTTAAAAATAGAAAACCTTGATAAAAGCCCTGAGACTGAAATAAATGGACAAAAGGTTCTGCAATATGTTCTGCTTCCCCAAAAACCTGACAATCCGATTCCCAAGGTCAATATTACCAGATTTTCACCAACAATCCAATATCGTGAGGCATGTTCATTAATTGCCGGGTTATTGATTGATGAGACAATTGTTCCGATTAAAATTAATCCGATTAAATATGAGTATGCAATTATCTCATTTCTTTTTCTCGGGTGTTTTGTTTTAGGAATTTTATCCTGAACAAGTTCAAAAATAGCACCATCCCAGCATGCCCTTGAACAAAAACCATTGCCAATAAAAAAAGGTAACACAATTCTTGCTATAATAAATTGTATCAATGCGCCAGTTACAACACCTCCAAAATAACCAAAAACTATCTGTGTAAATTGAAAATTTACATTACCATATAAAGATAATCCAATAAAAAGCATGCCTCCAACTGAGGCTTGAATGATTCTCCTGATTATTTGTTTTTTTGCAGGAATAAATATAGTCAACCATTCGCCAAACGCCGCTGCACTACCCATTCCAGCAAATAGAAAAAAGTATTTTACCTGTTCTTTGTATGCAAAAACACATAGCCCAAGCACAGCAAATACAATAATAAACGTTAAAGGAAGTGTATATTTTTTTATCACTCGGTTCTGTACCCCATTTAGGAAACTATCTTAATTCTAAAGATAATTGTTGCGTTTTGTAAATTATTAAAAATCGGATGTCAATTTAAATGTTATAGTCGAACTGCAATTCCAATTTGAAGAACAATTCAGAAGAACAATTCTTGTTGACTTCTATGCAGTTTTTCATTAATTATGTAAAAATTTTCTAAAAGTTGTCTATGCTTAACATTGATATTGAAAGTTTGATCCCGCATCGTGAGAAGATAAAGATTATCAGCCATGATTCTGAAGCGCCAGGTCAAGTTTAACAAGACGGCGGAAAATATTTATCAGAGCATTGAACTGCAAGTAAACGCGCCTTTTAATTGTTCGCTGTTGATGACTCTCGTTGAATCCCAACCGGGAGAAAGCGAATTACTACAAACAGAATAATCCAAGGAAACTCAAAAATGAAAAATCCCGAAGAAGGTAAAAATATAGTCATTATCGGTGCCGGTGTGGGCGGCCTTAGCACAGGTATTCTTTTGTCGCTTTTGAATTACTCCGTGACCGTTGTGGAAAAAAATCCACTGCCCGGTGGACTAATGCGCTCTTATCGCCGCGGGGGAATTGATTGCCCCGTAGGCGTGCACTATGTTGGAGCGCTGGGAGCCCAGGAGCCTCTGGGCAAAATGTTTCGTGTTCTGGGAATATCGGTGGAAGAGCTCTTCTTCCGCATGGGACAAGGAGGTATAATCGACCGTTATATTTTTGATGATTTTGTTTTCGATTTGCCGGTGAGTATGGACGCTTTCGAAAAAAACCTGAAAAGTACTTTTCCCGTAGAAACGGCGGCGTTGGACGTAATTATGAAAAATTTACGTGAGATCGCCAGGCGTATGCTGGATCCGGCATTTTTGCTCAATCAGGGCGATCCTTTTCAAAACATTGATTTTTTCCAGCCGATGGGCGAATTTTTGGATAAACTTGAAGTTTCCGCTGGTTTGCGGGCGGTACTGGCTATACCGTGTCATCTCATCGGTGTTAAGTTAGTTGAATGTCCGGTGATTTTTCATCACATGGTTTTGGCCAGTTATTTATTTTCTTCATGGAGATTAAAGGAAAGCGGCAGCACAATGGCTGATGTTTTTACGCGACGTTTTCAAGAGTTGGGAGGAAAGCTCATTCTGAATGACGGCTGCGAAAAAATAATATTGGATGAGGGAGAAGTAGCAGGGGTAAGACTGACCTCAGGAATCGTACTTTCGGCGGATACAGTTGTCGCCGCTGTGCATCCGAAAATATTGCTCGATCTGCTGGAGCCGGATGCGCTGAAGAGCTCTTACCGGCAGCGTATTGCAAACCTGAAGGAAACGGAAGGAGTTGTTGCCGTTCAGATCAGCGTTGATGCGTCCGCGCATCCCGAGATCGATCATAATATTTACCAGCGTTATACCGACGAAAAAAGACTGATTCAGGATGGGATCTTTTATCAGTTGCGGCAGAGCAATGATAAAGACGTAAATTTAGTTTCCAGTTTCACGAACTCACCATACAGTGAATGGAGCAAGTGGGAAAATACGATTTCCGGCAGGCGTGGCAAGGACTATGAAGAAAAAAAGCTAAGCATTGGGCAAGACCTTTTGCAAAAAGCCAACGAATTATTTGGCGGCCTGAAAAATGCCCGGATACTGGATGTGTTTACGCCTTTGACCATGCGGGATTATGTAAATTCCCCTGAAGGCTCCTGTTACGGCGTAATGCGCTCGTCAGGACAATTGCTCAAGATTGCATCCTTAAGTAAACTACCCATATCCGGTTTATTTCTCGCGGGGCAAAACGCTGTGGCGCCGGGAGTATTA
>Ga0209540_10002770_pt1 | contig 12312 bp, 8 predicted proteins | sample BarGraIncu01121A_FD_184501 | JGI IMG/M metagenome (GOLD analysis project Ga0209540, IMG submission 184501) | Arctic peat soil microbial communities from Barrow, Alaska - Barrow Graham LP Incubations 011-21A (SPAdes) (version 2) | ecosystem: Environmental > Terrestrial > Soil > Wetlands > Peat... | reverse complement strand
AGTGTCATATTTTAAGGATTCGAAAAGACGGACTGAACGTAGTGAGGGAGTCTGCGGCTCTGCAGCGAACGAAGAGAGACGAAAGACCGAATCCCTCCAGCCCTGCCAAATTAAGTAGTTATTGTTGTATTGTTTGTGCAGTAAAAGAAAATATAAAAGAATGGGAAAAAATGGCGAAGCAAAAAATTCCAACTAAATTTAAGCAAAAGGCAATGATGGAGAAAATGATGCAGGATAGAAAACCTCCCTCAGCGCAAGCCAGAAAAAAAATGAACTGGAAAAAATTTTTCAAAGAACTTCCAGGGAAAATTGCAAAATTTTTCAGAGATGTCGTGCATGAATTAAAAAGAGTGTCATGGCCGAACAGGAGAGAACTTTGGAAATATACAGTAGTAGTTCTGGTTGCGATTGCAATATTTGCAGTATTGCTTGGAGTTTTTGACTTTATGTGGGTCAGGCTTGTCGATTATTTAGCTAAAATACGTTAATGAAGGTGTAATTTCTTATGAGACCAAGATGGTATGTTATTCATTCTTATGCAGGCTATGAAAACAAGGTTAAGCTTAATCTTGAGCATAGGAAGGATTCCATGAACATGAGTAATAAAATTTTTGATATTTATATACCGACAGAAGAAGTTATGGAAATACATGGCGGCAAGAAACATGTGTCGTCAAAAAAGGTTTTTCCAGGATATCTTCTGGTCAAGATGCTTCTTGATGACGATTCATGGTATGTAGTAAGAAACACCCCGGGTGTTACCGGTTTTGTAGGCAGCGAAGACGCGCCTCATCCTCTTTCGGAAGTTGAAGTTGACAGGATCATGAAAAAAGAAATCAATGAAAAGCCGAGAGCTAAAACTGATTTTGAAGTTGGTATGCCTATCAAGGTAACAAGCGGCCCATTTGCTAATTTTGACGGCACAATCAGTGAAATAAATATTGATCAGGGCAAGTTGAGAGTATTAGTATCAATTTTTGGACGGCAGACACCGGTGGAACTTAATTTTGACCACGTTTCAAAGATTTAAAATAATTTTATATTAAAGTTTTTATTTGGTTATAAAGAGGAAAAAATGGCAAAAAAAATAACAGCATTAGTTAAATTACAGGTAACGGCAGGTCAGGCAAATCCTGCTCCTCCAATTGGTCCGGCTCTTGGTCAGCACGGTATCAATATAATGGAGTTCTGTAAGCAGTTCAATGAACGTACAGCAAGTCAGACCGGTACGGTATTGCCGGTTATCATTACAGTATATGCAGACAGGAGTTTCAGTTTCATTACAAAAACACCTCCTGCAGCAGTTTTACTTAAAAAGGCAATAAATATTGATAAAGGTTCTAAAGAGCCTAACAGATTAAAAGTAGGGGAGATTTCCAAAGCTCAGGTTGAGGAAATAGCTAAGCTCAAATTAAAAGATTTAAATGCAAGGACAGTGGAAGCTGCTGTCAGGGTTATTGAGGGGACTGCTCGAAGTATGGGCGTTAAAGTGGTTTAAAAATTTATTGTTTTACGAAGTTTAAAAGGACGGTTGTTGTGAAAAGAGGTAAAAACTATACTGAAAAAGCAAAAGAAAGAAGCAGAACAGCTCTTGTACCACCTTTTTCAGCTATAAAGTGGGTTAAAGAACACAGCTTTGCTAAATTTGATGAATCTATCGATCTTTCAATAAATTTAGGTGTTGATCCGAGAAAAGCGGATCAGATTGTAAGAGGAACCATTGTTCTTCCTAACGGCAGCGGCAAGGTTCCTAAAATTCTTGTTTTTGCACAGGGCGACAAGGCAACTGAAGCAAAAAATGCAGGAGCGGATTACGTAGGCGGAGACGATCTTATTGAAAAGGTAAGCGGAGGATGGATTGATTTTGATATTTGTATTTCAACTCCCGATATGATGAAAAATGCCGGCAAACTTGGAAAAGTACTTGGTCCAAGAAAATTAATGCCAAATCCCAAATCCGGAACAGTAACAATGGATGTTGAAAAAGCTGTCAAGGAAATCAAAAAAGGAAGGCTTGAGTTCAGGACAGACAAATTCGGTGTTATCCATATTACTATCGGAAGAGTAAGTTTTGAAGCAAAGCAGCTTGCTGAGAATTATTCTGCTTTGATTGATGCAATTTTAAAAGCAAAACCATCAGTAGCAAAGGGCAAGTATCTTAAATCGGTTTATATGTCATCTACAATGGGTCCAAGTGTAAAAATAGATTTAAGCAAAACTGTTGAATCTGAGATGACAGAAGTAGCTTAAAGTAGCTATTTTATTTTTAAGTAAATAAAACATACCATAGACAGCGGGTGCGCAAAGTTTAAACTTAAAGCAGCTTAATTTCCCGCCCAGGTTGATATAATATTTTGATATCGGCCTGTAAAAATGGGTCGATTTTGTTTTAAAGGCTAAAATTAATATTTTAGAACGGAGGTTTTTAAAATTGATAAAAAGTGAAAAGTCAAATAAAGTCAGTGTCATAAAAGAAGAGTTTCTAAATAATAAAGGACTTTTTTTTGCTGATCATAGCAATATGAAAACAAGCCAGTCTGTGATAATAAGGGACAGGCTTTATGAGGCAGAAGCAACTCTTATAATTGTAAAAAATACTCTTGCAAGTATTGCTGCTTCGGAAGCATTTAAAGACATTGAGCTTGGGAATATTTTTAAAGGCCCAACCAGTGTAATTGCAAGCCACAAGGATTTGATTGCAACCGCAAAAATACTTAAAGAAATTATCAAAGAGTTTGATGTTTTAAAGCTTAAAGGCGGTATATTAGACGGCAAATTTATAAGTGCAAGTGATGCCTCAATGCTGGCAAATCTTCCATCAAAAGAAGTTCTCATATCACAGGTTATCAGCGGAATTGCAAGCCCGATCTATATGCTTGTCAGTGTTCTTAACAATCTGCCGCAAAAACTGGTTATGACTTTAAGTGCAATTCAAAAAGAAAAAGAAAAAGTTAATTAAAAATTAATATAATTTTAAGGAGGAAAAGTGGCAAAGGAATTTAAAACAGAAGATATTATAGGAGCTATTGAAAGTATGACCGTACTTCAATTGGCTGAGCTGGTTAAAGCTTTGGAAGAAAAATTTGGTGTAAGTGCTCAGGCTATGATGGCTGCACCTGCTGCTGGAGCTGCCGGTGCATCAGCTGCACCTGCTGCTGAAGAAGAAGAAAAAACAGAATTTGATGTTCAGCTTAAAGTTGTTGGAGAAAAGAAAATACAGGTAATCAAAGTAGTCCGAGCAGTTACAGGACTGGGTCTTAAAGAAGCCAAAGACCTGGTTGATAGCGCTCCAAGCCTTGTAAAAGAAAAGATTTCCAAAGAAGAAGCTGAAAAAATTAAAAAAGAACTTGAAGAAAACGGTGCTGAAGTAGAGCTTAAGTAGTTATAATATACGTTTTATTATTATTTGATATTTTTGGGTAATAATAATTTAAGATTGATGAGGGTGTTATAAAACAAGCAGATATAGTTTGGATATATAAAAAACTATATTTTAAAAATAATAAATAGACAAGCTGCTTTAAAAAAATAAAGGGCGGCTTGTCTATTGACATTTAATATTAATATGCTAGACTCGATGTTTGCAACTTTTTAGGGTTTTCTATACTCGTATCCTCTAATAAAGTGAGCTAGATGTATCCTTTTTCACTAAATCAGAATTTTTATTAAGTTTATTATTTTGCAATTTAAATAAAGGGGAGAACTATTAATGCAAAAAAATAAAAAAATCCAGAGATACGATTTCGGAACAATTCCCGAAATCATTGAAATGCCCCATTTATTGGAAATTCAAAAAAAATCATTCGACTGGTTTTTACAAGAGGGTATCTGGGATGCTCTGAGGGATATTTCACCAATCGAAGATTTTACCGGAAATATGTCTCTTCAATTTAAAGGCAGCACATGGGGAGAGCCGAATGCATCAGTTGATGTCTGCAAGATGGAAAACATGGACTACTCGGCGCCTTTAAAAGTCAAGGCAAGATTTGAAAATAAAGAAACGGGTGAGTTCAGCGATCAGGAAGATGTGTTTTTAGGCGATTTTCCTCTTATGACTGATACCGGAACATTTATTATAAATGGCACTGAAAGAGTAGTGGTTTCGCAGCTTGTCAGGTCTCCAGGAGCTTATTATGACAATGACTTTGACAAGAAAAAAGAAAAAATAATTTACCTTGGCAAACTGATTCCCACCAGGGGTTCATGGATAGAGATTGAAACCGACAAAAAAGATGTTGCTTATGTAAGAATTGACAGAAAAAGAAAATTTTTACTAAGCATTTTTCTTAAATCTGTCGGCTTTGGAAGTAACCAGGATTTATTAAATTTATTTGCTCCTTTCGATAAAACAGGCTGTATTAAAAACACCCTGGAAAAGGACTCAACCGAAACAGAAGACGGAGCACTTATTGAATTTTATAAAAAATTAAAACCGGGTGAACCCTCAACCAGAGACAGCGCAAAGAGCCTCATTTCCCAACTGTTTTTTAATCCCAAAAGATATGATCTCGGCAAAGTTGGAAGACATAAATTAAATAAAAAACTGGATGTTGAAACACTTCTCAGCCCGGAAATAGAAGAATATCTGAAAACTGTTGATGAAAAAATGGATATAAGCGAACAGGATAAAAATGTTCTTCACAGCAAGGATTTGTTTCTGTTTGTCAAATACCTGCTTCAGTTGATGGAAGGGGTAGGAGAAATTGACGATATAGACCATTTTGGAAACAGGAGAATAAGAAATATCGGAGAGCTTATCCAGAATCAGGTAAGGATAGGACTTTCAAGAATGGAAAGAGTTGTCAAAGAAAGAATGACGACCCAGGATGCTGAAACAATTACTCCAAAAACACTTATTAATATAAGGCCTCTGGTCGCAGCATTAAAAGAGTTTTTTGGCAGCGGCCAGCTTTCCCAGTTTCTTGATCAGACAAATCCGCTTGCTGAAATTACCCACAAGAGAAGATTAAGTGCATTAGGGCCAGGAGGTCTTTCGAGAGAAAGAGCAGGTTTTGAAGTAAGAGATGTGCATGCATCCCATTATGGAAGAATGTGCCCTATTGAAACACCGGAAGGCCCAAATATCGGCCTGATTGGTTCACTTGCAATATTTGCAAAATTAAATGATTTCGGTTTTATTGAAACTGCTTATCGAAAAGTTGTAAATTCAAAAGTTACTAATGAGGTTGATTACCTTACTGCGGATGATGAAGAAAAATATACAATTGCACAGGCGACTGCGGAACTTTCAAAAGACGGAAGGTTTACTGAAGAAAAATTACTTGCAAGGCTAGGCGGAGAAATAATTTCTGTGGAGCCGGATCAGATTGAATATACTGACATTTCACCCAAACAGCTGTTTAGCGCAGCAGCTTCACTTATACCTTTTCTTGAACATGATGATGCAAACCGTGCACTGATGGGATCAAACATGCAGAGGCAGGCAGTTCCGCTGATTAGTCCGGAAGCACCTCTTGTAGGAACCGGAATGGAAAGAAAGATCGCTCATGACAGCGGGCAGATAATATGTTCAAAGCATGACGGCAAGGTAATTGAAGTTTCAGGCGACCATGTTGTAGTAGAATATAAGGAAGAAGGCAAAGGCAAAGCCATTGCCAGAGATGAATATAAAATATATAAATTTAAAAGATCAAACCAGGGTACCTGCATAAATCAGAGGCCGATTGTTGATGAAGGCCAGATAGTTAAGGAAGGGGATGTAATTGCAGACGGTCCTGCTACAAGTGCCGGTGAGCTTGCACTTGGGCGAAACCTTTTAGTAGCTTTCATGCCATGGGAAGGTTATAACTACGAAGATGCAATCGTGATTTCAGAAAAGCTTGTTAAGGAAGATATGCTCTCATCAATCCATATTTCAAAACATGAGATTGAAGCAAGAAGCACAAAACTCGGTGCAGAGGAAATAACAAGAGATATTCCTAATGTTAATGAAGAACTGTTAAGAAACCTTGATGAAAGAGGAATAATAAGGCTTGGTGCAGAAGTCAAGCCTGGAGATATTCTTGTAGGCAAAATCACTCCCAAAGGAGAAACTGAGCTTACAGCAGAAGAAAAACTTTTAAGAGCTATTTTCGGTGAAAAAGCCAGAGAGGTTAGAGACAGTTCTCTTAAAGTGCCTCATGGAGAAAGCGGCAAGGTCATTGACATCCAGATTTCTTCAAAGAAAAAAGGAAACGAACTTCCGCCGGGTGTAAATGAACTTGTCAGAGTTTTTATAGCAAAAAAGAGAAAAATTTCTGTTGGAGACAAGCTGGCAGGCAGACATGGAAATAAAGGTGTAATTTCCGTTATCCTTCCAGAAGAAGATATGCCTTACATGGAAGACGGCACTCCTGTAGATATTGTATTAAATCCGATGGGTGTCCCCTCAAGAATGAATGTCGGACAGATACTTGAAACACATCTTGGCTGGGCTGCAGAAAGAGGATGGGATGAGTCCGATAATCCTGATTTTAAAAATATCAGGAAGGAAGACGGGAGGATTTATTGCGCAACCCCGATTTTTGACAGTGCCAAAGAAGGAAAAATTAAAGAAGTTTTAAAGAAAGCAAAGCTCCCTGTAAACGGCAAGATAGCGCTTTTTGACGGGAAAAGCGGGGAAAAAATAGCTGTAGATATTACCGTCGGATATATTTATATATTAAAGCTTCATCACCTGGTGGATGATAAAATACATGCACGTTCCACTGGTCCTTATTCTCTTGTAACACAGCAGCCTCTTGGAGGCAAGGCACAATTCGGAGGGCAGAGATTTGGAGAAATGGAAGTATGGGCGCTTGAGGCTTATGGTGCATCGCATATCCTGCAGGAAATGCTTACCATTAAATCTGACGATGTGTTTGGAAGGGTAAAGACTTATGAGTCAATAGTAAAGGGTGAGAACATAGAAAAACCTGGAATCCCTGAATCATTTAAAGTCCTTGTAAAAGAGATGCAGAGCCTTTCCCTTGACGTTGAAGTCCTGTCTGAAGAAGGCAAAGAAGTTGAGATTATGGGGCATGAAGATGAAATCATGAAAACCGTTAAAAAGCTTGGTATTGATCTTCAGCATGATGAAAGCCTTATGTTTACAAATGAATCCGAGCCAAAGAAAAAAAAGGCTGATTTGTTTGACGATTATTCGGATGAATACGAGCCAAAGAAAAAAAGAAATGATTTATTTGAGGATTTATTGGGTGATCCTGAGGCAAATAAAAAGAGAGTTGAATCACATGAGGATAACCCGGAGGATCTTGAGTTTGAGGATAAACCATAATTTAAATCAGAAACTGTCAGTTTCTGATAATAAAATTTTTTTAAAACGGGAAGTTGCTGTGAATATTAATAAATATTATGAAAAATTTTCAATTCACTCGAATAGGGGGAATTTATAATGTCTATAAATATAGATGTAAATAATTTTGATGCATTAAGAATTGGGCTGGCGTCTCCTGAAAAGATACGCTCCTGGTCAAATGGAGAGATTAAAAAACCTGAGACAATTAACTACAGGACGCTAAAACCTGAGAAGGACGGCTTGTTCTGCGAAAAAATATTTGGTCCTACAAAGGACTGGGAATGTTATTGCGGAAAATATAAAAGGGTAAGATTTAAAGGTATAATTTGTGAAAGATGCGGTGTTGAAGTAACCCGTTCAAGCGTCAGACGGGAAAGAATGGGTCATATCGAGCTTGCCTCGCCTGTTTCACATATATGGTTTTTTAAGGGTGTTCCTTCAAGGCTTGGATATATTTTAGGGCTTACACCAAAAGATCTTGAAAAAGTTCTATATTTTGATTCATACATCATTGTTTCTGTAGATAAAGACAGAATCAATATCGACAAGGATAAAATAAAAAACTTATATGAAAACTATCTTACTGAAATGGATGATATCCATGATGAGAGGATAAAGGAAATAAAGTCCACTAATGAAGATTTCCTGAAAAGATATAAAGACGGAGAACCTCTTACAGAGCTTGAAGCATTTGATGACACCGAGCTTGAGTCCGAAAAAGATGTTGAGGCTAAAATTGCAAAAATCATCAAAGAAAATGAAAAGCTTCTCGAAGAAGAGGAAGAAATATTTGAAGAACAGTTAAGTCTTGTAAAAAAAGCTCAGGTTCTATTCCATAATCTTGACGCAAAAATGCTGATAGCAGACGAGAACCTGTTTAAGAAATTAAAAGAAATATATGGCACATATTTTAAAGGCGGTATGGGTGCGGAAGCAGTTAAAGAGCTTCTTAAAAATATTGAATGCGAGAAGCAGGTAGAAGAATTAAAATTAACCATTGAGACTTCAAAAGGACAGAAAAGAGGCAAAGCAATTAAGACTCTTAAAATTTTGTCTTCTTTTGTTAATACAAATAACAAGCCTGAATTTATGATTCTTGATGTGCTTCCTGTAATTCCACCGGATCTTCGTCCGATGGTCCAGCTTGATGGCGGCAGGTTTGCAACATCAGATTTAAATGATTTATACAGAAGAGTAATAAACAGAAACAACAGATTAAAAAAACTTTTAGAGCTTGATGCTCCTGAAATAATAATCAACAATGAAAAAAGAATGCTCCAGGAAGCAGTGGATGCGTTGTTTGATAATGGGAGAAGGGGAAGAGCAGTTCTCGGAGCCGGAAACAGGCCTTTAAAATCTTTAAGCGATATGCTCAAAGGCAAACAGGGGCGTTTCAGACAAAATCTTCTGGGAAAAAGAGTTGATTACTCAGGCCGTTCAGTAATTGTAGTCAATCCAAACCTGAGGCTTGATCAGTGCGGTCTTCCAAAACAGATTGCTCTTGAGCTTTTCAAACCATTCGTTATGAAAAAACTTGTAGATGCCGGATTTGCCACAAATATTAAAAGCGCAAAAATAATGGTCGAAAGAGCAGACGATAAAGTCTGGGATATTCTGGAAGCTGTAATCAAGAATCACCCGGTAATGCTTAACAGAGCTCCTACTCTTCACAGGCTTGGAATTCAGGCGTTTATGCCTATTCTTGTGGAAGGAAAAGCTATCCAGATCCACCCGCTGGTATGTCCTCCGTTTAATGCAGACTTTGATGGTGATCAGATGGCAGTGCATGTTCCTTTGTCTAATGAGGCAAAAGCTGAAGCAATTATTTTAATGCTTGCATCAAACAACATACTTTCTCCAGCAAGCGGCGAGCCCGTTTCTACTCCTTCACAGGATATGGTTTTAGGTGTTTATTATATGACATCTGAAAGAATAAAAAGTGATGGCAAGGAAAAATATTATAATGTAAGCGAGGAAGCCCTTCGGGATTATGATTATGGCTTTATAAAACTTCATACGCCTATAAATGTAAAGATTGATGGCAAAGTTTTAAAAACCACACCCGGGCGGATAATTTTCAATGAAGCTCTTCCTAAAGATTTCGAGTTTGTAAATAAAGAAGTTGCAAAAAAAGAGCTTATTTCAATAATTAACAAGTGCATCAGAAAATATCCTAACTATTCCGTTGTCGAAGTTCTCGATAACGTAAAGAATTTGGGATTTTTATATTCCACAAAATCAGGCCTTACCATAGGCATAGATGACATTATTGTGCCTCCAAAGAAAAAAGAAATTTTAAAGCATACTGAGGACAATATTGAAAAAATTGAAGGCTATTATCAGCAGGGAATGATAACTGATGATGAGAGGCATGAAAGAGTAATCCAGAGCTGGTCTGAAGCTAATGAATCAGTGGCGGAAGCGATGGAGCGAAACTTTGATAAATTTAACCCCATTTATATGATGGCAACATCAGGTGCAAGAGGAAATATCAAGCAGTTAAGACAGCTTGCAGGAATGAGAGGTCTTGTTGCAAATGCAAGAGGAGACATTATTGACAGGCCTATCAAGTCAAACTTCAGGGAAGGCCTTACAGTTCTTGAATACTTCCTGTCTACCCACGGTGCTAGACAGGGTCTGGCAGATACTGCACTTAGAACTGCAGACTCCGGTTATCTTACCAGAAGGCTTGTAGATGTATCCCATGATACGATGATACGATTTGTTGACTGTGGAACTGATGAAGGCATCAACCTTTATGTTTTAAATCTTGAAGGAGAACCAAACCCTCATCTTATTGGAAGAAGCAGCCAGCAGGAAATATCGAATTCTGTTACAGGGCAGATAATACTTTCAAAAGGCACAGAAATAGATGAAGAAAATCTTCAGAAACTTGTCCAGGCAAATATTACTGAGATAAATGTAAGATCAGCGCTTACCTGTGAAGCTGAAACGGGACTCTGCCAGAAATGCTATGGAAGAAACCTGTCATCAGGCAAAGTAGCAGATATCGGCGAGGCAGTTGGAATTATTGCCGCCCAGTCAATCGGAGAGCCGGGAACACAGCTGACCATGCGTACTTTCCATACCGGCGGAGTTGCTTCCACTGTTATCCAGAGGTCAATAAAATCACCCGTAAAGGGCAAGATAGTTTTTTCAAAAGAACTTATAAGCCTGTTAAACTTAAAAGTTGAAGAGGATACTCTTGATTATGTCAGCCCTCCTTCAGAACAGGATTTATATGGCGTTCCCAAGAACATGCTTAAGATAAATATCGGGCATATTCCTGATAAACTGACATTTAAGGTCAAAATGGAAGAAGCGGAAAAGGCTGAAAAGAAAACAGGGCAGTTGATTGATATTATTATTCCAAAAGGTGAAGATCTTCTTTTAACCAACAGCATCAATGTTGAAAGAAACCAGGTATTTGCCATCCTTATTTCAACAGCCAAGAAAAAAAGACACGTCCATAAACATGAAAAAACATTTGAAGGAATAGATATAACTTCAGGTCTTCCAAGAGTTGTTGAGCTTTTTGAAGCCCGCAAGCCCAAAGAGCATGCAATTATTGCTGAAGCTGAAGGTATAATTAAAATTGAGGTGCTTGAATCGCAGATGCTTCAGCTTACTATTTTAAATGCTAATGAGTCGGAAGAAAAAAAATATGAGATTCCAAGCCGTTCGAAAATAAGATTTATTGACGGAGACTTTGTCAAGATCGGAGATCAGTTAACGGAAGGCCAGAGAAATCCGCATGATATATTAAGGCTTAACGGAATCAAAGTCTGTGAGCAGTATCTTGTAAAGGAAATCAGGGATGTTTACAAAGCGCAGGGTGTTGAAATAAATGACAAGCATATTGAAGTAATTGTTCGACAGATGCTTAAAAAAGTAACAATTCTTGAATCCGGAGACAGTAATTTTCTTCCGGGACAGTTGGTTGACAGGCTTGTATTCGAAAAAGAAAACAAGCTTCTTATCGAGGAAGGCAAAAAACCTGCCCAGGCCAAGCAGAACCTTATGGGAATTACAAAAGCGGCGCTTGCAACGGACAGCTTCCTGTCTGCAGCTTCTTTCCAGGAGACAACAAGAGTCTTAACGGATGCTGCAATAGAAAACAAGACTGACTACCTTATCGGGCTTAAGGAAAATGTAATAATCGGCAAGAATATTCCTGCCGGAACAGGTATGACAAGATACAGGACAATAGAACTTACCTACCCGGGGTTTGAGGAAGAAAAAAGCGAAGATATTGAAATAATGCCTGATACGGCATCTGAAGAGGGAGATATTTTTGAGTTAAATATTTAAATAATATAGTTTAATCAGTGCGCCGGGAATACCTTTTATTGGCCTGGCTGCCAGCTTTAAATATTTTTAAATTTTTGGGGTTTTAAGCGTAAGTTATAGGGTTATTTTTTATTGACAATTTAATCTTAAAATGATAATCTTCTAACTTGCGCTCTGAAATCCGGCGTAAATATTTGTATTGTCTTGTAATTGCTATTTAAATTACTCGAAGTATCAAAAAAAATAAAAAAAAATATAAATTAATTATGCGTTCTAATAATTATTATAATTATAATCAGAAAGTAGAGTTTTTATGCCTACTATAAATCAGTTAGTAAGAAAACCAAGACTTAAAATTGTAAAAAAGAAAAAAACACCTGCACTTCAGGGGAATCCTGCAAGAAGAGGGGTTTGTATAAGGGTATATACTACTACTCCTAAAAAACCTAACTCTGCTTTAAGAAAAGTTGCAAGAGTCAGGCTGACAAACGGAATGGAAATAACTGCTTATATCCCGGGGATAGGTCATAATCTTCAGGAGCACTCTATAGTACTGGTAAGAGGTGGAAGGGTAAAAGATTTACCGGGCGTTCGATATAAGATCATAAGAGGCACACTTGATACTTCCGGTGTTGATGGAAGAAAACAAAGTCGTTCAAGATATGGTGCAAAAAAACCAAAATAATATAAGTCTTAGATATTAAGGAAATACTTCACAAGGAGTT
>Ga0209540_10002769_pt1 | contig 12314 bp, 10 predicted proteins | sample BarGraIncu01121A_FD_184501 | JGI IMG/M metagenome (GOLD analysis project Ga0209540, IMG submission 184501) | Arctic peat soil microbial communities from Barrow, Alaska - Barrow Graham LP Incubations 011-21A (SPAdes) (version 2) | ecosystem: Environmental > Terrestrial > Soil > Wetlands > Peat... | reverse complement strand
CGAGCCCGGGGTTCTTGCTCTCCGGGTTGTGGCACCAGACACAGGACAGCGGGCACCCTTTGAAGAACACGACAGTGCGTATGCCGGGGCCGTCATCAAGGCTGTTTCCCTTAATCTCAAGAATGAGAGGGGTCTTCTGGGGATTTGTCCTCAGCTGATTTTCCATATAAGATTTCCCCTGTCCCCTCTTTATAAAAGAAGGGAAACCCATAATTGCATTCCGGACTTCATGTCGCAATTCATCATTATATGCAGTATTCTGCACGCTCGATGAGCTCAAACTGCATATCCCTGTTGAGAGTAACAAAATAGGCGTTATAACCCGATATGCGCACCAGCAGGTTCCGGTAGTTCTCGGGGTGAGCCATGGCATCCCGGAGCGTCTCCGTCGTTACCACATTCATCTGCATCTGCATGCCGCCGAGCTGGAAGTAGGTTTTGACATAGGAGAACATGTCATCTACGGTCTTCTCGCGGGAGTCATGGGCCGACGGGACCACCTTGACGTTAAAGGCAATGTTGTTGGTGATATTGGCCGGGTCCAGCCTGGCCACGTCCTTTATATTGTCCAGCAGGTTCCTGGAGGCGCAGGGCTGGGGGGTGAGCCCGGGTGTGAAGGGTTTGCCTGCAAGCCGCCCTGAGGGCAGCGCGCCGGTGAGGTTCCCAAAGATTACATGGTTGGACATGGACCAGAAGCCCACAGTATATTTTCCTCCCCGGTAATGCCAGAGGCTGTAATAATAGTCATGTGCCCACTTGGTAACCCGGTTGGCCATGGCAACGGCTTCATCGCTGCCGGAGCCGAAGAGGGGTACCTTCTTAGTCACCAAGGCGTAGAGTGCGGGATGATTCTTGAAATTGGTATCCACTGCCCTTTTCATCTCTTCAAAGGTGACCTTCTTTTCATCGAACACGAGCTTCTTGATGACCATGAGGGAATCCGTCACATCCGCCAGGCCGATAATGGCTGCACCAGAGCTGTTGTATACAGCGCCGCCTTTGGTGACATCCTTTCCTTTGCTGATGCAGCCGTCGATGAGCGAAGAGAGGAGCGGGGTAGGGCGCAACACCTGGTGGGCTTCGGCAAGCATATGGTTGTACTCGATGGATTGATCAATGATGAATTTGAACTGCCGGGTGAAGGCATCAAAGAAGTCATCGAAGGTTTTGAAAGACCCGTTCTCGATCCTGCCGGTATCAGGTCCAAGCTTCCAGTTCATCACCGGGTGCAATCCGTTATTCATGGCCATCTCCAGGGCAGCCACCATATTCATCATCTGCATGTTGGTGTGGCCGATGTGCTTGCACGAAAGCGTCGGCTCAACACAGCCGGTAGCTGACCAGTTGCGCAGGTCTTTGATGTCATAGTTGAATTTCTTCAAAGAGCCCATGACAACCTCGTCGTTGTGCATGGACGGGGTGGCGGCGGTAATGAGGTTCACCTCGCAGAGCCGCTTCAGGTAGGTGTCGCTGTTTATGCCGGGGTGGAAGCGTGCATTCACATTGGGGTCGCGGATGCTGAGCATCTCAGTCACCTTGAGGAAGATGTAGGTCATATCGCACACGGCATCTTCGCCCTCAGGGGTTACGCCCCCCAAGGTGATGGCCTGGTCAGAGGAGCTGCCGCCGAAATAGAAGTTGGCCAAGTCAGGGGTGAGCGGCAGATGGTCGGTACAGCGCATGTAAAAGCACCCGATAAGCTCGATGGCATGTCGGATGTATTCATCCCGCTTTGCATCCGTGGTTAGCCTTGCCATGTCGGCTAAAAAGTAGGGCTGGAACCATTGGTCGAGCCTTCCCAGCGAGAGCCCGGCATTGGTGCTCTCCTGATGGAGGGCCACCCAGGTGATCCAGGTGGCGTTCACTGCCTCGTCCAGGGTCCGGGCAGGGTTTTCCACCACTTGGGAGCAGATTTCGGCAAGCTTGAAGAGTTCATTCTTGCGTGCGGGATTGGTTTGTGCATCGGAATCTCTTAATGCCTGTTTTGCCAGGTTCTTCGAATAGCTTGTGAGCCCTTCAAGACAGAGGATCATGGCATCAAGGGTTGCCGACTTTTCTTCATTGCACACTCCGGAAGCAAGTTCTGCCCGGATCTCTTCCATCATGCCACTGGTGCCCAGCTTCATGATCTTGGGAAAGTCGGGGATGGTATGGGATATTGTGGCCTGTTTCCAGTTGAAGTATACGGCAAAGCGCTCGTCGATCTTCTGGCACAGGGGCTTGCCATATTTATCGCGCACCCACTCCTTGAAGTTCCGCTTTGCCCAATAGGGGAAGACCTCGTGGTGCAGGATCTTCATGGTTTTTTCCGAGATGTCAGCAGGGTTGAGCGTCCGGTGCGGCAAGGTGAGCAGCTCGGACCAGATCATAGTGCCATGGCCTTCGGGATAGATCACAACGCCGATATCCTTGGTGGTTGTAGTGCCGGCGATGAGGTCGTTTTTCCGGATAATGGGTTTCTTGTTTTCCAGGAAGTTCTTGTAAGCAATGGCCTTTCTTGTAATGGGAACCCACGGCTTTCCATATCGGTCTGTTTCAAAACCAAAGGCCTTGTGCCAGTCAGTGACGAGCTTGGGCAGCTCAGGACATACCTCGGGCTTTAGGGTCAGGTGGATATCCAGAAATTCCTTTACCCGGGGGAAGTCTTTCAGGGAATACATGGACAGGTAGGACTCCTTGAGATATTTTACGCCTGGGTCAATGGACTCGGCCTTCATGCCATACGCACTTCGCGCATGGATCTCGTTGCTCAGATCGGTCCTTGCTATAGGTGATTCCTTTAAAAGGTTCTTCTGATCAGTAGCCCGCTCTTTTTCCATGAGATTTTTCTGCTTCTTGTTGATGAGCACAGACAAAAGGAAGAAGAACAGATTGAGGTACGAGGCATTGCCCTCGTACCTGAGTTCACTCTTGAGCATCATGAAGATCTGCTCCGTGGGTGTGGCGGAAAGCAGTTTCTTTACTGCCTTGTCCGTCCGGAAGTGCAGAACCAAATCAGCCTTTTCGGGGATGGAACCTCTCACCGTAACAGTACCTTCATGAAAGATGATGCCCGCTGTAACGGAATCGTTTTCAGTTCGTATGCCGAGCGATAAATTGATCCACCCCATGTCGCTTTTAAGATAGGCATTGAAAGGGCCCCACAGGTTGTAACTGGCTGCCATGAGGCGAAGCAGCATTTGGATCATGAAATTGGTGGATGTCTTCCGGGCGTGTTCTCGACCGGCTTTTTCTAGCATCATGGTACACCCCCAAGGTATAGATTTATTTGAATATTTTGGATAAGACATTGCTTTCAAGGGGTGGAAGTATAGGGGTGCTGTTTTTGCTTGTCAAGGGATATTATGTGTCTGACACCCCCCTACAAATATTGACGAAAATAAAATCATATGCTACACCTAATTATCTCATGGTCGCATCTTCAGGGCAAGGAGGGGAGATTATGCTTTTTGTAGATTTTGATACAATTGAAGGCGTGCTCATCGACAAACCCTTTAACAGGGAATTAAAAATCATCATGTCCTCTCAGACGGATGCACACATCAAAAATTTTACCCTCATCCTTTCCACGCTGGCTCCGGACGGCGGCTGTACAGACTTCCATAGCCATGACGAGGGGGGCGAGTTGATGATTTTTATGAGCGGACAGGGCAAGGCCTGGCTCGAGGGCAAAGAATATGAACTCAAACCGGGGGTGGCCCTGTATGCGCCTCCTGGAAAGTCACATAAAACGCTCAACACCGGAAAATATCCCCTCGTAATTGCCTGTGTATTTATTCCTGCTATTTCCACCGAGTATATCACGGCAAATATCTCAGCCGCAAAGAAGGCGGCAGACAGTGCAAAATAATCAACTTTGTATTTAAAGGGATACCACGTCTATGAATAAAATAATCATAACTGCCGCGCTTACCGGCGGAATTCACGCCAAAGAAGTGAACCCCGCACTGCCCGAACAGCCCGATGAGATTATTCAGGACGCGTATGACTGCTACAATGCCGGTGCGGCCATCGTGCACCTTCACGCCAGGGATGAGCACGGCAAGGGGGTTGGCGATCCCCGGATTTTTTCGGAAATCAACAGGGGGATCAGGGAGCGTTGTCCTGTCGTAGTCCAGAACACAACCGGGGGGCCCGGTATACCCATCAAGGAACGTCTGACGGTACTTGATGCGTTGCCCGAGATGGCATCGTTGAACATGGGTTCGATAGTGTTTTTCGTCGGCAGGGAGAAAAGGGAGGTCACGTTTTTCAATCTGCGTTCGGAAATTGAGGCATTCTCCGCGGAAATGCTGCGTCGCGGTGTCAAACCAGAAATGGAAGTGTACAATCCGTCGATGTTTGGCGAGGTGGAGAACCTCATCGCGCGGGACCTGATAAAAAAACCATATTATATTAATCTGGTGATGGGGGTCGAAGGCATGGGGGGATTCAAGGGCACGCCTGAAAATTTTGTTACCATGCAGGCTTTGCTTCCGGCCGGATCGATCTGCAATGTGACCGGGATCGGCAAGTGGCAAATGTCGATGAATGTTATGGCAATTATTTCAGGGTGCCACACCCGTGTCGGGCTCGAAGATAATGTCTATTACCGGAAAGGGGAACTGGCGAAATCGAATGCCTGCTTTGTCGAGAGGGTGGTGCGGATTGCGCGCGAAATAGGGAGGGAGATCGCGAGCCCCGATGAGGCGAGGAAAATCCTGGAGATGAAATTGCCGGGATGATCATAGAGAGTTTAGAAAGTTAAAAGGTGGGAATCATGAAAATTGCGATTATCAATGAAGTGAGCGCAGTCGCGCAGAATGGCGCCCTGTTGTCAGCGCTTGAAGGCAGAGGTCATACGATTATAAATGCGGGCATGAAAACGGCCTCGGATTTGCCCGAACTTACTTACCTCAACACAGGGTTTCAGGCTGCCCTGCTCCTGAATTCCGGAAGGGCCGACTTTGTCGTCGGCGGATGCGGAACCGGCGAGGGGTTTTTGATTTCCGCTCTGCAGTATCCGAATGTTTTCTGCGGGCATATCACGAATGACCTTGACGCATGGCTGTTCGCGCAAATCAACGGAGGAAACTGCGTGTCGCTGCCGCTCCTGTACGGATACGGCTGGGCGGGAGACGTCAATCTGAAATTCATATTCGACCGGCTCTTCAGCGTCCAATTCGGGATCGGCTATCCGGAGCACCGACGCGAATCGCAGAAGAAAAGCCGCGATTTACTTACCGCGGTATCTTGCGCAACACACCGGAAATTCAGTGAAATCGTTCAGGAGATCGACGAGGCGGTAATCTGTCCCGTGCTGGAATTCCCCGGTTTCTTGAAAATCCTGGATATTGATACCCTCGGCGACGAAGAACTGAAGAAATCCCTGAAGAAAAGAGTTCGATAAGGAGCACATGATGGATGACAGGCAGAGAATTGCGCGCGCGAAAATCCTCATGAACCATCCTGACCTGGAAACGGCGATTGCGTCCGGGGCTATGGAGCAGTTCCAGGATATCAGTGTAGCGGAGGCCATCGTTCTCGGCCTCCTGCGGCAGGGCGTCAACACGTATATCGGCATCTTCGGCCATGGCACCACGGACATCGGAGAGGCGCTGCGGGTCTATGAGGAACACGGACTGGTAAAAACGCTCAACGTCAGGCATGAAACCGCCGCGGCGCACGCGGCAACTGCACTTAAGGCGCTTACCGGAAAGACCGCCGCGGTGATAACTTCCATCGGCCCGGGTGCTCTGCAAGCCTTTGCCGGGTCGCTTTGCGCCGCGTCCAATGGCCTGGGGGTTTACCATATCTACGGCGACGAGACGACACACGGGGAGGGATTCAATATGCAGCAAATTCCCCGGGACGAACAGGGACTGTTTCTGAAGCTCTGCTGCGTGATGGGTAAAGCGTATTCGGTCTATGAACCCTGGTCAATCGTTACCGCACTCCGATTAGGTGCCATGACGGTCTTCGGCGGAAATTTCAACGGGCCATTTTTTCTTCTTGTCCCCATGAACGTGCAGCCCGCCGTATTACGAAATTTCAATCTTCTGGAGCTTCCCCGTGCGGCCAATCCGCCGCGCCTGCTGAACACCGATGATGCCCTGTTTGATGAGGCGGCAAAGCTCATCGCCTCGGCCCGGCGGGTCACCATCAAAATCGGCCAGGGCGCGAAGGGCTGTGGGCCTTTGATCATGGAGCTTGCCGACCTCGCGGATGCGGCGATCGTCGCGGGACCGAGTGCTACCGGCGTGGTTCCTTATCGCGAGCCGCGCTACATGACAGTAGGCGGATCAAAGGGCTCAATCGCGGGAAATTACGCGATGAATGCTGCGGACCTGGTCATTGTGATTGGAGCGCGGGCCGTGTGTCAGTGGGACTCCTCGGGAACAGCATGGAAGAACGCGCGGCACCTCATCAATATCAATTCCGATCCCGTCCATGCCTCGCACTATAACCGTTCGATCGCGCTCACAGGGGAAGCGCAGCAAAACCTGGAAAAGCTCATCGCGGTGATGAAAAAAAACGGGGCCCGGAAAAAGGGAATGGATAGCGAATGGGCCCTGTCGCTCGCGGAGAAAAAAAAGGAATGGGAGTCCTTCAAGCGGGTGCGCTATGAATGCGAACCCCTGTTCGATCAGAAGTGGAACAAGGCGGTACTCACGGAGCCCGTGGCGATAAGAACGGCCTGCGTATTTGCTGATTCGATCCGTGCGGTGAAGATCTTTGACGCCGGTGATGTGCAGGCGAATGGCTTTCAGATCGTCGAGGACGAAAGGGAAGGCCAGACCTTTACCGATACCGGTTCCTCGTACATGGGGTTCGCCTCATCGGCGGTACTGGTTTCGGCGCTCCATGAATGTTATCCGGTCGCGTTTTGCGGGGATGGTTGTTTTATGATGAACCCGCAAATCCTTATAGATGCGGTCGAGCACCGGGCGCGGGGGTGCCTCATTGTTTTTGACAACAGGAGAATGGCCGCGATCTCCGGCCTCCAGAAGGCCCAGTACGGACATGAATACAAGACCGACGATGCCGTCGAAGTCGATTACGTCGCGATGGCTCAATCGGTTAAGGGGGTGAATGCCCTCTTCGGCGGATGGAGCGTTGCTGAATTCGGGGCTGCGCTGGAAAAGGCTTACGCCTATGAGGGGCTTTCGCTTATCCACCTGCCGGTGTATGCAGGCGAAGATGCTCGCGCGGGGATGGGTGTTTTCGGGGACTGGAATGTGGGGAACTCGTGTGAAAGGGTCCAGGCGGAGCATCATCGGATCGGCCTGTGAGATTGTTGGATATTAAATAATATAAGAGGGTGGTATCATCATGATTAATATCGGAATAGTGGGCCTGGGAAGGATTGCGGACCTTCATTTTCCCGGATATGAAAAAAACAAGGACGCGAGGATCTACGCGGTTTGCGATATTGATGAAGCGACAGCTTTAAGCCGTCAACAAGAACTTGGAGCCGAAAAGCATTATACTAACTATCATGATTTGTTGAATGATAAAAATGTAGATGCCGTTGAAATATTATTGCCTCATAAATTTCACGAAGAAGCTGTTATTGCAGCAGCTAAAGCCGGCAAACACATTGCCATACAAAAACCTATGAGCATTTCTCTTGAAAGTGCTCAACATATGATTAATGCTGCAAAAGAGCATAATGTAATATTAAAAGTTACCGATAATTATTGCTTTTATCCCCCTTTTCTTTTTGCTAAGAAACTCATAGAAGAAGGCGAAATTGGAGAGCCAATAAACATTAGGATTTCTTTTGTAAGTGGAACCGGAGGATGGAAAATTCCGGCAAATTCATGGGAATGGAGGGTAAAGGAAAATGCTGAAGGTAGAGGATTTCAAACATTTGACCACGGACACCATCTATGGGCTACTGCCTGGTTTTTCTTTGGAGAAGTTGAAAGAGTATTGAGCTGGATCGACAATACCGATGGTTTTCTCGATTGTCCCTCAGTGATGATGTGGAAATATAAAAACTCATCAAAATACGGTACTTGCGAGTTTGTTCATGCCTCCGAACTTATTATACCTTCAAAATATTATGCTAATGATGAGTGGCTGCAAATTACTGGTAGTAAAGGGGTAATTTTTATAAATCGTTGCACCGGTTTAATTCATCAAGGTCCTGCTGTGAGTATGTTTAACAATAATGGATGGCATTATTACGACGATATAAAAAGCGATTGGGGCGAAGGTTTTATAGGAGCTGCTCATAATTTTATTGCAGCTATTAAAGGAGAAGAAAAACCCATGCTTTCAGCCGAACAAGGAATGGAAATATTAAAGTTTAACCTTGCTCTTTCAAAATCTTCGCGTGAACGTCGAGAAGTGTACCTTGATGAAATGACGAAATCGAATCCCGAAACCTTCACAAAAAAAACCATACGTAAAGAGCTAAAAGAAAAATATCCTTCAAAATCTATCTTTTCGTCGCTTTTTGGAGATAATACTTCAAAATATGCTCCTCAAGCCAAAGATTTAACTTATAAAATGGTTGAAGGGTTTAATGCTGATGCCGTAAAAGATTGGAAAAGTATTATAGGACTCCACCTTACAGGTGATGGAAATACTAAAGAAATTAAAATGGGATTTTTTATCGAAAATGGCAACATCCGAATAGAAGAAGGCTCAATTCCCAAAGAAGCAGTAATGACTATAAAAGCCTCCTGCGGTATATGGGCAGCTATATTACTAAAAAAGAAAAAACTCGAAATGGCATTTATTCAAGGAAAAATTAAAATTGAGGGGAAAGCCGAAGAAGGCTTAAAATTACGCTCAGCTTTTGGCATATAGCAATTTGAAAAATAAAAAACGGCGATTGAAAAATAATTCCTCAATCGCCGCAACATGATGCATGGATCTACTTAGCTAACTTGTTAAAAACGCCGGGCAGCACGCACATGGCAGGCGGTTGAATAAATGATTGGATTTTTGACGTTTTTGGAGTAATACCTTGCAAATCCTGAGCCCACACCGGGCCAGAATCCCACGCCCCACACATCATAACTATCAATCTCAGACGAACTCCAATAGCACTGATCAGCAAAACCGCCAACAGGTGTATAGTGAATATCATGTTCATCTCGGGCATCACCATATCCTCTTTTTAGATTATAATGCAGTTCATCTTTCGACGGCAGAAACCAGTCATCATAAGTAACGCCGTCTTTTTTAATGCTATATCTAGCGCATCTAGCAGCGGCTCCGCTAATTAAATGGTCATTGGTTACTATATCAATCGTATTTTGATAACCAGTTCCAATTGATGTGCCTTCAGCACCCGGAACATCATAACCAAATTTACCCCATTTTGCATCGTGGTCAAATAAATAGGTTTGATCTTCCGGTGCCGCTTCCAGATAACGCCAGCCATTGGAATAGCTGCCTTTATCATAAAAGATCCAACCCCCCGTCGGACCGATATCACGAAGACCATATTTCGTGGTCAGACTGAAGGTGCCGGGTACCCCGCCAATGGTAAGAGTCGCACTCTTCTTTGTAGAGTAACTCCCCGATGAACGCAGATGCACTGTTACGGTATTGCCGTTGCTCACCGTGCCACTGGCATTTCTGTAAGATCCGCCGTTGATGGAGTATGTGGGTATTGTGCCTTTTGGCCAACCTGAGATAGAAATTGGCGTCGCTGCATCGATCCCTGATACTGCTATGGTATTGGACGTGTACACCGTGTCCAATGCCACATTCGTCTGAGCGGTAGAAGTTAATGGGTCGGTGGTCGTGTCAGCTGGTACGTATTCCCAGAAGTCATTGTAAGATGAACAATCCCGTCCCGATATAACCCTTGCTCTCAATGGAAAAACCGACGGCGCAATCTCTTGCTGTTCCCATGAAATCCGCCTTAGCTGTCCAGGTATCAGTTGCCGCAAAAAGCATATTGACACCAAGAAAACTGTAGAGCAATGCAATTACTACCATGATAAATCTCTTCATAAACACAACTTCCCTTGTTTATATTAATGTGATTTTTTCGGGTATGTAAGCTTTGAGAATCTCGTATTGATATGGAAAAAGGTATTACTTTTCGCTGCGGGACACTATGATAAATGATCTTGTATGCCAAGGAAACTTTGGGCTGCATATTTATTTAAAGCACTTTTTTGTATGTTGACACATGGGCACATTTAAAGTTAAAGAGTTGCTAGATTTTTCCAAGGAAGTGCCAAGGTCACTGGTGGGCCTCCTGGACTTCAAATCCAGTGTGTGGCGCTAGAACCGTCACAGGTGGGTTCGATTCCCATGCACTTCCGCCAATTTATTAATAATAACAATATGTTAATAAAGATAAATATGCACACCAAACAGGCACCAGAATTTGATCTGGAGAGTCAAATCCATTATTCTTCTTGCCTGTTCCTTCTGTTATCCACAAATGGTCAACATGGACAAATATGCTTGATTTCAATTCGTAATAAACACAATTCACGCCATATTTTGTGGCAATATTCCCTTGACATACAAGAGGGGCTTCCCTATACTCACTTCCAATGAAAGCAAGTTCTTATTAAATATATGTGGATGGAGGGGAATAATGAGAAAAACCATATGTGCCGTGGTAATTGTTTTAATGTGTATGTCTTCATTTGCGCTTGCAGATACAATTAAAGTTATTAATCAAAGAAATGAGTTTGGTGGGACAACAAACGAGATTACATTGTCACCAACAGAAGGAAGTTATGAGGATGGGATTGAAACGTCAAAATCCTATTATGACAACAACGGAAAAATGGTGAAAAAGGAGGAATTCTATACTGACCAGCAGCAACGAAAGGATGGGATAGAGACGTCAAGATTCTATTATGACAGCAATGGGAAGATTTTGAAAAAGGAAGACTTCTACACCGACCAGAAACAACGAGAGACAGGGGCAGCAAATATAATAAACTATTATGACAACAACGGAAAAATGGTGAAAAAGGAGGAATTCTATTCCGACCAGAAACAACGAAAGGATGGGATAGAGACGTCAAGATTCTATTATGACAACAACGGAAAAATGGTGAAAAAGGAAGACTTCCATACCGATCAGCGGCAACAAGATGTAAACGATTTTAGATGTCTTAAATCAATTGGCGTAAAGACGCCTATCAGGCTTCAGTTTGTGTTCAATACTGACAAGCCTGACGTGGGGTACGTTATCTACCAAAATGGCAGCAGGCCTATCGCTGTGAAAATGCTAAAAGAACGAGAAGTGTGGAGAGTACCGGGCGGAGGACCGTCGGTAGTTGAAGCCCAATGGGAAGAAATTACTTCAGACGGTACCGGTGGAAAATATATTATTGTTATCCAAGGTGCACGAATAAACGAATTTCGATACATTCGAAAAAAAGATGGAAAGCTATTTAAATTCGAAGAAGACGTAGAGGCATGGACTGAAAAGGGATGCGAGTGGAACAAAAAATAGATACGATTAAAAAAACGAGGCATAACAACTTCATGCACCGGACGCGGGAGAATGAAACACTGAAGGAGAAATTGAATGAAATTATTTAGTTCTTTAGCTTTTGCTCTCAGCATAGCAGTTGTTGTAGGTTGCGCTTCCAATCATGACCTATCTCTCAGTACATCACGTCTCCGCACCGAAACATGTAAGGCAACAACAGAAGCCGAGATTGCCGCATTATTTGACCGCTGGGATCAATCTCTCCAGACTGGCGATCCTCATAAAGTAGTTTCAAACTATGCAGAACGTTCAATGCTGCTGCCCACGGTATCTAACAAACCTCGTCTCACTCCATCAGAGAAAGAAGATTACTTCCATCACTTCCTTGAAAATCGTCCTTCCGGAAAGATCGACATGCGCAGTATTGAGCTTGGTTGTAATACTGCCATCGATGTCGGCCTCTACACATTTACTTATGCGAAAACCGGTGAAGTCATAAAAGGACGCTACACTTTTACCTATCGCTGGGATGGCTCTAAATGGCTTATTTCCAGCCACCACTCGTCTGTGATGCCTGAAAATAAATGAGCGGCGTGGAGGAGAGGGAATAGGGTTAGCCCTTGACATTTGAAATATTTGGTAAGACTAAAGAGAGGTAATAGCGCCAAACCAGTTAAATTACAACAAGTTGCATAACAAGACAGTGCAGCGAACGTGGCGGTAAAACAAGTCACGTCGCTGACCTCTGTGTTGAGCCTGTAGAATAAGTCGGCGAAAAATATTTTATGGAAAATGCAAAAAAAATGACTGTGGAGAATGCCCCACAAGCGACGATCGGGTGATAAGGAGGGGTAAAAAGACCCCTGAAAATAGCACAAATATTTTGTTTTGGAGTTATTCTACAGAC
>Ga0209540_10002768_pt1 | contig 12317 bp, 9 predicted proteins | sample BarGraIncu01121A_FD_184501 | JGI IMG/M metagenome (GOLD analysis project Ga0209540, IMG submission 184501) | Arctic peat soil microbial communities from Barrow, Alaska - Barrow Graham LP Incubations 011-21A (SPAdes) (version 2) | ecosystem: Environmental > Terrestrial > Soil > Wetlands > Peat... | reverse complement strand
ACCTTGATTTCCGTTAGGCGCTTGGTGCGGCCATCTCGCCAGCCGAAGCAGCCTTCTTCATCCGAGTGAGGGTCGAACACCCAAGCCACTTGATGTCGCGCCGAGAAAAAGTTTTCGTGTATGAAAAGGTCGTGATCGGAGAGAAACACGCCAAAGCCGGGGTGCGAGTGATACCAGCCGACGACGCTTTTGTCCGGGTAATCCTTGTCCTTCACCTTGTAGATGTGCGCCCACGTATCTTGCGTGAACGTGACATGAGCGCCGCCCTGTGCAGCTTTCTCTCCCGGAATACACGCCTCGACAACGACCGTGTCATCTTTCTGGCTGCCAATTAGGATGCCGCAGATTTCCGCGCTCATGGACGAGCGCGCGTGCTGGCGGATTCGGCGGAGGATTTCGGAATCCACCTGGACAGAAAAAGCTTTGGAATCGTTGGAGGGTTGGTCTTTCAAGAATTGAGCGTTTGATTTTCCATCGTCAACGGGCCAAGCACATCAGGTGCGTCGGCAGCGAGAAGGATTTGAACCTCTTTGACTCCCGAACGCGCGACAAAGACATCGAGCAATGGCACACCGATTTCGGTCAGTTTCTTCGAGCCGAACGATTCTCCGCCAGTGTAGTTGTGGACTGTTACCACTTCGCGCATAGTTGAATCGTGAGGACACTTGCCGTCGGTCGCGGTGATTTTGCCGACGGGCTTGAAAACCTCGTCTTCCCGTTTGCACGCTGGACAGATCAGTTTGTGAATTACGTCTCGACTGAATTCCAAGCTGACCTCCTTTGTGCCAAGCGTCTCTTGGGCGAACTCGAAAAGCTCATGCAGAATTGTCGCCGATGATTTTCGCTTCCATGTCACGAGATTGTCGTAAGTTTCGTGGCTCATGCAGTTAGCGTTGTCCGTGTATTCGACCACGTAGGAAGTGTGGTTGAGCCCCTCAAAAACCAGCCCTTTGCCCGCCAGCACTGGCAAGCCGTGAAGCAGTTTCACAGCTTCTTGAACCTGGACCCCGGCGATGATTGAGGAAATCGTCGGCGTGGTGGCGACCTTTCCATTCAGCATTTCGTCGCGCGAAAGAAGATTGCACGACATTCGCCTCTCCAATATCGCCCAGTCCGTTTCGCCAAGCGTACATTCGTAACAAGGCGGCTGTCCGGGGAGGAATACGCGCGCAACGCCGTTGATTCCTTCAATCGCGCCGTCAATCCACGGGCGTTTCATTTTCCAAGCACAGCGATTTATCCAAAGTCGCGCCTCGCGGTTGTCCAATCCGGCCAGAATCACGTCGGCCCACTTGAATACGCCAAGCCCGATCTCATACAGGATATTGGCGTCAATGTAGTGGACGTTCGCCTCTGGAAAAATCGCCTTTACGCTTTGCGCGGCAGTCGCCGCCTTTGACTTGCCGATGTCGTTCGGGCGGAAAAGAACGCTACGCGAAAGGTTTGAGCACTCGATGTTGTCCAAGTCCACAACGAGAATCTTGCCGAAGCCGAGCAGCGCGAGGTTTTTCAAAATCTCGTTGCCCAGCGCGCCGGCACCGACAACCAAAACCCGCGCCGTGGCGAGCTTGTTTTGGTTCCACCATTCGATTAGGCGAAATCTGCTGAAGCGGTCGTCAGAAAGATCGTTTTCCAGAACCTTGATGGCGGTTTCGTCGCTCACACAAGTTCATCCGGCGGTTATTTCCGGTTGGAGACGCAGAATGTCGCCCTCTTTCACGCCCGCCTGGGCGAGTGTGTTCGAATCCTGAATCTGCTTGCCGGAATTCTTGTGGTGAAACTTGTAACTGAGCGGAGCGCCGTCAGGCCCGTTGCGTGGCAGCTTTAGTTTCTCCACCAGCACCGCGATTAGTTTGTTGGCGGGAGCGTCGTCGGGCAGTTCCACGGGCACGCGCTTGTTCTCGGTCGAGTCGAATACGGTGACGTTTATGCTTGGCATATTCTTTTTGGGTTCACTGGTTCTTTTTGTCTGGAGCAACAGGAACTTCCTGCTTGGTTTCCGGCGAAGGATTCGGGACACCGCCCAACACGCGGCAGGCGGTAACGAATTCTTTAAGTCGGGTTTCGGCGGCTTTGTCGAGAATCCACCCGTCTGTTTTGAGGAGTGCTTCGGCCATGACGCCGAAATTTAGGTTTTCGGCGTTTGGATTTCTGGCCCTGTCCACCTTCCAAGAAACGATTCCGAGAAGCCGCCCTGTGGCATCGTAAATCGGGCCGCCGCTGTTGCCGGGACTCACCGGCGCGGATATTTGAAGGCGGCCTTCCGCGTCTTTCCGGGAGACAATCCCGCTCGACATGGAAAAGAGCAATCCCTCCGGATGGCCAAACAGAAAGACAGCTTCGCCATCTTGAATTTTTGCGAACTCTTAAATGGGCTGAACGAAAGAACTGTTTCCGTCGTGGCGCGGCAGCCACAGTAAAGCCAGGTCAAGATTCTTGTGACGCCCGATGACGAGAGCCTTCGCGTAGTTTCCCGGTTGGGAAAACAGCACCACGTCATTCCGACGAGCCTCATGCTCCTGCCAATTCTCGCCATCCACGACATGACGGCACGTAACAAGCAGATGACCATTCGTGCCGCTTTGGAGTAATGCACACGCACCCATCGAGCCGCTTGGTGGATTGGTGCGAGCCAACGGCACAACGGAATCGGCGACAACGACGAAGACAAGTCGCTTGAGTTTGGCAGCAATTTCCGGCGGAGACAGTTCCTTGCGCACCGACAAGTCGGGAAAGTCTCGCGCGTTGTCCAGTGAAGTCAGCGATGTCGCCTGCGCAGTCGGCAAATGTGGCGCAAACCTCTTGGTAACGAGAACGGTCACACTGGCGGAGCTCACGACGCCACTTGCAATCAGAAGCCAACAAAGATACCCGGTCCAAGCGGCTCGCGCTTGGTCTGACTTCTTTCTGAGCGTCAGCCAAAGAATGAGCGCCACGATGCAAAGCAGCGGCGGAACCAGAACCAAAAAAGCCATGAGCAACTTCGCCAAAAACCGGCTCACGGTTGGATCGGCGGGCGCGGATGTTTCGCCACTCGAAATCCTCTCGGCGGCGGCAAGGTCATCTTTGGTTATGGTAATTTTCGCCATGCAAACAAAAGCTGGTTTCGCTCGCGCGCTCTTCAGCCCTGTCTGGTGGCTGTCTCCGTGAGTGTTTTGGTGCCTGAAATAAAAATGGGACGCACTTACTTGCGTCCCGCATCAGGCACCTAGGAGGGCCCTCGGAAGAACGCTTTCAGCGCGCCCCGGTTGGGGCGCGCTTCGAGCAGTGTCTTCCGGCGAAATTTCCTAGGTTTCGATGCGGACAGCAGCCGAAGCTGCGCGAAATGTTTATTTTGGTTCTCTGGTCGTTTGTTTTTTTCTGACGTGGTTCAGGGTAGCTGAGCAAGCGGCGGTTGCAACGACAGAGTTCCTGTTCGAGTTGCTTCCGTAACACGCTGATTTGACGGTTCGCGTGCCGACGACTAGCCTCGTTCCGTGTTCGAACTCGTCGCACCATATAAACCCGCCGGGGACCAGCCACAGGCGATTGCGAAGCTGACGGAGGGGCTGTTGTCGGGCGCGAGGCATCAAGTGCTGCTCGGCGTCACCGGCTCGGGCAAGACGTTCACTGTCGCCAACGTCATCCGGAACGTGGACAAGCCGACGCTGGTCATTTCGCACAACAAAACGCTGGCGGCGCAGCTTTACGCGGAGTTCAAGGGGTTTTTTCCCCGCAACGCCGTCGAATACTTCGTCAGCTACTTCGATTACTACCAACCGGAAGCCTACATCCCGCGCACGGACACGTTCATTGAAAAGGACTCGAGCCGGAACGAGGAAATCGAGCGCTTACGGCTTTCCGCAATGAGTTCGCTGTTCTCGCGCCGGGACGTGATTGTCGTGGCCAGCGTGTCGTGCATTTACGGCATCGGCAGCAGGGAGGATTACGAGGCGATGGTCATTCCGGTTCGTACCGGGATGGAATTGTCGCGCGAACAATTCCTCACGCGCCTCGTGGATCTGCTGTACGATCGGAATGACATTGAGTTCACCCGTGGCCAGTTCCGCGTGCGCGGTGACACGGTGGAACTTCGTCCGGCCGGGCGCGAAGACGGGCTGCGCGTGGAATTTTTCGGCGAGGAAATTGAACGCCTTACCCGCTTCGAGCCGCTGACCGGCAACAAAATTGAACCACTCGACGCCGTCACCATTTTCCCGGCAAAACAATTTGTCACCACCGGCGATAAACTGAAGCGCGCCATTCTCACCATCCGCGAGGAACTCGGCGGGCGCATCGCCTGGTTCGAGAAGCACGGCAAATTGCTCGAAGCCCAGCGCATCAAAATGCGCACCGAATACGACCTGGAAATGATGGAGGAGATGGGCGTTTGCTCCGGCATTGAGAACTACTCGCGCCACATCGGCGGGCGCGCGCCCGGCTCGCAGCCCTGCACGTTGTTTGATTTTTTCCCGCCGGATTATCTGCTCGTCATTGACGAATCGCACGCCACCGTGCCGCAAATCGGCGGCATGTTTGAAGGCGACCGCTCGCGCAAAACGGTGCTGGTGGACTACGGCTTTCGATTGCCGAGCGCGCTGGACAACCGGCCCATGAATTTTCTGGAGTTTCAGTCCATGCAGGGCCCGACGATTTACGCCAGCGCCACGCCCGCCGCGCGGGAAATCGAGTGGGCACGGCAGAGTGCCGGAACGCCGGCCTCCGGCACGGCTCGGTCAGATGATTTTTCAAAACGTGCCGTGCCGGAGGCCGGCGCTCCAATACCCGGCGTCACGGAACTCGTCGTGCGTCCCACCGGACTCATTGACCCGAAGGTCACGCTCAAACCGCTCAAAGGCCAGATTGACGATCTTATCGAGGAATGCCGCAAGCGCGCCGATGCGAAGGAACGCACGCTGGTCACCACGCTTACCAAGCGCACTGCCGAGGAACTCACCGATTATCTGAGCGGCATCGGTGTCAACGTGCGCTACCTCCACAGCGAGATTGACGCCATCGAGCGCGTCGAGATTTTGCGCGCGCTACGCAAGGGCGAATTCGACGTGCTCGTCGGCATCAACCTGCTTCGCGAGGGACTCGATCTGCCGGAAGTGTCACTGGTGGCGATTCTCGACGCGGACAAGGAAGGTTTTCTGCGCAGCGAGACGAGCCTGATTCAGACTGCCGGACGCGCCGCGCGCCATCTCAACGGCGAAGTGATTCTCTACGCCGATGTGATGACCAACAGCATCAAAAAATTTCTAGCCGTCACCGAATATCGCCGCCAGAAACAACTCGAATACAACCGCGAGCACAACATCACGCCGCGCAGCGTGAGCCGTGCCGTCGAAGAAAGCCTCGCCAGTTACGAATCCAAGCGCGAGGAAGCCAATGCCGTTTTGCGCGACGCGAAGATGGACATTGACCTGACCGAAACCATTAAGGAACTCGAAAGTGAAATGCTCACTGCCGCGAACGAGCTTAAATTCGAGAAAGCCGCCCTGCTGCGCGACCAGATCAAGGAACTCAAGCGGATGATTGACGGCTCGCAACCGGGGAAGGAAATCAAACCTTCACCCGCCAAACGCGTCAGCTACGCCAAACGCCGGAAGGGCATTAATCGGTGAACACGGACTGTTCCGCAGTCGCTAACAATTTCAATTTCGAAAAGGTGCTTGCTCCCAATTAGCTCACAACTAGAATCGTCAATTATGAACCGGTTTGTCACTGTCCTGTTCACAGTCCTGGCAACTTTTTACAGCGCATCAGGCGCTGGAACCCCTTTTCCCACCCTGCCGCCCGGCTCAACTGCGCCGGATTTTAATCTACCCGGCGTGGACGGCCGAAATTGGTCACTCAAGGATTTTACAAACGCCAAAATCCTCGTCGTCATCTTTACGTGCAACCATTGCCCGACGGCGCAGTATTACGAGGAACGCATCAAACAAATCGCGTCGGACTGCAAGGACAAGGGCGTTGTCGTGGTCGCCATCATGCCCAATGACCCCAAATCCGTCCGGCTTGATGAATTGGGCTGGAGTGACTTGGGCGACACGTTTGACGAAATGAAAATTCGCGCCCGGGACCACCAGTTCAATTTCCCCTACCTCTACGATGGCGACACCGAATCTGTCGCGCACGCTTACGGCCCGGCGGCCACGCCGCATGTGTTTGTGTTCGACGCCGCGCGCAAACTGCGTTACGTGGGCGCCATTGACAATGCGGAACGCATTCAACACGTGACGAAACAGTACCTGCGCGACGCCCTTGACGCGTTGCTGGCCGGCAAGGAACCGCCTGTGGCCCAGACCAAAGTCGTTGGTTGCTCCATCAAATGGTCCGGCAAGGAAGCGTCAACGCAGGCTTACCTGAAACAACTGGCCGCGGAGCCGGTGTCGGTTTCGCTGGCGGACACCAACACCCTTCAGGCGTTGCGAAAGAATGATTCCGGCAAATTCCGTCTGGTGAATTTCTGGGCGACGTGGTGCGCGCCATGCCTGGTGGAATTTCCGGAATTCGTCACCATCAACCGGATGTATCGCCATCGCGATTTCGAATTGGTGACCGTGTCCATGAACCAGCCGGACGAACAAAACTCCGTTTTGGAATTTCTCAAAAAACAACAAGCCTCGAACCGTAATCTCATTTTTGCTTCCGCGGATCGCGAGGCGCTTATCAATGCTTTCGATCCTGATTGGTCCGGCACCGCGCCTTACACCGTGCTCATCAGTCCGGAAGACAAAATTATTTACAGCGAAGTCGGCAGTGTTGATTCCCTGGCGCTCAAACAAGCCATTCAAAAGGCGATGAACGAACGGAAGCCGTGGTAATTCTGTCATCCCGGAAGATAGGTTCCCGGCGGTCACTGCGATTCATGACGTGGTAAATCGCACCGGGATATTCGATGCGCAACGCGCGGGGCCTGGCGCGGTTCTAACGGCCCGCCGGATTTGTGTCAATACTACGGAGTATTTACACAAAGTTGAGTTCATGTTGATTGTTTGAACCAAAGCGTTGTTCGTCCGCCGATTCAGATTTCCCGCCGCATCATAGGCATAGCCGAATTGTTCCTGCAACCGGTTTGTCACGCCACCCGCTGGAACTGTAAATTTCCAGTGAAGGGAAGCCCTTGTTCTTGTTAATGGTTTTCACCCTCTGCCCGCCTCGAGCGAAATTTGTCAGGAAACCGCGTGGCTGATTCCGAGCCGTGAACCGGCCAGGGCCGTTTCATGCCACAGGCTGATGAGTTCACTCAGGCTTTGCAGCCACGGCAGCACGCGGTTTTCCAGCGCGTTGGAGAGCGGAATGGTGTCTTCCGAATGGCAGGCTTCGTTCACGTCCCTGATAATGGCGGCGATTTGTTCAAGCTGCCACTTGCGGAGTTGGGCGAGCGACGTGCGATTATCGAATGGCTCGCAAGTATTTTCCGGCAACAGGCTCAAGGTAATCACCGGCTCTTTGAGAACCGAGGCCAGATTCCACCAGACTTCGTGCGCCACCCGGCCATTGTTGATGAGGACAAGTGTGAGAGCGATTTCAACGCATTCCCGGGCGAGGTCGGTTTGTTGAAACGCCTTCTTGAGCAGCAGGAGAGAAGTCTCTTCCAAAGCGACTGTCCCGGCCTCGACGCGGCGAAAAATTCTTTGATTAAGCAATGGCAGGGCAAGGTTTACCGGCTGCCCATCAACGCTTAAGGAATACAAAATGCGATGTCTTTCCAAGGCGAGCGTTTCGAGATGGCAGCGAATGGCGTTAAGGGAGCGGTGCCCAGACGGCAGTCCCACCGGCAGACCATCAAGCGTTATTTCAACCTCATCACGAGTTTCAGGGGCATCGAATGAGTTTTTGCGCATACTGCTGTCAAAGTACGCATGCAGCGTGCCCCGGAATGTCGGCCGTTCGAAAAGTTATTCACAAGTAATTCACAGCCCGCGAGCCACAAAATCATTTCGCCGGGTTCGCGCCTTTGACGCCCAGGCGAATGGAGTAAAGCGATTTGCTCGCGGTGATGAAGAGCGTTTGATGATCCCTGCCGCCAAAGCTGACGTTCGCCGACCATTTTTCCGGCACGTCAATGTGTTCGATTTGTTTGCCGGTTTTGTCGAAAACCGTCACGCCGTTGGTCGCGCCGGTGGCACAAAGGTAAAGGTTGCCTTCCGCGTCAATCGTCATGCCGTCGGAACCTTTCGGACAAAACAGCGTTTTGTTCGTGAGCGAGCCGTCGGGCAGGATGTCGTAGCGCCAGGTTTGATCCCCGCGAATATCGGCAACGAAAAGTTTTTTGCCGTCCGGCGTGCCGGTGATCCCGTTGGGTCTTTTGAAATCTTCAGCCACGGGCACAAATTTTTTCCGGTCGGGCGAAAGATAAAACACCTTTTCGCCGTCAAGCGCCATCGTGTCGTGATCCCACCAGGTCCGCTTGTAAAACGGATCGCTCAAATACATCGCGCCGTTGGGCGCAATCCAAACGTCGTTCGGGCCGTTGAGATATTTGCCCTGATAGCCTTTGACGAGCACCGTCACTTTTTTGTCGGGCGTGACCGACCAAAGCTCGTTCTTCTCGTCGGCGCAGGCAATGAGGTTGCCTTTCGCGTCGAAGCACATTCCATTCGCGCGGCCGGCGGGTTGCATGAACGTGGACAGCTTTCCGTCCACGCTCCATTCCAGGATGCGATCGTTCGGCTGGTCGGTGAAAAAAATGTTGCCGTTCGTGTCGCACGTCGGGCCTTCGGCGAATTTGAGGTCGCCGGCGAGTTTTTCAAGTTTCGCGCCGGGTGCGATGACGCTTTCGGCCACGGCCGGCGAAAAACCTGCGAGGCCGAAACAAATCCATCCAGCGAGAAGAATCAACGGTTTCTTGGCAATCATCCGGAACAATCTGCGTCAGTCAAAAATTTTAGGCGACAAAAAAAACGCGTGAAGATTGCGAAGGGAAAAGTTTCCCGCCTTTGCCTTCTTCACGTTCTTCGCGTGACCTCTCCGCCTTTTAAGTTTGTTCCTTGTTTTCGGCGGCAAACTGAAGCATTTTTTGTGAAACGTTGTTTTTCGACGAAAAACATGCAGCCCGACACAAAAAAATTTCTGCGCTTTCTTGGAAATTGGGCCATTAACACTTTTGCGGTGGTGGTGGCGGTCATCATTCTTCGTGGCCACATTCGTTATGAAAAGCCGGCCGATCTGATTATTGCGTCTCTGTTGCTGGGCATCCTCAATGCGTTCGTCAGGCCGATTCTGATGCTCCTTGCGCTGCCGCTGCTGATTTTCACGCTCGGCCTGTTCACGCTCGTCATCAACGCGCTGCTGCTCTACTTCGTCGGTGTGTTGATGGGAGCGCACTTCCAGGTGGACAGTTTCGGGTTCGCGTTTCTCGGCGCAATCATCATCAGCATTGTGTCCATTGCACTGAATGCTTTGACGGGCGCGGGCAACGCCAGCGTCACTTTTCAACGCCGCCCGCCACCACCCAAAAAATCCGATGACGACGGCCCCGTCATTGACGTTTGAAATTCATGCCGGCGTTCGATAGGCCGCGCGCAATGTGCTGATGCCGCGTGCGCGAAATTCCCGCTCGAAATCCGTGAGTAATTCCGCCAGTTCAGGCGGCGTTTCAATCCGCTGAAACTCCTTGCTCGCGCCAAACACCCCGGTCATTTGCGCAAAGTAATCTTCATCGTCGGTCCGCAAATACACCACACCGCCCGGCGCGAGCGCGGCCTGAGCCAGTCGCGGAAACGATTCGTTGATGAGCCGGTTTTTACGGTGCCTTTTCTTCGGCCAGGGATCAGGGAAATAAATGTGCACCACGGATGCCGAATGAGGCGGCAAAAGGTATTGCAGAAAATACGATGATTCGATCTGCACGCCGCGTAAATTCGTCAGCCCGGCGCGGCGGCCTTTGCGATCCAGCTTGCGGATGCGGCCAAGCAATCGCTCGACACCGATGAAATTCCGGTCCGGATGCTGCCGGGCGTATTCGGCGAGAAATGAAGCGTCGCCGCAGCCGAGTTCGACTTCCAAGGGCTGCGATGCCGGGAAGATTTCCACCAGATCGAGGCGTTTAAGAATGGACTCCAGTTCGACGAGCAGATCGGCTTGAATTTCCATTCGGCAATCGGCGATCAAAAATTGAGAAATGGTCGGGGCGGTGAGATTCGAACTCACGACCTCTTGTACCCGAAACAAGCGCGCTACCAGGCTACGCTACGCCCCGACCTCAGAGCGAAGCAGGTTGCCAGCCCGTGACGCGAAAGGCAATGTTGAATTTCAAATCGCCAGCAACAGTTTCTTGATTTCCTTCAATCGCGCGCCGGCTTGTTTCTTTGTCAGTCGCGGGAACTTGCCGCCCAGCATGATGAAATCGCCCTGGCGCGTGAGCATCAGCTTGTCGTCCTTTACCTCGATGGCGCTCACGGCTTTCTCACTGGCGAGAATTTTCAATTCAGCCACTTGCAGCAATAATTCCACCGCCGACGGCAATGGGCCGAAGCGGTCGCGCAGTTCTTTCTGCAAACTTTCCAGCGCGGATTTTTCATTGGCTTGCGCCAGCTTGCGGTAAATTTCGATGCGATGTTGCGGTTCGGTGACGTAGTTGTGCGGCAGAGCTGCGGTGGTAGGGCGCGTCACTCCGTGCGCGCCGTCGTCGTGTCCATCAGCGGCGGGCAGAGGACTGCCCGCCCTACCTGATTCAACCGAATTCAACGAAATAAAATCCAATTTCATGCTGACTTCGACCCGAGGTTTGACTTTTTCGCCTTTCAACGCCGCGACGCTTTGCTTGAGCAACTGGCAGTAAAGCTCGAAGCCGACGGCGGTGATGTGGCCGCTTTGTTCCGAGCCGAGCAGGTTGCCCGCGCCGCGGATTTCGAGGTCACGCATGGCGATTTTGAATCCGCTGCCAAGCGTGGAGTACTGCCGGATGGCACTGATGCGTTTGCGCACGTCGGTCAGCAGGCTCACGTGGCGCGGCAACAACAGGTAGGCGTAAGCTTGGTGCTTGTAACGCCCGACCCGCCCGCGCAATTGGTAAAGATCGCTCAGACCAAAGCGGTCCGCGCGGTCAATGATGATCGTGTTCGCGTTTGGAATATCGAGGCCGCTCTCGATGATGGTTGTCGAAAGCAGTACGTCCGCTTCGCCGTTGACGAACCTCGTCATCACTTCCTCGAGCTCGTCCGATTCCATCTGGCCGTGGCCGACAACGATGCGCGCCTGCGGCACCAGCGTCTGCAATTTCGACCGCATGGTTTCGATGGTCATCACGCGATTGTGCAGAAAGAAAACCTGCCCGCCACGGTTCAACTCGCGTTGGATGGCATCGCGGATCACGCGTTCATCGTATTGCACAACGATGGTCTCGACCGGCAGGCGGTCGTGCGGCGGCGTCTGGATGGTGCTCATGTCGCGCGCGCCGGTGAGTGCGAGATAAAGCGTCCGCGGGATTGGCGTGGCGCTGAGCGTCAGCACATCCACGAGCGTGCGCAGCCGCTTGAACTTTTCCTTGTGCAGCACGCCGAAGCGTTGCTCCTCGTCAATCACCACCAACCCGAGTTCTTTGAACACGATATCGCTTTGGATCAGCCGGTGCGTGCCGATGACGATGTCCACCGCGCCTGCCGCCAAATCCCTGACGACGTGCTGTTGTTCGCGATGCGTGCGAAAGCGCGAGAGCAGTTCAATGCGCACCGGGTAATCAGCCATGCGCTCGCGGAACGTGTTGAAATGCTGTTGCGCCAGCACCGTCGTCGGCACCAGCACGGCAACCTGCTTCCCGCCCATCACGGCTTTGAACGCGGCACGAATGGCGATTTCCGTCTTGCCAAAACCGACGTCGCCGCAAATCAAACGGTCCATCGGCTTGGGGCATTCCATGTCGGACTTCGTTTCGCCGATGGCGCGAAGCTGGTCCGGTGTTTCCTCGAAAATGAACGAACCTTCGAACTCACGCTGCCACGGGACATCCGCCGGGAAGGCGTGGCCGGCCTGCGATTCGCGCACAGCCTGAATTTGCAGCAATTCGGCGGCAACGTCGCGCACGGCGCGCACGGCCTGTTCCTTCGCCTTGTTCCAACGCCTGCCGCCAAGCGTATTGAGCGGCGGACGCACCTTGCCAACGCCAACGTATTTGCTGACGAGATGCGCCTCGGTGACGGGCACGTAAAGTTTCGGCGGTTCGTCGCCGGGATGGTGGGGCGCGTATTCGATGACGAGGCACTCCGTGCCAGTTGAGAGTTGAGAGTTGAGAGTTGATGGATGACGGCTGCTGCCCGCCGGCAGGTTTTTCAAACCAAGGAATCTCCCAATGCCGTATTGCAAGTGGACAACAAAGTCGCCTTCTTCCA
>Ga0209540_10002767_pt1 | contig 12320 bp, 11 predicted proteins | sample BarGraIncu01121A_FD_184501 | JGI IMG/M metagenome (GOLD analysis project Ga0209540, IMG submission 184501) | Arctic peat soil microbial communities from Barrow, Alaska - Barrow Graham LP Incubations 011-21A (SPAdes) (version 2) | ecosystem: Environmental > Terrestrial > Soil > Wetlands > Peat... | reverse complement strand
CTATCAAGTAAATTACATCAATTCGCTAAACAAAAATGTTGCTTGAAATATCAAAAAATTATAAATATGACTTGGATTTAATCATAGAATTCAGTTTTTTCATCTTCAAATTTTCAAATTCTGAGCCTACTCCGAAAAGTATAAAAGTACGTCATTGCGAGGAACGAAGCAATCTCATGATGTTGGCAATCTGTATGTTAAGATTGCTTCCCCTTTCGTGCCTCAGGGTCGCAATGACGAAAACCTCTTTTCGGAACAGACTCAATTCTCAAATTTTTTAGGCCATCAAAAATTTACGGGCTTCCTCCAGATCTTCAGGAGTATCTATTCCAATGCTTTCGAATTGAGTTTGTGCCGTTTTGATGCGGAAACCGTTTTCGAGCCAGCGCAGTTGTTCGAGCGACTCAGCCTTTTCCAAAATACCAATTGGTAATTGGGTCAATTCGAGCAGAATATCGTACCGATAGGCATACATTCCGATATGGCTGTAAAAAATATTCCTGCTTATCCATTCTTCGGATTGGCAGTCACGCACAAATGGGATGGGTGAACGGCTGAAATACATGGCTTCCTGATTTTTATTAATCACCACTTTGGGGCGATTGACATTGGTAATTTCAGCAGCATTTGTGATCGGTTTAATCAAAGTAGCAATCTCTGTTTCAGGCGAATCGAAGCAAGCTTTAAGTCCTTCGACCTGTTCAGGCATGATAAACGGTTCATCGCCCTGAATATTAATAACCACATCAAATTTCAGGTGTTCTGCAAGTTTTTGAGCAGCTTCGGCACAACGATCTGTTCCGCTCTGGTGACTGGCCGAAGTATAAACTGCTTTTCCACCAAAAGCCTCAACAGCCTGATAAATAAGCTCATTGTCGGTTGCGATATAAACTTCGTCCAGCGCTTTTTTGGCATTTTCGTACACCCACTGGATGATTGGTTTTCCGCCAAGTAAAGCCAGTGGTTTTCCGGGGAAACGGGTCGATTGAAACCTGGCTGGTATAATTGCGATAAAGTTCATTTGCATTCTAAATTTGAAAATTTCAGTTCAAAAAGCTAAAACATGTTAAAACATGCGTAGCTTAAGGCATTGAAATCAAAGTTAATTTAATTTTAAACAGTTCTTAAACGTTAAAATTGTAATTTTGCAAAGTTAAACATATTGTCCTAACGATGGATATTCAGGAAATAAAACAACGATTTGGAATTATTGGCAGTTCACCCGCATTGTTGCATGTGATTGAAATCGCAGTTCAGGTGGCTCCCACCGATCTTTCAGTTTTGATTACCGGCGAAAGCGGAACGGGAAAGGAATCATTTCCGCAGATCATTCACCAGTTTTCAGCCCGCAAACATGGAAAATACGTTGCTGTCAATTGCGGCGCAATTCCTGAAGGAACAATCGACTCCGAACTTTTCGGACACGAAAAAGGCTCGTTTACAGGCGCCCTGGCCGACCGCAAAGGCTATTTTGAAGAAGCTGACGGAGGCACCATTTTTCTGGACGAAATTGGGGAATTGCCGCTTTCAACTCAGGTTCGGTTGCTGCGTGTGCTCGAAACCGGCGAGTTTATGAAAGTAGGATCATCGAAAGTAATCAAAACCAACGTCAGGGTTGTTGGCGCTACCAATGTGAACATCGCCGAAGCCATTGAAAAGGGAAGATTCCGTGAAGATTTATACTACCGGTTGAATACCGTGCCGCTCAGAGTTTTGCCCTTACGCGACCGGACCGAGGATATTCATTTGCTTTTCCGCAAATTTGCTTCCGATTTTGCTGATAAATACCGGATGCCAGCCATCAGGCTCGACAATGATGCAGTTTCTGTTTTGATCAATTATCAATGGCCCGGAAATGTCCGTCAGTTAAAAAACATTACCGAACAGATTTCGATCATCGAAAAAGAAAGGCTAATTGATGCAAAAACCCTGCTTCATTACATTCCTGTAAACTCCGTGAATAAGTTACCAGCTTTATACCATGGAATCGACGAAAAAACCTTTTCTTCCGAACGCGAAATTCTGTATCAGATTCTGTTCGACATGAAAAAGGACATGAACGACCTAAAAAAACTGGTGCATGACATCCTTCAAAATGAAGCAACAGTAGCCAATATTCGTGACGACAATGCCCAATTGATCCGGAAACTTTACCAAACCGAAAGTGGCAATTATGCCCACGAACAACCTGCACCAAGCCATGTAACAATTAACCCGGTGGCAAACCAACACATTTTCGACACCGAAGAATTTGTTGAAGAATCTCTTTCGCTCGAAGATAAAGAAGTTGAAATGATTCAGAAAGCACTCGAAAAACACAAGGGAAAACGAAAATATGCAGCCCGCGAACTGGGCATTTCAGAACGTACCCTTTACCGGAAAATCAAAGAATACAACATCGATTAATTATTATGAAACTACGAAATTCAATACTCATACTATTTTCAGTCATTTTTGCTGCTTCAGTCCTTACAGCCTGTAAAATCAAATATTCGTTTACAGGTGTTAACATCGCAACTAACGTGAAAACATTTATGGTCGATTATTTCCCGAATCGTGCCAGACTGGTAAACCCAAACCTAAGCCAGCTGTTTACCGAAGGATTACAGGACAAACTGATCAAGCAAACCTCAATGAACCAGCAATCTGAAAGTGGTGACCTTGAATTTTCAGGACAAATAACTGATTATGAAGTTAGGCCGATAAATATTTCGCAAGGCGATCTCGCTACTCAAAACAGGCTAACCATAACCATCAAGGTTAAATTTACCAATAACAAAGACCACGAACAAGACTGGGAAAAGACCTTTACAGCCTACGAAGATTTCGACAGCAACAATTCACTCAGCGCGGTTGAAGACAGTCTGGTTCCTGAAATCATTAAAAAATTAACCGACGATATTTTCAATGCTTCGGTTGCAAACTGGTAACCCATGACAGCCAACCAAATCAACCAATTTATACAAACTCCTGAAAAGTTGAACCGGGAAACTCTTCCTTTGCTGAAAGAGCTTACAGAGCGGCATCCGGCATTTGAAACAGGCTGGATACTTTATCTGAAAAACCTGAAAAACCTGAACGATTCGTCCTTCGAACAGGAATTGATTAATGGAGCTATACGGATTCATGACCGCCGTAAGTTATTTCTTTTCCTGAATGAAAAAGCAAGTGGAACCGAGCTGCAACCCGAATCACCAGAACCGGTTTCCGGAGAAGAACGTGATATTTATAACCTGATTTTTCCGACAGAATATCAGCTTCAAATGCCCGAGAAGAAAGAAGAAACACTTGGCGAAGTTGCCCGGGCGATTCAGAATAAACCAGATAAGAAATTAAGTCTGATCGAGAAGTTTCTCGAGGCACAGCCCAAAATGCCACCGGTAAAAGAGCAGGAATCAGTTTCGCCTATGGACAGCCAAAAGCAAAAAGAAGTTGAAAATGATGATTTTGTAACCGAAACACTGGCTTCAATCTATGCCCAGCAAGGATATTACAAAAAAGCCATCCAGATATTTGAAAAATTAAGTTTGAAATATCCGGAAAAAAGTACTTACTTTGCCGGTCAGATTGAAAAAATCAAAAGTTTAATGAACAATTAATTCTATTAACATGTACCAACTTATCACCATTCTATTACTCATTACTTGTATCTTACTGATTTTGATTGTATTGGTTCAAAACTCAAAAGGTGGAGGTTTGGCAAGTAATTTTCAGTCGTCAAATCAGATTATGGGAGTTCGCAAAACAAACGACTTCCTCGAAAAAGCAACCTGGACATTAGCCGGAGCGTTATTGTTTCTTTCAATTGCAGGCACTGCATTCATTGATAGAGGCGCCAAAGGTGGTCCTAGGTCGGCGATACAAGATAAGATCGAAAATGCAGTTGATCCAAACCAGGTTCCAAGTTTCCCGGCTCCCGTTGATGCAAAGACTGCAACTCCTGCAACCAATGCTTCACCTGACTCTGCAAAATAAGAAAACCTTTCAGGTTTAAAATCTGAACATGCTATATCTGAAAGTCTTCAATGCAAAATCATTGAAGACTTTTTTTATTCCAACTACCTAACCTAATTCGAAAACCAACGCATCATGAATCGATCTTTTTCAGGATTAAGTATGATTTTACTGAATCTCTTCATCGTTTTTTCAGCCTGCCAGAAAACACCAACTCCTCCCGCACCTGTTTTGCCAGTTCCAACCGACCGGCAACTGGCCTGGCACGAAATGGAACAATATGCATTCGTTCATTTTACAACCAATACTTTTACCGACAAAGAATGGGGCTTTGGAGATGAAAGCGAAAAGGTTTTCAATCCTACTGCCATGGATGTGACACAATGGACAAAAACCATCATGGCTGCCGGATTGAAAGGGTTGGTACTGACCTGCAAACATCACGACGGTTTTTGCTTGTGGCCAAGCAAGTACACCGAACATTCGGTAAAAAACAGTCCATACAAAAACGGGAAAGGCAATGTGGTTGACGAAGTTGAGAAAGCTTGTCGCGCCGACGGACTGAAATTCGGCGTTTACCTCTCTCCCTGGGACCGCAATCGTTCAGACTATGGCACGCCAACGTACGTTGAATATTACCGAAATCAGATAAAAGAGTTATTTTCAGCACATTCTCCGGTATTCGAAATGTGGTTTGACGGCGCGAACGGTGGCGATGGCTTTTATGGTGGGGCAAACGAAAAACGGAAAATTGACGGCAAAACCTATTACGATTGGCCAACAACGCTGAAGATGGTTCGCGGGATGGAACCTAATGTGATTTTCTTCAGCGATGCTGGTCCTGATATTCGCTGGTGCGGCAACGAGAGTGGATTTGTAAACGAAACCAACTGGAATACCATTACCGGTGATACTCTTTATGCCGGCAAAAGCGGTATTGAGAATTTACTAAACACCGGAAATGAGAATGGAAAAAACTGGATACCTGCCGAAGTCGATGTTTCCATTCGTCCGGGATGGTTTTACCATGCCAAAGAGGATTCGCTGGTAAAAACTCCGGAACAATTATTCGATATTTACCTCAGTTCGGTGGGCCGTGGTGCCAACCTGATTCTGAATATTCCACCCGACCGGCGCGGTTTGATCAACGAAATAGATGTGGCATCATTGCAAGGCTGGAAAAAGCTGATCGACGAACGGTTCAAAACCAATCTCGCATTGAACAAATCAGTAAAAGCTTCATCCGTTCGGGGAAACTCTCCTGAATTCGGAGCAAAAAAGGCAACCGATGGAAACAAAGAAACCTACTGGGCAACAAACGATCAGGAAAACTCCGGAAGTTTGGAGATTGACCTGGGTGAAAACAAACTGATCAGTTATGTACTTGTTCAGGAATATATTAAACTTGGACAACGGGTAAAAAGCTTTTCGGTTGAAGTTGAAAAAGACGGTAAATGGCAGGAAGCAGCGCAGGGAACCACCATCGGTTACAAACGTATTCTGCGCATCAATCCGGTTGAAGCTCAAAAAGTACGAATTGTTATCAAAGATTCGAAAGCTTGTCCGGTTATTTCGAACGTGGAGATTTACTAGCCCCTCTAAATCTCCCCGAAGGGGAGACTTGACGAAGCGAAGAGTATAACGTTTAAGCTTATAATTATGAGTACTACGTCAAAGGATAAATCTACGGTAACCGGTTTTTCTCTCCCCTCCTTCGGAGGTGTCGGGGGAGGCTACTGACAGTCTGACACGCAAAATGACAGACAGGACAAAACAATCGAATCAACTAAATTTCAGCAAATTACCCTGAACAAATCTTGCTAATAAAAGAATTGGATGAAAAAATGTCAAACTCTTGACGTAACTTAAGTCAATATCCTCTTTGGCATAGTATCTGCTAAATCAGAATGGCGAAAATTAAAAAATGTATGTCTAACAAATAAAATAATCCAAAAAATGACAGATTTAAAAGGAAAAATCCTTGCTGGCAAAGTATTAGTACAGCCTAAGGAAGCAGAAAAGAAAACAGCTAGTGGAATCATTATTCCTGATTCAGCAAAAGAAAAGCCACAGGTTGGTAAAGTGGTTTTAGTTGGTTCGCCAAAAAAAGATGAACCTATGGAAATCAAGATTGGTGATACAGTATTCTACGGAAAATATTCCGGTACTGAATTAAGCATCGACGGAACTGATTACCTGCTGATGTCGCAAACTGATGTTTTATTTATTGCTGAATAACTGATTAATAACATTTTAAAAAGAATTAAAAAATGGCAAAAGAAATTAAATTCAATATCGAAGCCCGCGACCTCCTGAAAAGAGGAGTTGATAAATTGGCTGATGCTGTAAAAGTAACCCTCGGACCAAAAGGCCGCAATGTGGTTATTGAAAAGAAATTCGGTGCACCACAAATCTCCAAGGACGGTGTAACTGTTGCGAAAGAAATTGAGTTTTCGAATCCTTACGAAAACATCGGCGCTCAGATGGTGAAAGAAGTAGCCAGCAAAACCGGCGACGATGCAGGTGACGGAACAACCACTGCTACTGTTTTGGCACAATCTATCATTTCAGTAGGTTTGAAAAACGTTGCTGCCGGCGCAAATCCAATGGATTTGAAACGTGGTATCGACAAAGCTGTAATCAAAGTTGTTGAAAGCATCAAAAATCAGGCTCAGAAAATTGGTGACGATTTCAGCAAAATTGAACAGGTTGCTAAAATTGCTGCCAACAACGACAGCGAAATCGGCGCATTGATTGCCGAAGCAATGGAAAAAGTAAATAAAGAAGGTGTTATCACTGTTGAAGCTGCCAAAGGAACCGAAACTTATGTTGACGTTGTTGAAGGTATGCAGTTCGACCGTGGCTATATTTCTCCATATTTCATTACAAATGGCGAAAAAATGGCCGCGGAATTGGAACGTCCTTTCATACTGATTCATGACAAAAAAATCAGCTCAATGAAAGACTTGCTTCCTGTTCTGGAACAATCGGCTCAAACTGGTCGTCCTCTATTAATTGTTGCTGAAGATGTTGACAGTGAAGCACTGGCTACATTGGTTGTAAATCGCTTGCGTGGTTCGCTTAAAGTTTGCGCCGTAAAAGCGCCAGGATTTGGCGACCGCAGAAAAGAAATGCTCGAAGACCTTGCAGTTCTAACCGGTGGTGTTGTAATCACCGAAGAAAAAGGCATGAAACTGGAAGACACCACCCTGGAAATGTTGGGACAGGCTGAAAAAATTACCGTCGACAAAGAAACAACAATCATTGTTGCAGGTGCCGGTGACGAAGAAGCTATCAAAACCCGTGTGAACCAGATCAAAAAACAGATCGAAACCACTACTTCTGATTACGACAAAGAAAAACTTCAGGAACGTTTGGCAAAATTAGCCGGCGGCGTTGCGGTTCTTTATGTAGGTGCTTCATCTGAGGTTGAAATGAAAGAGAAAAAAGACCGTGTTGACGATGCTTTACACGCAACCCGTGCTGCTGTTGAAGAAGGAATCGTTCCCGGCGGTGGTGTTGCTTACATCCGTAGCATTGCTGTTCTGGAAGGTTTAGCCGGCGAAAACGATGACGAAACCACTGGTATCGAAATCGTAAAACGCGCTATTCAGGAACCTTTGCGTCAGATTGTTTTCAATGCAGGTAAGGAAGGTGCTGTTGTCGTTCAGAAAGTACTCGAAGGCAAAGGCGATTTCGGTTACAATGCCCGCACTGACGTATATGAAAATCTGTACGAAGCTGGTGTAATCGATCCTGCAAAAGTAACACGTATCGCTTTGGAAAATGCAGCTTCAATTGCTGGTATGTTCCTGACTACCGAATGTGTATTGGTTGACGAAAAAGAAGAAAAATCAGCCATGCCACCTATGGGCGGTGGAATGGGTGGCGGCATGGGCGGAATGATGTAATAAACCGAACATACCCTTCAATACATAAATATAAAAACCCTCTTTCGGTTCTCCGGAAGGGGGTTTTTGCGTTGGAATGAATCTGATTTCGCAATTCAGTTACTCCATCGCCGCAGCCAAACATTCCAAATACGCGGTTATCGGATACATTTCTTCATCATACCAAAGCGAAGCAAAATACAGTCCAATGGGTGAAGCAACCAACCCGTCGGATTTTGTTTTTTCGGCCAGCCAGTAAATTCCTGAAGCACATTCTTCCTGATAGCCATTCCTGACCATCGCAGTTACTGCAAGCGCAGTCTCTTCGATACTTCCGGGAATATTGGCAGCCCCGCCCCAGCTTCCATCCTGATTCTGAACCGACAAAAGGTATTGGCAACCCCGATCAATCATCAACTTCAGAATCACAGTATATTCATTCCCCAAACTTGTTCCCAGCGTTTCATTCAAGTACGATACCACCCGGGCCGTTCCATAAACCGGATTTGAATGATCGGCAGTATGCTGGTTCCCAAACCAAAGCGGCAACCAAAATCCAGTCTGATGTTGATGCTTTTCCAGATAAATCAGTGCTTTAACAAATGATTTTTTATTTCCGGAATACTCTTTCCTACTCATTGAATCCCCAAAAACATGATCCGTTTTAGCCATTGCCAGAATAGCATGTCCGGTCAAATCAGAGCAACTCTGATCGAATGGCAATTTTCCCCAACCGCGCGAGAAGGTTGGAAACCCACCATCATTGTTCTGCAATTGCAACAACCAAAAAAGACCAACTATTACAGGTTTTTTAATAACCTCAGGATTCTCCTGATTCAAAGCAAACAGAGCCAGAATGGTTCCGGGAGTATCGTCGCCGTCGGGAACTGAACCTGAATGAGAAGTCCAACCCCAACCACCAGGTTGAGCGCCATTGAACGGATGTATATGTTTATTCTGGATGTACAAGAAATGATTCGTAATTTGCAGTTTATCTGTGGAATCAAGTACATTATCTACATTATTCCGAAGCGATTTAACTGCCAGTGTGCTAACCCAGGTCGAAAGATCAATGTCGATGGGCCAGCTGCCATCTTCGCGCTGTGTGCTTTTCAGGAAAGCAATACCGTCTCGCACCACTTCCAGATCACGGTAACCCGACTCAACCAGGCACAAACACACAAAAGCAGTAAGAGGTATTGCTTCTAAATAGCCTCCACTTTCTGGTTGAATTTTCCGAAGTAGTGCCAGTGATTTATTTACTGAAGCCTTACGAATCCATCGCATCAGCGGATTTTTTCGTTTCTTAAACCTAAAAATGGCAATACCAACCGCTACCAAAGCCGGAATGGCATAACTCACCACACTCAGGTTTAACATGCTGTAAAATGAACGTGGCAATAGCGAAAGTTCGAAAGGTAATTGAGGAATGGAATTGAAAGCTTCGCACCCCGGAACCTCACATAAGGCGCACATGGTCAGAATAGGAACCGAAAAGGTCCGATCTGTTTTGTAAAAATCGAGGATTGCCGGAATCAGCTTTTCTGAGTTCACATCAATGTTTTGCGAACGCAGGTAATCACCAATTTTCAGGAGCAGCGAATCCTCCTGATTATCCCGACTGCAAGTCTTGACAGCCGAATAACAAAGCAAACTGGTGCTCACATTGCTGACACTTTCGGGTGAATCGCCAAAACCACCATCGGCATTTACGTTTTGCCCCAGCCAGTTCAGTCCAGATAAGATTTCACCTTCATTTCCCTGCGCATCGTAAAAATGTAGGGCCGTGATGGCTACCGCCACTCCGAGCGCACTCGACGAAAGGCGTCCGCTCCAATAACCTTCAGCATTGCGCTTTTGGAGCAAGAGGTTACTGATTTCGTCAAATTGGGTTTGGAGATTTTCCGAGTTGGTTGCCATTTCTCTAGTGCTGATTAAAGATGCAAGATAATAAAGATGCAAGAGTAATTTCAAAGGATCCGATCTTTTGAAATTACTCTACTAACACGCCGAGTGCCAACAACCCATAAAACGTATATTCCACATCGGCAGTTTGGTCGCCATCGCCTGAAAGAAAGGCGCCATAAGAGAAGTTTTGCTGAATAAAATCGAGGAAGGCAGGTTTAAATAGTCGAAGATCACATTCAGCAAAATTCAAGGCAAACAAAGCCACAGCAGTTGACAACATATCGGCTTGCTGAAGATGTGAAAAGGCTTTAAATCCGCCCGTTTCGCAGGCAAACGACTTCAATAGTTCCTGTTCTTCCGAACCATCCTGATTCATCATCTTTTGCAGAAATACTTTAGCTGCCACTTCCGAACAGGGTGAATTTTCATCGACTGCAGTTTGTGCCAACATTCTTTTGGAAGCCATTTTAATAAATCCCCGGAATGGGAAAACGGCATCCAAAGTCAGGAATAGTACAAAACTCCGGTACGACAGGTTGATCGAATGACGCTCTTTCCAGAACGACCGACCCAATAGCATCATCGTTTTCATTCTCGAAAAGCGACCCGATTTCAATTCTTTCTGAAGCAAAACCAAACAACATTGCTCTATAAAACCGGGTATTTTCGAGCTAGATTGGCCGACTATATATTGCTGAAGTTGATACAATGCACCATCGCCATTCTCCAAGTCCCCCATCGGGGGATTTAGGGGGCTAACACTCAATATCATCATCCCAAACAGCGAATAGTAAAGATCCGATCTTCCTCCGCGATCATGAAAACCACCATCCGGATTCTGCTGACTGGCAATAAATTGCATAACTTCTGCCCTACCCTGTTCGTCGAGTAATGCAAATGCATTTTGAAGCAGGCTGATCATTTGCCTGTAAAAAGGAATATTTTGGGAAGTTTTATTCACGATCCGACAATCAGAATATTTTGCCCAGAACCGTGTACAAACTGATTTTCATCTTCAGATTTTCCAGTTTGTCGAGTTCGCGGTAAGCTTTGTCAGTAAATTCACGGAAGAGTTGTTCCGCTTTTTGATCGATTCCCCGTTCGCGAATCAATCCGGCAATTTGCTTCTGATCGTTTTCAGCATACATCTGCTGAAGATTCTTCCGTGAAGATTCATCGGCATCACCGGCCAAAAGCGAAAGCAGCAATGGATAATCTGCGGGCTGGGTGTGTTCATTGGCTTCGCGGAATTCATCCAGATCATCCTTGATTTGGTAAGCCATTCCGAAGTAACCAGAGAATACTTTCAGAATAGCCAAATCACTTTCAGGAGCATTGGCAGCAACCGCACCAAGCAGCAAAGCTACCCGAATAGCAGAGCCGGTTTTACGTTCAAATATTTCGAGTTGCTGATCAAGCGGAAGTATGGTGTGATGCGAACTGGCCAGCAAATCGGCTCCCTGGCCCAGCGACAAGGCCACATGGCCACTGGAAACCAACTGGTAACAGGCAACCAGTTTTGCCGGTTCGAGCGGAAGTTGACCCAGCAGTTCGTAACCTTTTCCCAACAGAAAATCGCCGATATTGATCGCAACTGCGGTTCCGTTAAGTTTATGAATGGTTTCGGTATCATATCGAAAATCGTCGTTATCTTCCACATCGTCGTGAATGAGCGATGCTTTGTGGAAGCACTCCACCACAACCGAAAGCGCCGAAAGAATTTCTTCTGAAGTGAAGGGTGAATAGGCCGAATAAACAAGAACCGTCAGCAACGGACGAATCCGCCTTCCACCCTCAAGCATCGACTGAATAGCGAGCTGACTGGTGCGGTCACCAATCGGGACGAAAGATTCTGCAAGTATTTCTTCTGAAAAGAATTGCAGGACTTTATCTTTTAAGGCTGAAACCGACAAAGTTCGAAAGCGATCATTCTCCTGAAAAGCAATCAATTCCTCATTGAGCCAGCGATTATCCACATCTGTTTCGGCGCAACCTTCGAACAATAGTGGAATGCCGATCACCGGCACAGCTGCCCTCGAAACAGGCTCGAACGACTTCTGAAGCACCGACATACAGCTGACACCAATCACGGCATCAATTGTTCCTTCCTGTACTAAACTGACAGCTACTGTAGTTCCTTCAGCAACTAGCGTGGCGTAACCAAGCGATTCAGCCTTTTGCAAAATAGAATCGATCTGACAGCTTTGACAGCCCGCACAAATCAACCCCAATTGATCTATCACCGCGTTGCAGTTGCTGTTGTTTTTCAGGCATTGCGGTAAAAGCAGAAGCCGACGATTGAAGGGCGTTGCTGCTACTACTTGTCGCCAGATTTCATTTCCGCACAAAACCATGGTAAATTCAGTAAACTGGCTGTCAGTTTCGGTTCGCCTGATCACTTCATCAGCCAACTGACTGATGAGCGAAAAACTGGCCGGAGGTAAAATTCCCCTTTCAGCAACCAGTTCACGGGCCGCTTTCCTCAATCGGTTCCGCGTTAAGGCAAGTTCAGGAACTTCCAGTTTATTTTCTTTTACTTTCATTGTCATGCTTGACACTAAAAAGAGA